>Ga0187862_10004656_pt1 | contig 12887 bp, 14 predicted proteins | sample June2016WEW_10_1_FD_133003 | JGI IMG/M metagenome (GOLD analysis project Ga0187862, IMG submission 133003) | Peatland microbial communities from SPRUCE experiment site at the Marcell Experimental Forest, Minnesota, USA - June2016WEW_10_150 | ecosystem: Environmental > Terrestrial > Soil >...
CCCTTTTGCAGCGCCTGGACGATCAGCTCCCGCGCTTTCGCTTTAGCATCGGGGGCTACCGCATCTTCAAGATCGAAGATGACAACATCGGCCGGCAGCTCGCGCGCTTTTTCCATCGCGCGCGCATTCGATCCGGGCATGTAAAGGACACTACGCCGCGGGCGGATGGTCATGAATACTCCCCTCTCGATGCGGTCTCGAAACCCAACTGCAACCGCAGGCTCAAAGTAACGGCCTTGCAGGCGGCGTGCCAATGGCTGAGCCCTGACATCAGTCCAAACCGCTGTCCACAGGCGATGCGCTGAATTCGGGGCGCCGTCTGGACTCCACCGGCAGACTTGATGCATGTCGAAGCGGAACGCACCGCATTTTGCTGGAGGAAACGATGCTCAAAGTGCTGATGTGCGCCGCTCTGTCGATTGCTGCCCTCGCTTGGACGCCGCCGACGGCTCAAGCCGCGGATCGGGAGTTCTGCCGTGCCTATGCCGACGCCGCGATCAATCAGGTTCGCGGCGCGCTGGCACATCCGCGATGTGCGCACCGCATCGAAGGCACGCGCTGGGCTCCGGAAGCCCGGGTGCATTTCGACTGGTGTCTCTCCCAGCCGCCCTCCGCCGCGGAATCCGAGCGCCTCGCGCGCACCGAGTTCCTGCGGGGTTGCCGATAACTAGCGGCATACGGCGGTAAATGAGAATGCGACGCAAGCATTTTGCGAACGGTTGCCAATGGCATGCGTGGCGTGATTGAGTGAGTTGCCGGACCTCCGAGGCCAGTTTCCTGCTTCGTAATGCCGTTTCCGCACCGCCTTATCGAAGGATATCGCGCCTTTTTTGACGGCCGTCTGCGCCGCGAGCAAGATCGCTATCGCGAACTGGCGGAAACCGGACAAGCGCCGGAAGCCATGGTGATCGGCTGTTGCGACTCGCGTGTCTCGCCGGAAGTCATTTTTGACGCTCGCCCGGGCGAGCTGTTCGTGGTGCGCAACGTCGCCAACATCGTGCCGCCCTACGCCCCCGACGGTCATGCTCACGGCGTTTCGGCCGCGCTCGAATTCGGCGTCGCCGCGCTCAACGTGAAGCACATCGTCGTGCTCGGCCATGCCCGCTGCGGCGGTGTGAAGGCGTTTGCTGAAAAGGCCGAGCCACTATCGCCCGGCGACTTCATCGGCAACTGGATGCGCCTGATGGCGCCTGCCGCGGAAAAGGCCGGTCCACAGCATGAACTGCCCTGGCCGGACTATCTCACGCGGCTCGAGCAGGCGAACGTCACCAATAGCCTCCACAACTTGCTCACGTTTCCACGTCTGCGAAAACGGATCGAGCGCGGCCAAGTCGCGATCCACGGCGCCTATTTTGGCGTCGCGACCGGGCAGCTTTCGGTGCGCGACGACATCACCGGCGAGTTCGTTCAAGTCACCGCCGGCGAGCCTGCGCAGCTATTCGCGCCGCGCAATTGATCACGTAAAATCAAGCCGCCTTCCGCTTGGCGGTAATGAGCTTGCGGTTGATCAGGCATTCGGCAATCTGAATGGCGTTGAGGGCCGCACCCTTGCGCAGATTGTCGGAGACGATCCACATCGCCAAACCGTTCTCGACCGTCGCGTCTTCCCGGATCCGGCTGATATAGGTCGCGTCCTCTCCCGCCGCCTCGTAGGGCGTCACGTAGCCGCCGGGCTCGTGCTTATCGATGACGATGCAGCCCGGGGCGTTGCGCAGGACGTCGCGCGCCTCATCGGGCGTGATCGGGTTCTCAAACTCGACGTTGACCGCTTCCGAGTGGCCGATGAAGACCGGCACGCGCACGCAGGTAGCGACGAGCTTGATCTTGGGGTCGAGAATTTTCTTGGTCTCGACCACCATCTTCCACTCTTCTCTGGTGTAGCCGTCCTCCATGAAGGTATCGATCTGCGGAATGATATTGAAGGCGATGCGCTTGGGAAACTTCTTCGCTTCGACTTCATTGAGCTGAAAGACCGCCTTGGTCTGCGAGAACAGTTCGTCCATCGCATCCTTGCCGGCGCCCGAAACCGACTGATAGGTGGCGACCACGACGCGCTTGATCTTGGCGCGGTCGTGCAACGGCTTGAGCGCGACGACAAGTTGTGCCGTCGAGCAATTGGGATTGGCGATAATGCCGCGCTTGCGGAAGCCGGCGACCGCGTCGGCGTTGACCTCCGGCACGATCAGCGGGACGTCGGAATCGTAACGCCAGCACGAAGAGTTATCGATCACCGCCGCGCCGGCCGCGGCGATTTTGGGGGCCCATTCTTTGGCCACGGCGGAACCCGCCGACATCAGACAGATATCGATGCCCGAGAAGTCATAATGCTCAAGCGCTTTGACCTTCAGCGTCCGCTCGCCGTACGAGATTTCGACGCCCATGCTTCGGCGCGAGGCGAGCGCGACCACCTCGTCGGCGGGGAACGAACGCTCGGCGAGAATGTTGAGCATCTCGCGGCCCACATTGCCGGTCGCGCCGACCACGGCGACGTTGTAACCCATCGTCAAGTCTCCATCGAAATCTCGCCCTACCCGCTCGGCGGACCCGGAGCGCCAGGGCTTCTAGCTTATTGGTGGAGCACGATCTTTTTCGGAAGACCCGCGGCCACTTTTCTGGCCATGCTCTAAGCGAGAAACGCCGCAAACACAACGCCGGACCAGGCATGCCCTCCTCGGTCGCGTGAGCATGGCGTTGGCCCCTCGATTTTTTAGAATTGGCCACCCGACAGTCACACGCCATACACCGATTTGTAGAGTAATATCACGGCGGTAACCTGAGGTTCGATATTGATCTTTATCATTGGCGCCAAGTCGCTGAGGCATAGACTGAAGCACAACACGATCCGTTCGGTTGCCAAAAGACTGTTACGCCCGGCGCGGGCGGGTTACACTGCGGCACGTGAAAGCGAGGAGCCATGCGTGTAAATGTGTTTTTCGTTGCCATTGCCCTTGTTGCAGCCGCGGTTTGCTCCGCCCAGGCGGCACCGAAGAAAAATCAACCGATGGTGTATCGCTCCGCGGCCGGCACGGTGATCCAGCCTACGCGCACGATCATCCACAATCCCGACGGCACCACGACGATCATCACCGTTCCCCGGCGCTCTTATCTCGATCCCGGGCAGGAGGTGCCGGTGGGCTATGGCCACCACATGGACTACGCATTCCCGCTGGGCGGCGACCCGGGCCGACCCTATTGGTATTTCGGGCCCGACCTAGCCGGCGTGGGCGGCTCCCCGCTCGCGCAACCGTTCTTGATACCGGGATTTTCTCCGGGCTCTCCGAGTCCATACTGAACGTGGTCGCAGTATAGATAGCTTAGCGTTTCGCGGCGCCGCTAGTGTCGCGTCGTGAGCCGCTCCAGCTCGCCGATAATCGCCTCACCCATCTCGCTTGTGCTGACGAGGGTCGCGCCCTCCGACTTGATGTCGTCGGTGCGCAGGCCCTTGGCGAGCGCCGCAGCGATCGCTTGGTCGAGCAGATCGGCCTCTTTGATCATGTTGAACGAGTAACGCAGCGCCATGCCGAACGAGGAGAGCATGGCGATCGGATTAGCAATTCCCTTGCCGGCGATATCGGGCGCCGAGCCGTGCACCGGCTCATACAAGGCCTTGCGCCGCTTGGTCTTGGCGTCGACTTCGCCCAGCGAAGCCGAGGGCAGCATGCCGAGCGAGCCGGTCAGCATCGCCGCAATATCCGAGAGCATATCGCCGAACAGATTGTCGGTGACAATGACGTCGAACTGCTTGGGCCAGCGCACCAGCTGCATGCCGCCGGCGTCCGCCAACATGTGCTCGAGCTCGACATCCTTGTATTCGCGCGCATGCAGATCGGCGACCACCTCGCGCCAGAGCACGCCGGTCTTCATGACGTTGCGCTTCTCCATCGAGGTGACTTTGTTGCGCCGCTTGCGGGCAAGCTCAAAGCCAACCCGCGCGATGCGCTCGATCTCGTAGGTGTCGTAAACCTGGGTGTCGATGGCGCGCTTCTGGCCGTTACCGAGATCGGTGATGGTCTTGGGCTCGCCGAAATAGACACCGCCGGTCAGCTCCCTCAGGATGATGATGTCGAGCCCCTCCACCACCTCGCGCTTGAGGCTGGAGGATTCCGCGAGCGCCGGATAGCAGATCGCCGGCCGAATATTGGCGAAGAGCCCAAGCTCTTTGCGCAACCGCAGCAGCCCCGCCTCGGGCCGCACGTCGTAGCCGACGTTGTCCCATTTCGGCCCGCCGACGGCGCCGAAGATGACGGCGTCGGCCGCATGGGCCTTCGCCATTGTTTCCTCGGTAATGCTGACCTTATGGGCGTCATAGCAGCCGCCGCCGACGAGCCCCTCCTCGATTGCGAAAGTGGCGATGCCTGCCTTGGCGTAGAAGCCAAGGAGCCGTTTCACCTCGGCCATGACTTCCGGGCCGATGCCGTCGCCGGCAAGAAGAAGGAGCTTGTGAGTGGGCATGAATGACGCCTCGAAGACCGACAGCGCGAGGATTGCTAAAGCGCGGAGGTCGGCTTGGCAAGCCGCAGCCATGCAATCGGCAAAGTGCTAGAATAGCCTCAACGGAAGAAAGACCCACCGATGCGAAGCCTCCGCATCTTACTCGTCCTCATGCTCTTGGCCGGCGCCGGACATGCCCGCGCCGACGACGCTCCTTCGCCGGAGGCTTTGCAGGCCGCCAATGAACTCCTCGCCATCCTGTCACCGGACATGATGAAGCAGCTGACGGGGCGCATCACCGCTGCATTCTGGCCCGCCGTCGAACAGCAGGCGCGCGCAAACAACATCGACGATGCGACGATCGGAGAATTGCACAAAGAGTTCGAACGCAGTCAGGTCGCCTTCCTGGCCGATGCCATGAAAGAGGCGCCCCCGATTTATGCGCGGCACTTCACTGTCGCCGAACTGCGCGAATTGGCGACGTTCTACCGCACGCCGACTGGCGCCAAGGCGCTGAGCGAAATGCCTCAGGTTATGGGGGACCTGACCACCCGTCTCGTGCCGCGCCTGCAGGACTTGCAGCGTGAGACGGCCGAAAGCTTCACCAAAATCCTGCACGAACACGGCTACGGGAAATGATGCGCGGAGAATCCGTTAGAGGCCGCTGAACCAGTTGTAGCCCTGGTTCTCCCAATAGCCGCCGCCATCGTTGTTCTGCACCCACATCGCGGTGACGTATTTCGGGTTTTTGAAGCCGAGCTTGGTGGGAATGCGGATCTTGATCGGAAAGCCGTAGGCCCGCTGCAGGATCTGGTGATCGAATTTAAGCGTCAGCTGCGTCTGCGGATGCAGCGCGGTCGGCATGTCGATCGTATTCGAATAGCCTTCGGCGCACTGGAACCAGACATATTTGGCGCTTAAGTCGGCGCCGATCAGCTTGAGAAATTCGGATAGTTTCACGCCCTGCCACGAGCCGATCGCGCTCCAGCCCTCGACGCAGACATGGCGTGTGATCTGCGAGACTTCCGGCAATTTGTATAGCTCGGGAAGCGTCCACGGCTGCTTGTTGTCAACACGGCCGCCGATTTCGAGCCGGTATTTATCCGCGTCGACGTCAGGCGCCTCGTCCTCGCTGTAATAGGCGTTGAACGGAAACGGCCGCGTGATCATGCTCTCCGGATATTCCGGTGCAAGGGTGTTCGGATTGAACAGGAACGCCTGGACGCGGTCGTTGAAAGTCGAGATGACGCGCAACGCGTTCTCCGAGGTGTCGCCGTCGATGATATCGCAGCCGCTGAGCACCGCGAGCGCGCCGAGGCTCGCGGCCCCGCGCAGGAACAGCCGCCGCGACGGCTCGGGCAAAAGCTTGGCGGCGTCCTCGATCAGGAGCTTCGGATCGACGCCAGGTATTGGTTTGCGCTGACGGGGCATATTTTCTCCTCGACTTTCAGCGGCCGACGATCATCGCCCGGAGGCTCTTCGGCACCAGGATGGCGAGCGTCACATGCACGACCAGGAATGTCACGATGGCGGTCATCGCAGCGAAGTGCACGTAACGCGCCGTGTTGTAGCCGCCGAAGAAACTCGTCAAGGTGTGAAACTGTACCGGCTTCCAGATCGACAGGCCCGACAGCACGATCACGACCCCGGTAAGCAGAATGCCAAGGTAGAGCAGCTTCTGCACCGCGTTGTACATCGAAAGGTCGTCATGAGAGAGTTTGCCGCGCAGCGCGGCAAGGAGATCGTAAAGGACTTCGCGCGGACGGATCGGGAAGAGCTTGCGGCGAAAGCGGCCGGTCAGAATGCCGAGCGCGACATAGACAAGGCCGTTGATTACCAGCAGCCACATGGCCGCGAAGTGCCACAGCAATGCGCCGCCCAGCCAATTGCCGAGAGCAATCTGACGAGGAAATTCGAATCCGAACAGCGGCGCGGCATCGTAGATTTGCCAGCCCGAGCCGATCATCAGCAGCATCGCCAGCGCATTGATCCAGTGGGTCACGCGCACCCCCCACGGGTGAATAACCGGCCCGGTGGCGGTGTCAGGCAGCGTCGATGGACCGGCTGTCGCTTCGATCGTCATGGCATCCATCCGTACGCGCGGACCTCTAGCAAAATGTTCGAGCACGCGCGCGTCACATTCGTGTCAGCGAAACCCTCTCCCCGCGAACGGGGAGAGGGGCAGGCTTAACCACGTAATTGAGCGCGCAAGCAGGCCATTACGGCAGCAGCACGGTGTCGATGACGTGGATCACGCCGTTCGACTGCAGAACGTCGGCGATCGTGACCATGGCGACGTCACCCTTGGCGTCGGTGACGGTGAGCTTGCCGGGGCCGGCTTGTTTGACGATCAGCCAGTCGCCGGAGACAGTCTTCAGCTTAGCTTCGCCCTCGCCGTCCTTGACTGCTTTCATCAGATTTCCGGCGGTCATACGGCCGGGGACGACATGATAAGTCAGCACCTTCGTCAAGGTCGCCTTGTTTTCAGGCTTGAGCAGGTTGTCGACCGTGCCTGCCGGCAACTTGGCGAAGGCTTCGTTCGTCGGCGCGAACACGGTGAACGGGCCCGGACCCTGGAGGGTATCGACGAGACCGGCGGCCTTTACCGCCGCGACCAGCGTCGTGTGATCCTTCGAATTCACCGCGTTCTGGATGATGTTCTTCGACGGATACATCGGCGCGCCGCCTACATTGACGGTCTTCTCCGACATCGATTCCGCGGAGAGCGGGGCGGCCGCACTGGCGGTTAAGGCGAGAGCCGCGGCGGCGGCGATCAAGGCGAAACGCTTGGACATGAGGAGCTCCATATATTTTGCGGCAGAGAGTTGCCATCGAGATTGCCGGCGAACCGCCGGCGAGACGCGAAGGGCCGCGCCATCGCATCGAGATACGAAAGCGCGCTGGCGGGGTTTCACCCGGCTTCTCACGGCTGCGTGAACGGAGCGGACGATCCGGAAAAACCCTGCCCTGAGGCTCGCCAGACTTCGAAAGGATGCTGCGCGACAAGGGAGCTCCGCCGCTTTTCGCGCGACCTTGCTTCAGGTATGAAGCGCCCATTTAATGCCGGTTGACCAAAGGACTTGCCAAATGTCGAAGACCAGTCCCGGCAATTGTTTCGAGGATTTCCGCGTCGGCCAGGTGATCCGTCACGCCACGCCGCGCACGGTGACGACGGGCGACGTCGCCCTTTACAATGGCTTATTCGGGCCGCGATTCGCGGTGCAGTCGTCGGATGAGTTTGCCAAGGCGATTGGCTATCCGCGCGCGCCGATCGACGACTTTCTCGTGTTCCATATCATCTTCGGCAAGACTGTTCCGGACGTCTCGCTCAATGCCGTCGCTAATCTCGGATATGCCGGGTGCTATTTCCGCAGTCCGGTTTTCCCCGGCGACACACTCAGCGCGCTGTCCGAGGTCATCGGACTGAAGGAAAATTCGAGCCGCAAAACCGGCATCGTTTACGTGCGCACGACCGGATACAAGCAGGACGGCACGCCGGTGCTGGAATATGTGCGCTGGGTGATGGTGCGCAAACGCGACGAGGCCGCGCCCGCGCCGGGCGACCACGTACCGCGCTTGCCGACCGTGCTCGAACCTAAAGTGTTGAGCGAGGCCTGCCCGCCGATCGACTTGCCGGCTTATGACTTCGCCCTTGCCGGCAGCGCCTATCGCTTCGCCGACTACCAAGTCGGCGAGCGCATCGATCATGTGGACGGTATCACCGTCGAAGAGGCGGAGCACATGACAGCGACGCGGCTCTACCAGAACACGGCGCGCATTCACTTCGACCTGTTCAGCGCCAAGCAAGGCCGATTTGGGCGGCGTCTGATCTACGGCGGCCACGTCATCTCGATCGCACGCGCGCTGTCCTTCAACGGACTCGCCAACGCGTTTCACATCGCCGCTATCAATGGCGGGCGCCACGTCGCTCCCTTGTTCGCCGGCGGCACCGTGTTTGCGTGGTCGGAAGTGCTGGCAAAATCCGAGCTGCCGGGCCGGCAAGATGTCGGCGCGCTGCGGCTGCGAACCGTCGCGGCCGGCGACCGGCCGTGCGCCGATTTTCCGCTCAAGAACGGCGATGACTACGACCCTTCGATCCTGCTCGATCTCGATTACTGGGTGCTGATGCCGCGGTGAGAACGTCGTCGGATATCGCGGTCGCGCGCCTGGAATAGACCCGAGCATTCTCGATGTCGAAACACTCCGGATTTTTTGCGTACGCCGCTCATAGCTCGCGAGGTTCGCACCCGTCGCATAACCCGGCCAACGACTATCTCTTTTTCAGGTTGTCGTAATACGATTTGACTGCGGCGTGGCACTCGCACGACGCCTCCCATCTCGATTAGCATGAGCGTTGCGCAACTCAAGCCCACGACAATTCTTCATTCCCGCCGGCGCAAATGCTCGACCAGTTGCCGCGCATAGAGCGGCAGTTCGTCGACGTTCCGGGTGCAGATCGTCAACTCGCGCTCCGCCCAGGAATCCGTGAGCGGCACGACCGCAATCGCCATGGCCTTGGCGACGCGGTGCGCGGTCGTCTCCGGCACGATGCCGATGCCGACCTTGCATTCGACCAGCCGGCAGACGGCGTCGAAGCTGCGCAACTGAACCCGCAGGCGCAACGGCCGTCCGATGCGCACCGCCTTGCTGGCGAGGAAGCGCTGCAACGCGCTGGCACGATCGAGGCCAACGAAGTCGTGTTCGAGCACTTCTTCAAAACCGATCTTCGCCCGCTTGGCGAGCGGATGCTCGCGCGCGACGACGAGTACGAACCGGTCGCGGCGAAACGGATAGGTCTCGAGCGTGCGCGCATCGACGGTTCCGGCCACGATGCCGAGGTCGGCGACGCCTTCGGCGATCAGGCCGACGATCTCGTCGCTCAAGCGCTCTTCCAGATCGACGCTGACATTCGGATGCGCGGCAAGAAACGAGCTGAGCGCTTCGGGCAGAAACTCGGTCAGCGCGTTGGTGTTCGACAGCACGCGGATCTGGCCGGCGAGGCCACCGCCGTAAGCACCGAGGTCCTCGTGCAAGCGCTCGGCTTGGCGCAGGATCGCACGCGCATGTTGCAGCAACGTGCGGCCGGCTTGTGTCGGGGTTGCGCCTTGGCGCCCGCGCGTGAGCAGGGCTACGCCGAGCGTTTCTTCCATGTTGCGGATGCGCGTCGAGGCGGCGGCGAGCGCAAGGTTCGCGCGTTGGGCGCCGTGCGTAATGCTGCCCGCCTCGGCCACATGGCGAAACAAACTGAGATCGGCGAGGTCGAATCTCACGGAACGCGCCTGCCTTCGTGTTTGACGAACTCAGACTTTGAATAATGCCAATTGTACCGCTATCGTTCAATGCTAATCTTTCGCGTTCCGCGAAGCCTGCCCGCGTGGTTGCGCTTGATGTCATTTGTCTGGATTGCGGCCTTCGGCCGCATTGGATAGGAACGGGGGCCAGGCTTGGCGCCCGTCGAGCGAATTCGGATGAACACAATGGCCGAAACCAAGGCCCCTGTCGCACGGCCGCTGTCGCCGCACCTGCAAATCTACCGGCCGATGCTGACGATGATGATGTCGATCGTCCATCGCATCACCGGCTTTGGTCTCTATTTCGGCATGCTGCTGCTGGCCTGGTGGTTCCTGGCCGCCGCGTCCGGACCCAACGGTTACGCGAAGTTCGAATGGTTCGCGGGCTCGATCGTCGGCCGGCTGGTCTTGTTCGGCTACACTTGGGCACTCATCCATCACATGCTCGGCGGCATCCGTCACTTGATCTGGGATGCCGGCCACGGCTTTGGGCCGAGCGAGCGCGAGTGGCTCGCCGCCGCCAATCTGATCGGTTCGATCGCGATCACCGTATTGTTGTGGATCCTCGGCCTGTTGGCGATGGGAGGACCGCGGTGACCGAGACCCCCGCAAAGCACATCCGTACGCCGCTGGGGCGCGTGCGCGGCCTTGGCGCGGCGCGATCCGGCACCGGTCACTTCTGGCGCCAGCGCCTGACCGCGGTCGCCAATATTCCGCTGACCATTGCCGTGGTGATCATCATCATCATGCTGCTCGGCCGCAATCAGGCCGCCGCGGCGCAGATTCTCGGCTCGCCGCTCGTCGCCATCATCATGCTCTTGTTCATCGCCTCGATCACCACCCATATGAAAATCGGCATGCAGGTGATCATCGAGGATTACGTGCACGATGAACCCACCAAACTCGTTTTGATCATGGCCAATGCGTTCTTCACCATCGCTGTGGCGCTGGCCTCGGCGTACGGCATCCTCAAGCTATCGTTCGGAGTGTGAGCATGGCGTCGAGCGGAGCTAACGGAGGTGGCGCGGCTCCGGCCATCAACGGGCGCGCCTACCCGATCGAGGATCACGCCTACGACGTCGTCATCATCGGCGCCGGCGGCGCGGGGTTGCGCGCTGTCGTCGGTTGCAGCGAAGCGGGCTTGCGGACCGCCTGCATCACCAAAGTGTTCCCCACGCGCTCGCACACGGTCGCGGCGCAGGGCGGCATTGCCGCGGCGCTGGGCAACATGGGCGAAGACGACTGGCGCTGGCATATGTACGACACCGTCAAGGGCTCCGACTGGCTCGGCGACCAGGACGCGATCGAATATCTCTGCCGCAACGCGCCGGAGGCCGTTTACGAGCTCGAACATTGGGGCCTGCCGTTTTCGCGCCGGGAAGACGGCAAGATCTATCAGCGCCCGTTCGGCGGCATGACCACACATTACGGCAAGGGCACCGCGCAGCGCACCTGCGCCGCCGCCGACCGCACCGGCCATGCCATGCTGCACACGATGTATGGGCAGGCCCTGCGCCATTCGGCCGAGTTCTTCATCGAATATTTCGCCATCGATTTGATAATGGACGACGACGGCCGCTGCCGCGGCGTCATCGCGCTCAATCTCGACGACGGCTCGATCCATCGCTTCAGCGCGCAGATGACCGTCCTTGCCACCGGCGGCTACGGTCGCATCTACGCCTCCTGCACCGGTGCCCACACGCAGACCGGCGACGGCAACGCCATGGTGCTGCGCGCTGGTCTGCCGGTCCAGGACATGGAATTCGTGCAGTTTCATCCGACCGGGGTTTATGGCGCCGGCGTGCTCATCACCGAGGGCGCCCGCGGGGAAGGCGCCTACCTGGTCAATTCGCAAGGCGAGCGCTTCATGGAGCGCTACGCGCCGTCCGCCAAGGACCTCGCGTCACGCGACGTCGTGTCCCGCGCGATGACCATCGAAATCCGCGAAGGCCGCGGCGTCGGGCCGAAGAAGGACCACATCTTCCTGCATCTCGATCATCTCGATCCGAAAATCCTCGCCGAGCGGCTGCCGGGCATCACCGAGTCGTCGCGCATCTTCGCCGGCGTCGACCTCACGCGCGAGCCGGTGCCGATCGTGCCGACGGCTCACTACAACATGGGCGGTATCGCCACGAACTACCACGGCGAGGTGCTGACCAAGAAAGACGGCAACCCCGACCACGTCGTGCCCGGCCTGATGGCGCTGGGCGAGGGCGCATGCGTTTCCGTCCATGGCGCCAACCGGCTGGGATCGAATTCGCTGATCGATCTCGTCGTGTTCGGGCGCGCGGCGGCGCTACGCTGCGCCGAAATTCTCACGCCCAACAACAAACACGCCGAACTGCCCAAGGATTCCGCCGAGCGTTCGCTGTCGCGGCTCGACAAGTTCCGCCATGCCTCGGGCGGCACGCCGACCGCACAACTCCGCGCCAGAATGCAGCACGTGATGCAGAGCAATTGCGCCGTGTTCCGCACTGGCGAGGTGTTGCAGGAAGGCTCCAAGCTTATCCACCAGGTTTTTGACGGCATCGCCGACGTCCGCGTCAGCGACCGCTCGCTGATCTGGAACTCGGACCTGATCGAGACGCTCGAATTTGCCAACCTGGTCGAGCAGGCCGTCGTGACGATGGACTCCGCGGCCAATCGCACCGAAAGCCGCGGCGCCCACGCGCGCGAGGATTATCCCGAGCGCGACGACAAGGATTGGATGAAGCACACGCTGTCCTGGCTCGACAGCAATACCGGCAAGGTCACCATCGACTACCGGCCGGTGCACACCTACACGCTGACCAACGACGTTGCTTATGTCGAGCCGAAGAAGCGAGTCTATTGAGGATTTCTATGGTCCAGTTCACGCTGCCGAAAAACTCCAAGATCACCGAAGGAAAAACCTGGCCGCATCCGGCCAACGCGAAAGCGGAACGAGAATACCGCGTGTATCGCTGGAGCCCCGACGACGGCCACAATCCGCGCGTCGACACCTATTACGTCGACACCGGCGATTGCGGACCGATGGTTCTCGACGCGCTGATCTGGATCAAGAACAACATCGACCCGACGCTGACCTTCCGCCGCTCCTGCCGCGAAGGCATCTGCGGCTCCTGCTCGATGAACATCGACGGCACCAATACGCTCGCCTGCACCAAGGCGATGAGCGACGTCAGC
>Ga0187862_10004663_pt1 | contig 12881 bp, 11 predicted proteins | sample June2016WEW_10_1_FD_133003 | JGI IMG/M metagenome (GOLD analysis project Ga0187862, IMG submission 133003) | Peatland microbial communities from SPRUCE experiment site at the Marcell Experimental Forest, Minnesota, USA - June2016WEW_10_150 | ecosystem: Environmental > Terrestrial > Soil >...
CCCGCGCCGTAATACACCGCCGCCTGGAAAGTGCCGTCGCCATTGCCTAACAGCACGCCCACGTTAGTCGCGTTTGCCACCACCAGGTCGGGCTTGCCGTCGCCGTTGAAGTCCCCCACCGCCACCGATTGCGGACTTGTGCCCGCGGCGGGTGCACTTTTTTCCAGAAATGACACCGGTGGAGGAGCTTGCGCGAAGGCCGTGCTCAAGCAAATGAAGAAGAGAGTAAGGACAATGTTGATAGAGCGTGCAGGCATATATTTTGTTCCCTTCTGCAAAGGCAGAGGCAAATGGATTTTCTTGTCACGGACGCGAAAGGCTCCGTCGATCGGAGGAAAGGGCCAGAGCAGGTCAAAGCAGCAGCGAGACACAGACAATAACGGGATCGTCTTCGCGACCATTAGGGCCGTGCGTACCGGTTATACTTTCCGTGCTCACTAGTTATCACCCGGTTATAACGGCGCCCGCAAGATTACGATAGTTCGGGACAAGAGCTTCCTGAGCTCAATTTCCGAAGTTCAACCTGCACCGCAAACACCTGCTTGTAGGTCTTCGTTGCCGCGCCGTGACAAGAAACGTGCGCGCCGGGTGGGCGCATTCCTCGCAGCATCATTAGGTACAAGGAAGGCGCGATGGGCCGAATCCACAGCGTGGCGCATGGGGAACTGGGCACAGCGTTACGGGAGAACCGAATCGTCGGGGTCGTGGTAGAGCACGTCAAGCCGGAGTCACCCAGCCACTATCCCTTCGCGGCCTTGGCGGCGATGTATTCTGGAGTGGCATGCCGTGCACAGCGTAATCAAGTTTTCTTCTGTGTCTTCGCCCGAATGGCTGCGGAATTCCTTGTGGTGCACCTCCAGATTCGACATCGTGCCACAGGATTGACACCGCCAGCTGTCGCGACGCAGAATCTGCCGGCACAGACTTTCGTACGACAAGGGGTCCAACCGCGTCGGCGCGGCCTTTGGGCGAATCATTCTCAGGATACGTTCTCACGCAGGTTTTCGAGAAAAGCCTGCTGCTGTTCGCCAGGCAAGAACTTGTAGTAGCGTGAGATCGAGTTAAGCAGGATCTCCGGGTTGCCATTGTCTAGATGCGCCCCCGCCAGGAAGTCGGCGCAAATCATTTCCAGACAGTAACCACGCGATTTGTCCGTGCCCAGCATAAGAGCTGCCGTCTCGATCGCCTGCTCGATCACCGGAATTTGGGTCTTGTAGACCTTGAAGTAGATCAGTTCCGACGGCTCCCTTCCCTTCCCGTCAGTTCCTTCTCCACTGCCCGCCTGAAATCTTCCTTTGGTAAGGACCGCGCTTTGTGCAACCAGGTTGCACAATCGAAGTGCTGCCCGTCCCGACGCGCGATCTTGGCCAACTCCAGCCCCTTCGTCCATCCCACTTCCTTCAGACCCTTCCGCGCCTGTAGCGGCAGATGCTCGTGGATGGACATCAGGTAGTACGCCTTCCTTCGCGATTCTGGAAACCGCCGAGCCAGGAATTCGTCGAACGACTTCAGGTTCTCCAGCCTCCAGTACTGTCCCGCCCGTGCCTCGCACAGATACCTGCCCAGATCGACGAAACGGGTGTCCCGCTCTGCCTCTTTCTGCCGTTCCCACGCCAGGATCTCGTCGATCTTGGTGAGGACAAACAGTGCTCGTTTGCGGTTGAGCCTCGGCGGCATCGGCGGATACCTAGTAAACAAGTTCGTCAAACAGACCAAGATCAACTCCGGGTTTGCGCACAAGTGCCGCCTCAACCAAGTCGCGCTTATCGAGGCAGAGCCCGATGAAAGGGCAGGTGGTACAGGGATTCTGTGGAAAGCGGATGCCGCTATGCGGCAGGAACAGTCCGGACTCGATCCGTTGGACGGTGTCTTCGACCAGGGTTGCGAACTCCTGCCGCTGCTCGTCAGAGATAGTGGCGCGAAGGTACTGCACTTCGACCAGACGCTTGCGGACGAAAACAACTTGGGCGACTTCGTCGATGCCGGTCATCCACGAATAGCAGACGAGTTGCGGATCCAACGCAGAAATACCGGCCGGCTCTTCCGGATATCGCGCAGAAGTCGTCTTCCACTCCAACAGACAGGGTGTGCCGCCGAGTTCACCAATGGCATCGACGTAGGCGACGAAATTGTTCCCAGAGCTGAGTGTCCGATTGAACTGAATCTGCTGGGTGGAACGAGGGCGCTGAATACGAACACGGCCGTCCTGGGCGAAGCGCTCGAGCAACTGGATGCCTTGTTGTAGCATGCGATCCCAGGTATCGTTGCCGGAGTAGGCCAGGCCCATTTCCCTGCACACGCCCCACTGCTCGAACAGCACCGCCGCCGGGTCTTCCCGGCGAAAAAGGGCGGCGATGGCCTGTTCGAAGGCACGGCCGAAGAGCATGGCGGCGCGAGTGTCTTTCTCTTGCCAACCGTCAAGGTAGCGGTGCCGGTAGCGGCGCGGGCAGCTAAGGTACTGGCTGATTTGGGTGTAGGAATAGGTCATCGGGTTGCCTCCTCAGTGTTGGAGCAAGAAGCACTCGAAACCGGAGCTGCGGACAGTTCTTCCCACTGGCTGGCTGGGGCGAAACCGTCGAGGTTGATCAGTGAAATGCCGTTGATGACGGTGTGGCTGATCTTGACGACGCCGAGGAGTCCGGGCAGTGCTTTTTCATCGACCTGTTCGTGGGCCAGCAGTTCCGGGTCATAGAGGAAGTCCCGCAGGAACCAGCCGAGCTTCCACATTGCCTTCTGGGTGCAGTAGAGACGACCCACGATAGACTGCCCAGCCAGTGTGCGGGGCTCGAGAACGGAGAGTCGGAGGACGTAGAAAGGTTTGTGGGCGTGCCAGCGGAACTGGGCGCCATCGACCCGAACGAGGAAGATCCCGTCGGGAATTTCCGGACGCGAATCGCGGGCAGTTTCGGCGAGCCCTGGGACTTGGCGTTTCATGCGACCACCTCCTGCTTCGGGTGTGCGTAGCTGTTGAGCTGGCAGAGGAGAGCATTTCGGTCCTTCTCGGCCCAGTCGGCGAGCTGCTGGACGAAGTTCTCAACCTGTTCCCTGCTGGCCTCTCGGAGAGTCTTCGTGCCGCAGAAATCAACGGCGTAGGCCTTTACGAGCTCGGCGTCCAGCTTGTGCTGGCGGATGATTTGGCAGAGACGATCCCGAACTTTGGGGCCGTTGCCATTTCCATTGCCGTTCGTGTTCTGTGGTGGGAGCTTCGCACCGGTGGGCGGAATGGTTCCGATTTCCTCGACCGAGCAGAGGCCGATTCCGTACGCCTTGCGGAGGGCGCGATTGACCGCTCTGGTCTCGGCCACGCGCATCTCGGCACCTCGGACAAGGGCAGAAACATTGGTGGGATCCGCGTCGCCATAGCCAACGAACCCCTTACAAGTACGTGACGTGAAGACCGTGGCTTTAAATGCATAATGACCATCTGTGCGGTCGCAAAATTCAGTGATTGCGGCACTCTCGATGCCAACACAGCGTTTCCGACGAGCCAACCTGAGTAGCCCAGCATGGGTTACATACCATCTTCCGTCCAGCAACTGAATGTCACCACCTGCCACTGAAATTCCGATTGTCTGAACCAGTTCCTTAAGTTGTTCTAGGAGACTTTCTGAGATGCTTGCCCCCCAAAGTCGTTCAGCAAGACGAATTTCTGGAACGACAGCTCTGATTGCTTTTCTTGCCCTGCCCATACACCCTCCAGACACGCTATGTAATATCAGTAATATGATATCATATTAGTGATATCACACATAACAAAAAAATAACCCTAAATTCATTCGGATAGCGCAGCTAGTGGGATTTTCGACGCTGGGAATTCGTGACTTCAGCCTCTTTGAGGGCAGCAGATGCAATGAAATTACTGATCGACATTCGCAGCTTCTTGGCTGCCTTTACAATTTCTGTGGCTTCCTCTTCAGAGTAATAGGAGAGCAAGGTTTTCCTGACGGACGTATGCAACCGCCGGCGGGTGATGGGAGAACCTTCGCGCACACCATGGATGTTAGCAAAAGACCCCAAGCGAAAGATAAGGTCGTACCCGATTAGCCACTGTCGGCCTGATACACGTATGGGGAATCTCTTGGGTGTGTGGTGACTGTTATCCTCACTTGATCCTTCGACGGCATACACATTAGCCTGCTCGCGACGTAGGAGAAGGACAAGCAGGCCACCACGGGGAATGTCACGTCGGGGCGTATCAACTTTGAACAACTTCTCCTCGTTCGTTCACCACCACGGAAGTCACGGAGCGCCGCGGATGGGCCAATCGGATCGTTGCCAAATCCAGCGCTAGGACGGGGGCTAAGACGGAGACAATCCCCCCCGAAGATGTCCTAAAGGCATCTATTTTCCAATTATTTTACTAGATAACATCATGTTTAGCTTTAACGCATTCTTGCTACGGACGGACTCCATGTCAGGAAGACTCTCCAGTTTGAGCAGCGATTGGCCAAGGTCGAACAGCAACAAGCTGACAGGGCGCGGCGTGAGGAATTGGCCGACTGTAATTGCCCCGAGCTAAAATCGCCGGTTGGGTTCCAAGTAGGAGTCTCCCCTGAACAACTCGAAGCCGCGCTGAACGAGATGTGTCCAGTTCACGGACTTCGCCGATTTGGAAGGATAACAATCTTCAACTTCGGGAAGCCAGACGGGACTGAAAACGAAAATACGGCCAAAATGCACCAACTGATTGACGCGCACGAGCTCCGTCTATCGCAATACTCCCAGTCCAACTGCGAAATTGAAGAAAATGAATCGTAAGGACCTCCACTCCCGTTGTAAGGCCCTTGCAAAGACCGGCAAGCCTTGCCGGGCCGCCGCCACCGCGGGCGGCCTGTGCTTTTTCCACGCCAACCCCAACAAGGCCTCCGAGTTGGGGCGGATCGGGGGCAGAAGCAATCGCCACGCTGGCGGCGAAAGCGCGGATCTGCTGCCGACCTTGGACAACGCGATGGCCGTGCGGGACACGGTGGCTCGGTTGATCGCCGATGTCTACGCCGGCAGGATTCACCCCAGGATCGCTACTGGCCTGGCACCGCTTTTGAATTTGCAGCTGCGCGCGATCGAGACATCGGATCTGGAGCGGCGAATCGCAAAGGTCGAAAAGCTCTCAGCGGAGGCGGAGGACCGTCTTGTCAGCGAACGCAAGCACCAATGATGGATTTAGGCGACGTGTCGGATTTGATTTTTGAAGGCCCTTAGGGGCCTTCGATGGAGCGAGGCGTGCGAGCCGGCAGCGAATTGTGTTTAACAAGCTCAACGCTATCCGTGGAATTGCGAAGCAATGGCATAGGCACGAAGCCGTACGGATTACGACATGGATTTGAGACCAATAAAGCACTGCTTATCATGCCTCAAGCAGTCATGTATCGGAAAGCCATAGCAACCTGTCTGAACTTCGGGCGTCTCTGTGTCTTCCGCTGCATGGCTGTGGAATTTTTTGTGGTGCACCGCAAGATTCGTCGTCTTGCCACAGGATTGACACCGCCAGCCGTCGCGACGCAGAATCTGCCGGCACAGACTTTCGTACGACCGGGGATCCAGTCGAACGGGTTTGGCTTTTGGGCGAATCATTCTCAGGACGCCTTCTGACGCAGGTTGTCGAGAAAAGCCTGCTGCAGTTCGCCAGGCAAGAACTTGTAGTAGCGTGAGATCGAGTTGAGCAAGATCTCCGGGTTGGGCTAGAGCATCCTGATTTGGCTGATGCGATCTCCCGGTTGAGGCTTTGATTCTTCATTTCCGGCCTTGCAGATTCGACGCAACCAGCGTCTGCAGAATGGCATACTGGCGGTCGGCCGGGCCCCCAAAACAGACTTCCCCGGGTCGATCTGTCCGAGATGCGGGCCTTGTGTGCAATTTCTTTCATCTTGATTTATATCCCCTCAGCCGCTAAGATCTCCGCGCGTTCGAACGCGGAATGTTATTCCTCTCCCCTGTTCCGAGTTCCGCCCTGGTCTCCGTCTTGTGAATAAGCTGATTTGGACACTGCAGCGTCCAGAGATGCACTGTCGCCTCCGTTTTCGAGGTCAAGAAGGAAATTCCGGCTCATAAGGTCGCAACTATGTCTCGCAGTACTCGCAGATTGGCGGTGCCGGTCGTTGAACCCCCTGATGTCGTTTCAATGCCCGATCGAAGCGGAAGGCTCTCTTCGCTGGACGCAGTTCGCCGCGAGGTCCGCGGGATCGGTGACGAGTACGTCGATGCAGTTTTGCAGCTGATCACCGAGTGCGCATTGAGCCTCACCGGAGCCAGTGGCGCGGCCCTGGCGTTTCTCACGGATGACAAGATGATCTGCCGGGCGCGAGCCGGTGAACCAGCTCCGCCGCTCGGAGCCCCGGTGGACGTAAAACGGGATCTCTCTGGAGAATGCGTTCGCAGTGGCCGCCTCATCTCGTGCGAGGACACCGGAAACGATCCGCGTATCGATCCGGAAGTCACTCGCGCACTGGGCATAGGCTCGCTCATGGCTACTCCCATCGTGTCCGACCTCCGGGTGGTCGGCTTGCTGGAGGTCTTCTCTCCGCATTCAGGCGGTTTCACGAAGGCCCACGAGACGGTCTTGGACCGGCTCGTCGAAATGATCCCAAAAAGCCCTAGTGAAAGAACGCAACCGCAAAATGGCCAGCCGGAAGAGACTCCGGTCCTCGGACAAGTCGTGTCGAGCCGAGTTCTGGAGCAAGCCCCGGAACCAGTCCCGGGGCTCGCGCCGACGCCGTTGTCTGACTTGTTTCATTGGGCACTGCTCGGGCTGGCTGTTGCTGTGTTGGCAATGGCCACCGGCTACTTGGTCGGGTCCATGATCGGCAAGCGTTGAGCCGAGTCACCGCTGAACTTGTGCCGGCGTTTTCTTCTTTCCGATCACGACGATGCCTTGCGCGTAGTCAACGCTCAATAAGTAGCAGAGGATACGCATCGCCAAGAACCTCAGCCTTGGAAGTCCTTTTGGCCATGCTCCATAGCGCACACGAAACGCTTCTACTTCGTAACCTCGCACGACGAAATCCGCCGCCAGGTCTGCCAGTGGAAATTGCTGCACATGTCCGGGGTCACCGGCCCACATGGGAACGACGCAAAGAGGATTTGGTGTGCCGATGATCAAGGTGCCGCCGGGACTCAGCAGCTTCCCGAACTCGTCCATCAGATCCACGTACTCGTTGAGAGACATGTGTTCAATCACCTCAAGGCACAGGATCGCGTCGAAGTGGCCTTTGACTTGAGAGATTAATGAATATTCGTGCTCATTCTCGGCGGATATGTCGAGGGTTTCATAGCGACCCTTGAAACCAGCGGACACAAATTTTCCTTTGAGCCGCTTGTCGCCCGCGCCGTAATCCAAGAGCCGACTTGCAGGCTTGTTGTGGTTGAAGATCGCCTGCTCCATTTCGTTGAGCTGCACGCAATCCTCGCAGGAAAGGCACCGCGCCCTTAGGGTCCGGTACATGACGTCGCGCGCCTGATGTCTCGCCCAGTAATTGCGGTACCACTTGTCCACATCCGACACAGTTTTGAACTCCCCTTCGACGGTATCGCCTATGCTGGACTAGGTCCTGCTTCTATAGACCGGGTTACCAGTCGCCAACTCATTGCCATCCTTACCAGGAAGAAAGCGCATATCAGGCCTTCCACAGCGAGCAAGATGGCGAGCCGGTAAATTGACGAAATCGCCATCGAACGTATCACCAACAGGTTTCCCAACACCAGCCCGGCGCTCAACATCAGGGGCTCGCGCAATGGCGCGAAGACGCTCAGTCCTTCCAGCTTACGGGCGTGAAAGAAGGCGAACAACCAGGTGCCCTGCAGCACCGCCTGAAAAATGGCGAAGCCAAATAGTCCGTAGTGATAGACCGCGTAAGTGCCGAGCGTCCAGGTCGGTATCGTCCACCACAGACAGAGACGAATGTTGAACCAAGCGTCATCCTGGGCAAAGAACAGTTCCGACAGCGGCACGCCGACGGCATTGAGCATGGCGGTGACGCAATAGGCGTAGAGCAGTGGCTGCGCCGGGAACCACTTTTCGGTAAATACAAGGGCGATGATGGGGGTGCTCAGGCTGGCCAGCACAGCACAAGCGGGCCAGGCAATGCTGGCGTTGATCCGCAGAGATTTTTCCACCCGGGACCGCAGCAGCGTGGGATCGTTGGCGGCGCTGCTGAACGCGGGCAAGTAAATGCGCGCCATGGCATTGCAAATCACCAGCGGATAGAGCGACAGCGTGCAGGCCCAGGAAACATATCCCACCGCGTTCTTGCCGAGCAGGCGCGCGATCATGATGGGCGGGAATGCAAGGGTCGCCATGTTCAGCAGCGACCCTCCCTGGTAGACCAAGCTGAAGGCCACGTGGGGACGGATCGAAGCCCAGGAGAATCGCCGGAATGGCGGACGGGCGATCAGGTTGAATGCCAGACTGCCGAACAGGTCACGACACCCCATGGCGACTACGTAGCACCAGATGCCCTGATGAAGAAACGCCAGAGTAACCAGCAGGACGGTGTAGATGAGGCTTTCGGCTGCCTCCACCGCGCTCACGACCTTGAAGCGCAGGGCGCGCTCGAGCAGGGCGAGGGGCACCATTCGCTGGTTGCGCACAATCAAGAGCACGAGGAAAACGGCGGCAGGAAGATAATTCTCTGGCCCCAGTCTTAACAGCCGTAGCGCCACCGGCAAAAGGGCTCCAATCACGACGGCGAAGGTAATGGAAATTCCAAGAATCACCTTCTGGGCGCTCGCCAGTTCGGTTGGCTCCAGATCGCCACGCTTGCGAATCAGGGCCGCTTTCAATCCCAAGTCACCAAAATAGCCAAGAATTCCCTGGGTCACGAAGATCAGAATAGCGAAGCGTCCGACAATCTCAGGACCAAGCCAGCGTGATACCGCCACGCTGCTACCAACGCTGAGTGCCATGATGACCACCTGGCGGATGACCAGCGCGATGGCAGCGGCGCTCATCTTCCCGCGAAACAGAGTCTGCAGCAGGGCGCGGTAGCCGGACGACGACGGAACCGAAGCACAGGCATCGGCGATTTCGCCAGCTTCGCGCGGCAAGGCCTGCTCGAGAAGCAGCGGACGTTCCGTCATCACTTGCCAGTTGTGGGTTGCATGTTACGTTGCTTGGTGGGCTGAGTTTCGGACTGCGGGGAAAGCAGAGTAGGGGCCACTGGGATCTCGTCGCCCGCGCTGCGCGAATAAAGATCCAGGTCGGAATAAACCATATCGCGCACCAGTTCGCTGAACGTGGCCCGCGCCGACCAGTGCAGGTGCTCGCGCGCCTTACTCGCATCTCCAAGCAATAGATCGACTTCAGCAGGCCGGATAAAGCGTTCGTCGAGCACCAAATATTTGTAAGGATCGAGTCCGAGCATGCCGAACGCGCATTCGAGAAATTCTCGCACCGAGTGGGTCTCTCCCGTAGCGATGACGTAGTCGTCTGGTTGTTCCTGCTGCAGCATCAGCCACATGGCTTCCACGTATTCTCGCGCGTGTCCCCAATCGCGCTTGGCATCGGTGTTGCCCAGGCGGATTTCACTGGCCAGACCAAGCTTGATCTGCGCCGCCAAGGAAGAAATTTTGCGGGTGACAAACTCCATGCCGCGCCGGGGCGACTCATGGTTGTACAGCATGCCGCAGGATGCATGCAGGCGATAGGCTTCTCGATAGTTCCGGGTAAGATGATAGCCGGCGACTTTTGAGATCCCATAAGCAGACCGCGGACGAAACGCGGTAAGCTCGTTTTGGGGAGCTGGCGCGGAACCAAACATTTCGCTTGATCCGGCGAAATAGAATCTCGCCTGGGGCGCAACGTCACGACAGGTGGATAGCAAATAGTGCGTGCCGTTGACATTGACTTCGAAGGTCGAGAACTCGTCTTCGAATGAATAGCTGACGTAGCTTTGAGCCGCCAGATGGTAAACCTCGTCCGGCTGCACGGCAGCCACCACCTTCATTAGACTGGGATAGCTCTCGAGGGACGCGCCGTGCAGCTGAATCCTGTCCAGTAGGTGCTGGATCCGTGAGAGCCGGTGCTGGGGGTCTTCAATCGCCACCCGGCGGACGATGCCGTGGACCTCATAGCCTTTTTCCAAGAGCAATTCCGACAGATAGCTTCCATCTTGTCCCGATATCCCAGTAATGAGCGCACGTTTTTGATTAGCCACGGTTTATCTCGATGATTGAAGTGGGACGGACGAGCCCACAGCCTTAAATTGAGGACACTAAAACTGTTGCCTACCTCGAAAACCCACTCATACGGCCCTGGCCAGGCGTTCGCAATGGGGTATGCGAGATCCAAGGCGCTGCGTCAGAACCCAAACAGTGTAGCACGGGCACGAAGGTTTCCTGGCAGTTCCACGGCGCTTGTGCCGGGCACCGTTAAAGGTCAAAAGGCTTGGGCCATAAGCCTTGAAAATCTCTCCCCCATTCTGCCGGGTGTCCTGCCAGGGCTTCAAGAATATCCTTGAAGAAAGTATTTATAAAAAATCTTCCTGGCCACTCCGAACGTTGTACAATCATTGCACTTTTTGATCGCGTGTCCCCCGGATGAGCTTCTGTGTTTTGGCCTGCCTCGTCGCGCGAAACCAGCGGTTTGTATGGAGTGGTGAATGGAGCCTGAAAACACGTTCCGGACGTTGATGCCTCGCAAAGATGAACTGCAGGCCTTGCGTCCCACCGATGTCGCTGCTTTGCCTGCGGAGTACCACCGAACCGTCAGCCATGTTCCCAGTCTCTGGGATTATTGGCCCATTGTGCTCCGGCACAAGTGGACCATCTTGTCTGCCATGCTGGTGGCGTTGCTGGTGGGGATGGTAGTTTCCTTCTCAACCACGCCGGTTTACGAGGCGGTTGGCCGCGTCGTAATCAATCGCGAGGGAGCCGACACCGCAGGCCTGAAGAACTCCGATGCCAGCGGAAGCGATTCTTTTGACGACTACATGGTCGCCATGGATACGCAGACCCACGTTCTCCAGAGCGATGCCATCGCCAAACTTGTCATCCGGAGGTTGAATCTCGATTCCGATCCGGCATTCGCCGGCAAGGGAGCAGCGCCCGCGAGCTCTACGCCTGCTGCCGCCCAGGCCGAGTCTCGGGAGATCGAACCTCATCAGGAAGCGGCGCTTGTCGCGAAGTTCCACGGAGCACTGCAGATCAGCTCGATTCCCCGGACACGGCTGCTGGAAATTCGGTTCTCCAGCCCGGACTCAAATCTTGCTGCCAAAGCGGTCAACACCCTGATCGACACTTACATCGAGCAAAACTACAAAACCCGCCTGGACGCCACCACGCGCACATCCAACTGGCTCGCGCAGCAATTGTCCGAACTGCAGATGAGAGTTGAGGAATCCCAGGAGAAACTGGTTCACTATCAAAAGGAGCACGGTATCCTCGGCATCGACGAGAAGGAAAACATAATCACCTCCAAGCTCGACGAACTAAACAAGGAGTTGACGGCTGCGGAAGGCGACCGCATGCAGAAGGAATCCGTCTATCGATTGGCCAGTTCCGGTGAGCCCGATCTGTTGTCCAATCTCGATCCATCCAGCCCGTTAGTCAAGCTGCGAAGTCAGGAAGAGGATTTGCATCGCCAACTGGCGCAGGCGAGTGTTCATTTCCAGCCGACCTATCCGAAAGTAGAGGAAATCAATCAGCAACTGGAGGCCGTTCAGGCGGACATCAAAGCCGAGATCAAGCGCCTGGCCACCAAGTACGAGAAAGACTACCTGGCGGCGCTGGGGCGTGAAAAGTTGCTTCGAGCCTCCCTGGAGAATCAAAAAACCGAAGAAAACCGGCTCAATGAAAGCGGCATCGAATACAGCCTTCTGAAGCGGGACGTGGAGAGCAATCGGCAGCTCTATGAAGGCCTCCTGCAAAAGCTGAAGGAGGCGGGAGTCATGACCGGGTTGCGGTCGAGCAACGTTCGGATCGTGGATCCGGCATCTGCTCCGACCATGCCCGCGACGCCGAACATCCCCCGGAACCTTCTGATATCACTGGTGGTGGGCTTGGCCGGCGGACTGTCGCTCGCGTTTATTCTTGAGTCGCGTGACGACGCCGTGCGCTCTTTGGAACAGGTACGGCTGATCACCGCTTTGCCATCCCTCGCGGTCATCCCCTTCTCGTCTCAACCCCGCAGCCGGTCGCTATCGCTGCAGCAGGTGAAGCGCCTTCCGCACACAGCGGCCGCGGTGGCCTCGGCAACGCGTCCGAAATCGGAGATTGCCGAAGCCTATCGTGCGTTGCGGACTTCCATTCTACTTTCCAAGACTGGCAGATCGGCCAAGGTCTTGATGGTAACCAGCGCGTTACCGCAGGAGGGCAAAACCACAACCAGTGTGAATCTGGCGATTGTCCTCGCACAGCGGGGAGCACGCGTGCTCCTCATCGATGCAGACATGCGGCGTGCCGGTATCGCGCAGATACTTCACATTGAATCGGATAATGGCCTGAGCACGATATTGGGGCAAACGACAGTCCCGGACCCGGAGGAAGCGATCCATCCAGTCGCGAACATCCCGAATCTCAAGGTGCTGCCCGCGGGTCCGGTCGCACTTCACCCGTCGGAGATGCTGTCCTCGCCCCGTATGAGAGACCTGATACGGTGTTTGGAACCGGAGTTCGATCACATCATCATCGATACACCCCCGGTGCTCAGCGTAACGGATGCTGCTCTGCTGTCCGCATTGGCCGACTCAACTCTACTTGTAATACGTGCCGGCGTGACGAGCAGAGCTGCGCTACGCCGCGCTCACGACGTGCTGGCGCAAGTCGATGCCCGCATCATGGGTGTAATTCTTAATGCAGCGGACTTTACCGAACCCGACCTGTATTACTACGGAAGCCGGTATGGCAATTACTATCACGACTCCGCGCCTGCTAAGACCGCCCAGCGAAAG
>Ga0187862_10004666_pt1 | contig 12875 bp, 9 predicted proteins | sample June2016WEW_10_1_FD_133003 | JGI IMG/M metagenome (GOLD analysis project Ga0187862, IMG submission 133003) | Peatland microbial communities from SPRUCE experiment site at the Marcell Experimental Forest, Minnesota, USA - June2016WEW_10_150 | ecosystem: Environmental > Terrestrial > Soil >...
GTGTGCGTTGTCGTTCCCGTATGGGTCGTCGTGCCCGTCGTGCCGGTGTGCGTCGTCGTGGCTGCATGTGTTGTCGTGCCCGAGTGTGTCGTACTCCCTGTCGCAGGTTTGGCCGCGGGCTTGGGAGCACCTGCCGCGGGTTTGGCAGCAGGCGCCGCTGGCTTACTCGGCGCAGGGGAACTGTTTTTTTTCTGCGCCGCTGCGAAAGTCGGCACGGCAATCAGAAGCAGAGAAAGTAGCAAACCCCGTACTACCATGTTTCTTCCGTGGCTCCAGATCATTATCACCCTCCTCAGTCAATCCAACTTCCTTCATTCATTCTTCGTTTCAAAAACTAAAGTCTTTGCCCGCCAAATCCGCTATAACACCCAGGCCTGCGGGGAAGAATAGTGGCTCAGGGCCATGGTGCCATGCGAAAAATTTTCCGCGCTTGCAGACTTCATGGGGGTGCCATCCTACCCTAGTGAATTGGGTTTGTCTCCAAGGATTTGCAACAGGAACTTGAATTCTGCAGCCGTCCGAATTCCGCGCGTCCTCCCGTCGCATTTGAACGAGTGCGTGCAGACACACGCGCACTTCCCGCGTGTTCCACCCTGCAGTTCAGGCTCTTGCCACCACTCGTCCTTGGCTGATAGCATTTCGCCACGCTTTTCCCGGGTTGCCTTTCCTGTCCTGCGGTTGGGCTCCCCCCGGGAATGGGTGTACACTTCGCATTGCGCAAAAGCGCAGGGAAAACCGTCATGGCGGCCAAAAATTCTCGCTTGGCCCACGGAATTGACTCCGGGCAGACGGATTTACCCCCTGTGAGCAGGCGCGCGCTAGATCAATTGTTTAGCGTCACTTACGAGGAACTCCGCCGCCTTGCTTCCAGTGTCCGCCGTGGCGATCCCGGTGCCACTATCAACCCAACTGCCCTGGTGAATGAAGCTTGGTTGAAACTTGCGAAATCTCCTGAGATTGGCGCCAGTTCGCAATTGCACTTCAAACGCATCGCGGCTCGCGCCATGCGCCAGATCCTGGTCGAGGCTGCTCGCCACCGCACGGCAGACAAACGCGGCGGCGGAGTGGATGTTACCGTCACCTTTGAAGAGTCTCTTCAAAAAAAACCCTCCGGCGGCAAGGAACTCCTGGCGCTGAACACCGCACTCGACGAACTCGCACGGATGAATCCTCGACAAGCCGTGATGGTCGAAAGCCGTTTCTTCGGTGGACTGGACATCCCGGAGACAGCCGAACTCCTCAAAGTTTCCGAGGCCACCATTCAACGCGATTGGCGCACTGCTAAGGCTTGGCTGGCTCATGAACTTCGCCAGGCCTAACCTCTGATTCTCGCGTGGCGATTGGGGCGGGTTTTTCATTCCGCTGGCGGGAGAGTGATGATGGACAGCATTCGCTGGCAAAAGGTCCAAACTCTCTTTCATAAAGCTGTGGTCTTACCGGAAAACCAGCAACGCGCTTTTCTGGAAACTCAGTGCGCCGATGATCCGGCGCTTGTCAGCGAAGTTCTCATCCTCCTCCAGGAAGACGCCCGCGGCGATTCACTGCTCGAGGGCGATGTCGCTCAGGTTGCCCACCAGATTTTCAGCGAACCTGCCTCACCTTCACACCCGTTCAATGAGTATGGCCCCTACCGCATCATAAAGGCTCTAGGTGAAGGCGGGATGGGCATGGTGTACTTGGCGGAACGCGCCGACTTGGGAAGTCAAGTCGCAGTCAAAGTTTTGCGTGACGCGTGGCTTTCGCCGGCGCGCCGTGAACGATTCATCATCGAGCAGTGCACCCTCGCGCAACTGAATCATCCCTCCATCGCGCGCTTGTACGACGCGGACACTTTTCCTGACGGCACGCCCTTCTTCGCCATGGAGTACGTGGAGGGCGACTCGTTGACAGAGTATTGCAGAAAGCATAATTGCGGCGTTGCGGAGCGCCTGCGCCTGTTCCGCGCCGTTTGCGAAGCGGTGTTGTACGCACATCGTCACACAGTAATCCACCGCGACCTGAAACCCTCCAATATTCTGGTGAAGAGTGACGGAACCATCCGCCTCATCGATTTCGGCATCGCCAGACATTTGGAGAGTCTCGGCGAAACCATTGACCAGACCATGACCGCATTCCGTTTAATGACCCCCGCCTACGCCGCACCTGAACAGATTCGTGGCGAATCAGTGGGAATACAAACCGATGTCTATTCCCTTGGAGTTGTCCTTTACGAATTGCTGGCAGGTCGCCTGCCCTTTGATTTGTCGAATCGCACGCCAGCACAAGCGGAAAAGATTTTGACCGAAGGGGAAGCGGACAAGCCTTCGAGTATCGCTGAGAAAATGGCTGCCTCCTCCGAACAGGCTGGAAGGGCTGTGTCCGCACGCCAGGGGGCTTGGGCTGACTTGGATGTGCTCTGCCTCACCGCCATGCACAAAGATATCCAACAGCGCTATCAATCGGTCGAGGCGCTCGTCAGAGACATTGACCATTTTCTGAAGGGCGAGCCCTTGGAGGCGCGCCCAGATACAGCGGGCTACCGGCTAAGAAAGTTTGCGACGCGACATTGGCAGGGCTTGGCCACCGCAGCGGCTGTATTCGCCGTGGTTGCCGGGCTGGTGGTCTTCTTCACCGTGCGCCTGGCCATCGCGCGCAATGCGGCGCTTGCCGAAGCTGCCCGCACACAGCGCATTCAGAAATTCATGACTAATTTGTTTCAAGGCGGCGATGCCGATGCCGGACCTGCAGACAACCTGCGCGTGGTCACACTCCTGGATCGCGGTGTGCAAGAGGCGCACTCACTCAATGCGGAGCCTGAAGTTCAAGCGGAGCTGTATCAAACACTCGGCACGCTCTACGAAAATCTCGGCAAACTCGATCAAGCAGATTCCTTGCTCAATTCCGCCCTCGCCCAGCGCAGAGCGCTTTTTGGGCCCGATCATCCGCAAGTCGCGGAGAGTCTGGTGGCTCTCGGACTTCTGCGGGACGACCAGGCTCAATTGCCAGAGGCCGAACGCCTCGTGCGGGAAGGCTTGGCCATGACCCGTCGTCACTTTCCGCCAAATCACCCCGCCGTTACGAAAGCGACCGTTGCCCTCGGAAAAGTCTTGGACGATCGCGGCTCCTATGACGCCGCTATTCAAATCCTTGACGAAGCCGTCCGCGCGCAATCCGCAAAGGGGCCCCCGACTTCCGAACTTGCCGCGAATCTCTACGAATTGGCGAACGCGCACTTCTACGCCGGCCACTACGAAATATCCGAGTCTCTCAACGAACGGCTGCTTCCGATTTACAGTCAGATCTACGGCGAACGTCACCCGCGCGTCGCCGATGTCCTGACAAACCTGGGCGCGATCAAAAACGATTTGGGCCACTATCCGGAGGCTGAACATTTTGAGCGGCAGGCGTTGGACATCGTTCAAACCTGGTATGGGAAAGACAGTCCGGAGACGGCTACGGATCTGACCATACTTGCCAGGACTCTGGTCTATGAAAAGCGCTTCGACGAAGCCGTTGACCTGCTGCAGCAATCCCTCTCCGTCAAGGAACGCGTCTTCGGGAAAATGCATCCGAGCGTGGCGTCCTCCCTCAACGATCTAGGCAATGCGGCGAGCATGCAAGGAAAGTACGATCTGGCGGAGTCCTACTTCCAGCGCATGGTAGAGATTTATCGTGCTGCTTACGGGGAGCACCATTATCTGCTCGCCACCGCCCTCTCCAACCTGGCCACCGTCTACACCGGCCGCCACGAGTGGGCCCGCGCGGAAGCCATCTACCGTCAGGCGATCCCCATCTATATCGAATCGCAGTCGGCCACGCACATCAACACTGGCATCGCTCGCATTAAATTGGGCCGGGCTCTTTTGCGGCAGCAGCGCTACGCGGAAGCAGTGGTCGAGACTCGCGCTGGCTATGACATTCTGGTTCCCCAGATGGATCCAAAAGTGAGCTGGCTCATGAATGCGCGCAAAGATCTCGTCGAAGAGTACGACGCTTTGAAACAGCCGGAGCAGGCTGCAAAATTTCGTGCAGAGATCACCACGACGCAGGCCAAGCCACCGGAAGTTTCCGCCAAGAATTGACGCTTTCGCCAGTTTCCTGCCTGATTTGGCTCACAACATCCGGCCACTGTTGTTTGCATCCGTGGGTCAGCCCAATCCCGTACCTTTCTTTCACGCGCAAAGCAGGAGAGCTTGCTAAAGAATCCCCTGTTGGGCATTCAACCTGACTCCAGCGCGACTTCCCTATCGTTGTTTGGAACTCGACACCTGAGAGCTCGCGGTCCACACTGTAGAGTTCCCAATGTGTTTCGATGAAATCCGGGGAGCACACTCTTCTCACGGATGGCAGCAGGGAGTGCACTGGCGTCCAAAGATAAGCGAAACCTCGGCTGGAACGGCAAACGGAGGGCAACTCGATTCACGTCATGAAAAAATCACATTTTCTATTCGTTCTTTTTGCGATCCTGGCAGTCTGTAATGGTTCGGCCGCTGAATCTTCCGACCCCGGCACGAAGCTGAAACTCATTCCGGTTCCGCGCGAGGTGAAGCTGGGGGCGGGTAATTACCTGATTGGACCCGGCTCCGTCATCCTTCTCGATCCCCTTTCCTCCAAGGAGGACCGCACAGCCGCCGATACACTCGCAGAAGAGATCGCTGACCGCGCTGGGATCGTAGTGCCAATCAAGATTGCCCGTCGTGGAGAACCCGGAGCCTACGCAATTGCTTTGCGCCGCTTGGGTGATCCGGAAGTGGTCAAGGAAATGAACGCTCATGGATTGCAAGCGGACAAGGCTTTTGATCCGCAAGGTTATCTTCTATTCGCGGATAAATCGGGAATTTTGATTGCGGCAAACGGCGCTCCTGGCGTGTTTTACGGTGCGCAGACTCTTCGGCAACTACTCAGGCCTGCCGCCAAGGGCCTGGTATGTCCACAAATCGCCATTAAAGACTGGCCGGCGATGCAATGGCGGGGCATCCAGGATGACATCAGTCGCGGGCCGATTCCCACGCTCGCCTACATGGAGAAACAGATTCGCACCATCGCTGCTTACAAATTGAATCTCTTCGCTCTGTACATGGAACATGTCTTTGATTACGAGAGCCAGCCGCTGATCGCCCCCAAAGAAGCGGCCATTACTCCTGCGGAATTGAAAGAACTCGTTGCCTACGCCCAGAAATATCAGGTGACCTTGCTGCCAGAACAACAGGCCTTCGGGCACCTCCATAACGTTTTGAAGTACGAAGTCTATTCCGAGGAGGCGGAAAATCCGCACGGCCAGGCGCTGACGCCTGTGAGCGACACCAGCTATCAATTAATTGCCAGCATGTACGCGGAGCTTGCGCCGTTGTCGCCAGGACCTTTCCTCCATATCGGCACCGATGAAGTGTATGAACTTGGAAAAGGTCGCAGCAAAGCCCGGACGGACGCCGTCGGTATCGGCACGGTCTATGAACAGCATCTGCAGCGAGTGCACGACGTGTTGCAGCCCTATCATAAGCGGCTGATTTTCTGGGGCGACATCGCCAACGACTATCCCGAGCAACTTCAGAAATTGCCGAAGGATATGATCGGTATGCCATGGGACTATGAGCCACGCGATTCTTATGCAAACCTCTTGGAGCCCTTCAAACACGCGGGCCTCGATACCTTTGTGGCCCCTGGTGCGGAGAACTGGGACCGCATCTGGCCCAATCTTGAAGAATCCTTTCTGAACGTCCGCAACTTTGTCAGAGACGGCCAGAAATATGGCTCCTTGGGATTTCTCAACACTACGTGGAATGACGATGGCGAAGCCATGGTGGACATGTGCTGGCCTGCTTTTTTGTTCGGAGCCGCCGCTGGATGGCAGCCAGGCGAAATTTCCATCAATGATTTTAAGAACAGTTACGATTGGGCTTTCTACCGAAATCCGGACACGACATTTCGCGACGCCATCGATCATCTCGATGAGGCTCACTCCCTACTGAAGAGCGTCGGCCTCGAGGACGCCCGGAATGAGCTGTTCTGGGCCAATCCTTTCACTCCGGCTGGCGCTGCGCAATTACAGAAGGCTGCCCCTGTCGCCCACGAACTTCGCCTGTCCGCGGAACACGCTTTGGCCGTTCTTTATCGCAGCCGCAATCTCGCTCGCGCGAACGCGGATTCGCTTGATTCCCTGATTTTTGCGGCCGCGCGTTTGGATGCCCTTGGCATGAAAATCCAGTTCATTGCCGACGTGAATCGGCTTTATTGGGATTCCTTCAACAATCAGACCAATGAAGAAAAAGTCCAAAATAATTTCGATGAGATCACCGGAGGCAACGCACGCCTGGACGATCTGCGTGACTCCACTACTCAGTTGCGCGCCATGGAAGAAGCAGAGTGGGCCAGACAATACGCACCTTACTGGCACAATAACATCCTCCTTCGCTATGACCGTTTGGCCGGCATTTTGGAAGCTCAGATCGCGGCCGTTCGCGACGCCGAAGCACAATACCGCGTGGACAAAAAGCTTCCGCCCCCGGAGCAATTGGGTTTCTTCCTCAAACCCTGATTCTCAGACCGGTTTCTGTTTGAATCTGCCCTGTGGAGTTCCCAGCAAACTCTTACCTACTGGGGTGAGTTTGGGTTCAGTGCTTCTTGTGTGCGGAAAGTCATCCTTGCGTACTCCCGACCGAAGCAACGGCGAGAGTCCACTTTATCCTGGCCCAGCCTCATGGACATTACTCTCAACTGAACCGTAAACTCAACACTGCTGCGCCGGCCGGCCGTGAATTCGTCGACTGACTTCGCAAAACCGGAAAGCTCGCTGACCTCGGCGATGGTACGAACAAAAGAAAAGCGCAGGTCTACACTCATTCACAAGCGAAGCTGGAGGCGTTAGTTTCCGCTGCCAGCATGTTTAGAGTCGAAGTAGCGATTCTTGGCGATTCTTTGGTAAGCTTGCGTCCGATCATTTGCACGCGCGAATGCGATAACTCGAAGCATGAAATCTAGGCAGCCGCGCAAGGATGACATTCGATGAAGTCCGATGCGATCACCACGCCCGTGGCAGCGGGTGGTGTACGTGCTCTCGCGCAGGCCGTTGCTGCGCCGCTCACCCGTGCCGCAATCTTTCTGGTCGTGACACTAAACCCAGGCCCGGAGAATCGCGAGATCGTTCGCTCGTTCTGTGGAGATCTCGCCGCATTGTTTCGAGCGGTCGAATTTCGGGACCTTGAGGGGGGGCTCTCTTGCGTGATGGGGTTTGGTTCCGAAGCGTGGGACAGACTCTTTGGGCCGCCTCGTCCCGCGGAATTGCATGTCTTTAATGAGATTCGCGCGGGGGAACGCCATGCGGTCTCGACGCCGGGCGATGTACTGTTCCACATCCGGGCAAAGCGCGTGGACCTTTGCTTCGAGCTGGCGACGCAGATTATGGCGCGTATTGGCAGCGCCGTTTCGCCAGTCGACGAGGTGCACGGATTCCGGTATTTCGATGATCGGGACCTCCTGGGGTTTGTCGATGGCACGGAGAATCCGAGAGGCCAGGAAGCGGTTGACGCCGTGCTCGTGGGAGAAGAGGACGCTGCATTCTCTGGTGGTAGCTACGTCATCGTCCAGAAATACCTTCATGATCTTCGCGCGTGGGATGCGCTGTCCACGGAGGCACAGGAGCGAATCATCGGCCGCAAGAAATTGTCGGATATCGAACTGGACGATTCCGTCAAACCAACCTCAGCGCATAGCGCACTCACCACGATCGTTGAGGACGGGAAAGAGATCAAGATTCTACGCGACAACATGCCCTTCGGCCGCGCGGGGGACGGCGAATTCGGCACTTATTTCATCGGCTACAGCCGTTCACCACGTACCATCGAGCAAATGATCGAGAATATGTTCATTGGGAGGCCGGCGGGCAACTATGACCGGCTTCTCGATTTCAGCCGCGCGGTCACCGGAAATTTGTTCTTCGTACCATCCGCGACGTTTCTGGAAACCGTGGGCGAGGACCAATCTGCGGCTAGTTCACCTTCCGCCGCACCGACCGTGGTCGAACCCTCTCCCTCCCAGCCGAGGCAGAACGATGGCTCGCTAGGCATTGGATCCCTGAAAGGAGAATGTTCCCATGAATAATCTGCATCGCGAGCTTGCCCCCATTTCCGATGCTGCCTGGGCGCAGATCGAAGAGGAGACAATCCGTACGCTCAAGCGCTACCTCGCCGGGCGTCGCGTCGTCGATGTGCAAGGGCCGGGAGGAGTGAGCCTCTCCGCCATCGGCACGGGCCACCTGCAAAAGATCGCGGCGCCAAGCGACGGCATCGTTGCCAGACAGCGGGAAGTGAAGTCGCTGGTCGAGTTGCGCGTGCCCTTCGAACTGGACCGCCAGTCGATCGACGACGTCGACCGTGGCGCGAACGACGCCGACTGGCAGCCGGCAAAGGACGCTGCGCGCAAGATTGCCTTTGCCGAGGATGGGGCGGTGTTTGACGGCTACGCCGCGGCCGGCATCGAGGGCATTCGGAAAGGCACCAGCAATCCGACCTTGACGCTCCCTGCGGATGTCCGCGAGTACCCGCAAGCCATTGCCCAGGCACTGAGCCGGCTGCGGCTTGTCGGCGTCAATGGCCCGTACTCGGTATTACTGGGCGCCGGCGCTTACACTGCACTCGCCGAAACCAGCGATCACGGATACCCTGTGCTGGAGCACGTCAAGCGCCTTGTCGAAGATCAAATTATTTGGGCACCCGCAATTGAGGGCGCCTTCGTACTGACCACTCGCGGCGGAGACTTCGCCCTGCACATCGGCCAAGATGTCTCCATCGGCTATTCCAACCACACCGACACCGCTGTGCACCTATACCTTCAGGAGACTTTTACTTTCCTGCTTCTCACCGCCGAGGCGGCTGTGGCACTCGTCCCGCCCGCAAAGGCGAAGAAGTAGATTTCGATCCCAGCTCCTGCGTGATTCGAATTGTGCTAATGCACCCGTACGCGAGAGTGAAACCGCAGGCCTCGGAAATTTCCAGACTATTACACTGCAGCGAATGGAACCCATCGGATCTATCGCCTATTCCAAATCCAATCGCCTGAGGATTGCGCATCCTTATTATTTCACTCCAGCGATTCTTGATGGTGGCGTATCGATAAGCGGGCCACCGGACCTTTCGCCCCGAATACGATAGAGGAGAAATCCCACCACAACTACATTGATCAGCAGCAGCAAAACTCTTATCGCAGTTGGATGGCGATAGATTTCGTACACTTCAACCGGGACGAGCGAGCTCGTAATGGTCACGGTGAACCACTCGGCCCAGCGTTTCACGAGCCAGAGACCGATTCCCTCTGTCAGGAACAGCGCCGCATAAATAAAGCTGCCGAGCTCGAGATCCTTGATCTTATTTGGAGTAAGTGAAGCCGCTTCCAGAATGAAGCGACCTGCGTACCGGCTGCCCGGACCCAATCCCAGCTTTGCGATGCATTCCTCCAGGACGCTCGTAACGTCCGCATGGAGCAGCTTCAATGCGCCCAAGCCAACCGCGATTAGAAGAACCGCTTTTAGCAGTTTGAATAAGGCAATCAGCCGGATCAGTCTGGGATCAGCGGGATTCATGCGACGGTTTCATCATATTCGATTCCGACTCTTGGGTCCGTTGTGGCGGCGAGGTTGACTCATCTAAGCGTCGCATGCAATCGCGCATCAACTCTACCTCCCAGATGGGACGCTGCGGGTTCTTCGGGTGGGTTCTATCGCTTGGAATCCTCGCAGCCAGGTGAAGGAATACGGCGGCCGAATGTTTATAGGCGGGGACGGGCTCGCGAAATGCCACATTTCCCAAATATTGCAACGAATCCGACAACGCAAAATATTGGGGGTCGGCCGTTTCCCAAAGTCGGTCTCGCTCCGCGAACTTTTCAGGAGCAAAGGTCGCAAGTCCCAGCAGATAATCAGACCCGTATTCGATCATATTGATGCCCAGATCGTTGCCCGAATAAACATGAAAGTCTGGCCGCTGGACGTCGCGCAGCGCCAGGCGCTCTAGCTCGACGAGACGATTTAGCGAGGAGTGTTTGATACCCAGAATTTCCGGAATCTCCATCAAGCCGAGAATCGTATCGGTGTCAAAAATCTCTCCATTAGGAGCAAACATCTGCCCCAGCTCGAACGCCAAAACGCCCGGATACCCTCGGCACGTTTGGCGATAATTATCGACTTTTTCTTTCGCGGGCCTGCCATGAAGCTGGCTGGTCTGAAACAGGATCGGCGTGCCACCAAATCGAAAGATGACATCCATCTGCTTACGATACAGTTCAGCGATCCGGCCAGTCTGTCCCTCGATAAAAGCGCCCGCCACGAATGGTAAATCTTTTCCCAGGGCTTCTCGGGTCCATTGCAAGACCTTCCTTTTCTCCGCGTCGGATAAAAGGCTTACGTAACCCGTGTCCATGTTCACTGCATTTTCTAATCCAGCCCGATGCGTCGCTAACAGGTGCTTCTGAAACGCATCGACGGCCACGCGACCGTCGCTCTCGAACGGAAGCAGGGCAGCCGCAATGCCATGCACTTTGCGATGCTTCCGCGGCCGATCGAAGGGGGACGCCAAATTCATGATCGCCTCGCTTTCGCTGATTTCAGCTTTTCGGCAAGATCGGATACCTTGTAAAACTCGTCGAGGGGATAGCAACCGGAAGGCAAGCCTTTGCGCGGAGCAGTTGTGCAGTCGCTGAAAGTGCGGCAGACCAGCCGGTGTTGAATCGGGCGCCCTTCCGACGCATCGAGCAACAGTCCGGGATAGGACAAAACCATCCGCCCCAGCCCAATAAAATCCACCCATCCTTCGCGAAGGGCCGCTTGGGCAACATGGGGAAGGAAATCCTGAAGATAGCTGTACGCTGTTCCCACAATAATCAACCGAGGAAACTGGGATTTTAGCAGTCGCACTGCCTCCATCTGCCGAACCACCCCGACGAGAGGATCCTCGGGTGGCTGATAGCCGTCAGATGGCGGATAGAATGCAGGCCGTTGAATATGCGGATTGTAGTAAGGGCTTCCGGCAGTGAGATTGACCAGCCGAATTTCCAGTTCCTCCAGGAGAGCCAGGAATTGTCTTGTCTCGCATAGATCCATTTCCGTGGGGCGAAGCGGGTTCACACCGAAACCCCAGCGATATGGAATCAGATGCGCAAATGGCTCGGGAATCCCAACTCCCATCTTTCCGGGTGAGGATGTCGCGGGATCCGGCCGGAACGGCACGGTATCAAACGCGGAGAGACGTACGGCAATCTGCAGTCCAGGCGCGATCGAGCGAATGCCTTCCACGACCTCGCGAAGGAAACGCGTGCGATTTTCAAAAGATTCCCCATAATTTCCGTGGCGTGTATGTGCACTAAGAAATTCGTGGCCAAGATATCCGTGGCAGTGTTTTATGTCCACGAAATCAAACCCCAAATCGCGAGCCGCGCGGGCTGCGCGGTGAAAGTCCTCAACGATGACGGCAATCTGCTCGTCAGTCAGCAGAGAAGAATCCTCAGACAGGCCGAGTTTGGCATCAAGGATGGGATGATGATAAAGAATCCTTGGCTCTGATCGATCGTGCGCGTTGGGACGGCAATAGCGGCCTGAGTGAGTGAGCTGCAATCCAATTAGCGGCGGTACATCGTGCCCGGTCGTCTCTCGATGGGACTGTAGCAAGGCGGCGCGCAGATTCGCCAAGCCCGCGAAAGTGTGCGGCGCAATCACAAGTTGATTCGGATTTGCCCTTCCTTCTTGTGATACCGCGACGGCCTCTCCTCCCCAAATGAGGCTCGCACCGCTTTTCCCGAATCGCTGCCAACGGCGCATAGTGTACTCGCTCGGGTTGCCGTCCGGGAGTGCATCCCAACCTTCCATGGGCTGGACGGCGATGCGATTGCCGAACTTGAATCCGCCTCGCTCCAACGGCCACCGCAGAGAAGACGCCGGCCCCGCTAATAGTTCGCCATCGCAAGGAAGATTCAAGCCGAGCGATTGAGCATGGTCTTTCAGGCGTTGAACGTCCTTGACTGCGCCGAGCCGCAGGATGGGAATCGTGCTCACGCGCGCACCGCCCGTTTGGGCAAGAACGCAACCACCGCCGAACCAAGCAAGGAGATCGCAATCAGGAAAAGAAACCCTCGCGAATAGCTGCCGGTGGTATCCCGGATATGCCCGACGATCCAGGGAGCGACGGCTTCCGCGATTCCACCGGCGGTCAAGATGACTCCCAGCAATCTGCCAAGCAATCGCGCATCGAAGAGCTCCGCGGTAATCAGCGGGATGATCATATAATCCCCACCAAGCCCAATTCCAAACAGAATCGCAAAGGCATACATGAGTACGGGCGAGCCGCTCGCAAACAGAAATGGAATTGCGCCTGCAACAAGCAGGTAAATCAAAAGCATGACGTATTTCTTCGGGAACCGATCAGCCAGCCAGCCCATGAGCAAGCGGCCCGCCATGCTTGCGGCAAGTACCAGTGACAAGATCCGTGCCGCCTGGCCTTGGCCGTAATGCGCATCGAGTGTCAGGAAAAGTTTAAGATTTTGCTGCGTGCCGCTAACCGCTGCGATGGAGCACATGCTCCCGACGATCAACAGATAAAACGGTACGCTTTTGAACGCATTCCTCCAGTGAGAAACGGGGTTCACCTGGGCTCGCGGGCCCGCGGCCGGTGGCTCTTTCACGAAAAATGCCAGCGGAAATGCAAACGCGATGACCAGAATTCCCAGGGAACGCAGCGCTGCCTGCCAACCGAAATGCTCCACCAGAAAATGGGAGATCCAGGGAACCGCAGCTCCGCCCAATCCTATGCCCAAGTAGGCAATTCCCATCGCCTTGCCGCGTGATTTTACAAACCAGCGTGTCAGCAAAACTTGATTCGGCAATGGACCGCCGCAAACATAGCCCAACGCGTTGA
>Ga0187862_10004672_pt1 | contig 12869 bp, 9 predicted proteins | sample June2016WEW_10_1_FD_133003 | JGI IMG/M metagenome (GOLD analysis project Ga0187862, IMG submission 133003) | Peatland microbial communities from SPRUCE experiment site at the Marcell Experimental Forest, Minnesota, USA - June2016WEW_10_150 | ecosystem: Environmental > Terrestrial > Soil >...
ATTATCAGGATGGTACTCATATCATCACCCCCTCTCTAAGTTGGACTGGAAAGCAGATTGTCCCCTGACCTCACCTGCATCTATTCCAAGACTCGCTGCTGATGCCCGGACTGAGCGCATCCGTCAGCATCTCTGACCCTGCAGGGACATATCCCATTAGCAATGCGCTAAATGACATTATACTCTCGCAAGTTTTATGCCCGCTGGATCGATAGGCGTCACATTTGCACTTTAGCTATAAGATTCAGTCATTTACGGTATGGACAGAGCAATCGAAGAGTGTTAACTTGACTCGAAGAAATGTTGCATGCAACAGAAGTGTTGCATTACTTCCATGCCACATGCTTAATTCCAATACGAGGGAGTCCCCTGCGATTGCAGTCGATAAAGCGGCTCGAAGAGGGCAACGATGCACGGATAATTAGCAAAAAGACCATAAAACTCACGAAAATGAGAGTGCAAGTATGACGGAAGACAAATCCGATCTGGCCCAAAATCCAGCCGTAGTGATAAAATTAGAAGCATTCAAACGGGGGAGGGGTGCTGACCACCTCAATTTCAGTGATTAGTTTGCAGAAGAAAGAATGTGATACTCACATACCCCATTGGGGTGGTTCCTGCCCCGCGTGTATTTATCTGTAGCCAAAAAGGAGTTGCAGAAACCCAATAAGTGCCGCAATAGAAGGGCAATACCGATCGAGTCCGGCAGAAAGGAACGCAATAATGCCAGGGGTAAAACTGGGCAGTGACATAACCTTACGTAGGGAGGCTGGACGAACGCTCAAATCGGGTATGCTACCGCCAAAAGAGATGCCCAACGAAGACGCACAGCGACTTATCCATGAATTGCGGGTTCACCAGATTGAACTCGAAATGCAGAACGAGGAACTTCGCAATGTTCAGACGCAGCTTGAGGAATCCCGTGCGCGCTATGCCGACCTCTATGATTTTGCTCCCCTCAGCTATTTTACTTTCGATGAGCAGGGACGGATCATCGAGGTGAATCTTACCGGTGCAAAGCAATTGGGTATCGAGAGGGGCAACCTCATCAACATCCCCTTTGTGACTATTGTGGTCAAGAGCGACTGGAAGGGGTTTTTCTCCCACTTAAAGAAGATTTTCGACACCCGTGAGGACGACACGTGTGAAGTCGGACTGAAAGTAAAAGATGGCGGTGAGTTCTATGCCCGTCTCGATAGCATATTCCTGGAAAGCGCAAACGGCACTGTCTCTTGCAGAACCTCCGTAACGGACATCTCTGAGCGTAAGCGGGCGGAAGCTGCACTCCTTGAATCCGAACAGCGCGTTCGGCGGTTGAACGAGCACATTCTGAACATGGTGATGGTCCTTTCTCATGACATCAGGGGGCCTCTTGTCGCCATTGCGTCCATCTTGAAGCTCATGCTTAGAGGCGTATACGGAAAGCTGGATCAAAGCCCGGCAAACACTGTGCAGGAACTCTTGTCCCGTTGCGCCCGCCTGCTGGGAATCGCCGAGGATTACCTCGGGAAAGCCTCCATTGTCGGGGGCTCTCTGGAAATGGAACGCCAAGTGCTGGACCTGAGGCAGGATATCATCGATGTGGTGCTGGAGGAACTCGCCGACGATATCACCAAGCGCGAGATTGTCATCGACAATCGTCTGGGGGCCATTCCCTCCGGTTCCATTACCATCAGCGCCAACAAGACCTGGCTGAAGGCCGTCTACAGGAACCTCTTCACCAATGCCGTAAAGTTCGGGGGCAAAGGGTGCACCATCTCTTTTGGATTTGAACAACACGAATCGCATTATCGTCTGAACGTCTACAACAGCGGCAGACCGATTGCTGAAGAAGATCGCAAGAAGATGTTTCACAGGTTTGAGCGGATTGCGCCATTGGGAGGTCCCACTACGGAAGGTGTCGGCCTTGGTTTGTGCCTTTGCAGGGAAATCATCCTCGAGCACGGCGGTGAGATATGGTACGAAGCCCGTCCGGACGGGTCTAACTTCGTATTCACCATATCCAGGGAAGATGAGCGTTAGGCTTAGACTGCCAGGGATAGAGTCCATCGGCAATTTATTAGAACGAAGTTCGCAGGCTACCAGCCGACTGAGTAGAGGAAAATAAAGTGTGAGGAATAGAGCGTGGTTATTTCTTCTTCCAGAAGAGAGCGCCCCTTCAACTAAAAGAGCTTTGCGGCACTGCTGGCATACTCAAGACCCGATGTTCGAGTAAAATCTCACTAAGGCAACTTCCTGATATAGAAATGTTGCACGTGACATGGAGGCAATGCAACGCTTCTGTAGCATGAAACACTTCTTCTCCTCAAAATCCACAACCTTCGATGGGTCTCACCTGCCATAAGAGCGTATACGTATTAGCAAAATTGTAAATATGCCGCCTCTCGATCTATCGGGTATGGAATTTGCTCCTGCTCTATTCGGGCAGGAAAAGGTCCAGAATCAGATCCGCCTAAATACCTGATGAGCAGAAAGGTGGTCGAAGCATTATTTTTCGCCTGTGTAGACAACGGCAGGATAGGGTGGCTATGCGACCGTGATCTCCACTGTCGTATTCATGGAATAACGGTGATCGCTAACCATCATCTCATCTATCGCCTCATTCTCTCAATGGCTCCAAGGGGGCGCAAATTCACTCAGGATGGAATAACATCATGAAACGGATCGGAATTATTGTCGGCGGCTCGGTTCTCCTGGTCATTGTGCTCTTCGGATGGTGGGTCTTCAGTCGCCCCGAACGCGGCACGACCGGCTCGGTCAGCACGCATTTTCGCTTGTTCGGGCCCAACGACAAGATCGTGATCGACGGTTTCGACGACCCCAAAGTCAAGGGCGTCGCCTGTCACATTTCCCGTGCGCAAACGGGAGGGATGAAGGGCGAATTGGGCGTGGCGGAGGACACGAGTGACGCCAGCATCGCCTGTCGTCAGGTCGGTCCGATCAACATTGTCGGTGAACTCAAGGACGGCGAGCGCGTCTTCGACGAGCATCGCAGGCTCTTGTTCAAGAAGCTTCAGGTCGTCAGGTTCTTCGACCGCGAGCGCAATGTGCTGGTCTACGTCGCGTATAGCGATCGGGTTATCGAGGGTAGTCCGAAGAACAGCATCAGCACGGTGCCGATCATGGGGTGGCCGGCGCCATAGATTCGAACTACGCAGCATGGTCGGTGACAAGTCGTTCGGAGCGGAGGAGAACCTCCTGGCGAGCGATTATGCCCAGCTGATCACAACGAACGAGGAAGCTCTTTTTGACATTCCGGCGGAAGCCTGATCCGAAAAAACGGCCCGGATACCGCTATGAGGGTGGACTTTTATAGAGAGAACTATCATGAACATGCAACGACGATATCCCATCGGTGCCGAGGTGCAGCCAAACGGTGGCACGCATTTTCGCGTCTGGGCGCCTCGCCCAAAGAAAGTGGAAGTATTGCTGGAGGCTGGTCCTGGAGCTCCGGGGACCGTACAACTGAAACAGCAGGAGGACGGATACTTTGCGGGCCTGGTCCCGCAGGCCGCTGAGGGCACTTGCTATCGCTTCCGGCTGGATGACGCCGGTTGCTTTCCTGACCCAGTGTCGCGGTATCAGCCGGACGGGCCCCACGGAGTATCTCAGGTGGTGGATCCTTCGGGTTTTGGGTGGAACGACAGCAGGTGGCAGGGCGTCGGTCTCGAGGGCCAGGTCATTTACGAAATGCACATCGGGACCTTCACACGAGAAGGGACATGGCAGGCCGCTCAGCGGGAACTCGGGGAGTTGGCCGACTGCGGAATCACCGTGCTCGAAGTGATGCCTGTGGCTGATTTTCCCGGCCGCTTCGGATGGGGCTACGACGGAGTTGGGCAGTTCGCTCCAGTTCGGCTGTATGGCGAGCCGGACGATTTCCGCCGTTTCGTGGACGAGGCTCATCGCGTCGGTTTGGGGGTGATTCTCGACGTGGTATACAACCATTTCGGACCGGACGGGGAGTACCTGAACGAGTTCTCGCCCGACTATTTCACCGACAGGTACGAGAGCGAGTGGGGTGAGCCCATCAACTTCGATGGCGAGAAGGCAGGTCCGGTGCGCGAATTCTTCATAACAAACGCCGCTTATTGGATCGAGGAGTTCCACATAGATGGACTGCGGCTAGACGCTACACAGGATATTTTCGACGCCTCGCCGGAAAACATCATGACGGCCATAGGAAAACGCTTGCGGGAAGCCGCGCGCGGACGGAAGACGATCATTGTGGCGGAGAACGAGCCACAACTCACGAAGCTAATGCGTCCGATCGAGAGTGGCGGCTACGGGCTAGACGCTCTCTGGAATGACGACTTCCATCACAGCGGCATGGTAGCGATGACCGGGCGCAACGAAGCCTACTACACCGACTACCTGGGCAAACCGCAGGAGTTCATTTCGATGGTGAAGTACGGCTATCTCTACCAGGGACAGCGGTACAAGTGGCAGAAGAAGCGCCGCGGCACACCCGGCCTCAGGCTGGCGCCGGCGAAATTCGTAACGTATATTCAGAATCACGACCAGATCGCCAATTCCGGCAGTGGCGAACGCGTGCAATTCATTACCAGCCCCGGGCGGCTGAGAGCGATGACCGCGCTCATGCTGCTCGCGCCTGGAACCCCCATGCTCTTCCAAGGGCAGGAGTTCGCATCATCAAGTCCGTTCTATTTTTTTGCGGACCACACGCCCGATCTCGCCAAGTTAGTGAGGAAAGGGCGAACGAAGTCTCTGGCGCAATTCCGCAGTCTGGCCACGAGCGAGATGTTGGCAGGCCTGGCCGACCCGGCGAATCCCTCTACATTCGAACGGTGCAAGCTTGATTTCAGCGAGCGCGAACTCAACCTGCACTCCTACGATCTGCATAGGGACCTGCTGCGTTTGCGCCGCGAAGATCCCGTCTTCAGTGCCCAAACTCCGGGCGGTGTGGATGGGGCAGTGCTCGCAGAAGAGTGCCTGATACTGCGTTTTTTCGGCGAGGTGGGTGACGACCGTCTGTTGCTGGTTAACTTCGGAGCGGATCTCCATCTGGACCCGGCGCCCGAACCTCTGCTCGCACCGCCGGAGGCAACGACATGGCAGACATTATGGTCGAGCGAGGATCCCCGGTACGGCGGCTCCGGGACGCCCCCACTCGATTCCGAAGACAACTGGCGTATCCCGGGACATGCCGCGGTAGCATTGCGTCCAACATCAACGGAGCAAGAAAGGCATGCCTGACCTGATCCGAGTTCTTCGCAAGCCCGAGTTAGACGCTCCGGAATCGGACCCCCACATGATGAAGGAGTGGCTGGTCACCAACGGGCTCGGCGGATACGCGTCGGGAACCGTTACCGGCGCCATCACACGCCGCTATCACGGACTGTTGATCGCCGCTATGGCCAATCCGCTGGGCCGCATGATGATGCTGAACGGACTTTCCGAGCGCCTGCGCCTGCCGGACCGGCGCGTGGTGTACACGGGCGCGGAGGAACTCGCGGGCATCTCACCGGAGGCGACCCTTGCTCTCAGCGAGTTTTGGCTGGAAGCCGGACTGCCGGTGTGGCGCTACGAGGTGGATGGGTTCGTTCTCGAAAAACGCCTTTTCCTTCCGTACCGGCAGAACACGGTGCACGTGACCTATCTTCTGCTCTTCGGGAAAGGCACGCTGCGGTTAGGGCTCCGGCCTGCGATGCATTTCCGTTCACACGATGCGGCCGTCAGCGAGCCGCGCTCGACGTATTACAGATTATCCGTGTATGAGGACCAGTTCGAGATCACGGGCGCTGCGGACCTGCCCGTGCTGCGGCTAATCGTTCACGGTCCGTCGACGGCATTTACGTTCGACCGTAAGGAAACCTCCTTGATTCCCTATCGCATCGAGCGCGACCGCGGATATGAGTGGCAGGGGTCACTTTGGAGTCCCGGTTACTTCCGTGCTGATCTGATCGAGGGCGACCGGACGACGCTCGTGGCATCGACCGAAGAGTGGGACACGATTCGGGCATTGTCACCGGAAGGTGCTTTCCGTGCGGAGATGGATCGCCGCAAGCTGCTGCTGGACGCCACTCCGCCTCAAGCACAGACGGGACCGGCCCCGGAACTGGTGCTCGCCGCCGATCAGTTCCTCATCACGCCCGTCGGCCGCTTAGAAAACGCACGTGTGCGGGTCTCCGGCGATGAGATTCGGACCGTTATCGCGGGATACCCATGGTTCACGGACTGGGGCCGCGACACCATGATCAGTCTGGAAGGACTCACGTTGATGACCGGCCGCAGGAACGAGGCGAACCTGATACTGAGGATGTTTGCCCATTACATGCGCGATGGACTGATCCCCAATATGTTCCCCGAAGGCGAAAGCGACGGCCTCTATCATACCGCCGACGCCACACTGTGGTTTTTCCATGCCATCCATCGATACGTGCGGATTACGAACGACCGCGCGACGCTGAAGCTGTTGCTGCCCAAGCTGGTGGAAATCATCGAGCATCACAGGAACGGAACTCGGTTCGGCATCGGCATGGACCCGAAGGACGGCTTGCTGCGTCAGGGGCAGCATGGATATCAGCTCACATGGATGGACGCCAAGGTGGGCGACTGGGTGGTGACGCCGCGGCGGGGCAAAGCGGTGGAGATCAACGCCCTCTGGTACAACGCGTTGCGGTTGATGGAAGGGTGGCTGAAGGAAGATGACCAGGAGGCTGCCATGCGCCACATGAACGAGACGGCCGATCGTGTGCGAGAGTCCTTCAACGAGCGGTTCTGGTATGAACAGGGGGGCTATCTCTACGACGTGGTGGACGCAGAGAACGGCGGCAGCGACGACGCATGCCGTCCGAACCAGATTTTCGCGATCTCTCTCGATCACCCAGTGCTCGACAAAGCTCGATGGAAACCCGTAATTGATGTGGTGACGGACCACCTGCTCACGCCCGTTGGGTTGCGTTCTCTCGCGCCAGGGCACCCGGATTACAAGGCGAAATACTACGGCGACCTGCGCTCCCGCGATGCCGCATACCATCAAGGCACAGTGTGGGCATGGCTCATCGGGCCTTATGTGGATGCGTGGCTCAAGCTGAATCCGGGCAAGGAGGCGGAGGCCCGGCGATTCCTGGCAGGCCTCGTGGAACACCTGGACGACGCCTGCATCGGTTCGGTCAGCGAGGTCTTCGATGCCGAAGCGCCATACACGCCGCGCGGTTGCGTGGCGCAGGCGTGGAGTGTGGCGGAGGTGCTGCGCTGCTGGATGAATACGGCATGATATTGCAAAAGGGAGTCTAAATGATGGACCGATTTGTTTGTATCCATGGGCATTTTTATCAACCTCCAAGGGAAAGCCCATGGCTTGAGGCCATTGAGATCCAGGATTCGGCGTTCCCGTACCACGACTGGAACGAACGGATTGCCGCTGAATGCTACGCGGCAAACGCCGTGTCGAGAATCTGGGACACGGAAGGGCGGATCGCCCAACTGGTGAACAATTATGCCAGTATAAGCTTCGACTTCGGTCCGACGGTCTTGCTCTGGATGCAGAAGTATGCCATCGACGCCTATGAGGCAATTCTGGAGGCTGACCGGCAGAGCGTGGAGAAATTATCAGGGCATGGAAATGCTTTGGCACAAGCCTACAATCACATGATACTGCCGCTGGCCAACAGCCGCGACAAGAAGACCCAGATTATCTGGGGAATAAAGGATTTTGAATATCGCTTTGGACGCAAACCCGAAGGGTTGTGGCTCCCGGAGACTGCGGTAGACCTTGAGAGCCTAGACATCATGGCACAACACGGCATCGGCTTTGCCATACTTGCCCCCAGGCAGGCAAGCCGGGTTCGTCCCATCGATGGTAATGAATGGCAGGACGTGAGTGGAGGAAAAATCTATCCTGCCATAGCCTACCGGGTGTCGCTGCCGTCCGGCCGCGCCATGAACCTGTTCTTCTACGACGGTCCCATTGCACAGGCCCTTGCATTTGAAGGATTGCTCGACAATGGCGAGGCGTTCGCCAACCGGCTGCTGGCCGCGTTCGCCGACGACTCTCCCCGCCTCGTCCACATCGCCACGGATGGCGAAAGCTATGGGCATCATCATCGCTACGGTGACATGGCCCTGGCGCATGCGCTCCATCACATTGAGTCCAACGGACTGGCACAGGTGACAAATTATGGCCGGTACCTGGAGGATCATCCACCGGCGTATGAAGTGGAGATCTTTGAAAACAGCTCGTGGAGCTGCGAGCACGGCATAGAACGTTGGCGGTCCGATTGCGGGTGTAACAGCGGCGGCAACCAGGGTTGGAACCAGGGTTGGCGAGCCCCCCTGCGTGCGGCCCTGGACTGGCTCCGCGATACCGTGAATCCGGCTTTCGAACAAATGGCCGGACAGTTTCTGACCGATCCCTGGGCGGCTCGAGACGACTATATCGACATCATCGTGGATCGATCACCCGAGCGAATCAGGGCGTTTATGAACCGCCACGCAACCCGCCCCTTGAACTCCAGCGACGAGATCACGGTCCTGAACCTTATGGAGCTCCAACGCCATGCCATGCTCATGTACACAAGCTGCGGCTGGTTTTTTGACGAGCTTTCCGGGATCGAGACGGTTCAGGTCATACAATACGCCGGTAGGGTCCTGCAATTGGCCGACCACCTTTTTAGCGACTCCTTCGAACCTGGCTTTCTCGAACATCTCGAACGTGCCAAAAGCAACATACCTGAACACCGTGACGGCCGCACCGTCTATGAGAAATGGGTCAGGCCCGCCATGCTCGATATGAAAGATGTGGGCGCCCACTATGCCTTAAGCTCGCTGTTTCAGGATGTCGGTGAACGCAGCTCGATCTATGCGTATTCCGCCACCCGGGAGGACTACCGCAGCTTTCAGGTAGGAGGCTCAAGGCTGGTAATTGGGCGGGCCACGGTCACTTCAGAGGTTACGCACATTTCATGCAGCTTGTGCTTTGGCGTTCTACATCTTGGTGATCATAGCATCGCCTGCGGCACCGGTGAATATCAGGGCGCGCAAAAATACGAAGCGCTGGCCAAAGAGATTTCAGCGGCTTTCGCCGGAGCTGACTTCCCGAAGACCATACTTCTGCTGGGTAAATACTTCGGGACGTCCACTTACTCTCTGACCTCGCTCTTTGCCGATGAGCGGAGAAAAGTCCTGGACATTATCATGGGGCCGACTCTAAGAGAGGCTGAAGCTGCATATAGCTCGATTTATGAACACCATGCCCCCTTGATTCGCTTTCTGACCGGGTCCGGCACGCCACGGCCCCCAGTCCTGTCGGTCGCAGCGGACATATGCTTGAACGCCAAGCTTCGCAGGGTGCTTCAAGGGGATGGGCTTGACCCCGGAGTAGTTAAACCTCTTCTGGAAGAAGCTCGTTTGGCCGGAGCGACTCTGGATGCGGTTGCTCTAGGCTTGCTGCTGGCAGCCAACATCGAGAATCTGGCCGAACAGCTTCTAGAACAACCTGACGACCTTTCCCGCATAGAGAGGTTGAATAAGGCTGCACAACTCGTCCGGACCTTACCGTTCGAGGTTAATCTCTGGAAAACCCAAAACATCTGCTACAAGATCCTTCAGGCCTATTGTCCCAACTTCAATGAGAAGGCCGGCCAGGGCGACCAGAGCGCGAAAGAACGGCTACGCCATTACACGGTGTTGGCCGAGAATTTTTTGCTGCGGGTGCCCGTATGCCCCGTAAACAGCAAACCCGCAAATGGATAGAAGACCGGGCAGTCTCTCATGAAGAGTCCGACAGCGACCTATCGAATTCAATGCAGCTTCGCTCGGTTTCAACTCGATTCTTATGGCGGCTTTCCTTCTGCAGGGAGTCTTAACTGCCAAGCTGCTATCTTTAGTAAGGCCAAAAAGCCTTAGGAGGCAATAAAATGGGTAAACGTATAATCACCCAGCCCAATCAAAGTATCACGCTCCCCGATAAAGACTGGCTGGACTTGGAGAACTTAGCGCTGGCAGAGTTCACCTCCGAGGATCCGCCACACCCGATCGAGTCGGCTTTAAAACCCGGTGTAGGATCGGGCTGGCGGGCGTCAGAACCCGGTCGGCGACAGTCCGGCTGTTGTTTGACAAGCCATTGCGGCTCAGGCGTGTTCATCTAATGTTTCACGAAGATGAGCAGCAGCGCACGCATGAGTTCCTGTTGCGGTGGTCCTTCGACAGCTGTCGCTCTTAGCGGAGGTAAAAGCTTTTTTCGAGTTGCTTTATCGACTTCGATTGCAAGCTCCCCATCTGGCATTGAAGTGTAACATGTGAGTTGAAAAACATGCAACGCTTATGTTGCATGCAACACTCCTTCTATGCCAGGTCGCACCCCCTTATAGTACCAACCATGCCCTAAGTACGCATAATAATGATACAAAGTTAAATTGGAAAGGCTCTCAGTTTTAGGGCATAGAAGTTGCTCGCTGAAGATAGTTGTCTTTTAATTAGATTTTGAAAAGGAGGAAAAGGGTGACGACGATATTAGAATATGTGCGTGAGAAGCTTAATTTGGCGGCAGACCGAATTGTGGAGCTTCTAACAGGATCAAGTGGATACAAGGTTCAAGAAGTGAAAGTACGGATTCCGGACGTTCGGCAAGTTATTGCCGCTCGCCAGGCCCAGCGCCTTCAACCTTACGTTCTTCCCTGTGATCGACATTAAACCCGTTTTTACAGGACTGTTGCGGACAGAACTGCCGCACAAGTAATGCGTTAAGCTGGATCAAACCTGAAAAACAGCGGGCTTTCGCAAGTTGAACCCGGGGAGGTACTACCGCCATGTGGCAACCGTCAGGCTGGACATTCGAGGACGGGAGGCTATTCTCAAAATTCACGCAAAGGAGGTTACGCTAAGCCCCGAAGTGGATCTCAAGAAAATCGCGGCCATGCCCCCCGGCTTTGTAGGGGCGGACCTGGTTAATCTGATCAATGAAGCCGCAGTGATTGCAGCCATGCAGGGTGGGGACGAAGTGACCATGGCCCATTTCCAGGAGGCGGCTGACTGGATCATCGGAGGGCTGGAGAAGAAGAACTTGGTCATGAGTCAGAAAGAAAAGGAAATCGTGGCCTACCACGAATCTGGATATGCGCTTGTGGCGATGCTTCTGCCGGGAACCGATCCGGTCAGTAAAATCTCGATCATCCCCGGGGGTATTGCAGCGCTGGTTACACCCAGCAGCTTCCCACCGAGAATCGCTATCTCATGACTCGTTATGAACTAGTTGGATCACTTGCAGGTGCTCCTGGGTGGGCGAGTGGCCGAGAAGGTGCTCTTTTGATGATATTTTCGACAGGGGCTCAGAACGACCTTCAGCGCGCCAACGATATCGCCCGCACCACGGTGATGGAATATTGGATGTGTGATCGCCTCGGGCTTTTGACCTACACCCACACGCCGCAATCAAGATATCTGGATCTTGGATTGGGTTCAAACGAAAGAGAATACAGCGAGCGTACGGCGCAGGATATCGATGGAGAAAAAAACAGGATAATGGATGAGGCCCACCAGAAAGTCCTGCTGAAGTTGAAAAATTATAGGGATTCCCTCGAAAAACTCGCCAAGATCCTGCTTGAAAAGGAAACCATCGATGGCGATGAGTTGAAACAATTTGCCGAGGAAGTGAGGGGCCTGGCATCTGCCGCTGGTGAGAAGTCTTGATAGAGACGCAGCATTGAGCTTATTTGTGAAAGCTTATTTGACTTCTTCATCATGTCTTACGTGCAACACGCTGAAAAGTTACTTCAAAAAATCCTGAAACGACCCCTCGAAGGGATCACGGGACTGAAAGGCATGAACATCATGGGTAAAATTAGAAAAGCCATTTTGCCTGTTGCCGGATTCGGGACAAGGTTCCTCCCCGCAACCAAGGCTCAACCCAAGGAGATGCTTCCTGTGGTTGATAAACCTGTAGTCCAGTATCTGGTGGAAGAGGCTGTGGAATCAGGTATTGAAGAAGTCATTTTTGTAACCGGTCGCGGGAAAAGAGCTATTGAAGACCATTTTGACATTTCTTTTGAGCTTGAAGAGACTTTGGTTGAGAAAAGTAAACACGATCTCTTGGTATCCGTCCACAAGATCTCCGGACTAGCGAAGTTTTCTTATGTACGTCAGTCTATGCCTTTAGGAGATGGTCACGCTGTTCTTCAGGCAGCTCATGTAGTTGGCGATGAACCGGTTCTTGTTTTGTTCGGTGACTGTATCTATGACAGTATAATTCCTGCCTCCAAACAGTTAATAGACACTTTTAGCGAGTATGGTTTTAGCGTGATAGGGATGAGCCAGGTTGAATTGAGTGAAGTTTCAAACTTTGGTGTAATAGAATGTATAATGTTGGATAAGTCGACTTATAAAATAACACGAATGATCGAGAAACCCAAACCTAAAGTATCCAATTCACGCTTTGTTGCAGTTGGAAAATACATTATTACTCCAGAAATAATGAATGTTCTTGCAAATATGACAAATGGCAAGTCAGGGGAAATTAGGTTGATTGACGCATTCCAAATTTTACTTGAAAAGAATCGACCTCTCTACGGAAAAGAGTTACAAGGAGAATGGCTTGATACCGGCGATAAATTTAACTTTCTCAAAGCTACAATAAAGCTTGGTTTAAAGCACCCGGAGGTGGGGGAAAAGCTTAGAGAATATTTGAAGGAATTGAATGTACAATAAATGATCCAAACAACAAAGGCGACGTTAAAGGGTGTTCATAAGGGATATACAAAGCGGAATACCTCTTCACGCGCGAGATTTGCGAAGAAAGAACATGGTCAAGAAGATAAAGAGGCTGAAGTAAATGGAGTTGAGCATCAAGACCATTCGCCAGACCTTTCTCCGTTTGAGAGCGCGCCTGGGCGGAAACGGCACAGCACGGA
>Ga0187862_10004689_pt1 | contig 12834 bp, 11 predicted proteins | sample June2016WEW_10_1_FD_133003 | JGI IMG/M metagenome (GOLD analysis project Ga0187862, IMG submission 133003) | Peatland microbial communities from SPRUCE experiment site at the Marcell Experimental Forest, Minnesota, USA - June2016WEW_10_150 | ecosystem: Environmental > Terrestrial > Soil >...
GAGCCGCCTCCGACGGGTCACGGTTGGACCCATTCTCGGCGGCTCTCCGGAGCCTGGAAAACTGAAACATGAGGGGCAGAAAAAACAAAAAATGCTTGCACGTGTCACCCATATCAGCAGTGAGCAGACAAATTCCAGACAGATATTCATGTCCCATGGGACACCCTGAAACTCTTCGAGATAGGAGCGCCCGGGATGCACTCAGAAGAAGAATTTAGCTGGGCTAAGACTTGGTCGATCATTGGCGCAATTGCGGCAGGGTTTCTGGCATGGGGTCTGCTGATCTATTTTGTCGTTGGGGACAAAGGGCCCCCCGGCTGGGATTTCAGCATTATCCCCGACATCCCGGGTGAATCGACGTATTCTTCCTATAATCCGATTACACCCCACGGCCTGGCCCCGGGACCCGAGACGACCCCGGTTGAGCCTCAACACGTCATGGGGCCGGTATCGGAAACGCAACGGATGGAGGCGCCGAAATGAAAGCAGCCCGAAGCGCGTCCACCCGTGTGCTTATGAGCTACGCTTTGTTCGCCGCGCTGCTCGCCTTTGCGTCACTCGCCCTGTTTGGTTGTTATTACGCGGAGATGCGAGACGACGAAGCAGTACAGGCCTACAACGAGGAATTCCCGCAGATGCCCAAAAAGACCATCCCCGTTAACGGAGGCGTCTGGGTGGAACGTGAAGCAAACCCCATGGAGCTTGTAAACCCGCTGGCGGACAATTCCAAAATGATTGCCTGGGGATGGGAAAGGTATCGTTTCTACTGCGTGCAGTGCCACGGCCCCATGTTGGACGGCAACGGCACAGTTGGACAAAGTTTCGCCCCCCTGCCCGACAACCTCAAAAGTCCTAAGGTGCAGGAGCAGAGCGACGGTGAAATCTTTTATAAAATCCGTTTCGGTTTCAACAGGCATCCTCCCCTCTATGCCACCCTTACAGACGATGAAACCTGGGCCGTTGTGCGCTACGTGAGGAGCATGCGGGAGAAGAGTGAAATAGTGGATAGTGAGTAGTGAAATAGTGGATAGTGAGTAGTGAATAGTGGATAGTGAGTAGTGAATAGTGGATAGTGAATGATGAATGATGAATGGTGAATGATGAATGGTGAATGGTGGAGAGTGAAATTTTCACCGCTCACTGCTGTGCGGCCGCTGCGGGGGCAGAGAAGATCGTGGGTCAGCAGTGGCCGGGCTCGCTGTGGCGCAAAGCCGGTTCCTCGCGTAAACGGCCTGATCGAATTTGCAGAATTTGACGCACACAACGCCAGTTCCTTGCTTCCGTTGAAAAATTGGCCATATTGAGTAATCGGCTTACCTTATAAATACCCCCTTATATACCTCTTGACTTTTACTCGAATTGTAATAAACGCTGGATCTCGTCCGAACGGTAGACAGATATGCAGGGAAATAACACATTCGAGTTCTTCCGATCTAAACTGTAGCCTCCGGTCCTTGCAATCGCGATCCACAGAAAAGGATAAACATTCGATGAATCGAGTGACAGCTTTAGCCGGCACCCTTCTCATCGGGCTGTTTGCTCAGACGGCACCGGTCCGGGCAGCGACCTACACCTTCGCCTCGCTTGACTACCCATCCGCTCTTGGCACCTCTGCCTCAGGCGTAAACAACAGCGGCCAGGTAACCGGGTACTTCCAGGACGACACGGGCAATACGCATGGCTTCATTGAAAGCGGCGGCGTCTTCACCACGCTTGACTACCCCTCCGTTTCTTACACCTGTGCCTTTGGCATCAACGACAGCGGCCAGGCAGCGGGGTTTTTCCTGGACGATGCATTCAAAACTCATGGTTTCATCGAAAGCGGCGGCGTGTACACTTCGTTTGACTATCCATCCGCTTCAGGGACCTATGCTTCCGGCATCAACAACAGCAGTCAGGCGGCCGGGTGGTACCAGGACGCCAAGGGAGGGGTCCATGGTTTCCTTAAAACCGGCGGCGGCTTCATTACGCTTGACCACCCATCCGCTTCCAGCACCCATGCCCTTGGCATCAACAACAGCGGCCAGGTAACCGGGTATTACACGGACAAAGCGGGCAAGACCCATGGCTTCGTGAAAACCGGCGCCCACTTCTCCACACTTGACTATCCATCCGCTCCCGTAACCGTAGCTTATGGCATCAACGACAGCGGCCAGACAGCCGGGTATTACACGGACAAGACGGGCAAGCCCCATGGTTTCGTTGAAAGCGGCGGCATCTTCACCACGATTGACTACCCATCCGCTGTCGGCACCTCTGCCTGTGGCATCAACAACAGCGGCCAGGTTACCGGAACTTACGAGGACAGCAGCGGCAACCGGCATGGTTTTGCCGCTTCTCCGGTTGTGGACCCCAGCACTTTTTACGGGACGGGCAATTCGGCCATATCGATTCCAAACCATTCCTGCGGCAGCATTGGGGTAAGTCCAGGATTGTGGGCGGGAGAGGTCAATTGCTACAACGGCAATCTGATCGAATATGAAAGGGACCTCTATGTTGACGGGCGCATCCGGCCCCTTTCGCTGATCCGCACATACAATTCCCTGAATGCGGCGTCGGGCACTCAGGGCATGTTTGGGGTGGGCTGGTCGAGTTCATACGGTGAGTTTTTGACCTGGGACCGGTCCGGACAGAATTACGAGTCCGTGACAGTGCACCTTGGCGGCGGGGAGACGGTTGAATTTACTCAGTCGAGCTCGGGTTACACAGCGCCGGCGTACGTCACCGCCTCTTTTGTCAAAAACAGTAACAACACCTACACACTCACCTTCAAAAACCAGCTTTCAAATACCTTCGACGCAAACGGCCGCTTTATTGCCCAGACGGACCGGAACTCCATAGGCAACCTCAAAACTACGCTCTCCTATGATTCTAACGGCAACCTGGCCAGTGTGACCGACGCCGGCGGACGGTCCCTCTACTTCACGATCGGGTCAAACGGGTTGGTTTCCAACGTGACCGACCCAGTCGGCAATACGGTGAGCTACAGTTATGACGGTTCCGGAAATCTTAGCCAGGTCACTGACGCCGGCGGCGGCGTGACTTCGTACACTTACGACTCCAATCATCTTCTTACCTCAGTGACAGACCCTCTGGGAGGCCAGGTATCCAATACTTATGACAGCTCGGCCAAGGTCGTCTCACGGACCAACCAACTCGCAAAGGTGACGACCTACGCATACACTTCAGGCGCCGGCACAAACACAACGATGGTTACCGACCCGAAGGACGATATTTTGGCGCGCACCTACTCAAATTATCTCATGACCTCCCAGACGAGTGGCTACGGGACCGAGCAGGCGGCGACCTGGACCTATGCCTACGACTCGGGTTTTAACCGGACCCTGCTAACCGATGCGAACGGAAAGGACTGGAAGTCCGCATACGACTCGAAGGGCAACCTGGTAAAAGATTCCGACCCGCTTGGAGACACCTTCACGACGACTTACAACAAAAGAAACGACCCAATGTCGATGACCGATCCAAACGGAGTAACAACAACGTACACCTATGATTCGCATGGAAACCGTACCTCCATCGCCCGGCCTCTCAAGGGGACCTCGCAGACCGCCAGGACCACATACGTTTATGATGCAAGGTACCCGGGCGTGCTGACGGCAATCATAGGTCCCACAGGCGCCCGGACGTCCTATACCTACAGTTACGCCACCACCATCACCGATCCGGACGGAGGGAAAACGACTCTCGATTACGACCTGCTCAGCCAACTGGTCTCTCGAGTTCCTCCGCTTGGAAACCTGCCAGGGGTAGCTCCCTCAGGTTTCACAACGATGTACAGCTATGACAATTTCGGGGACCTCACATCGATTGAGGACCCCCTCGGTCACACCGTCACCTGGACTTATGACGCCAGGCGGGAGCTGATCAGTTTTCGCGACCAGGACTATCGCACGACACAGTATGCCTACGACGCGAGTGGAAGACTTACGGCTATTACAAGGAACGACGGGACAATTCTTTCGAACGGCTATGACGATGCAGGAAACATTGTTTCCCAGACCGACGCCCTTGGGCATACGACGCTCTTTGCCTACGATGCGCAAAATCGATTGATTGGCGCAACCGACCCGCTGAACAGGACGACGAGCTACGCGTATGACCCCGAAGGAAACCGGATAAGTCAAACCGATCCGGACGGCGGGACGGTGACCATGACTTATGATGCGGCAAGAAGACGCACGGGAGTCAGCTACAGCGACGGGCAGACGCCCGGGGTAACATATACTTACGATGCTGCCGGAAGGCGCGTTGCGATGAGTGACGGCAGCGGCTCGTCCACCTTCCAGTACGACTCGCTTGGACGCATGACCGAGAGCGTCAACGGGGCGGACCAGAGGGTTTCGCACCAGTACGATCTGCGCGGCCTAACGACCGGCACCACCTATCCGAACAATCTCTCCATAAGCCGCCGATATGACGAGGCCGGGCGGCTTTTATCCGTTAAGGACTGGCTCGGGAACACGAGTATATTTAAGTGGGATGCGGACGGAAACCTCATCCAGACGAACTACCCGAACGGATGGACCGGGCAACGTCAGTATGATAACGCCGACCGCCTCTATGGAATCAGTTACACGAAGCCGGAGGCAGCGGGACTCACGTTTAGCTACACACGGTCACTCGCAGGACTTCTTTTAAGTGAGTCCATAAATTCCGGGGCGGCTGTCGTGTACAAATATGACGAAATCGGGCGCATTACCGGGGCATCGGGCCAGGGGACTTATACCTACGATGATGCCGACCGCATCACCGCAATATCGACCGGAAGCGGAAGCACTCAGTTCACCTATGACAACGCAGACGAACTTGCGACCGCAACAACAAGGGGTGTTCAGTCGGATTTTGACTATGACCAGCGCGGAAACCGGATGGCCGGGCCATCAGCCGGGGTAAGCTATGCCTACGACCAGGCGAGCAGGCTGACCGGATATGGAACTACGGCAAGCTACGCATACGATGGGGATGGGCTCAGAACATCGAAGACTTCCGGAGGTCAACCTGAGCAATACACGTGGGACAAGCGTGGGAATCTTCCGGTGATTTTTGCGGCGGGCGAGGATTCTTATATCTACGGCACCGGCTCCATCCCCATCGAGCAGGTGAGCGACGAGGGAGCGGTCCTTTTTTATCATGCCGATCAGCTTGGAAGCACCCGGATGCTCACGGATTCAGAGGGGGTTCAAAAAGCTGCTTATACATTCGATCCTTACGGCAATACCGTTTCAAGCAACGGGGAGGTTTCAAATCCTTTCGGATATGCGGGGGCTTTTACCGATATCGAATCGGGCCTTCTCTACATGCGCGCCCGCTATTACAACCCGACTACGGGCCAGTTTATATCCAGGGACCCGTTTTTTTACGAGACCCGGGAGCCCTATGCCTACGCCAATGACAGCCCCATAAACTTTGTGGATCCAACCGGCCTTGGTTCGCTGAAAAGCGGGAACTTTTTCGACAGGATTAACAGGATTGACAGAAAAGGGTATGATTTAGGGATTAATCCCTTAGTCCTTCAATCCGCTGCGTCCCTGCGGATAAAAGCTTTATTGGACACGGATGGACACGGATAAACACCGATAAAGACCGTCTATTTCAAAGTCCTGAAGGCACTATTGCGAGAAGTTCATTGCGGGCATGGAGAGAAGAGCTTTTTAGACAGAATTTGCAGGATTAACAGGATTAACTGCGAGGAGCGAGAAGCGAGAAGCGGGGAGCAGGGAGCGGAAAGCGGAAAGGTTTTGGCAGGACTGACAGAAATGGAATGGAAATAGGGGTCTGCAGGTTAAGGGCAAATATCGTGCGTTTCGTTCGAAAGGGAAAACTGATCTCGATACCCCTGGTCATGTATAGATCAGTCATGGCGTAGAGTTCTATAATCCGGCAGCGTCGCTCAATTCAAAGTTAGACGAGCAGGAGGTATAGAATGCGACAAGTAGTTTTGATTGCGGCACTATTATCAGTACTTGCGCACTCGACCATAGTTTTGGCTCAGGTGGCCGAAGGCGGTGGCATACTTTATGGTTCAGAGATTGGAGTTGTAGTTACAGCGCCCAAGGGTTGGTTGTTCGATACGAAAAGTGGCACAGGTAAGGGAGTTCCAGCCGTCATGTATCCAACGGGCTCAACTTGGGCGAACGCAAACGAACGGATGTACGTTAACATAGTTAAGAGCCGTGACGAGACCCTCGATTCATTCATCGCGGGTGATATTGAAAAGTTCAAGAGTGCTTCGTCCAGCCTCACCGTGGAGAAATAGGACCCCATCAAGTTGGTTAATGGACCCATTGCAGAAGTTAGACTTTTCTCCGGCGACAAATGGAACAACTACGAATGCATCGCCTATGTCTCAAAAGGCAAAAGTGTAGCTATCTACGTCCTGTCCTCCAGAAATAAAGAGGGGCTGTTGAAGAACCTCGATGCTTTTAAGAGGATGGTGTCAGAGATCTCCCTTGCGGATGTGGTCATAACAAAGTGAAGTCATCTTGCCACCGGCCCAGACGAACGGGCCCCGCCCTCCGCCTAGCGGGCTCATTAAACACAGATAAAAGAACATGGGTAACCCGAAACCAGCCATAGCAATGATCCTTTGGCCCTCGATTGAAACAAGGGAAATTGCAAGGTTAATGAGAGCGCCTGCTTTGGCTTTTAATTGCACTTCGTGTGTTGCATGCCCTGACAGATACATACAATAAGAGGAAAAAGACTCAGTGAAGAAAACATCAAAAGACGTGTCCGAAATCCCCCCCATGGATGATGAGGGGCTCGATCGGTTCCGGGTGGCGCATGATCCCGAGGACTTTGAGGGCTGGACAGAGGGTGGGCTCAAGTTTACCCGCCCGGCCAAACGGCTGATTCAATTGCGGCTTGACCCGAAGGATATTAGAGTGATCGACAGAGAATCCAGGAGATCGGGAATCGACAGGGCGCAACTGGTGCGCTCCTGGGTAAAGGAAAAGATAAGAGATCTGGAAGCGCAAAAATGATTGGTCTGCCCTATTCACTTATCATCGGGGCCACCGATGAGCCCGAGTATATAATAATACTGCGTTCACTTTAAACGTTTGATATTATGGCTCAAATTCGTCAGAGGGAGGAGAATCTTCATGCGCGCAGCTGGCGACAAACAGAGAGGGACCATACGGCCGGATTTCGACAGATCCATCAGCATCGATTTTCAGGGGTGCAAAGATCGGCATCGATACCGGCTTTCTTCTCATGAGTGAGGATACTGAAGCATGAAAATACTGAGAACTCCGGATGAGCGATTTGATAACCTGGCAGATTATCCGTTCGCACCCAACTATGTGAATGTTCCGGATGGGGAGGGCGGTTCATTAAGGATTCACCATATCGATACAGGCCAATCGAATGCCGAGACCGTATTGCTCATGCACGGAGAGCCGTCATGGTCCTATCTGCACCGGAAGATGATCCCCATTATAGCCGGCGCCGGGTTTCGCGCCGTTGCCCCGGATCTGGCAGGGTTCGGCCGCTCAGACAAGCCCTCTGACCGGAAGGACTACACCTACCAGCGGCATGTCAACTGGATGCAGGCATGGCTGGATGAATTGGATTTACAGCGTATCACCCTTGTCTGCCAGGACTGGGGCGGTTTGATCGGCTTGCGCCTTGTGGCGCAGAACCCCGACAGATTTTCGCGAGTGGTGGCTGCCAATACGGGGCTGCCAACGGGCGATGGTCAGGTCCCCGAGGCCTTCAAGATGTGGCGTAAATTTTCACAGGAAGTGCCTGTGTTCGATGCCGGTGCAATTATGGCCAGTGCTTACCCGGATATGCCTTTTACGGAGAGCGCTATTGCAGCCTACAACGCTCCATTCCCGGATGAACCATACAAAGAAGGCGCTCGCATCTTTCCCACACTTGTTCCCATAACCCCGGACGACCCTTCGTCAGAGGCAAATCGCAAAGCCTGGGAAGTGCTCTCCCGGTTCGAGAAACCATTCATAACCATGTTCAGCGACGGCGATCCTATCACCCGAGGAGGCGAATGTATCTTCCAGCAGCGGATACCAGGGGCAAAGGATCAGCGGCATATAACCATCACGGGTGCAGGGCACTTTCTTCAGGAAAATAAAGGGGGAGAGTTTGCCATGGCAATCGTTGATTGCATGTCACGGGCGCCATCGTCCGGTATGTAAACGCCCTTAACCGGGCTTACGATACAGAATACCGTAGTGCGCGACTCGATGAGGATAATGCATGCGCACGTGCCGGACAACAAACCAGGTTGCCAGGCGGGATTCAGTGTAATCTTTTCCTCCACTCCTGCTATAATCCTACCCGATATGCTGGAAACATTCGTTCCTCCTTTCATTGTGGGGCTGGCGGGAAGCCTGCACTGCCTGGGAATGTGCGGACCGCTCGTTGTGGCGTGGTCTCTGCGCTACAGGACCGCCTCTGCGGCCGGATCGGGGAATGAGGGCTATATCTTTTTCTCCGGGGCATTTTTGCATCACCTTGGGTTCCATGCGGGACGGATAACCACTTATGGCGTTCTGGGCGCCATTGTGGCCGGTGTTTTCGGGTCTTTGGAGGTACACAGATTTTCGATGCAATACAGGGCGGGTTTTGCCATTGCCTCGGGAATTGCGCTCATCGGCCTTGGCCTGGTAATTTTCGGGACCTTGCCGCTGCCCCGTTTTGTCACCCGTCTTCTTTCGCCTCAGGCAACGTTTTTCGGCAAGAGTTTGGCGAAACTGGCGAACTCCATGAGTCCGAGTTCGAAAATAGGGCTGGGCATGCTTGCGGGCCTGCTCCCCTGCGGTCTTACATGGGCCATGCTGGTTGCTGCGGCAAGCACGCTCAGCCCCGTAAGGGGACTTGTCACGATGGCCGCTTTCGGGTTGGGGACCATTCCGGCGCTTCTTGCGGCAGGTATTTCGGCCTCGCTCGCATCGGCCCGGATGAGACTATTGGGCGAACGGGCGGCAGCCATTTTCATTATGATAATGGGGGCATCACTGGCCGTACGGGGAATGGGGTCAGTCCTGGGGTTTGGTGACTGCTGCGGGCCTATGGAGCTTCTGTCGAGGTGGGGCGTTTTGCGGTGATGAGAAAGGGCTTGAGGATTCACCACAGAGGCACAGAGGACACAGAGAAAAGCTCTGTAAGGCTTTTGTGGCAGCAATTCAGGGATTCACGAATTAAATTCCTGAATCTCCCAATTCCTCTCTCTGTGTGGTCTGGTAAGCGTTCACCGCGAAGAACTCCAAGATGAAATCTTCGGGTTATTGTTTAAGCTTAGGGCTGCCGGGCGTGCTGCCGAGCGCACATAACAAAAATGGCAGAGTCACTTGAACTGACCCTGCCATTTGGAATCCATGTAATTCTGAGATCTGATTTAAGCCTTTTTAAATCTTTTCCTGAAAGCCGCCAGTCCGACCAGACCGGAGCCAAGAAGGAGCATGGTGCAAGGCTCGGGCACAGCGGTCGGAATGATGTCATCGCCAAGGTTCGGGCCGAACCAACCCGTTCGGGTTGGCCCCAATTGGTTTACCTCATAGGTGGTTGGGAAGTTCGTCGAGGTGGTCGGAGTGGCTCCTTCAATATCAATTGCCCATGAAAAGGGGGAATTGATTGGGGGGTTCTGTCCAATGCCATCCCCACTCGCGCCGTCATCTGGATAGGTTGCCAGGATGACGTAGCTCCCCGCCGGCAGGGTAATAGGGGTTGTCAAATCTACCCAGCGATAATCGTCGTATAGATATCCTCCCGTCCCGGAGGGGACTGTTGCGCTGGCGATCAAAGTGGCGCCGGATATCGGTGGTTTCGTTCCGCTATTGTAGCCGGTGATGCTATACAGAAGCACTGTGTGAGGGTCTACTAATCCGTTGCCAAAATCGAAAACACCCAGAGATCCGACAGTGAATGAAGAAGAAGCCGAGAACACGCTTCCCACATCCTCTTCGGACCCGGAATAATTATAGGAAACAGTGATGGTGGGGTCACCGGCATACTCGAACAGGGTGTCAGAATAGCTATTTTTGGGGCAGGAAAGGGCCAATATTCCCATCAAGCATGTAATTACCACCGTCATCAATAATGGTCTCATCGATTTCATAGTCACCCCCCCATTCTGCGTTTTGGTTAAATTTAGATGAGCTTCTGATAAAATATCGAATGCAACAGTGATGCCAGTGGCGGAATTTGTTGTGGACATCATCCTCACCTTGAGCGTAACTATATGATGTTGCGCGCTAACTTTTTGAATAACGGTATGCATTTAAGGGTAGGCAGTATGTATTTATGGGTGGGTTTTCAGTGGGAAATTGCAAATAAATCCGACAATTTTAGGCGCGACATAGTTGTTATTCCGGATAAAATAGAATTATTACAATCGTTTATCCGGGTAACTCGAACTGTAAAAATATCTTACACATCACACTCATTCTTGTCTGATGCAATATATTGGAGATTTTCACCTTTTCTATTTTCTCAAACATGATGTAATATCTGATTTTATTCCAAACTTAATATGAGAAATAAAAACCTCACCGTTGGCGCAGTGGCGGGTCCTCCCGCTCCGCCCTGGTAGTACCTCACAGGCAATGATTACGACATCCCGGGGAGGTCACAGATGCAAGGTCGACTCGCACAGAATCTGGCTCAGATTTTGGATGATAATGCCGCCGCATTCCCCGGTAAAACGTGCCTGATTTACGAGGACATCCGCTTTACATATCAGGAACTGAATAAGCTCGTTAACAAGGCGGGTAATGCATTTTTGGACTTGGGAATAAAAAAAGGCGACCGGGTAATCATCAGCCTTCTCAATAACCCCGAGTTCGTCATCAGTTTATTTGCCCTCGCAAAAACAGGCGCCATTATGGTGCCGGTCAACTATCAATTGACGGCTGCTGAAGAAGACTACATCTTAAAAGATTCCCAACCGAGTCTGATCATAACGGATGCTGTTAAATTGTCCCGGTTTCACGAGATGACGGCAGGCGCTATCCCCGTACTAACAATCAACAGGCATGCGGGAGAAGAGGTCCCTTCCGAGATTTTGGATTTTTGGGATCAAATTTCCGCTCAATCCGATTCTTTATCGCCCTGCCCCTGCGGCCCGGACGACGTCGTTCACATCCTTTACACTTCCGGAACAACGGGAAAGCCCAAGGGAGCGATGCTCACGCACCACTCGGTCCTGTTCTGCTCTTCCTTTTATACCGATAATGATGAAATGGGCACGCTCTTCAGCAGCGACTCCAAATTCCTGGTTACGCTCCCCATTTACCACTGCTACGGACAGAATTTTGGTTTGATCACACCCCTGGCTGTCGGCGCAACAGTCATTCTGATGGACAAATTCAACACGGAAAAGGTTTTCGAGGCCATAGCCGAACACGGCGTCACCAATTTCCCCGGAGTTCCCACCATGTATGCCTACTTGGTGAACGGGTTCGATCCTGAAAGGCACAGCGTAAAATCTCTGAAATTCTGTAAAAGCGCGGGCGCCTCTCTTTCTCTGGAAATCCGCACGGCATTCCGTGAGAAATTCGGAATCGAGATCAGTGAAGGGTTCGGTATGACTGAAGCCTCAGCCCAGGCGATCGCCCACCCTGTGGGGGCGGACAAACAAAGAGGCGATAAAATCGGGTCGATCGGCATTCCCCTTAGAAATAACAGGCAGCAAACGGAGGCCAAAATCGTCGATGAAGATGACAGGGAATTGGGGCCCAACGAAGTCGGGGAGCTGATCATTAAAGGGGACCACGTCATGAAAGGATACTGGAAACAGCCGGAGGAAACCGCAAAAACCCTTCGCGGAGGATGGCTGCACACGGGTGATCTGGCCAGGAAGGATGAAGACGGGTTCATTTATATTGTGGACAGAAAAAAGGACATGATCATCGTCGGGGGCGAGAATGTCTATCCGCGTGAAATCGAAGAGGTGCTTTATCAAAATGACAAAGTCCTGGACGCGGCAGTTATCGGCATGAAGGACGCAATCAAGGGTGAGGTAGTAAAGGCTGTAGTCGTCTTAAAGGAAGGGATGCAGGGCACGGAGAATGAACTGATCGATTTCTGCGCCGCCCGTCTGGCGAAATTCAAGGTCCCCCGAGCAATAGAGATCAGAGAGGAGATGCCGAAGAGTTCCACCGGGAAGATCTTGAGGCGGTTAGTTAGATAGTTTCCGTCCGGAAAGGGTCCTTTTCCACCCTGGGGCGGTGGGACCGCCAGGCCGACTTGGCCACTGCCTTCGGCGGTGGCCGCAGAGGCTTAGGCGGGCTCAATCGCCGATTTCGACGCTCCGCGAGGCGGTACCTATGTACGCCTCCGTGCAAACCCTTGATTTCCTTGCACCTTTTGGTGCGGCGCTGGGCAATCCGGAAATGACGGGGCGCCAAACTGTACGCGCCATGGCGAAAAATGCCTCCTTTCCGACTCGGAAACTGCTAGTGTCTTATAAGGTGAAATTCTCCTACGTTCATCCGGGTTTCCAGATGGACACTATTTAGTATTACAGGCAATGATTGCTACATCCCAGGGAGGTCCAGATGCAAGGCCGACCCGCAGAGAATCCGGCTCAGATTTTGGATGATAACGCCGCCGCATTCCCCGGTAAAACGTGCCTGATTTACGAGGACATCCGCTTTTCATATCAGGAACTGAATAAGCTCCTTAACAAGGCGGGCAATGCAATGGATCGAATAAAAAAATGAAGGAGGCAGAATGACCAAATACGCGACGCATAAAGGACGAGACATACCGCGGGTCAACATCCCCGATAACTTGCTGGCGGAGCGGAGGCTGCAGGTTATCCATGGCTATTTCCAGTGGTGGATTGAA
>Ga0187862_10004695_pt1 | contig 12825 bp, 10 predicted proteins | sample June2016WEW_10_1_FD_133003 | JGI IMG/M metagenome (GOLD analysis project Ga0187862, IMG submission 133003) | Peatland microbial communities from SPRUCE experiment site at the Marcell Experimental Forest, Minnesota, USA - June2016WEW_10_150 | ecosystem: Environmental > Terrestrial > Soil >...
CAGGGTTCGGCGAAAAAGAGATGATGATTGTCTATGATAATGTCACTCTGGGCGGCGCGGCGCCGCATCTAGGTGGTGAAGCAGCGGTCGTATTCCTTGCATTTCTGGCCGAGACAGGTATCGGCCCGCGCGTCGAGCTTGTGCCAGAGAGCGCTGGCCTCGGGCAGTTCAGCGAGTTCCGCGCGGTCGCCGGTTTGGGTCGTTTTCTCCCAGGCGGCGATGGCGCGGTAGTGCTCGATCTCTTCCAGGCCGCTGAGGACGGGCTGGTCGGTTAGATCAAAAAGTTTCTTGCGACACAAATAATTGTTACGTCCCTTCATGTAGCAGACGCTGAGTTTTCTGTCTTCTCCGGGGAATAGCGCTCGCTCCAGCGCCGGGACATCTTTGAAGAAAAGCTGCTCCTGAAGATTCTTCGTGCCGGTTGAAATGATGACGCGTTTGCCTGAGCGAATCACGGGCAGCAGATACGCCAACGTTTTGCCGGTGCCAGTGCCGGCCTCTACGATCAGGTGGCGCTTTTCTTCGAGCGCCTCTTCGACGGCCTGGGCCATCTGCAACTGCCCGCGGCGAAATTCGTAGGCGGGATGCGTTTTCGAGAGCACTCCGCCGGGCGCGAAGAACTGGTACAGCGAGAATCCCGCAGCCCCAGCCGCGGGATGGGGCACGGGATGGGATGAGGAAGGCACGGAGTCTCTATAATAACGGGATGGACCGCAAGCGTCTTCTATGTGTGGTGGCGGGGCTTCGCCCCGCCGGGACGGGGCAAAGCCCGCCACCACACGATCGTTCGGCTCCTGCAAGTCATCTTCGACTCTGATTATGAAAAAACTTTGAGCAAAAAAAAGCCATCTCCTCTCGTCGCCATCGTTGGACGCCCCAACGTCGGCAAATCGACGCTCTTCAATCATCTGACGGGATCGCGGCGCGCTATTGTCGGAGATGAACCGGGGATCACGCGCGACCGCCTCTATGGCGAGGTCGAATGGCGCGGGCACGAATTTCGCGTTGTGGATACGGGCGGCATCGTCCCTGATGACAAGGATTTCATACCGTCGGAAATCTTCCGTCAGGCCAAGGTCGCGTTCGAAGAAGCGGCGGCCATCGTCATGGTGGTCGATGCTCGCACCGAGATCGCTGGGCCCGACCGCGAACTGGCTCGACTTTTGGCTCGGACTGGCAAGCCGCTCTTTCTTGCTGTTAACAAGATGGACTCGGATAAGCAGGACGGATTGCTTGACGAGTTTCATGTGCTTGGAATGCGGAAGATGTTTCCGGTTTCGGCTGAGCATGGACGGGGCATCGATGATCTGCTGGACGCGATACTTCTGGTGCTGCCAGCGAGTGTAAAGGCAACCACAGAGGACGCTGAAATCACAGAGGAAGACGCAGGGGAAGGCTCGCACACTCCCGAGGAGCCGCATGAAATCAAGGTGGCTATCATCGGGCACCCGAACGTCGGCAAATCCACGCTGCTGAATCAACTTACGGGGACGGATCGCGCCATCGTCTCTCCCATTGCCGGCACTACGCGAGATTCCATCGACCAGGTCATCCAGTACAAAGGGCGCAAGATTCGCTTTATTGATACGGCCGGCATCCGACGCAAGGGTAAAACGAAGCTGATGGCTGAGAAGCTTTCGGTGGTCATGGCGCGCAAAAATATCGAAGACGCGGACATCGTGCTCTTCATGGTGGATGCCACCGAAGGCGCCAGCGGGCTCGACGCGAACATCGCCGGCTATGCACATGAGAGTGGACGCTCGGTGATTATCCTGGTTAACAAGTGGGACCTCGTGGCCAGCGGCGAGAAGCGCGCCGTCAGCCAGTCGAAGACGGCACGCATACAGGACGCCAAGCGGCCCCACGACCGCGCTCTTTACGAAGAGCGGCTGCGCTATGGGCTCAAATTTCTGGCGTATGCTCCGGTGCTTTTTCTCTCCGCACACACGGGCAAGGGGACGGAAAAAATTCTTCCGCTGATTGAGAAGGTGGCGGCCGAGCGGCGCAAACGCATCACGACCGGGGAGATGAACCGCTTTCTGAGGACGGTTGATTTTGACCGCGCCTCCGTTCCCGTGAGCAAGCGCGTGAAGATCTACTATATGACGCAGGCGGGAGTGGCGCCGCCGACGTTCGTGCTCTTCACCGACCGCGCCGTGAAGCTGCACTTTTCCTATCAGCGCTTCTTGGAAAACCAGATTCGCGCTGCGTTCGGATTTGTTGGGTCGCCTATCTGGATCAAGAACCGGGCGCGGGACTAGAGACATGCTACGGTCCTTGCGCTCGAAGCCGGCGGTTGTCGTGACACTTGAAGGCGTTTTGTTGGGAGTGACATTGATTTTGACTGGATGCAGCGGCAGCTCCGAAGAGGAGGGTCGCATCCGGGTCCTGCCGGCTCAAGTAGTCGGGGTTTATGAACTGAAACTCGACAAAGGATCGGAACGATTGGAGCTCAAGGCGGATGGAACCTATGCTCAAGATACCGTTTCGCGATCTCGTCTTGTTCATCACTCAGGCCGTTGGCACATACAGAACCATCTCTTTGATGGGAGCGAGGTGATTCTTGTTGACGCCGCCATCGTGCCGCCAGTAACCCCCCTAAGCGAAAATCCCCAACAGGGATTTGGCGATTTGCCGATGCGCGCTCACGAACGTTCTGGCAAAGTGGCGCTCGCCCGAAACGAGGTCGCAGACTGGTACTACGAGCGCACCCGATAATGAGATGGCTCCTACCCCGCCACGGGCACGTGCTTCCCGTCCTCAGTCAGCAGGCCCACGCGGTCGACGCCCGCGATCCGGGCAATGGCTATCACGTCCGCCACGTCCTGGAACTCTATGTCGTCATCGGCTTCGACGTAGGCGATCCGCTCTACGCGTATGGCGAATATATCGCGCAGGTGTTCGCGCAAGTGATCCCATTCCACTGCTTCTTTGTTCACTATCACCTGCGGATGCACGTTCTGAGAACGATCTGTGCCTGCCTTCGCGTGATGGATCTGAATGACGATTGTCGCCTGCGGCGGCGGGATTGCGTGATCTTTTGGATTAGGCTGCTGCGGGAGCTCTGTCTGTAAACCGGTTGGCCGTTGCTCGATCACCACCACCATGAAAACGATGATGAGCACCAGCAGAACGTCAATCAGGGGAGTGACGTTCATCTTTGGACCTGTCGGAAACGAACCACCGCCTGCCGTGGAGAATCCCATTCGAATTTCCTCTCTTTATAGACAGAATCGGAAACGGAAACGAACGGCACGCGCGTGTCTTGAGTCATTGGACACCCGGATGATGCGGGGAGTTCCATGGGTTGCTAATCCAGGCCGTGCCTCGACGCGGCGTAGCGGATTTCGTGATGGTGAATAGTGCGGGCCTTCAGCGGCTATAGCCGCAATTGATCTGCGGCAACTTACGGCGCGGCTGAAGCCGCGCCCCTCCAAAACAAAGGCAAGAGAAGCCGCGTCCCTTCAAAATGAAGGCAAGAGGCGCCGCTTCCCTCCCCAAGGCTTGGGGAACCACAGTTTGCAGCCGTCGGAGACGGGGCGAGCCCCGTCTCTACACGAGTTCTTGTGCAGCTCGCGAAGCCATGCCCTTCCCGTTCCCGGCTCCCCATACAGCAACTTGTGAACTGCTTTAGAATCGAGAATTCATGCAGCGTGCCGTGAAACATTTCTCGCGGGTGGTGCTCGGCGTCCTCCTTTTCATCATGGATCTCTTCCTGTTGACTCTGCCGGCTCACGCCCAGGACAACTATGAAATCCAGGTCTACGAGTCGGAAGCGACGCCGAAGAACGTCACCATGGTGGAAATCCATTCCAACTTCACCGTCGATGGCTCCAAGCAAGTGATCAATGGCGTGCCCCCTTCGAATCACGTGGAGCACGAGACTTTGGAAGTCACACAGGGCTGGTCGGACTGGTTCGAAACCGGCTTCTATGTGTTTACGAGCATTCAGCCCAGCTACGGTTCGGGCGTTTCTTCGAACGGCGGGGGCTGGAGCTGGGTGGGCGATCATATTCGTCCGCGGTTCACGGCCCCTGAGTCTTGGCACTTGCCGGTGGGCCTGAGCATTTCGCAGGAAATTGGGTATCAGCGGCGGCTGTTTGCGGAGGACAGCTGGAACTATGAGCTTCGTCCCATCATCGACAAGAAAATAGGCCGCTGGTTCTTCGATTTCAATCCGACGTTTGACCGGGCGCTGCACGGTCTGAACACAGGCAAGGGATGGGAATTTTCTCCGAATGTGAAAGTCAGTTTTGATTTCACCAAGAAGATTACCGGCGGCTTCGAATACTACGGCGCGCTTGGGCCGGTCTCAAACTTCGATCCTATTTCGCAGCAGTCGCAACAGATCTTTCCCGTGATTGACCTTAATGTTTCGCCGGAGTGGGAGATCAATTTCGGTGCGGGCGTGGATGTGACCAACTTCGCCGATCATTTGATTGTGAAGTGCATCATTGGACGGCGATTCAGTTGGGGGCACAAGCCGAGTGCCGCGCGTGAGTAGTCTCCAGACCGGTTCACTATTGCTGCACACAGCCTATGTGTCGCGGGGCTACTGCTGCTTTCACGGGGCAGAGCCCCGTCACCACACGAACTGAGCTCACCACACGAACTCTTCACACTTGCTAGCCTATGGGGTCTGCTGAGGGCGGTAGTGGGGGCGCTTCGAATGGCGGCGGAGATTCCGGGACTGGCGGCATTTCCGGCTTGGGGGGCGTGGGCGCGGGATGCAGCAGCGCATCGAGAGTCGGATATCGAGAAGCGAGAAAATACAACGCATACGCGGGGAAGAAAACCGTCGCCGGCACGCTCACCAGCGCGATCAGGTAAATCAGAAGCAGCAGGAGCAAGGTTCCTAAGACGATGGTCAGGCTGATCGTGGTCACGTTCCATCCCAGGCCTGCGGCGTGACCCGCCACCACGGCAACCACAGCAGGGACGATGACGAACAGCGCCGGAATGAGCGCGATGATGCCGAACAGGATGGCTGCCGCTATCGAAAGCACCAGCTTAAGCAGGAGGTAAACGGCGTATCGTCCCTTCTCCACGCGGATCATCGCCAGCAAACGATGCCAGCCGTCGGCAAAATCAAGATCCTCGAGAGCCATAATCGGCACCAGAAAATCTTTAGCCAGCACCTGAACCACCGCGGTTGTCAGCACGAACACTAAGATCAGGCCCAGGAGCAGAATCACTCCGACAATCATCCGACCGATGTGTTCCCGCAGATCGTTTGTCCACCCCGCAGCCAAAGCCAGGGCCAGCGGCACGCCAACCAGAATCAGGAGAAACATCCAGACGGCAATCTGGAACACGATCTGCCAGAGAAAGAATCGGCCGCCGGCGCGATGCCATCTTTGCCAGGCTTCATGAATCGAACATTGGCGCCTTAGAACCGAGTCGAAGAGAATGAACCGGAACACGCTGCTGATGTACAGGAAGACAAACGCCAGCACGATGGCGACGAAGATTCCGACTACGATGAGTCCGATGAACTGCGCGATGTGCTCGGAAATCTGCGCGGGAATGTGCGCCGGATTGAAAGACAGGAGACCAGATGGCGTGCCCGAGGGCAGAAACTCGCTCCCGTTCTTGTGGGGGATACGAGGCCAGCTCCCTGCGTTTGGGAGGTTGCATCCGCCGACATGCAGTTCCGCCGCTAGAATTCCCACCAGCGCGAGGCGCAACCACTGGCTGAAGCGAAAGCGAGTGAAAAGCTGTTCTCGCGTGTGCTGCAGGGCGGGCTGTACGCAATCCACGGCAGAAACAGGCAACGGATCACCTCGCACTAACGCCGCCAAGGTATCGCGTCGAGAGTTGTGGCGTCAATGAGGAAGAGCAGCCGCGAGCGTGCAGTCCGACGAAAAGGCCGGGCGTTGCCGCCCGGCTGAACGGGCGGGACGCCCGTTCCCACACGCCCGTTCCCACACGAACTATCACATCATTCGTAGCGCAGGGCCTCGACTGGATCCAGGTTCGCGGCTCGTGACGCGGGAATCACTGCGCTCAGCACGCCGACGAGCAGCAACACCAGGGTTGAAATCATGACGGTGAAGAATGAAATTCTGAGGTGGATGTCCGCTTTTCCAGAGGTGTCTTCGAACAGCGGACCCATCAGCGGAAGCGTTCCTACGGCCACGGCAACCACGTAGCAGACGAAGATGCCGATGGCGCCGCCGAGCAGCATGATGAGCAGGGTCTCGGCCAGGAATTGGGCTTTGATGTGCCATTTTCGAGCGCCCAGAGCGCGCCGCAGGCCGATTTCCCGAATGCGCTCATCGACCGAGACGAGCATGATGTTCATGACGCCGACGCCTCCGATGCCGAGCGTGAGGATCCCGATAAAGATGAGCAGCACTTGCAGACCGATGGTGATGCCGTTGATGACGGGCCGGAACTCTTCGCGACCGAACATCTGAATGGCTTTCTTGTCGCTGGGTGAGAATTGCTGACGCGTGGCGATGGCGGCGAGAACCTGCGCCTCGGTGCGCCCCTCGAACTGCGGCGCGATAGGCTCAAACACGAGCACGTCGCCGTACTTCGCGTTCCACAGATCGCTTGCCGCGGAGTAGGGAATCCACGTCGACTCGTCGTCGCTGGAGAAGTAGTTGCTCAGCTGGATCTTGCGATCCATGGTGCCGATCACGGTAAAGCGCACGCCTGCTATGACGACTGTCTCGCCCACGGCGGGGCGTCCGCCGAATAGCTGCTCGCGAACGCGGGCGCCGAGAAACACGACTCGGCGGCGTTCGAGTTCGTCGAGCGAGTTGATCCAGCGGCCCTCGGAAGGTTGTTCGTTGCGCATATCGCCGTATTCCGGGCAGACGCCACGGACGGGCGCCGTGCCGACCATGCGATTTCCGTAGGCGATGCCGGGACGGCGCACGGTCTCTAGACAGGCGTGGCGTACATAGGTGGCGGTCTCCTTGATCATGTCGAGGTCGGCCTGCTCGAGAACTACTTTCTTGCCGGCGCGTTGGCCTCCGGGTTGTTCACTGGTCTGCTGCGGCCAGCAGATGACGGCGCCTTTTCCGAAGGCGTTGAAGCTGCCAACCAGAATCTCGCGGAAACTGCCGCCGTATGCGATCAACAGCGTGACAGTGGCGATGCCCCAGACGATGCCGAGCATAGTGAGCGCGCTGCGCGTGCGGTTGCGTCGCAGTGCGCCCCAGGCTTCGTTCAGTATCTGATAAGCCATGTTCATGTTAGCCACCGGCCTCATGGCGCAAGGCTTCGATGGGATCGATAGCGGCGGCGCGGCGCGCCGGATACAACGCGGACAGGATGGCGATGGTGCCGAGAACGGCCATGGCCATGGTGCCCGTCTGCCAAGTTGGCAAGAGGCCGGCGAAAAAGTCAGGCATTGGCAGCAGGTCGATCAACGCACACAGGCCGAACGCGATGAGCAGTCCCGCACCGCCGCTGATCAGCGCAACCAGGAGCGCTTCCAGGAAGAACTGGCGCAGGATGCTGTTGGCGGGAGCTCCCATGGCTTTGCGGACTCCGATCTCGCGGGTGCGCTCTTGAACCGCCACCAGCATGACGTTCATGACGCCGAGGCCACCTAGGAACAAAGTTACGAGGCCGACCGCTCCGAGAAAATACTTCATGCCGTCGGTCATGGTGCGGAAAGCCTTGGCTTCCTGGATGGTGTCCCAGATGGGGCAGGCTTCTTTATCGGTGGGATCGAAGTCGTGCAGTCTTCCCAAGACGCTCCGGATCTCGCCTTTACAGGCCTCGTGGTGCTCGACGGAGCGCGGCACGACCAGCAACTGGTCGAAGGTCTCGGGAGTGCCCGGAGGCTTATCGGGAAATTCGCGGCGCATGGCAGAGAAAGGGATAAAGATCTTGTTGATGTCCCAGCCGTCGTAACTGGAGTCCTGTTTCTTGGACGACATGACGCCGACGACGGTGAAGGGAATGTCGTTGAGATAAACGAACTGGCCGACGGCTGGACGGCTGGCGAATAACTGTTTCTTCGCATCGGAGCCAAGGAAGGCCACGCGCCGGGCTTCGCTGATGTCAGCTTGATCGTAAAAGCGGCCTTCGCCGACGCCGAGGCTGCGAATCTCGGCAAACTCCGGGGTCGAGCCGGTTACGGTGAACGCAGCAGCGTTGTAAGCAGTGTGCGAACGAACCGTGTTCTGCTCGAGCTCCGGGATCGCATACTGACAGTCGGGGGCCTCTTCCTGAAGATGGGGAATGTCGGAATCGACCCAGTGCACCAAGCGGCCGGCGCGGGTGCCACCGGCTTGCAGGCTGGTGCGGCCATGGAAGACGATCATCAGATCGCGGCCCAGGGTTTCAGCCTGCTTGGCCTGGCCGACGCGAAGGCCCTCGCCAGCCGCGACCATCAAGACGATCGAGACCACTCCCCAGGCGATTCCGAACATGGTCAGCAGGGTGCGGACGCGGTGCGCCCACAGCGTGCGGAACACGTCTTGGATGAGATCGCGAAATGACATCTGAAGGTTCGACGCGGCTTGCCGGGAAATGAAAGCGCGACCTTGGCGTCTGCTTGAGATACGCGAAATGGAGATGGTTAGTTCCGGGCAAGATTGGTAGGTCAAGACTTTGGCGCATCTCTGCGCTGCGTGACTCTTCGGGGACGGGCGAGGGCGCCCGTCGCTCCATTGTTTGCTTGCCTTCGCTCAGCCGACGGCGGGCTGCAGCGCGTTGCGCCTTAGCCAGGGCTCGAATTCCTGCAAGGCTAGTTCACATTGCAGGCGATGGCGTTCTTTGCGGTCGCGGACCTTGCGGTCGAGGGCGGGCAGGAGGTCGAAAGTGATATTGGCGGGCTGGAAGTTCTTGCTCTCCGCCTGCGTGATGTAGTGAACCAGCGATCCAAACGCGGTCGCTCTTGGAGGAGGCGTCAGTTCACCGCCGCTGGCCAGCGCGGCTGCGTGCATTCCAGCGATCAGTCCGGTCGCGATGGATTCGACGTAACCTTCGACGCCGCAGATTTGTCCCGCGAATAGCACTTGAGGATGCGATTTCATCTGCAGCGTCGGGTTCAGCAGCGCGGGCGAGTTGATGTACGTGTTGCGGTGAATCTGTCCGTAGCGCAGGAAACGCGCACGTTCGAGGCCCGGGATCAAACTCAGCACGCGCGCCTGCTCGCCAAATTTCAGGTGATTCTGAAATCCGACAAGGTTGTAAGAATCGGCGCGCAGATTTTCCTGGCGCAATTGGACGACGGCGTACGGCATTCTGCCGGTGCGAGGGTCCTTGAGCCCTACCGGCTTCATCGGTCCAAAACGCAGCGTGTCGCGTCCGCGGCGGGCAATCTCTTCGATGGGCAGGCAGCTTTCGAAGTAGTTAAGCTTTTCCCAATCCTTCTGCTCCACCGATTGCGCTGCGAGCAGTGCATCGTAGAAACGGTCATACTCTTCTTTGGACATTGGACAATTGATGTAGTCAGCCGATCCTTTGTCATAGCGCGCCGCCAGGTACACCTTGCTCATGTCGATGGAATCGGCTTCGACGATAGGGCTGATCGAATCGTAAAAATAAAGGTGGCTGTTGCCAGCGCCGGTTGCGCACAGACGCGCAATCTCGCGGGACAGTGCGTCCGAGGTCAGCGGGCCGGTGGCAATGATTGTGATCGGACCCGCGAGTTGGCCGTCTTCCACTTGCGTGACCTCTTCGCGGCGAATCGTGATCAGGGGTTCGCGGGAAATTGCCTCGGTCACCTTTCGTGAAAACTCGGCTCGGTCGACGGCCAGGGCGTGCCCGGCGGGAACCGTGGTTTGCCGCGCGATCTCGAGCAAACGAGACCCGGCGCGCCGCATTTCTTCCTTCAGCAACCAGGGCGCGGTGTTCTCGCTATCGGATTTCAACGAATTGGAGCAGACCAGTTCGGCAAAGTCTTCCGTCTGGTGCGCGGGAGTTGTGCGCGCCGGCCGCATTTCGAATAGTTCGACGGCGACGCCACGCCGCGCACACTGCCACGCTGCTTCCGATCCCGCGAGGCCCGCGCCGATGATACGAACTGGCATCAAGAAGCCTTCTCCGCCAATTTGCGCAGGCCGTCTCCTGTCAGAAAAACACTTCGCCACTCGTCGAGGAAATCCGAGCCCAGCGCTTTATACATTTCGATGGCGGGCTGATTCCAGTTCAGCACTTCCCACCGAATGAAGACGCGGTCTTGCTCTTCCGCTGCCCGGGCAACGCGTGCCAGAAGCGCGGTGCCAATTCCATGTCTGCGAAAGTCAGGGCGGACAAAGAGATCCTCCAGAAAAACCCCCGCGCCGCGCCAGCTCGAATAGTAACCAAAAAAGAGCGCAAAACCCGCCGGTTGTCCATGCCATTCGGCGATCAAGGCGTGAAACTGAGGATTCGCGCCGAAGCCGTCGCGCGCGATGTCGGCCTCGGTTGTCCAGACTTGGTCCGGTTCTTTCTCATAGTCGGCAAGTTCCCAGATCATTCTTCTGAGCAGGGCGGCGTCGGCGATAGTGGCTGCACGAATTGTTAGCATTGGGAGTGGGTGAGAAGAATCTCCTGCGTTTATTATAGAGGCGCATTGGGAGGCGGACGCATGGCCCGTATCAGTCTGATTGAAGCTGCGCAAGCGACTCCGGAAGTTAAGGAAATCTATGATGGCAAGCTGAAAGGCAAGCCGGGCAACATTCAGAAGGCACTGGCGCACCGTCCCGTCATGCTCGGCAAGTTTCTGGACTTCTATGCCAGCGTCGGACGTGCGCTCGACCGCAAAGTGTATGAGGCCGTGTATCTGCGGGTGTCGCTGATCAACGGCTGCCACTACTGCACGCAGCACCACATTAAGGGCGCGAAACGTGCCGGACTTACGCCGCTGCAGATGAAGGCTCTGAAGGAGGGGAACTACTCGGGATTTGGTGCGTCGGAGCAAGTCGCGCTCCGCTATGCGGAAAAGCTGACACGCACGCCCGATGGGGCCAGCGACGCCGACTTCGCCGAGCTCAAGAAGCATTTTTCCGATGAGCAGATTGTTGATTTACATATGCTGATCGGACTGGCGAATTTGACCAACCGTGTCACTGGGCCGCTGGCGTTGGGAGTCGAATTTCCGGAGGAAACGATCTAGGCGAGCTCGGATTGGACGGGGCAGAGCCCCGTCACCACACAATCACAGAATCAAGCGCTCGTCTCCGACTCGCCTTGTCACTCGCTCGCGATCCAGGTATTCGAGCAGTGGGATTGCATATTTGCGGCTGACTCCGGTCATATCTTTGAAGCGGGCTACGTCCATCTTCGGGGCGCTATCCTTGAGTGCGGTGATCTTCGCGCGGAGATCCATCAGCGCGCTTTGGTGGAAGACCAGTTCCTCTGAAATCTTGATCAGAACTTTGTCGCGCAAGAGCAGGGTGACTATTTTCTGGGCGCGGGTTTTGTCCACCTTCAGCCCCGCCAACACTTCTTTCAGCGACGGAACCTTCAACCCAGCGGAAGCGAACGCCTGCTCGATGATTTTTTGGGACTCGGCTTCTTCGTCCTTCATGACCACGCCGCGGCCGGGCAGGTGCACGAGTTCGCCTGCGACCTCGAGTTTCTTTTCTTCCGCTGATTTCGCGATCACACTGTAGAACACCTCAGGGCCGAGGTTGACCCGATCGCGCAGCTCTTCTTTGCTCATCCCTGCCACAAGCGGATTGGCATCGTGAAACTTCTTGAGCGCTTGAAGTACGTCTGCTTTGGCTTCCGCGAAAGCCGCTGGCGCAACCAGCACCTGATTGCAAGACACCAATCCAGCCTTTACTACCAGTTTCGCGGCTTCCTCCCTCCGAATATTCATCTCTCCGGGGACCTCATCCAGACGCAGGCCAATTGCCCCTCGCCGCGCCACGCGTGCCACCAGTGCTTGTTCCGGAGAACCATCGCCCATGATCTTGAGAAATGCGGTCGCATCTTCTGCGCGTTGTTTGCGCGTCGCAGGTGATGCGTCGAGCACCACGCCTCCGCCAATGGTCACTACCGGCGAAAACTGGCGCACGATGAAGCGATCACCGGGAAGAAGGAGCATGGGCTCGGTGAATCTTAGTTGCGCATAGGCTTCGCCTCCCGGCTTCAGCTGTTTTTCTCCGTAGAGCCGCACTTCTGCGATCGTTTCTGTCGTGTAGGCGTGAAAGTGGACGCGGGCGCCGTCCTTTAACGGCTTCGCTGAAGGAAGAAGGGAAAGGAGCGCATCGACTCGCGACGTGGAGCGAAAGGTGTCCGCGGTTGCGAGTGTCATCCCGCGCGCCAGGTCTTCGGTAGAGAGCCCTGCGAGATTCAGCGCCGTGCGCTGGCCGGCGACGGCAGCTTCGGCTGGCGCGCCATGCACCTGCACGCCTCGCACTCGCACCCGCTTGCCGGCGGGAAACACTTCGAGTTCTTCTTCCTTGCGGATCGTCCCGGCGACCAGAGTGCCGGTGACGACCGTGCCGAAGCCCTTCATGGTGAAGACGCGGTCGATGGGAAGGCGAGCCAGCGCGGCCGAGTTTTTCGCCGCAACTTCGGATGCGACTTTGGCGAGCGCGGATTTCAACTCGTCCAGCCCGGCGCCCGTCAACGAACTCACAGCGACGATGGGCGAATGCGCAGCGCCGAGAGTCGTATCGAGAAAAGATCCGCGCACGTAATCTTCCACCTCCAGGCGCACCACTTCGAGCGTCTCCGCATCGACCGCGTCGGATTTTGTGAGCACGGTGATGCCGCAGCGGATCGCCAGCAGGCGGCAGATGTCGAAGTGCTCGCGAGTCTGTGGCTTGATTCCTTCGTCGGCGGCGATTACCAGGAGCACCAGGTCGATGCCGCCCACCCCCGCCAGCATGTTGCGCACAAAGCGTTCGTGGCCGGGGACGTCGA
>Ga0187862_10004699_pt1 | contig 12817 bp, 6 predicted proteins | sample June2016WEW_10_1_FD_133003 | JGI IMG/M metagenome (GOLD analysis project Ga0187862, IMG submission 133003) | Peatland microbial communities from SPRUCE experiment site at the Marcell Experimental Forest, Minnesota, USA - June2016WEW_10_150 | ecosystem: Environmental > Terrestrial > Soil >...
AAAGGGCCGGATTGGTCTGGCTTGTCGCAGTGATCGTAACTGTTTCCTGGGATGCGATCGTTTCAGGGGCAGTGTAGAGCCCTGAATCAGAGATGACTCCCGTTCCTGACGGACTGATCGACCAAGTGACTGATGTACTGCCGGCGTTCGTCACGGTTGCATTGAACTGTTCCGCTTGACCAGCGGAAAGTGTCACTGCCGGAGGGTTGACCGCGATTGCAGGGCCGGTCGAAGTGTTCGGAACGACCAAAACCGTGGCCGATGCCGACTGCGTTGGATCCGCCTGACTGGTGGCGATGACACTGACGGTTTGCTGGCCGTTGAGCGTTGCAGGCGCAGTAAAGAGACCGCTGGGGCTCACTGTGCCCGTTCCGGCGGGATCAATTGACCAGCTGACAGCTGTGTTGGTGGTGTTGGTTACGCGGGCCGTCAACTGTTCCGTTCCACCCGCTGGAAGCGTAGACGAACCGGGCGAAACGGTCATGGCCACAGGCGGCATGAGCGTGATTGAAGCTGTGAGGGGCGTGGAGCCTGTTCCAAGCGTGCTCGCAGTGATCGTCACATTCTGCTGCGTGTTAATCGTTGCCGGTGAAGTGTATAGACCCGAAGGGCTGAGCGTGCCTGGACTGCCGGATGGCATGGACCACGTGGCTCCGCCTGCATTGCAGGAGCCGGTTTCTAGAACGGTGAACTGCTGGCTTTGGGATTGATACAGCGTGACGGCGAGCGGGTTCAGACTGCCGCTTGAATCGGCTTCTGGACTGAAGGCGAAGAACGTGGACGGCGAGCTCTGATTGTTGTACTCCGCCTGCACCCATCCGCTTGACCGCGCGATGGACGAAACTTCGATTTCATCAAGTAAGCCATTGAAGTAAAGCCACCCATTGTTACTGGAGGTGACATCCGTAGCCGGCCAATCCTGCTGCCGTAGGGGCCGACGTAACCGTCGCCGAGATAGTAAGAGTATGCGGAGTAGCTTCCGCTGGGCATCGCGGCGGTCTGTGAGCCGACTACACTTCCATCGACATAGAGGGTCTCGATACCGCTGGTCGTGGAGGATACCGAGCCACCAATCCCCACGGAGTTTTGCACAGCATTGGTGTCGAAGGTAAGGACGGCATGATGCCAATTGTTGTCGTTCAAAGCCGTGGACGAGACGATCTGCTGCGCATTCTGCAAACTGAAGAAGGTTGCCCTCAGATCGCCGTTGTTATCAACGTATAGTGCGGGCGTATATACCCCTGGATTCGAACTCGAATCGGGATTTTCAGCTGAAACCTGCGATCCCACCTGACCAAGGATCACACCGGAAGATGAGGTCTTAAACCACACGCCGAAGGTTGCATTGAAATCCGGAGCCGACACACTGGAGTACGGGAATGAGGCAAAATCGCTCGTGGGAAGCACGGCGTAACTGGTCGCTCCGTCGAAGATGCCGGCACCACCCGGTTGACCGGAAGTGTTCTGGACGTCGTTGTAGGTTGCGTTGTTGCCATTCGCCGTCGTGTCGAGCAAAGTGCCGCTCTGGAAATTACCGACGGCCTGCAGATTCTCGAATTGATAGACGGCAGCGTACTTGCTCTCCCACACACCCGCTGGATTCTGTTGCGAACCCGTGATGGTCGAGTTGCCGTAGAACATGTAGATAACCGTTTCTTGCATATGCGACAAGGCAGGAACCTGCACCCAGGCTGCGATCTGTCCAGTCACTGGGTTGTACCGCTCAATTTCGTAGCTGAGAATCTGCTGGCCAGAGGGATCGGAACTGAATTCGATGTCGTATCCGTTCGGACTAGCCATGTGCCCGCCATTGGAGGTGGAGGCCAATAGCGGATCGGTCACCGCGAAGTAGAACGGGAAGTTGACCTGATCTGTGCTCGGAACCTTGGTGTGATCGATGACGATCGACCGCACATAACTGTATGCCTTCGCGGCACATTGTGCAGGCTGGAGCGTAAGAACTGCTGAAGCAGTGAGGGATGGCTCAGCTTGGCTCGTTGCGGTGATGGTGATGACCTGCTGGGAGTTGAGTACCGGTGGCGCCGTATACAGTCCGGCGGCACTGAGCGTCCCCGTGCCTGTTGGGCTCATGGTCCAAGTGACCGCATTGTTGGTGAGGTTGGCGATGGAAGCGTAGTACTGCTCAGATTGCCCTCCAGTGAGCGTGACCGATGCGGGCTCGACGGCGATCGTCGGCGAGTTTGGAATCAGAGTCACGGTTGCGGTGGAGCTCTCGGTAACTCCGTCGACAGTGATGGTGCCGGTGACCGTGACAGTTTGGCCGGGAGCAATATTTGCCGGTGCAGTGTAAAAACCGCCGAAGAAGCCATTCGTAATGGAACCCAATGACGCCGGACTGATGGACCAAGCCACGCAAGACGGACTGTTGCACTGAAGTGTAGGAGCGAAAACGGTCGCAGAGAATTGCAGGTTTTGGCTTGCGGCGAGAAGTCCGGTCGTGGGCGTAATCGAGATGGTGACGGTTGGCAGCAAGGTGACGGTAGCAGAGGCTGAGATTGAGGGATTGGCTTCGAGAGTGGCTGTGACAATAAGGGTCGTAGCCTGTTGGATGATGGCCGGGGCCGAGAAGAGCCCTGTGGAGCCGATGCTTCCGGTGCCAGTAGAGCTCAACGACCACAACACCGCGGAGTTGCTGGCATTTGCAACAGTCGCTGTGAACTGCTGCGTCTGGCCGGACAAGAGTGTGATCGAAGCGGGAGCAACGCCGATCGTGATGGCGGGGAGGAGTGAAACGGTTGCTGTGCCGCTCGTAGTTCCGCTGCTCAAGCTCGTTGCGGTTACTGTGATCGACTGTGGCGTGGCAATACTTGGCGGCGCCGTGTAGAGACCACCTGTCGACAAGGCACCCGGGGATCCTGCAGGCATCGACCACGTGACCGCCGCCACGCACGCGTTCAGGGACGTGAATTGTTCTGACTGTGCTGCGTAGAGCGTCGCCGAAGACGGAACAACGCTCTGTGGATTCTCGGGATAGAGCTGATAGAAGGTAGACGGCGAGCTTTGATTCACATACTCCGTTGCGATCCAATCGGGAGAGCGCGCGATGGTCGAGACTCGGAATTCGTCGATTGCGCCACCTGTCCAGAAGTTCGAAGTGCCGATCATGTACATATCGCTGGCAGCTGCCAACGGTGATGTATCGGAACCGGACGAAAGGGATACCGGCGCTGATACCGGCACGCCGTCGACGTAGATCGAGAATTGGCTGGGTGCGATGCTTGCCCCGGAAGGCGCAGAGAAGGCGCCGACAACGTGATGCCAATTGCCGTCATTGACGGGCGTGGTACTTTCAACGCCGATGAAATCGCCCGCACCCTGATCACCGAAAAGAAGCTCACCGATTGGATTCGTCGCGTGGCCTAGGACGCCGCATCCACGGCCGGGTCCGCATCCGCCATAACCATCGAGTGCCAATGTAAGCGAATGATCGTTGCTTGTTTGTTGGTTCGACTTGAGGGCCGCAAAATACTGATCAGTTGTGTTGACCCAAGCCTCCACCGTGTAGGCTGTTGCCGCATTCTGAACGTAATTGCTCGTGATCTGCCCGCCGCCATAGCCACTAATGTAGGCGGCTCCGTCGATTTCGCCAGGTGTAGAAACTACTCCCAGCGCGGTCCCGTTAAATCCGTTCGCTGTGGAATCGAGCGCGGTCCCCAATCCCGCATTTGCCATATGGAAGACGGTCTGATAATTGCTGTCCCAGACAGTGGTGGGGTGTTGCTGCGGAGCCGTGATACTCGAATTCCCATAGAACATATAGATAACCGTGTCGGAGGTGTGCGACACGCTGGGAATCCCGATCCAGGCGGTCACCGTACCGGCGACGGGATCGTACTCTTCAAGTTCGTAATTCAGCGGATTCTGCCCCGCAGGATCGGAGGTGAAGGTCAGATCCCAGGCTTTCAGGTTGGTCATGTGGCCACCGTTGGCGGTTGTCGCGAACAGCGGGTCGGTTGTATTGAACAGGAACGGGAAGCTCGTCTGATCAGTATTCGGCACCAGGTTGTGGTTGATGACAATGGGCCGCATGAAACTATAGCTGCTGGTAGCACAGATGGGCGGAGGCAGGGACGCAGGAGCGAGCGTGACCCTGGCCGAGCCCGACTTGGTGGGATCGAACTGGCTGGTGGCCGTAATAGTCACGATTTGCTGGCTCGGAATGCCGCCCGGCGCAGTGTAAAGGCCTGTTTGATCAACAGTGCCTGCACCGGACGGACTCAGGCTCCAGGTAACTGCAGTGTTGCCGGTATAGAGGACAGTTGCTGTGAACTGCTGTTGCTGACCGCCATTGCTGATCGTCGCGGTTGCGGGACTGACACTGACCGCGACGGGAGGGATTAGAATTATCGTGCCTCTGGCGGATGCGCCCGACTGACTTGCTGCCGTAACGGTGACCGTTTCCTCGGTAGCCAGGCTTGAAGGTGCAGTGTAGAGCCCGTTCTGCGTGATCGATCCGGTGCTGGCGGGCGAGATGGACCATGTAATACCGCCGCTGACGCAGCTATTCAGTGCGGTTGCAGTGAACTGCTGGGTCCCGGATTCATACAGAGTGGCTGAACCTGGACTGATTGCAAGACCTTCTCCGGAGAAGTTGTAGAAGGTGGCCGGCGAACTCTGATTGGCATACTCGGTCGCAATCCAATCGGCAGAACGAATGGTGTTCGAGATCCTGAACTCGTCGGTAAGACCGTTAAGAGGCTGATTTGCAGCGTCACCGAACGTTGCGTTGGCAAGATAGAGGATGTCCGCGGAGTCGTCAGTAGTTTGCGCAACGCCACCGATACTGCTATTGCTCGGAACTCCGTTGACGTAGACGGTTCCCACGGCCTGCGTTGAAGTTCCGGCCATAGTTACGACTACATAGGTCCATTGACCACTTGGAATCGGTTGTTGGCTGTAAAGTTCGAAGTTCGCGTTATTGAAAATGACCGAGAAGTCGACATCATTAGAACTGTCGAGTCCTAGTGTCCAACCGGAGCTGATGTCAGCGTCGTCTTTGGCCATGATGACGCCGCCATTCGGATTGACGGCCGCATTCACCCAAGCCGAGAATGTCGCGTTGCCCTGGGCAAGATTTGCCAAATCGGCCGGCGTGCCGATGGTTGCATAAGTCGAGCCGTTGGTTGACATGCCGCCGTCAATCTGGCCGGACGCCGCAAGGGCGCCGTTGTCGGTGCCATTGTTCCCGTTGCTTGTGCTGTCTACCAAGGACAACTGTGTCCCATTGGGAACATGCCATACAGCCTTGTAATTCGGATCCCAAACTGAAGTGGGTTTCTGTTGCGAAACGGTGATGATGGAGTTTCCGTAGAACAGGTAAATGGTAGTGTCGGTGGTATGTGAGAGATCGGGGATCTGCACCCACGCGATGACCTGCCCAGTCGCTGGGCTGTACTCCTCCATTTCGTAGTTCAGGGGATTCTGACCTGCCGCGTCCGAAGTAAAGATAATGTCGTAGCCGTTGGGATTGGCGACATGGCCGCCATTGGCTGTCGTGGCTAGCAGAGGATCCGAAACGCTGAATAGGAATGGGAAGTTGATCTGATCGGTGTTGGGAACATTTGTGTGGGGAATCGTGATCGTTCGGAGATAGCGGTACCCATTCGCGTTGTTGCACTGCGTGGTTGGCATCAACGTCACTGTTGCCGTCGCCGTGGCTGAGGAACTTGCCTGGCTGGTAGCGGTGAGCGTCACCGTCTGTTGCGTCGTGATGCTGGCCGGGGCCGTGTATAGGCCCGAGGAGTTGATGCTACCCACTCCCCCCGGAGTGATCGTCCAGTTTACGGTTGTATTGCTGGTGTTGGTCACCGTGGCGGTGAACTGCTGTGTTTGACTGGCAGTGAGCGTGGCACTGGACGGAGTTACTGTAATTGATACGGGCGGGTTGACAAGAATGCTCTGCGTTACTTGCGGAGCTGCCGAGTAATCAGCATCGCCCGGTTGATTGGCCGCGACAACCAAAGTGCCCGGCCCGGTGAATGTCAGTGTGCTGCCTGAGACGGTGCCCGGCCCGGAGACTACGCTGAAGGTAACCGCCAAGCCGGAACTCGCGGAAGCTGAGAGCGTGATCGGTGCGGCGCCGTAAGTCACAGGCGATGCTGGAGCAGTAAAGGTGATGGTTTGTGCTTCCGCAGCCACCGTGAAGGATGCGTTTTGCGTTCCGACAGTGTAATTGCCACTGGCCGCCTCCGAGGCTTGCAGGACGACTGTGCCCACTCCAGTGACGGTAACTGTCGATCCGGAAATGGTTGCCGGGCCGGAGACCACCGAGTAGATGATGGCGCCAGATGAGTTGGAAGTGGCGGACACCGAAAACGGCGCTACTCCGTAAGTTTGGTTGGGCACCAAGAAGCTGATCGTCGGTGCTTCCGCAGCCACCGTGAAGGATGTGTTTTGCGTTCCGGCGGTGTAATTGCCACTGGCCGCCTGCGAGGTTTGCAGTACGACCGTGCCCACTCCGGTAATGGTAACCGTCGATCCTGAGATGGTTGCCGGGCCAGAGACCACCGAGTAGGTAATAGCGCCCGAAGAGTTGGAGGTGACCGAGACCGTGAATGGCGCGACACCGTAGGTCTGATTTGGCACCGAAAAACTGATCGTCGGTGCTTCCGCAGCCACCGTGAAGGATGCGTTTTGCGTTCCGGCTGTGTAATTGCCACTGGCCGCCTGCGATGCTTGCAAAACCACCGTGCCCACTCCAGTGATGGTGACCGTCGTGCCATTGATAGTCGCCGGGCCGGAGACCACCGAGTAGGTAATAGCGCCCGAAGAGTTGGAAATGGCAGACACCGCGAACGGCGCCACACCGTAAGTCTGGTTTGGCACCGTGAAAGTGATCGTGGGAGCTTCAGCTGCGACTGTGAAGCTCGCGTTCTGTGTGCCTGCGGCGTAGTTGCCGCTGGCTGCTTGCGAAGCTTCGAGGACGACGGTGCCCACTCCGGTGATGGTGACCGTCGTGCCAGAGATAGTCGCCGGGCCGGAAACCATCGAGTAGGTAATAGCGCCCGCAGAGTTGGAGGTGGCCGAGACCGTGAACGGCGCCACACCGTAGGTCTTGTTGGGCACTGTGAAAGTGATCGTCGGCGCTTCGGCAGCGACCGTGAAGGATGCGGTTTGCGTTCCGGCTGTGTAATTGCCACTGGCTGCCTGCGATGCTTGCAAAACCACCGTGCCCACTCCGGTGATGGTGACCGTCGATCCCGAGATAGTCGCCGGACCGGAGACCACCGAATAGGTGATGGCGCCAGATGAGTTGGAGGTGGCCGAGACCGCGAATGGCGCGACACCGTAGGTCTTGTTGGGCACAGTGAAAGTGATCGTCGGCGTTGCAGGCGGCATCAGAGTCACTGTCGCGGTTCCGGACTTGGTGTTGTCGGCCTGGCTGGTTGCTGTTACCGTCACTGGTTGCTGCGCGGTAATGGAGGAAGGAGCTGTATAAAGACCGGAAGAATTGATGCTTCCCGCGCTCGAGGGAGAGATGGTCCACGAAACTGCCGTGTTGGCGGTGTTATTAACGGTGGCGGTGAATTGCTGCGTCTGGCTGGCGAAAAGCGAGGCTGTCGAAGGGCTCACGCTTACCGTGATGTCGTCGAAAGGACTGCCGTTCTCGCCAAAGTTGGAATTGCCATTGATGTAGATCTTGTCGGCCACCAGCATGGTGTAGCCGCTGGCATTTGAGCCGGTAATTTCGATTTTGTCGCTCTTAAAATAGAGGGCGCCATTCAGGATTGCGGTCGACCCGCCGTTAATCTGGTCGACACAGGAGCCGACTGTTGAGCAGCCGGTGCGATTGCCGAAAAAGAGAATGCCTTCGAAAGCGCCGGTGGTGGGCGCGCTCAACATCGCATTTACTTGGCCGCTGATCGTAATCGGTGTGTAACTAGAGCTGCCCGAACACCCCCATCCCGTGCTTGATGTGTTATAAAACGTGACTCCTGTGCCGCTGACTTTGGCCTGAGAGTTCAGCGTCAGACCGCCGCCCGCCATAATATAAACGCCTGGACTGAATGTGAATGTTGTCCCGTTCGTGTTCCCGATTGTGAGGCCGCCGCAATAAATGCCGGGTGAAATTGTATTGTTCTGCGGCTTCGAATTCATGTCGTAGTTGGTGTGGCTTCGGCCGACAATCGTCCCTGAAGTCGGAGGCGACAGGCTGGACAGCGGATCACCGGGGCTGGTGGTCTGTACCGCCGAAACATCTTTGCTGCTGATCGTGTCGTAAAGATAGGTCTGCCCGGTAAGAGCTGCCGCGCCAACCACACTTACCTGCGCGTGATTCTCAAGGTAGAGTGTCTCCGACCCCTCCATTTCGAAAGCACTGCTCGCACTTGATTCCGAAACCACGCCGCATGCTGTATACACCGATTGCGCGCCGGCAATCTGAAAGGCATCTGCGGCAGTCGGATCGAGAGCATACAGACACGCCCCCGGCGGCACGCTGCCCGGAGCGGCGATCGACTTTTCTGAGTGAAGAAGAAGGCAGGTTGCAGACAGCAGAACGGCAAAGCGAACGGAACCCACAACTTTCATCCGATCCTCCGAGCAGAAGCTCTGGAAGAAATGGTGCTTGTTCAATTCGCTTTACAGCTCGTGGGTAGATTAAACAAGTCCAGATCGACGCAGATTCTGAAATAGCGCGGCCAATTGTTCACTCTCGTTAAGACTCACTGCGTTATTTGAACGGCGATGGCGTTGAGGTCCGGATTATGATCTCACTCGTTACAAGATTCGCCTTACAGACGCGGCCTCACTGTGCCTGAACTTAGAACCGAGAACGCAGTTGACGAAAGGAAGGAACGAGTGGGATTAGGTCACAGTTTGGTTGTGGAAATCAAGAGAAAACCGATTTATGACAATTGTTATTGGTTAGTAACCTGAAACATAACTCTTAAGTAAACATGCCTATGAAGGGCAAAGGGGCTGAGATCGAGGATCGACTTCTTTCAATAGGAAACACCTTCCAATAGAACCTGATCGACCTGTCGATTCACTTAAAAGCCGTGATCAGAATATCTGGCATTTGGTCGGCTCCGATGTTGTTGAGCCGCACGGAGAGCTGGTCATCGGCTAGTCTCAGCTGCAGCAAAATCGTCGATACCTTGCTTGACCCATCTGGTCCGGGTGATGAAAGTGGCGAATGTCCATCGTTTTTTCCTCCGCCAGTTCGACACTGTCTGAAGGCCGACCATATGGTGCAAACCCAGGTGCTCAGCCCGAGGATTTCCTGACAAATTCAATTCACTCAGAGTTCTATAGCATGCCAGAAGAGATTCAGATGGCGATCGTGGTCGATTCTGTGGCTGTCAGATCCTCAAGAACCAACAGGGTTCAATGGGCGGAGGCAGATTGTGGCCGACGCCGATACTGTAACTGGTAAGGTACGCGCGAATCTCTACCTTTATGAGCGATTAGGGTTGTCACACGCTAGGTTGCCAAACCGGGATCACCTTTGCGCCGGTCTGAACATGAGACTGCACGTGGTAATTATCGAGCGCTCGCAGATCATCATCGATCGACTGTCCCACCGCTTCATGTATGAGTCGCATGCGTGAAAATCATTCGCAAGAAGGCAACCAACATAGCTTTGAATCAGCTGTGCCGTAGACTGTGCCTTGCCATGCGTGCCCGAGTGTGTCAAATCAGTACCTTAGGCGACCAGATTACATTGCTTCCGTGCGGGCCTATTCTAAAGGTAAGTGCTTGATTCCATACCGGCGGTCCCCGGCGGTCCGAGCTCCGGTATGCTGATCCGGCATCAGCCGGCCCGGGCCATAAAATTGCGAGTTTTGCTGTGTTACGTCTGGCGGGTGTGCAAAAAGTGAGCCGGGAGAACGGAAGCCTTTCCTGAAGGACACCACGATCGGAGCAATCGAATCTACGAGTCTCTGACCCCCGATAACATGAAACTCCCGGAAGCCACGCCCGGGGAACCAGCGTCAACCCCAGTTCCTCTTCATTCACTCTTCATCCATGTGTGTCTCTTATCCCAGTTCCTGGCACCGCCTGGTTTAGATCAATCCAACCCGGCGACTCAGGAGAAGGTCTTCCTCCGCTCTGTAGAGAGCCGAATGGCGAACGTTTCCGTCAGGCAGGACAAGTAATGACCAATTAGCAAGCCAAATGGCGAGCCATCCGTGCGACCCAGTATCAGGATCGACGGAATCGGGTGGTCGCTTACTTTCGATGAGCTGTGCTACGGACGCATTCCGTGGAGCCGGCGGCCATGATGGTAGAGTTCCGTCAATCTCCGCTTCGGCTAAGTGTCGATATGCCTGGCGAACTATGGCCGCTCCCACACTCGGCGACACACCCTGCTCGTCCAACCAATCACAAATCAGCTTTGAGCCCTTTTCAGCCTCCAGCTTGCGCTTTTTATCGAGCGCTTCCTTTTCCTTCAGCGCGCTCCGTTTCTTGCTCGCCTCAAATCGTCGCACCACTTCTCTTGTGCTAACTTGGCCTCTCTGCGCCATGAATCGGTCGAATATATCGGCCTGTGCCGCTTTGTCGAGGTTACGAACCTGGGATTCGCTGCAGGGCAGCACTTTCGCTAGTTCCCGGAAACTCACTCCTGCCTCGTGAATTTTATGGATCGCTTCGCCACGACCCACTGCGCCGAGCTGATCCCATTTCTTTTGTAAATCGGCCAAAGCGGCGGAAGCGTCGAAACCTGATATTGTGCTTACCTAAGGCGGCCTTTCTCTTCAGTTGAGTGAAAATCGTCTGGTAATGGTTGCGTTGCGCTGTTCAGAGAACGCGGTCCGCACCACTTCCACCTGAATTTTGGGGTGGTGCGCACAGATTTTTCGAGTCTGCGCACCACTTGTAGTTGAAAAATGTGGTGTTGCGCAGTGATTTGTGGCACGGTGCGCAGCGATGCCGGCCTCCGAAGGCCTTCGAGGGGCGCGCGAATGCCAGATCTCTCCCTTAACTGATCGAAACTGCACCATTCTCAATGCAGCGGAGAGCCGTCACCGAGAATTCATTCGAAATACCTATACTGGTTCCTAAAGGCCCTTTTGAGGTGTTTTGGAGGCAAAGGGCCCTTGGAGGCGTTTTGACTGGTAAATAACGCACAAGTCAACCCCGGAACCCTATAGGGTCCCGACTTCGAGAGGGATAAATCGAGCCAGAGGTCAGAAGGCATTTTTCCTGGCCGACCATTCTAAAGTAATCTCCATTTTGTTACCCGGTTTCGAGCGCCGGATCAGCCCTTCAGGGGGCAGGCGGCGCGGCGCTTGAGAACCGTTTCAGCTGACGCAGCCCGAGCCTCATTTCAAGATCTACACCTTCAGACTCAGCTCTCCAAAGACCCGGAAGATCACCCTGCCCTCTGTCTCTCTCTATGTACGCAATACGCCACACCGGCGAACCCAGAGCAGCACAGGGCAGGAAACACCTGTCAGCCCAGCCAGAACCTGGAGCGAAGCCTGAGTCCAGGGAGCGGGGCCGCACAGTCTACACCCGCTGATCGTGGTCCCCAAAGCTCCGGGCCCCGCCCAACTGAGGCCTGGGACTGGCTCCCGCCCGCGCGCGCGAAATTTATGTGCGCCGAGCGGGGAGGGACCTGGTTCCATCGGCCAACCGATCCCTGGCCCAGGCTGACAGAAAGAGTCGGCGCGTCGCCTCCTGCTGGGTAGAGCAGAAGCTGGGAACGCACGAGCCAGTTCTTATCGGGAACGACCTGGGTTTGCGCTGCCAGGCTCTTGGTGATTCCTGTAACGCCGGTGAGGTTCAACCCGCTGATCCCGGTGTAGCTGATCGTCAGGCCGGAGACCAGCGCCTTGCCGGTAGGGAGGAACTCGCTCACATCACTCAGTGGAAGTGTGGTGGCGCCGGAGGAGACCTGCGCTGTGGTGGTAGCGAAGTACGGGTCGCCCAGATAAACGGTGCGCAATTTCGTCACGCCCGCAATCCGCGCAGGCCCTACATATCTCAGATATGTATGGTATCCTAAATCACTGCCATGAAGCGCGCCGCGATCTACCTCAGAGTCAGCACTTCCGATCAGCATCCCGAAACCCAGCTTTACGACCTGCGTGAGTTAGCCGCCCAGCGCGGCTTCGAGATCGCCGGTGAGTACCGAGACCAAATCTCTGGCACCAAGGCGCGCCGCCCCGGCCTGGATCAAATGATGACCGACGCCCGCCGCGGCCGTTTCGATATCGTGCTGGTCTGGTCCTTCGATCGGCTCGCCCGGTCAACCCTGCATTTCTTGCAGGTCCTGGATGAGTTAAACCACCTGAGAATCAAGTTCGTCAGCCGTCGAGAACAGGTCGACACCGGCGGTCCGATGAGCCGCGCCTTCGTCGTCATCGTCGGCGCCATCGCCGAGCTTGAGCGCAGCCTGATCGTCGAGCGCGTTCGCGCCGGCATGAGGAGAGCCAAGCTCGAAGGCCGCGCCATCGGCCTCCCCGCTCTCCTGCTCGACCGCGATGCGATCCTCCAGGATCGCCGGCGCGGCCAGAGCCTGGGTCAGATCGCTCGCGCTCACCGCATCTCGCGAACCACTGTCCGCCGCGTCCTCTGCGAGAAACGGACGCCCTCAAGCCCTGTGCCAAAAAGCTTCGAGCAACCAGCCGCCTAAACCCCACAAAATCAACAGTCGCATCTCCCCGATCCGGCTGCGCCAAAACCTATACCTTCTGTAACAGGACAACTCAGATAAACCGTCAACCGACAGTTGCGGTATCAGAGACGACTAGGTCTCTGACCGTGTGAAGTTGTTTCTGTTGTAGCCGAACTTCTTGCGTGCTTTTCTGCGCGTGAACTGCCAGTTGATGGTGACACTGTCGCGGTT
>Ga0187862_10004703_pt1 | contig 12812 bp, 14 predicted proteins | sample June2016WEW_10_1_FD_133003 | JGI IMG/M metagenome (GOLD analysis project Ga0187862, IMG submission 133003) | Peatland microbial communities from SPRUCE experiment site at the Marcell Experimental Forest, Minnesota, USA - June2016WEW_10_150 | ecosystem: Environmental > Terrestrial > Soil >...
CGCGGAACCCATCTGGGCCAGCGGTCATGATGCCGCGTCAACAGGCCGGACACATGATCGCAGTCGACCCGCCCGTCAGAATCCTCATCGAAACTCTTGAATTCAAGGGGCCGTCCACACAGGACTCTAAGGGATTATCGCGTCAGGAGGGTAGCTACGAGGACGCGCCTCATCTCCGCCCAAGTCCTTGACGGCTAATTCGAAAGTCAAAACCGCAAAAACCTCATGAAAATATATCGATCACGCGCGGTTTCAAATTTGATTCCATCTGAAAACGCATCGACACAGTGAAATTGGCAGGCGTTTGCGACTTCTTCCGTTTTGAAACTTATTTCCCCTTTTGCGTGAGCAAATGCATCGCGTATGTGTCTGATCTGATCCAGGTCTGGTTTAAATGCAAGGGTGTACGCACCCAACGCATGGCCAGGAATGATCTTTCCGCAGAACCCGTTGATGGCCCCCGGCCGATCACCACCAAATAAATCAGTGTTCAGACCGTCTTCGTCATACTCCTTTACAGTAGCAAGCTTAATCACTGATTCAAGAGCTTGTTCAATAAACACGCCGCTTATCAGCACGAGCGCCCGATCATATCGGGGTGCCGGATTATGGCCTCTTCGATAACGATCAATCAGTCTATAGAGCACTTTGTGATCAAGCTGCTGATGACTTAGATCAATTAACGCGCGGCGGAGTTTGGATCGAGATGGATACCTCACACGACATCCCTCCGGATGAGATCGCGCGGCGTCGAGATGAAGCGCTGCGGCGGGACGCCGTTGCAACCGAAACATAAGAAGATCATGGAGTCTGATCCGGCTCATTCCGCTTCGCCACTGGTGAAGACCCTTGCGGTGCGATTCGCCAGCCAGCCGAGTGATATCCTCTCCCCCGCCATAGTGAGGGCAGAACGGGCCATGCGGCCAGCGAATGGTTCCCCACCGCTGCCGCGCGATTTCCGCAGGCAAGACCCGTGCACACGTCCCCTTGATCCCGAGCCGCCCCCCACGCACAGATGTTCCGCGCCATAAGGCGAGGGGAGCCCGCCATGCCGAGTTATCAATATGAGACCGTGAACGTGTTCACCGGTGAGCGGTTCGGCGGCAACCCGTTGGCCGTGCTGCCGGATGCGAGGGGCCTGACCGATACGCAGATGCAGGCCATCGCTCGCGACTTCAACCTGTCGGAAACGACCTTCGTGCTGCCGCCGGACAATCCGCAACACCATGCCAGGGTGCGGATTTTTACCCCTGCGCATGAGATGCCGTTCGCCGGCCATCCCAATGTCGGCACCGGCTTCGTGTTGGCTCGCGCCATGGACAACCCGCCCGAGCACCTGACCTTCGAGGAAATTGCTGGTCTGGTGCGGGTCCATATTCTGCGTGGCCCAAACAAACAGATCACCGGTGCGCGGATTTCTGCCCCTCAATCACTGTCCATTGGCGACGCAGTCCCGACTGAGACCGTTGCCGCTTGCGCCAGTCTCACGCCGGAGGATTTCCTGACCACTGCGCATGACCCTCTGAAAGCGTCGGTAGGCGCCGAATTCGTGATCGCCGAGGTTGCCAACCTTGAGGCTTTGGCCCGCGCGGCACCTGACCTCGCCGCGTTCCGTGCCGCTGGCGCGGCTGCCGGAACACCATTGCCGGGCGCGCAACTGCGCTTCGCCGTGCTGCTCTATGTCCGGCGAGACGGCGATGCCACACGGTTGCGCGCCCGCATGTTCGCCCCGCTCGGCGGCGTACTGGAGGATCCTGCGACCGGCAGTGCCTGCGCCGCGTTGGGTGCGTTGCTGACGGCCATGGCGCCTGGAGAAAACGTCGACCTGCACTACGAAATCGAGCAAGGCGTGGAAATGGGCAGGCCCAGTTTGCTGATTGCCTCGGGGCGGAAGACGGCGGAAGGGCCGGTGGAGGCGACCGTCGCCGGAAGTTGCGTGCCGGCCGCACGCGGCACGCTGGAGGTCTGAACCGCTCTTGTCCGGCCCAACCCTATCGGGGACAGCTTCGCTGTCGCCCCGGCGCCTTTGGATTCTTCTGGGCGCCGCCTTCCTGACGTTCTCGATCGGCGCCGGGTTCATGCACGCCTATACGGTGTTCCTGCTGACTTTTGTCAGTGTGTTCGGCTGGAGCCGGGCGGAGGTGTCGATCGCCTACTCAGTTGCACAATTCGTCAGCGGCTGTAGTTCGCCGCTGGTGGGTTGGCTGGTCGACCGCCTGGGCCCGCGACGATTGATCCTGATCGGCGGTGTCACGTTGGCTCTGGGCCTGGTGGCCAGTTCGCGGGCTACTCAGCTGTGGCACATGATCGTCCTTTACGGTATCGTTATGACACTGGGCGCCAATTGTCTGGGTCTGGTGGTGTTCGTACCGTTGCTGTCACGATATTTCGTGCGCAACCGAGGCATGGCCGTCTCTGTTGTGCAGTCCGCGAACGGGTTTGCGCGGGCGTTTTCGGCTCCGGTCACCACGATGATGATCGACGGGCTTGGCTGGCGCGGTGCCTATGTGTGGCAAGGCGTGTTCATGGGGGTGGTGCTGTTGCCGCTGGCCTCGTTGTTCCGCGGGCTGGGAGAAACCACCGCCGCCAGCCGCCGGATCGCTTCGACCGACGGCTGGACGTTGCGCGAGGCGATGCGCACGCCGCATTTCTGGCTGTTGGGCGCGGTGTATTTGTTCACCGGCCTGGGTTCGTTCCTGGTGGCGCTGCATCAGTTGGCGTTCGCGGTGGATATCGGGTTCGACAAGCTCTACGCCGCCTGGGTTCTGGGAATGGGCGCGTTCTTGTCGCTGCCCGGCGTGATCCTGACCGGCACGATCTCGGATTATATCGGGCGCGAATTGTCCGCGGTCGTAACGTATGGCACGTCGATCGTGGGTGTCGCGTGCGCGATGCTGATTACGTCACCGGATCAACACGTGCTGTTGTGGCTGCATGCGTGTTTCTTCGGGTTGACCTGGGGTGCGCGCGGTCCGGCAATCACCGCGAAGACGGCGGACCTGTTTCCGGGTCCCAATCTGGGCGCCATCCTGGGTGTGATCACGATCGGGACCGGCCTGGGATCGGCGAGCGGGTCGTGGCTCGCCGGTTACGTGTTCGACGTCACCGGGTCGTACAAAGTGGCGTTCGGTTTGTCGATCTTCTTTTATCTGTGCGGCAGTGTTGCGTTCTGGGCGTTGCGGCGGCCGCCGGCGCGACGGGGTGGGGCGGTCACGCCGCCCATAGCGTAGGGTCCCTGCTCAGTTCTTTACTGAATGACCGTCGTCCCGCGCCGCTCATCCCACCGCCAACACGGACGATCCGCGCGGACGCACACCCCACCCAACCACCGTTCCGGCGGCGACAGCGAGAGCCAATCTATCTCTCCCGCCAGCACTGCCCGCCCCAGCGGCGTGATCGTCAGGCGCTCCCTGAACCAACGCCGGTCGTCGCCGTCGAATGCGGCAATGAACACCGGCTGGCTGACGCGTTGCATGTCCTTGACGAAATCCGCCAACATCAGATCGCTCAGAAACGGCAGTGGATCACGCTCCAGCATCAGATCGCGAAACACCTGACCGATGGTGTGCGGCTGCTCCGCCAGAACCTCAAGGATCAGTCTCTGGGTCAGGCTGAGGCCGTTGTCGATCCGGGGCAGTTCCTGGCAATGCCGGCGCAGCGCGCGGGCGAGGTAGGGCAGCTCCGGAAACCCGGCTGCCACCGCAGCGGCAAGCGGCGTCGGATCGGACTGGCGCAGCAGCGTCCAGGCAGTTCGTCCCGCTTCTGCCTGCCGCTGCGTTACGATCTGGCGTTCGTCCCACAGCAAACGGAGTGCTTCCGGCGGCAACTGGCCAAGGCCGATGAACCGCATCCCGCCAGGATAATGCTCGAGCGTCACCATCTCCAGCCGCCGCGGCGGCGTATCGGCGAATTGCGCGAGGCAGCGTGCCAGGTTGATCTGGTCGTAACCGTCATGCTCGAACCACAGTACGACACGGTCGTAGCGCGATGCCGCTGCTTGCAATCCCGCTTCGGCCTGCACCAGCCCTTCGGCAATTTGCTCACGCGTCCGCCCGACCCCTGGGCCGTAAGCGCTCGCCAGGAAATCGGCACGCTGTTCGACCCAGCTTGGGTGATCGACAATCGGGCCGTGGCAGAGCGGATCGGAATACTCCAGGAAATCACCAACGAAGCCCGCCTCGGCCAGCCGGGATTTGATGTCGGAGCCGCAACGGAGATGCAACGTTGCCATGTCTGCATCCGGTGCGACGGCACCATGTTCGATGCGGTCTCGCATGCCGCGCATGGCCAGGATATGCGCCTTCAGTTTCGGCCAACTCGGGAGCCCGATTTCGCGTGCGATCACCAGTTGGGCGTCGCTCAGTTTGGCGGGACGCAAGGGCGTGTCGCCGTCGTTCCAAAGCACCGGATGATGGCTGCGAAACAGGCGCACCGCAGCGTCATCTCCAGCGAGGAACGCTCGGAGCAACTCCTTGGCACGTTTGCGTTGCTGTTCGAGGTCGAGGCGGAAAGCCGGTTCGAAGTCGGACGCTTTCCGAGGGCGCACCTGCGCCGGTTGGGCAGGGTCGGTCATGGCGAAATCCCTTCTCCAACGTCCGTGTCCGCCTGCCAGACAGAAAAGGGATGAGCCTGATCGTCGCTATGAAGCCAGTCGCGGGCGCTGCCCTTTCCGCGGACACGGAGGCTCCGACCGAGCGACAACCCAGGTAAGAGAAACCGGCCAGGGCGTCAACCAGCCCGTAATCCGCTAAAAGCGCCAGAACCCTGCGTCAGGAGTTGCCCGCATGATCCTGCTGACCAATAACGAAGGCACCGTCGGCGTCCCCACCACGGTCCGCATGCTGGCGGACGGCGCCGCTGCGTTGGATGCGATCGAGGCCGGCATCCGCCTGATCGAGGCCGACCCGACCGTCCGCACTGTCGGCCGTGGCGGCTGGCCCAATCTCGCCGGCGAGGTGGAACTTGACGCCTGCCTGATGGATGGCACCACGCTGCGCACTGGCGCGGTTGGTGCATTGAAGGGCTACCTCCACCCGGTCAGCGTCGCCCGGGAAATCATGCGCCGACTGCCGCACGAATTCCTGGTAGGCGAGGGCGCCGCCCGGTTCGCTCGCGAAATCGGTGCAGACACAGCCGACAATCTGATCGAGGATTCCCGCCGTGTCTGGCAGGCGTGGTTCGATCGCACCCTGACCCCGGCACAGAAACAAGCCTGGCCGGACATTCCGCTGGCAGAATTGTGCCGTCACGCCATCGATCCGGAAACCGGCCGCGACACCACAGTGTTCCTGGCGCAGGACAGGGGGAAAAACATCTGTTCCGGAACCAGCACCTCCGGCTGGGGCTGGAAATACCCCGGCCGCCTGGGCGACAGTCCGATTATCGGCGCTGGCTCCTATGCCGACACGCGGTACGGCGCCGCCGCCTGCACCGGGGCAGGCGAGATGACCATCCGGTGCTGCACCGCTCGCTCAGTCGTTCTTTATATGAAACGTGGTGCCACTGTTGCCGATGCCGTGCTGGAAGCCGTCGAAGACATGCGTGCCCTGAAAACCGGCCTGATCAACCGCGTCACCATTCATGCGATCGACCCACGCGGCAACCACAAGGTCGTCGCCGTCAACGGTACCGGCGGCAATGTCTATTGGCTGTGGGAGGGTGCCGGTGACCCGGTGCAACGGCCGGCCGAGGCAATTCCGTTGCGATGACCCGGATCAGGTGCTCTGTTTTGCGCGCCAGGCCTCCAGCCAGACCGACACGGCCGCAGTGGGCAACGGTCGCGCGATGAAATAACCCTGGGCTTCGTGCACGCCGAGAGCGCGCAGCCGGTCCCACATTTCCTGGGTTTCCACGCCCTCGGCGACCACGGTCAGGCCACGTGCCAACGCCTTCTCAAACACCGTCGGAGCCATCGATGCCCCGGGACCTTGTGTGCCGATCAACTGGACAATCCCTTTGTCCAACTTGAGCCCAGTGAACGGCAGCGTCAGCAACCGATCCAGATTCTTTACCGCCGGCCCGACGTCATCGATCGAAATCCGGTAACCCAGCGCCCGCAAATGGTCGAGCGAGCGGCCTAGTGCGGCGAAGTCCTCGACGGGGCGACTTTCGGTAAGTTCGATTTGCACCTGCTCCGGGGTCAGGCCGAGCGACGCCCGCCGCTCGTCCAGATTGGCAGCCGCTTCAGGATGCGACAGCACTTTCAGCGGATAATTCAATGCCATTGCCAGACCCAGCCCGGCAAAGCCAGGTCCGGTCAGATCGGCCAAAGCGCGGGTCGAAACGAGATCGGTCAAAGTGAACGACAGGCCCGCATCCTCGAACCGTGGTACGAACCAATCGGGGGTCACGGTGCCATGCGTCGGATGATTGAGCCGAGCCAGCACCTCCACCGCCATGGTCTTGCGATCCGCGATCTGCACGATCGGCTGATACCGTGTCTCGATCATCGCACCGGTCACGACCTCGAGCAATTCCACCGTTGGAAGCGTCGGCTCATTGCGTTCGGACGGGAAATGCCGGACCGCAAGTGAGGCGGCGACAGCCTGGCGATCCGCGGAAGCAATGACCTGGAGACCAAAATTCTCTGTCTCGGCTACGCCAAGGACCAGAAGCGTGACTTCCGGGCTGGCAGTGTCGGAGGTCAGCTCCGCCAACGTCTCGAGCAGCCCATCCGCGTCATTTTGATCCACCAGGACATGAGAAAGATGTGGGCCGGCACTGGCGAGCCGTGCCACGGCAGCGCGGGCCGTTACGGTTTCGACGACCCCACCTTCGGCCGCGACCGCCTCCCGCACGGACGCGGTCCAGCGCGGGTCGTGGCTGACCAGCAGGACGTCCAGCGGCCGGGTCGTTTCGGACCGGTCGGAAGCCACCGCGCGCGAATCGGAGCTGGGACGTTGCATTGATGACAACCTTATCCCAGTTCGAACGAATATGCGAGGGGTGTCGCCGTTTTTAGACGTACAAATTGAACGAATTAACTGCCTGGTAAGTAAGCAAACAGCCTCAGCCCTTATCAAACATAGGCTTCCGCTTCTCGACAAATGCAGCCATACCTTCTTTTTGGTCAGGCGTTCCAAAAAGCGACAAGAACAGCGCTCGTTCGTGTCGCACGCCTTCAACCAAGGTTGTTTCAAAGGCCCGGTTTACCGCTGCTTTGGCGAACTGGACGGCAACCGGGGACAACTCGGCGATGCGTGTGGCGATTTTCAACGTCTCCGCGAGCAACTGGTCAGCCGGGAATACGCGGGACACGAGATTGGCGCGCTCGGCCTCCGCTGCATCCATCATCCGCGCGGTTAATATCATGTCCATGGCCTTGGACTTGCCAACCGCGCGAGTCAGACGCTGGGTTCCTCCGGCGCCCGGAAGCACGCCCAGGTTGATCTCGGGTTGACCGAATTTCGCGGTATCGGCGGCAATGATCATGTCGCACATCATCGCCAGTTCGCAGCCGCCGCCCAGAGCGAAGCCGGCCACCGCGGCGATCACCGGTTTCTTGATCGAGAGGACGGCTTCCCAGTTGGCACCGATGAAGTCCTCGACCATGGCTTCAGGGTTGGTGCGGACGCGCATTTCCTTGATGTCGGCACCGGCGGCGAAGGCACGTTCATTGCCGGTGATGACGATGGCGCCAATTGCGCGGTCCGCGTCGAACGCCTGCAACTGGGCTTTTAGCTCGCGCATGAGGTCGTCGCACAGAGCGTTCAATGCCTCGGGGCGGTTGAGACGGATCAGGCCGACGCGGCCATGGGTTTCGACGAGGATGTTGGGTTTGTCGGACATGGTTGGTGGTCCTCCAGCTTGGAGGGGGACCATAGAGCAGGCGAGTGGGGTGCAAAACCGGGGGGTGGTCGATCAGGCCGCCAGCCGCATTTCCATACGGTCAGGACTTGTTAGGCCAGGCAATCCCGCCAGGCCGTCGTAACGAAATTCGCGATCCATTACGCAGGTACCGGGGTGTGTGCACGTCATTCGAGGGACGAACACATGCGTGGTACTCCGGATTTCGGTAGACACCGATGAGCTACAAACCCGTGATCACCGAAGACCCGCGGCTGCAAAATCACCGGCTGGAAACCACGCTGAACAATATCACGCCGGGCGTGTATCTCTTCGACGGTGAGCGGCGGCTGGTGCTGGCGAACGGGAGCTATGCCGACGGTCTGGCGCTGGAATTCGTTCGCCCCGGCGCACGCCGGAGGCGATCGCCGCGCACCGGTGCGGTCGGGCGCGCTTCCCCGAGCACGTGACGCTGGAAGAGTTCCTGACCTGGCGGGCGGATATCCACCATGCCACGTGACGCGATCGTTTACCCGCTCTAGTGGCAAGCGCATTCTTGTTTACCGCTTGCCGAGGCCGGGCATGGGCTGGATGTCGACACATGATGATTTCACCGAACGGGCGTGAAGATCAGGCCTCGTCCACGCCGAAACGGTGAACGAAGGCGGTCTCGCGGTGATTGGCAAATCAGCCGGCGCGAACGCGCCGATCGGATACTTGCTTGGCGATGATTTGCTTGAACGGACCGAGGTTTGATGGGTCCCAGGTGTTCTCAAAGCCGGTTGGCGCGTGTCCGCTGACGCGCACAAACGCCAACGATTTCCCCGGTAGCGCTTCCTTAATCGCGACGTCGATGATCCTGTAGAAGCGAGTGTTCCCAAGCCAGATTTGGTCGAGCGCACCATCGACACCCATCACCGTGCCCGCGGATCGTGGCGCATGCAACTCGATTCTGAAGGAACGGGGAACCGGCATCGCCCGGGTCGCCTCCGCGTTATCCGCGGCTGCATTCAGGGCCCTCAGAAACAGCTTGCGAAAATCACCCTTTGTCATGTCGTGCTCCGCACCCGTCACACCACAGCAGGCGGCGTCATCGCAGCATACACCACTTGTAGCTGCGCCTGATCGAGAAAGATGGACGACCCCGCGCCGCTTTGTCCAGGATCGTTGAACGCGAACGCGAGGGTCACGATGGATTGAGGCAATGTCGTAATGGTAATCGCGCACCCCACATTCATTGGCGCGCTGGCGAAGGACCGCGCTCCGGCGAACGTGAGGGCGAAATATTTGCCGGATAGGGCAGGACTCGAACCATAGTCGCCGGTTGTATGAAGGTGAGCCAACTCGGACGGATCCAGCACGCGGTAAACGTCAATTCGTAGGTCGCTGCCCGTGGCCTCAGCACCGCCGGTTTGAGCGCTGGCCATGGCTGATAGTGACCCTCCTGACGTTGCCATGCATTGAACAAACGAGCTGACATGGACCAATCCGACTGATTATGTCGTGACAACAAGCTCGCCCGGGAATGCGACAATCGCGGGCGCAGCGCGAGGCGTCATGCACTCGCGGAAGCGCTGGCGAGCGGCGTCATCCGGCTGGCCGGACAACTCGCAGCGGCGGAAGTGGTCGATCAGCGACGGCAACGCACAAGGCTTCACCACGACGAACAGCACGAAGTCCGAGCGTTCCTTTGCCGCGCGCCAGACGGCGGCCTGGCGTTCCAGCGTTGAGTAGGGAGCTTTAAGATATCCCGCCGACACCACGCACAGCACGTGATCTGCCGCGTCATGGTGCTGCTCCATCCAGCCCAGGATATTGCCGCCGGCGTCGATCTCCCACTCGTGCACATGCAGGTCATGGCCCTGGGCGCGCAGCTCCGCGGCGATCCAGTGCGCGCATTCGCGGTCGGAACTCGTGTAGCTGACGAAGATATCGCGCACCGTTGGGCTTCCCCCGGTCCGCCGTGTGTCGACGCAGACATGATTGCGGATTGGCGCAACCTCGGTAATGCCGCCGCATCGCCTGCCGGCTTTCCTGGCCCGGAAATTGCTTTCACACTGCGTGTGAATGCGAGAAGGAGTTCGGGCGATGAATCAATTGGACATTCCGGCTTCTGTAACCGAGCGCGTGCTGCGCCGCTACGGGGTCGAGCATCCGCACGCCGACCTCGATCCCCGCAAGACTGCCCTGGTGGTGATCGATCTGCAGAACGCCTTCATGGACGATGCCGTCGGCCACGCCGTCTGCCCGGCGGCGCGCGACATCGTTCCTGAGGTGAACCGTCTCGCCGCCGCCGTCCGCGCCACCGGAGGCGGCGTGTTCTGGATCAAGAACACGCACGACGACCGCTCGGCGCAGGAATGGAGCAATGGCGACGCAATGCTAAGCCCCGCGATGCGCGCTCACCGCGCGGCGGCGATGAGCGAGGGGTCCAAAGGCCAGGACCTGTGGCCCAATCTCGACGTTTGCCCGGAAGATGAAATCGTCCGCAAATACCGCTTCAGCGCGTTTCTGCCGGGGACCTCGGAGCTGCCGTACCGGCTGCGTGCACGAGGGTTCGACACCGTGCTCATCGCCGGAACGGTGACCAATGTTTGCTGCGAGTCCTCGGCGCGCGATGCCATGATGTCCAACTTCAAAACCATCATGGTGACCGACGCCAATGCGGCAATGACCAAGGCAGAGCACGAGGCGTCGCTCATCGCGTTCTATCTTATTTTCGGCGACGTGATGGATACCGACTTCGTAATCCAGCGCCTGACGCGTAATTCGCGCGCCTCACACGCTGCTGGCTGACGTCGCCTCAGCTGCGATCGGCGACCCGATAGCGGTTCGAGGCACCGGCAAGCAGTTGCGTCGCCTGGTTGACCATCCGCTCGACAATCTCCGCGGCCGTCGGGATATCGCCAATCAGGTCCACCGCCTCGCCGGCAATCACCGCGGCAGTGCTGAAATCGCCGTTGGCACGGGCTGCGGCGTAGCGTGGCATCTCCTCAGCCTGATTTTGTAGCAGTTCCGCCTCGCGACCCTGCCAGCGATCGGAGAATTCGTTACGCAGCACGCGACCGCTGTACGGCGCCGGCCAAACGTTGCCGCGGGCGATGTCGAACAGAATCCCGCGGATTGTCCGGTCGCCGTCGGCGGCGACGATGTGGTCCTTGGCTGCTGCAAAGCCTCCGGCTTCCTGCGAGGCAAAAAATCTTGTCCCGACCAGCACGCCATCGGCGCCCAACATGAGGGCCGCGGCCAGCCCTCGACCGTCTGCCACGCCGCCGCCGGCGGCAAGCGGGACGCCCGGCAGCGCGTCCGCGACTGCAGGGACAAACGGGAAGGTGCTCCGGGAAATACCGTGTCCGCCGGCCTCCGCCCCTTGTGCGACCAGAATATCGGCCCCGTTCGCTGCCGCATCCCTGGCCTGGTGAAGCGTCTGTACCTGGCAGATGAGCAGGGCACCCGAGCGCCTGATTTTCTCTGCGTGCGGCCGAATGTCCCCGAACGACAGCATGATCGCGGGCGGGCGGCGCTCCAGTGTGAGGTCTAGCAGTCGCGGCTGCCTCGCCATGCTCCAGGTGATAAATCCCACGCCGACACGCGCATCGCCGGCCGCGTCCATTGCCCGCGTCAGCCACATCTCATCGCCATATCCACCGCCGATGATGCCAAAGCCGCCGGCCTGACTAACGGCCGCTGCCAGAGCGCCGCCGGATACCAGATCCATCGGGGCAAGCAGAATCGGGTGCCTGATGCCAAGCAATTCGGTCAGTCGCGTTGCTATCGGCATGCTGCGCGCTCCCCCGTGATTTCCTCCATTGTGGCCGTACCCGACGACTGCATCTGGCGTTTCCGGCCTGGTGCCTGCCGCGCAGCGTCTGGTGCACCAGATCGCGCGGATGGACAAACGATTAGATCAGATTGGAACGATCGCCCGCAACGATATCTGACGTGGTGCCGGCCCGCACATGATCGAGAAACGCCCGCAGCGCACTCGACAGATGCGCCTCGCGGCGGTGGATGAAAACGGTTGTCACCATCGCCTCCTCCGGCGGCAAGCAATGCAGGCTGACCCGGCCGTCCCGCCACACCGGACCGACCAGCCCGCGCGGCAACAATGTGATGCCGAGGCCGGCCGATACACAGCCGAAGATCGCCTCCAGGGTGCCAAACTCCATCAATCGCGGCACCGCGATGCCGCGGCGGGCCAGCAGCATTTCGAGCCGTTGGCGATAGGAACAGCCGGCGCGCAGCACCACGATCCGGGCGATGCCGCCTTGCGTCGCCTGTTCCAGCGAAGCGATCCCGGGGGCGGCAAGAACGGCTAACTCCTCCTCGAACATGACCTGCTCGATCAACGACTGATGCGCCACGGGCCCGCAAACGAAGGCGCCCTCCAGGCGGCGTTCGAGCACAGCGTCAATCAATTCCGCCGTGGTGCCGGGACGCAGCGCGAGGTCGACCTCGGGGCAGGCCGTGGCATAGCGGGCGATCAGCGGCGACAGCCGGAGCGCGGCGGTCGTCTCCAGCGACCCGATGGTCAGCGGGCCGCGCGGCTGGCCGTCGTCACGGGCGGCTCGGGCGGCGTCTGCCAACAACCAGGCGACCCGCCGGGCATAAGGCAACAGCCGTTGCCCGGCCGGGGTGAGGGCAACACCTCGGCTGTGACGTTCGAACAAGGGGCAGCCCAGCTCCGCCTCCAATGCGCGGATACGGGCGGTGACGTTGGACTGGACGGTGTGCAGTTCGTCGGCCGCGCGATTCATGCCGCCGGTGCGGGCGACGGCCTCAAAGACGTGCAGGCTTGCGGTGTCCATGGCGAAGCTCCTGGTTCGGATTTTTGATATCTGATCTAGCGATGGATCTTATCAAAAGTAATCGTTTGATTGCGTCACGGGAGGCGATTAATCCGCCGTCCCATGTCACAGCAAGCCACCTCAGGTTTCCGTCTGGCGGAGCATGCGCCGGTTGCCATTGCGTTCGGCGGTCTGGTCGCGATGGCAGTCGGGATCGGCATCGGACGCTTCGTCTACACA
>Ga0187862_10004704_pt1 | contig 12811 bp, 10 predicted proteins | sample June2016WEW_10_1_FD_133003 | JGI IMG/M metagenome (GOLD analysis project Ga0187862, IMG submission 133003) | Peatland microbial communities from SPRUCE experiment site at the Marcell Experimental Forest, Minnesota, USA - June2016WEW_10_150 | ecosystem: Environmental > Terrestrial > Soil >...
CTCGATGTTACCCGCGAACCCGAAACCTAGTGAGGGTGCGGCCTCATAAAAGATCGGCCGCGAACTTGAAGCGTTTAACGCGCTTCCTCGATGTTACCCGCGAACCCGAAACCTAGTGAGGGTTCACCAAGGGGAATTGTTTTTGTTTTTACTATTTGCTATTCACTACTCACTGTACTAAAGCCCCCTCATCCATTCGGATCTTAGCGCTTTTTCTCCCCTGAGTGCACTGTCCAGCGACTGGATCGCCTTCTCCTTGTCAGCAGGCATTTTAACCCTGAGCGGAAGGTAATTGGACGCGTGGTTGGCAAAGAAAAGGCCGCGTGTCATATCGGTGTGAGTGAGCATTTCTCGCAGTTCTTTGAGCATTTCGTGAGAGGTGAGCAGCTCGAATTGACCGTTGCTCACCTGCGCGGCCAAAGGAGTACCAGGGGTAATCATTAGCGTGAGTACCCCGACATAGTTGGGATCGATTGCTGAGAGCGCCTTGCCTGTTGCGCGCGCGTGTTCAAGCGATCTTTCGCGCCCGGCAAGACCTAGAATGACCATTACCGAGAGTTTCATTCCAGCAACCCGGATTTTTCGTCCGGCCTCGATCATCCGCTCAGGCGTGTGCCCCTTCCTCACGTCCTGCAATACCTGCGCATCCCCGCTCTCAAGGCCGAAATAAACGACCCCCAACCCAAGGTCGCGCAATATTGCAAGTTCCTCCTCGGTTTTGCGAAGAATCCCCTTGGCGTTGGCGTAGATTCCGACCCGATGGATCCACGGCATCTTTTCTCTTATACGCGACAATATCCTTACGAGCCTTTGCTGCGGGATAATCAGAGCGTCGCCGTCGATCAAAAAAACCCTTCGAAAAAAACGGAGGTTGGTGGAAGCGTAATCGATATCCGCATCGATTATGGCGTCTTCTTTTATCGTGAACCGCTTGTCTTTATAGGCGCCGCAAAAGGTGCACTTGTTGTGGGAGCACCCCAGGGTAACCTGGAGCAATAAGCTGTCCGCTTCGCTGGGAGGCCGGATGATAAAGCCCTCATAGTGCATTTCTTCCATGTTTTGAGTCTCCACGTGATGGGGGGTGTAGCTGATGAAAACAGTATAGCCTCATTATGAAAAATGGAATACGATCATTCCTGAAAATCGATCGTCGAAAAAGCAACAGTGTCAGGTCGGTGGAGTATATACCTCGAGGAAATCCAGGATGAATAAAGTTCCTCTCTCGGTGGCCATCATTACAAAAAACGAAGAAGTCGATTTGCGGGACTGCCTGCAAAGTGTTTCGTTCGCAGCCGAAGCCGTTATTGTCGATTGCGGGAGCGAGGACCGTACGGAAGATATCGCCAGACTGTTCGGCGCCAGGTGGTTCGTCGAACCTTGGAAAGGCTACGGCCCTCAGAAGAACAGTGCCCTTGAAAAGTGCTCCCACGACTGGGTGCTTATGCTGGATGCCGACGAACGTGTTCCCCCGGAAACCGCGCTAAGAATAGCCGAACTGCTTTCCGGTAAACAAACGGCCGATGGCTACTCATTCAGGCGGAAAAATTTCTTCCACGCGAAATGGATCAAATCCACAGACTGGTGGCCCGACGAAGTTGTGAGGCTCTTTAGAAAGAATAAGTGCAGATTCGTCGGGCTGACGCATGAACAACTCGTCGTAAACGGTGCAACAGCCAAACTGCCATTCTGCATCGAACATTTCAGCTACAGGTCCTACTCGGAAATTTTTCGAAAACTCGACGAGTATTCCACTGAACTTGCCGGGCAGATGCATGCTGCCGGAAAAAGGGCAGGGCCGGCGGATGCCCTTTTGCGCGGGTTCTGGATGTTTTGCAGGAATTATTTGCTCAGGTTGGGATTCATGGCTGGGTTTGATGGATTTGTAATTTCTCTTTCAAAGGGAGTAGGAACTTTTTTGAAATACGCGAAACTCTATGAATTGAGAAAATTTCCCCCGGATCGAGCAGACTGAGTGAAATTGTGTTCCCGGTTGGTTGCTGCGTGCGGCGTTTTACGGTAAATAAACTTTGGACTCTATCGGGGTTTCCGGATGGACGGTAGTTCGCAAAACGAAAGACTTAAGGGGAAATATATGTCCAAAGCGGTGGAGGGCAATCTGCCGGGAGCATCCAAATGGGTTGGCGGCGAGCGTGCACAGATGATACTCGCGGTTTTGATCTGGCTCCTGCCGATGCTGGTTATCAGCGTCCTGGTGGCATATGACCCTCTGCACCGCACTGTCACCCCTGTCTACCACCAGACCTGCGCGGATTGGTGGGCCGGAAGAGGCATCTACACCGGCACTGGCGGCATACACTACCTGCCCCAGTTTGCTTTGATCTTTTCCCCTTTTTATTGGTTGCCCGTGCCTGCAGGCGATATACTCTGGCGCCTGTGCGGGGCGGTTCTCCTGGCAGCAGGTGTTTGGCGCTTTCAGCGGGAGCTTTTCGGGGCCGATATCGCCCGGGCTTTTCTTTATGCTTCGATCTTGACGATGCCGCTCTGCCTCGGCGCGCTGCGAAACGGGCAGGCAAATTTTATGTTAGCCGCACTCACCCTGCACGCTGCGGCATGTCTCCCGCGCCGGCAGTGGTGGCCGGCTGCAGCTTTGATGGTGCTCGCATTCGGAGTAAAACCTCTGGGGCTGGTGCTGCTGTTGCTCTCGGTGGTGGTTTATGCACCCTTGCGCTGGCGCCTTGTCCCGGTGCTGGCCGCTTTGGCTTTGTTGCCTTTCCTCTTCTCGCCCGCCGATTATGTAATATCCCAATACCGCGCATTCCTTGCCAATATGCAGGTGTGCGCAGCCATTGCCCAACACCGTTTCGCTGACATCTGCGGTATTATCAGGACCTTTGGCTGGGAGCTGCCAAACGGCGTATCGAAATTGGTGCGGGTTGCGGCGGGAGGGCTAACCCTTGGGTTATGGTTGATGGGAGCCCGGCGGCTCTGTGGAACATTCCGCGCTATGTGGCTGCTCGCTCTGACTGCCGGCTACCTGATGTTGTTCAACCCTCTTAACGAAGTCAACAGCTACGTGATTCTCGCTCCGGCCCTCGGGATCTGGGCTGTAGCAGCCCTTGACTCACCACCCACCCGTCGGCTCGGATGGCTAATGGCGTCAATCAGCTTATCCATGAGCCTTCTACCTAACCTGCTGTACCCGGTGTTCGGAAATTACTTCGCACTTTTTTGGCATCCGATGGTAACAGCGGTTTTTATCGGGATCTTGATTTACTGGCTCCTGCGTGTGGACAACCGGTTTGTCTGCGCGCCTGCTGCTCAATGAGGCGCGTATCTCCCCGCCAGATTGCACTTTTTTTCCCGTGAGTTTTGCTGTATAAAAGATGTGTCGTGCTTGAATCCAGTCTTGATCTCGATTTATCCGGTTTCCCCGGTACCCGTGGGTAAGGCGCTGAGCTACAAAACGCATTCAGCGAGAGAGGACTAGGAAGATGGGTTCCCAGGCTGCTGAAACTGCTAAGACAGACCAGCGCCCCATAACTGGAGACAGCACCGGCCTACCTGATTTGGCATTCTTCCAAGCCTGCTTCAGCCGTTTCCCCGATCCCGTGATAGTTACGGATTTGCGCTCGGATGTCGTGTTTCTCAATCACTCAGCACAAACTCTTACTGGCTGTACATTAAGCGGCGGAAGGCGCGTGTTCTGTTCAGATGTTCTGCGCAGCGCTCAAAACGGAGGGCAATCTCTGCTCGAGGAGTGTCTCAGTCGAGGGGCCCTTGATGAGTTTAAAGTCCATTTCAGGAATTATGCGGGCTACTGGCTGGCTTTTCTACTATCCGCGCAACTGGTGAATGACAGCGATGGCAACCCGGCGGGATGTGTGTTCATACTGCGGCCTGCCTCAGCAGTTGCCCAGGGGTTGGGAGACAGGGCGCGGAATCATATATTTGCCAGCGTAATCGACCATTTCCCAATGCCCTTTTTCATGGTGGATAATGACTTGACGATCATTTATATGAACGACCACCTTGAGAAACTCACCGGCTACGGCAGCAGTGAAGTGGTCAACCGCATGAGTTGCGCCGAAGTGCTGCGAAGTTCTTTCTGCCATACGGATGAATGCCTGTTGAAGCAGGCGATGGAAAAGAGGACGCCTGTCGCCGGGTTGCGGCGTACCGTTTATGATCGCGATGGAAAAGAAGTCCCTGTGGCGGTGCACTGTTCCATGATTACGGATTTTGAAAACAGGGTGATCGGAGGATTTAAGGCCCTTAGAGACATAACCCCGCTCGTCGAAGCCGAACAGAAAATCAGGATGCTCGTCGAAATTACCCAGGAGGGTATCCTGATGATTGATGAAAACGACCGGGTAATTTACGCCAATTCCAAGATGGCTGAAATACTCGAGCAGAATAAAGACGATTTGGTTGGAAAAGACGTCGGCGGACTCCTGCCGCTACAGTTGCTGAGCATCGCGCGCGATCTGGCCCTTAAGGTCGATAAGGAACATTTCCACGAGTTGCGCTTCTGCAGTATGATCCAGCCTGCCGCCAACTCGAGTCTGGAGGATCGCGTATTTGAAACCTGCATAGTTGTCGCCAGGTTTGGCAAGGGCTTTATTACATGTTTGTATTTCCAGGACCTGACCAAGCATATTCAAATGGAACGAGAGCTGTTGAGCGCAAACAGCTTTCTCAACAACATCATCAAGAGTTCGGCGGACGGTATCGTGGTAGCCGATCTTGAAGGCAACATCCTTATCTACAATGATTCAGCCGAACGGATCCTGGGATACACCGCCGATGAGGCGATCGGCAGGCCGGGTGCTCTGCATCAAATTATCGGCTCTGAACTCGTAGAAAAGAATATGCGGCGAATGCGCAGCGGTGAGTATGGCCCGCCAGGTAAGCTCAACTCTACTCGAATAACTCTGGTCAGAAAAGATGGTGAAGAGGTCCCGGTAAGTTTCTCTGCTGCAATCATCCAACAGAGCGGCTCCGAGATAGCGACCGTAATCATATTTTCCGACCTTAGAGAACTCACGAGGATGCTCAAAGAGTTGGAAAACACCCGAATGCAGTTGATGCAGGCTGAAAAGATCGCTTCCATCGGAAGGCTGGCGGCGGGTATTGCTCACGAAATCAATAACCCTCTTTCCGGCATCCTTATATTTGCCGATATACTCATGAGAGATTTGAAGCCTGCCAATCTGCAATGGAGTGAGGACATTCAGGAAATCATCACCCAAACCATGCGCTGCAAAGAAATTGTAGCGCGTCTGCTCGAATTCAGCAGGCAGTCGGTCAATCAGAGATTTAACTACGATATTAACTCCGCCATTCGTCGCTCTGTAGAACTGTTGACCCATCAGGCGCTTTTCCACAATGTCGAATTCGTATTCGACCTTCTGGAGGATATCCCTACCATGATCGGCGATCCGGGCCAGCTTCAGCAGGTCTTCATCAATTTGTTAATCAATGCCGGAACGGCCATGAGCGGCAGAGGCAAATTAACTATTACCAGCAGGTTCGATCAGTTTTCCGAGCAGGTGATCCTGGAATTCGCCGATACCGGCCCGGGAATTCCTGAAGAAATCATCAGCAAGGTATTTGAGCCGTTTTTTACCACTAAGGCGCCCGGGGAGGGTACCGGACTCGGGCTTTCCGTAGCATACGGAATAATTCAGCAGCATGGCGGCACTATGTCGGTCAGCAACGCTCCTTCGGGCGGCGCCGTATTCACAGTCGTGTTGCCGTTGGAATGTCCTGAAAGGGCAATTGACTTCGTCTCTTGAAATTGAGTTCAACCGGTTGAACTAAGAGATCAGCAAGGTTGACGGCATGCAAACCGTTTTGGTTGTCGATGACGAAAGAGTGATAAGAGAAGGCTGTCGCCGTCTTCTGGCGCCGGAAGGATTTGAAGTTCTGACCGCCGAAAACGGCAGGGAAGCGCTGGATTTACTTTTGACTCACTCTCCGGACGTGATTCTTTGCGATCTTCTGATGCCGGTGATGGGCGCCTTTGAGGTCATCGAGGAGGTTAGGGTCAAGTATCCCGATCTGCCGCTTATAGTTATCACCGGCCATGGCACGGTGGCTACCGCCGTAGAGGCAATGAGGAAAGGCGCATACGATTTTATCACCAAGCCTTTCGCGGCCGACCACCTGATCCTGATAATAAAAAGAGCACTGGAGAAACGGGCGCTGGAGCTTTGTGCCCGTCAACTGCAGGAGACTCAGGTCCAAAACCTTTATGACCTGTCTGTCGAGAAAAGCCGAATCAGGACGATTACTAACTGTATGGCCGATGGAGTCCTTGTTACAAATCGCTCTTTGGAGATAGTGCTTCATAATCCTGCTTTAATGAAGCTGTTCGAGTTTCCGGCATCTTTGCAGGAACCCTCTGCTCTGCCGGATTACATTGCAGCCGACGGCCTGGAGAATGATCTCAGAGCCATTGTGGATTCATGTTGGGAAGAGGCCGGGCAGATTTCACGGGAATTCTCCAGAGGGGGTAAGTATATCCATGCAGTGTCCGCTCCCATCCCCGGAGTGGACAACCAGGTCGTGGGTACTGTAACCCTTCTTAAGGACGTTACCATATACAAACAGCTCAACGAAATGAAGTCCAATTTTGTGCAGTTGGTTTCTCACGAGCTGCGGTCCCCCCTGGCCTCGATCAAACAACTCTTGGCTGTCGTGCTTGGTGGTTTGGCCGGAGAACTGCGGGACAAGCAAAAAGAGCTCCTGGAGCGTTCTCAATTGAAGATTCAGGATTTGCTCGATCTGATCAACGACCTGCTGGATGTGACCAAAATCGAGAGCGGTCAATGGTTTAAGCAACAGGTGCCTGTCAATCTGGCCGAAGTCCTCAATCATATTATCGAACTGATAAAGCCCAGGGCGGAGGGCCAGAATATTTCGTTGAGGCTGGAAATCCCGGAAGATGTCCCTCTCATTGAGGCCGATCCGAGAAGTATGGAGGAACTTTTTTCAAACCTGATCAGCAATGCTGTCAACTATTCCCCCGACGGTGGGGAAATAGGCGTATCGCTCGCCTCGAGCGTGAATTTTGTGGAGGTCTGCGTTAGCGATACCGGGATAGGTATCGACCCGGAAGAGATTTCAAAAATTTTCGACAAGTTCTACCGGATCAAGGACCCGAGAACCAGGTTTGTGAGAGGCAGTGGTCTTGGACTTGCCATTGTGAAAGGAATTGTCGAATCACATCGTGGATCTGTGGAGGTTGAGAGCAAGCCCGGTTTGGGGACCACTTTTCGTGTGCTCCTGCCCACAGGTGCGTAGTTTAGATTTTTATTTAATAAAGCTTAGGAGGGTGCAAATGGGTAAGTATGTTTTGATAGTCGATGATGACCCGGATATGGTTGAGACCGTCGGCATGATGCTTGAGAGCAAAGGCTATGAGGTGGGGAAGGCCTACGATGGCGTCGAGGGTGAGGAGTCCATCCGGAAGAGGCGGCCGGACCTCGTGGTTCTGGACGTGATGATGCCCCGCAAGAACGGGTATGTTCTTTGCTCTGAACTGAAAAAGAGCAAGGAAACAAAAGAGATCCCCATAATTCTGCTTACCGCCGTAGGGGAAGCTGTGCCTTCCACTACGTACTCGCACGCCGACGGCAAGGCCACGGAGGCTGAAGATTACATTGCAAAGCCGGTCGACGCTCAGGAGCTCGTCGAGAGCATAGAAAGGTTGGTTTCCTAGCATTTAGTTGCGTAAATTAGCGTGCTCAATTCATCGAAGGCGCCCTAATCTTGTCATTCCGGCGTTTTTCGACGCCAAAAGAGCCGGAATCCAGCTTTATTTTCTATCTCGAGAAATCCTCTGGACTCCGGCCTCCGGACTAGATACTTCCGGGGCAGGCTTCGCCGGGGTGACGGAGTGCAAATGTGTGACGTGCATTTCTGCAAGTAAATTCTATCAATCAGAAGGCCCTGATGTCCAGGATCAGAGTTGGAGGCATTAAAGTCGTCGAAAACCGGGCCTACCTCTATTCTTCGTGTCGAAGCGGGGCAGACCTTCTGGGCAACATTTGCTCGATTCTTGCCGGTGGCCGGATAAATATGGGTCTTCTTACCCATGTGGCCGACGATGGGCTTGGGGAATCGATAACGGCTGCCAGTGCAAGGAGCGCACTTTCTTTTTCCGGCTATATGCTTGAGGTGGTCGGTTCGGGTAGCTGTAAAACAACGGAAATAGAGAACGATATTTCCAGAATATCCATATTTCCGCATGAGCAAAGGCCTGAGATAACGGCTTCACTGATAACGGTCCTGGGTGCCGCGGCAATCAAACCACACGGGTTTGCCAGCTCACCTTCGGCTGTTACGGTCGCCGTCTCGTCATCGGATTTTGATATTGCGATGGAGAGGCTTTTTGATTCCTTCGCCTTTCCTTCCTGCGGGTCCTATAGCCAATGGCAGGCCGTCTGCCGAATGGACGAACGTCAGCTCAGTGAGGTGAAATGCTCGTACAACGAGCAGATAGTCACGATTTATGGCTTTACACGCCAAACAGGTTTGTATCTTTGGGACGTTTCCCTGCCGCTCGAGTGTATGAGCGGTTTTGGGGCGTTCCTGTCGGAATTGGGTGAACTGGGCTTCAAACTGCCTTTCCTGATTTCCAACTCGGCTCCCGGGGCAAATGGCATTCACTTTTCGTTCGCCCTTGGAGAAGATCGGCGTGAAAGGGCAGGGCAGACTTTCGATAAACATCTGCCGGGCCGGGACAGTTTTTGCCGCGGCCCGGTGTCGGTGCTTTTTCTGCACGGCCCGCATTTTGGCGACCGCTACGGAATTGCCGATACTTTCGTGACGGCCCTGCGAAATGGGGGCATCCCCATCCTGGCTCTGAGTTGCGCGGTTTCTTCCATTTCCGCAGTCATTGCGGGCAATGACCCCGATAAAGCCATAGAGGTTTTGAACACTCGCTTTCAAACCCCGGGCGCCAACAGTAGATGATCCTCAAGTGTGGTGACTTTTGATTACCACGTGAATCATCCTGAGAAATACCCATCGGCCAATGGCCCTCATTTCCTGGTTGCGAACAGCAGGTTGGCCGTGTCCACCTGGAAGTGATAGCCTATTCCGAAGGGCAGGGGTTTGATGTCCCTGCCGGTTTCGTATATCTTGGCAAGATCCGCCTGGTAGTAATCTTTGAAAATCGATTTGGGCTCGCTGTAAGTGCCGTAAAATTGCAAAGTCCAGACTGAAGGGTCAAAGTACCTGAACGGAATTCCCGAATCTTCCTGCAGAACATAGCGGCTTTGATCGAGAACGAACTGCCTCGCGATCGAGGCCTTTGGATCGAACATCACATAGGACGCCGATTTCATAAAGGTGATAAGCGGCCCAAAGCTCTGCAAAAAAGTAATAAAATGGCGGTTCCGCCGGAAGGTGGAATTATAAAGATTCAACCGAAAGTAGTACAGTGTCCGGGGCTGATTGCCCGGCGAGCCTGCGCTTTCAAAGAGAATCCGTACCCCTGGAATGGCGCCTGCCGGACCGGGCTGGCCACTGTCAAAGCCGGGGACTCTCTGAATCGTTCCGTCCGGCTCCATGAACCAATACTCGACGTCGAGGATACGCGTCTTTTCCCTCGCCATGACGAATAGAAGAAAAGGAAGAACACCGTTGAGTTCTTTGCTTTCCATGCCTGTGTGCATGTGTGCGCTGATGAAATAGTCGATGCTCAGAAGATCATGGAGCGACTTCCGGATGTCCGCAAAAAAAGAATCGAACTCCTTCTGGCTCATGGCCTGGAAATCAGGGATCCCGCCGATGGGTTCCAACGCTATCAGGATATAGGTCCCTGCGCCGGGAAAAAGGGTGTAAGGGTTGATAAAATCCGGCCCGCTGAATGGATAAAATACGGTCAACCCGGAAGACATTGATTTGGGCAGCTCACTGGCGGCCCACTCCCGCATTGGCGCCAACTGCATCTTCTCGTATTTCTCCCAGTTGTGGTCGAAGGACTTGGCGAATTCGGTCCAAACCGGTCTGCTCTCAAAAGGCGCCAGGATGCTCTGCGGAGTGCGAATGCCCGCAATAAGCGCGGCGTATTGTGCGTAAGAGGCCTGGCGCGTTGGAAGCTCCTTACCCGGTGGTGTATTTCCACCGGTCTCGGACGCCGGCCAGGAAAGAGTATATGAAGAAAAAAGAAAGCCCGAAAAAATTAGAAGAATCAGGCTCAGCGAAAAGGAATTTCTTTTTGGGATTCTCAATTTGAAAACCTCCCTCTAAGAGGTGATATTTGCGCGTCTTGTCCCCACACGGTTAGGAAGGCGAACGGGGTCAGCGTAAAGCCCACATAGTTCAACGGTTCCCATTTAAGGCATTTACGTCTGCGCCTTTCTGAATGAGCAATGCCTGAACCTCGGTGTTGCCCCGGGAAGCGGCCCAATCCAACGGTGTCTTTTGGTTCACGTCCCTGGCATTTACGTCTGCGCCTTTCTGAACGAGCAATGCCGCAACCTCGGTGTTGCCCGCAAAGGCGGCCCAATGCAACGGCGTTTTTTGGTTCACGCCGCTGGCATTTACGTCTGCGCCTTTCTGAATGAGCAATGCCGCGACGTCGGTATTGCCCGCAAAAGCGGCATGATGCAACGGCGTCCATTGGTCCTCGTTCCTGGCATTTACGTTTGCGCCTTTCTGGATGAGCAATGCCGCAATCTCGGTCATGCCCCGGGAAGCGGCACGATGCAGCGGCGTCTCCTGGTAATCGTCGCTGGCATTTACTTTTGCGCCTTTCTCAATGAGCAATGCGGCCACGTCGGGCTGGTCCTCAGCGGCCCAATGCAACGGCGTCTCTTTGTTCACGTCCCTGGCATTTACTTTTGCGCCTTTCTCAATGAGCAATGCCGCAACCTCGGCATAGCCCCGGTAAGCGGCATGATGTAACGGCGTCTCTTGGTCCACGTCCCTGGCATTTACTTTTGCGCCTTTCTCAATGAGCAATGCCGCAACCTCGGTCTTGCCTCGGGAAGCGGCATGATGTAACGGCGTCTCTTGGTTCACGTCCCTGGCGTTTACTTTTGCGCCTTTCTCAATGAGCAATGCCGCAACCTCGGTCTTGCCCCGGGCGGCGGCATCATGCAACGGCGTCTCTTTGTTCACGTCCCTGGCATTTACGTCTGCGCCCCGTTCCAGTATCTGGCGGACTGCAGCTAAGTCTCCTGCCTTGGCAGCGACAAGCAGGTCTTCCGCTGCGGCATGCACGTGGGACGTCATCGTCACTGTTGCCGCAAGTGCTAATAACACGGCGAGAAAAACCTTGCTCATCGTGGATGTTCCTCCTCTTTCCATGTTTTTCGGCCCGCATTCGGGGTCATCGATTTGCGACTCAGCACTACTGAGGATGTTGAGCCGCCGATCAATCTCCTTCATGAGAAGAAAGCCTGCATCGGTGGTGGACTTGCGCCCGAAAACCAATGCGCATGGATCTGTCGAAACCTGGTCCTTATGGTCCCTGTTGCTTGTCACAAACTGCGCGCATGCAGCTTTTCCTCTCTCTTACGAATTTGTGGCATAATATAAAGTTTTAAACCTCCGATTCGATGAAGTGTCAATGATTTCATTGTAAATTCAATGAACAGGGCGTTTTTGCAGTGAACGGTGACCAGCGAAGAACCAAATTCCGGACACGGATAGACACGGATGCACAGGGATAAGCACCTTAATCTCCACCCCTTCATTGCTAAGTCCCATCATTGCAAATTCAGGCCAAATTCAATGAAAGCAGTGAACGGTGGTTAGCCAAGAACCAAATTCCGGACACCGATGAACACGGATTGATACGGATGAACACGGATAAGCACCAAAACCTGTGAACTTCTCCTATACGTTGTAATCGGCCATATCGTATCATGAAAGGGATTAGGCGTGCAAAACGGCAACCAGAAGCGGCAATAGAAGCGGCAAAAAGAAGAGGGAGCGGGAAGCGAACTTCTCAGGACTGGACCCACACTACGTTAGGGTCCGGGCTTAGCATCATAACGGCTGGCCAATGCTTCAAGTCCGGGCACGGAACCCTCACTGCGTTTCGGGTTCGCGCTAACATTATCTTCTGAAGCAGGGCCATGGCGTCCATGCCCCGGTCAACAAGTTTGGCCGCCGAACGGAGCGTCACGTCCCTGGTGACTTCAATCTTCAGCGCTTTCAAACGCTTGGAGACGGCCGCCCGACCTACTCCAAGCCGGCGTGCTGCCTCGGTCGGGCTGTTTCCATCCCGGATCAATTGTAAGAGTGTGTCATCATTAATCTTTTTCTTTGCCATGGATACATCCTGGAAACATCATGGGAATTTTTGATTTACTGCCGTCATGCCCCGGTTGAGCCTCAAAATGAGCACCACAAACATTTACCACTCGACGACGGGGGCTGCGAAACGCGATCGAGAAGTTGGGCCGGTAGTCCGGTGAAGGAGGGCGAAAGCCGAGGAAAGCGGCTTACCATCTCGCTTAGCTGAACCCTCGCTTCGTTCGGGTTCGCGGGTAACATCGAGGAAGCGCGTTAAACGCTGAACGCTCACTTCGCTTGCGTTCGCGCTAATCGTTCGGAAGCATGTGAGATGCTGGACCCTCACTTCGTTCAGGTCCGGGCCACACCTTGCAACCGGTAACTCGATGCTTCAAGTCCGGGCACGATCTTTTGTGAGGGCGCACCCTCACTTCGTTCAGGTCCGGGCTTAATACTCCAGCCATTGGTTAATGCTGGACCCTCACTTCGTTCAGGTCCGGGCTTAATACTCCAGCCGTTGGTTAATGCTGGACCCTCACTTCGTTCAGGTCCGGGCTAATGAGCCAACCGTTAGTTGGTGCCTTCAGTCCGGGCA
>Ga0187862_10004711_pt1 | contig 12796 bp, 9 predicted proteins | sample June2016WEW_10_1_FD_133003 | JGI IMG/M metagenome (GOLD analysis project Ga0187862, IMG submission 133003) | Peatland microbial communities from SPRUCE experiment site at the Marcell Experimental Forest, Minnesota, USA - June2016WEW_10_150 | ecosystem: Environmental > Terrestrial > Soil >...
ACACCAGTCCCAGAAATGAAGCAGCATTTCGCCGGCTAGCCCACAATTTCCTCCGGCACCATCTTCAATATCTCGCGCCCAATCGGCAATGACGCCGTCGCCGCCGGAGAAGGCACATTCAGCACATGCAAAAACCGCTCCCGCGCAACGAACCGGAAATCGTCGACCAGCGCGCCATCCGTCCCCACCGCCTGCGCTCGCACTCCCGACCCACCCGGCGTCATATCTTCCATCCGCACGTCCGGCACCAGTCGCTGGCAGGACCGCACAAACTCCCGCTTCCGCAGTGACCGCCGAAACTCCGCCAGCCCATTTCTCCAGTGCTGCCGCGCCATCGCCCGAAATCCCGCATCCATGAAAACTTCCATCGTCTCGCCCAAATCGAAATCCCGCCACCGATATCCCTCGCGCTGGAACGCCAGCACTGCATTTGGCCCCGCATCCACATTCCCCTGAATCCGTCGCGTGAAGTGCACTCCCAGAAACGGATACCGCGGATCCGGCACCGGATAAATCAGGCCCCGCACCAACTCCTGCCGCGGCGCGGCCAAGTCGTAATACTCCCCGCGAAACGGAACCACAATCATCCCCGGATCGTCCCCTGCCATGCGCGCCAACCGATCGCTATACAGCCCGGCGCAATTCACCACATACCGCGCCGAGAATTCCCCCGCCCGCGTTCGCACCACCACTCCATTCCCCGAAATATCGAATCCCACAACTCCAGCGCTCGTTTTAACTTCCGCCCCCCGCCCCGCCGCGATCTCCGCATACTTCGCCGTCACCGCCACATAATCTGTGATTCCGGTCGATGGCACCAGCAGCGCTCGAACTCCCCCAACATGCGGTTCGATATCGAGCATCGCCGCGCGCTCCAGCAGTCGCAAACCCTCCAACCCGTTCGCCTCGCCCTGCGCAAATAACACATCCAGCCGCGCTATCTCCTCTGGGTTAGTAGCCACAATCAATTTCCCGCACACCTCATAAGCGATCCCATGTCGCGAGCAGAACTCCACCATCGCCCGCGCCCCCTCTACACACAGCCGCGCCTTCAGCGACCCCGCCTTGTAATAAACTCCGCTGTGGATGACCCCACTATTGTGTCCCGTCTGGTGTCGAGCCACTCCCGCTTCTTTCTCCAGCACCACCATGCGCAACCGCGGAAACCGCTCGCTCACCTGCATGGCAAACGAAAGCCCAACAATCCCCCCGCCAATTACTGCGATGTCATAGGTCATGAGTTTGTGTGTCTTGTGGAGGGACGGGCGTCTCGCCCGTCCAAGCCGCGCAAAGCACGGCAGCCCAACGAAGACGATCCTACCCTACAAGACGCCGCCTCACCGTGACGCAAGAACAATGGAATGTGACGCAAGAAAAAAGGCACGGGTGCCCTCGTCTCACGCTTTTCGAGACGTGGGTACGGACACCGGCGCGCCCTCAATTACCTATTACAAATCACCAATTACAAATTACTGTCGCGTTCCGCGTCTGGGCGTTAGATTGCCTACCGCACATTCAGCGTCACAACATCCCCGTGCGCCGCCCCACCCGCAGCCGTCGCCGTCACCGTAATCTGCGACGTGCCCACTGCCGTCGGCGCCGCCACTGTCAGAAAGGCCGATCCCGGAGCTGCCCCTGTCGCCGGCGTAGCGGTCACTGTCACCGTCGCCGGGTTCGGCATCACCGCCGGAGGCGTATACATCCCCGTCCCGCTTATCGTGCCATTCGCACCGCCGCCCGTGATCGCCCAGGTTACGCTTTGGTTGGCCGTGAATTGTTGTTGATTACCTCCCGCCGGCCACGAGTTACCCGGCTCATCCGCAAACAACACACTCCCCGTTTGCGGATTCACCGTCACCGGTGTTGTGCTGCTACTACTGCCTGTGACCCCGCCGCAAGAAATCAGCGCCATCAATCCAAGCCCCAGGCAAATCGCCGTGATCCCGGTGTAGAGATGCGGCTTGCCGCGTCTCTTTCGCCCGACTCCCACAATCCCCACCACGACCACCCACATGAAGAGCGCGTAGGGACGGCCGCCCCCGAGAGCCTGCCCTGAGCGAAGCCGAAGGGTCCAAGCCGTGTGCAGCACGGCCTCTACCCGCAGCCCCGACTGCGTCCCCAAGTTCGGCCCAATCGTCGTAATCGTCAGCGTCACCGTCACCGGAGGCGTCCCCGGCGCCCCCGCCGCAATCGTCGCGGGACTAAACCCGCAACTGGCGCCAGCCCCTCCGCTAGTCAACGCCGGCAAGCCCGAGCACGCAAAACTCACCTGGGAGCTAAACGTTCCACCCCCCACCGGAGCCGCCGCAAACGTATAGCTGGCGCTCTGTCCCGCCAACACTGCTACCGTTGTGCTGCCCGTGTCCGTCCACGTAAAGTCCGCAGCCGCTCCCGTTACCACCAGCGTCACCGTCGCCGTCGCCGCGTTGTAGTCGGTCGTGTCGGTCGGAGTGAACGTCACGCTCAGCGTTTGCGATCCCGCTCCGAGCACCTTCCCCGATACTGGCGAGTACACAAACGTCCCCGGCACGCTCGCCGTCGCATTCAACTGCGTGGACGATAGCGCCGTCCCGTAGATGATCGGTGACGGCGTCGCCCACGTGATCGTCGGTGTCGCCTTGTTCACCACCAGCGTCACCGTCGCCGTCGCCGTGTTGTAGTCGGTCGTGTCGGCCGGAGTGAACGTCACGCTCAGCGTTCGCGACCCCGCTCCGAGCACCTTCCCCGATACTGGCGAGTACACAAACGTCCCCGGCACACTCGCCGTCGCGTTCAACTGCGTGGACGATAGCGCCGTCCCGTAGGTGATCGCTGACGGCGTCGCCCACGTGATCGCCGGCGTCTCCTTGTCCACTCCCGCCGACAGGCTGTAGTTCCAAATACCGCGCCCGTATGTCGAGGCCACCAGCGTTTTCGTGCCCGCGTAATTAAAAAGTTGCAGCGCCGTCACCGGAGCGTTCGGCAGAAATCCCGAAACTCCCGGCGCCGGCGGTGGACCAACTTCCGTCCAACTCGGAGCGCTCGTCGCACTCACAAAAATGCCAACGTCGGTTCCCACGTACACCAGTCCCGCTTGCGCATCCACCAGCAACGCGTTCACCGGAGCATCCGGCAATTCCGCCGAGCCCGTGCCCGTCCAGTCCGTCCAACTCGCGCCGGCATTCGCAGTCTTCCACGCGTGCGAGGTGGGGAACCCCGGCGTGCTGAATCCCATGATCCCCACATACGCCGTCTTGCCAGTCCCATCGGACGAATCCATCGCGACCGTTGAAATCGCATACCCGTTCGGATTCACATTCTGGGTTGCGTTCGCGGTCACATTCGCCATCAAGCTGACGCCCGCGTTGGTCGTAACCCATACTTCGCCCCCAGGCGACCCGCTCAGCGGCCCGTACCCGTTGGTCACCGCATATACCACTGTCGAATAGCCGTTCGGCGCTGGACCGCCCGCGGCTACCGCATTGACCAGGTTGATTTCATCGCCCGTGCACAAACCCGTTCCTAACGTGTCGAAGTCATTGCTCAGTTGCAACGGAGCCGTTCCGCTGGTGCTGATCTGCCACACCCGGCACGTTCCCACCAGCATTTCACTGCTATTCTGCGGGTCCAGAATGTAGGGAGTATCATAAGCTCCCTGATCTCCGCCCAGATCGCTAGAGCCGACGACCTGGAGAAATCCAGCATCGTTACACTCGGTTCCCGACTCACACTTCATAATCGTGACGTAGGGGTTCGCCGCAAACCACTCTTCCGGGTTGTTGGGATTGATCGCATTGAATCCGCCATCCCCGCCCAGCGCATTCTGCCAGGTACTGCTGCTGCTTGCGGTGCTGGTTTTAGGGGAGCCGTTGCCCTGCGTTCCCCCGAGCAGAATGTCCGCGCTCGTGGGGTGCACCGAGACAGAAACAAATTCCGTCATCGAGCCCAGGGTCTGGCTCAGGCTGTCAAACTGATTCGTCCCGGTGCAACTGCCCGTTGTCAGCCCGGAATACCCGTCGAGCGTCCGGCTGATTCCCCCATCGTGCGCGAAGTAGCCGGGCGCTGTGTCACCGACAACCATGAACCCGATTCCGTGCTGGTCCGGATGCACATGCGCCGGCGCCCCGAGCGGGCTGCACCCATAGACGTGAGTTAGATTGATCCAGTCGCCTTGCAAGCAAGTTGTAGTCCCGGGCTCTAACGTGCACTTGTAAAGATTGATCGCACCCGCGTAAACGTCCGTTCCGGTTGAATTGGGGGGCGGCGGATCTGGAATCGCGGACAATTCCAGGTTGTACCAACCCTGTTCCACTCCGCAGCCGCTGTTCGGTCCGCTGTTCGGTCCAATGTTCGGTCCAAACGCGCTGTCGCCGCAGTTGGTGATGCCGTTATCCGGAATCTCGGTCCAACTCGCCCCGCCCGTCGTCGATTGCCAGATGCCCTCATCGGCGGGTGTGGGATTTCCATAGGCGTCCGGCTGCACGTCGACCACCCACACATACATCTCATTGCGCCCCGGGACCACCGCGAACTCGCCGCGATAAATCAGGCAAGTCGTTGCGTTCGAACTCGCCGGACAGTTCGCCGATGCCAGCCCCGCGGTCGGTTGCGTAGTCAGCGGCGTAAAGTTCTGGCCATCCGTCGAGGAGTACAGCCCGTGACGCCGAATGAAAGCGTAGAACGTTCCCGTCGCTCCCTGGCTCGCGTTGTAAATTACCGCCGTGGCTGATGCGGAAACGGAACCGTCCGTGAGGGTTGCGCGGTTCCACGTCGCTCCACCATTCAGCGAGTAGTAAAGTCCGACCGCAGTCGAATTCCCATCTTCTTCGGGGCCAAGGCAGGAAAGAGGACTGTTGCCTCCAGTCGCCGCTTCCAGGCCAAGGCATAAGCCGTTGTCTCCCGCCGTCGCAGCCACCAACAGGTTGGAATTCGCCGTGCTGAAAGCGATCTTGCTGAAACCAATTCCCAGGAACGATTGGTCCACATTCGGAGACTGTCCTATCCCCGTGATCTCGCTCCACGTGGAACCCCCATTTGTGGAAAGCAGAATCCCCAACCCCTAATAAGAATCGGTCGAGTTGTTAGTCTCCCCGGTTCCGACCACAATCACGTTGCTGTTTCCCGGCTGCAAAGCAATCGCGCCCACCGCCAACGTAGGCTGATCGTCGATCAAAGGCTGCCAGACGACTGCAGCAGGACTGGAACTCAGATTCCCCGCGTTGATAGATTTCCAAAGCCCGCCATAAGCGCCGCCCAATAGCACTGTATTTCCGCTAGTGTCCGCGGGGTCGATCAGCACCGAGGTAGCCCGCCCCGAGACCCAGTTGTAATCCTGCCCTCCATCTCCCGTAGCATCGGAGGCCAGCGGAGCCGGCCCCAGCGGCACCCACGCTGTTGAGGCCGAAAGTGCAGTGGGAAGTGCAGGGGGACGTGCAGCGAGTGTCCCACTCATCGCGTTCTTTGCGATGAGTGGGTGTGGGGACGACGACATAGGAGGAGGTGTTGAATTTGCAGCCGCAGTTGCGCGCGAAGCCCGCATCGCCATCTTCTGCCGGTAAGCCCGAAAGCGCAGCCCCGCCGCCGATTCTCCCCGAGGCACGGTCCGCCCCCGCTGGTTCCAGTTCCAGTGCAAACGATCCCGCAGATACGGACGATCCCCGCCGCGCTCTTCACTGCTCTTTTCGCTGCTCTTTGCAGAAGGCAATAAGGAAGAGGTTTTCTCGCCAGACTTCTGCCCGAAGGCGCTGCCCAGGAACCCGCCGCCGAAGAGAAAAACGAAAGCCACGAAGAAGATGAAACGAAGAGACCGCAAACCTCGGCTGGCAATAAATTGAAACACCACTCTTGCGCTGGCGCAACGCAGCGCCTAAGTAGAGTCTCAACGATTAAACGAAGATTTCCACGTCCTCGAAAGTCTCCCCGTCCTTGGTAGCCAATCTTTTGAAAGCCATGGCCTGAGCCAAGAGCCAACGGCCAAGAGCCAAAAGCTACGAGCCAAGAGCCGACAGCTGCCAATCCCCTCAACATTCGCTATACTACTGACGTATGTCCGTGATCAAGAACATCGAAGCCGTAGCTCAGGGAATGACCATCACCCTGAAGGAGATGTTTCAGCCCACCATCGTCGAAAATTATCCCGACGGTCCCGGCCCCCTGAAAGGCGCGAAGTTTCAGGAACGCTACCGCGGCATGCATGTCTTGCAGCGCGACGAAAACGGACTGGAAAAATGTGTAGCCTGTTTCCTCTGCGCCGCCGCCTGTCCCGCCAACTGCATTTATATAGAAGCGGCGGAAAACACCGCCGAGAACCGGGTCTCGGGCGCCGAACGCTACGCCCGCGTCTACAACATCGACTACAATCGCTGTATATTTTGCGGGTATTGTGTGGAGGCTTGTCCGACCGATGCGATTACGCATGGGCATGGATTTGAGCTGGCGACGTTCAGTGCGAGCAATTTGATTTATCGGAAGGAACAGTTGCTGGCGATCGCGCCGGCGCATATGGGTGCCAATGCCGTGTTTAACGGTGCGGAAAATGCGGCCGGCGCACCCACGGAGATGACACCGGGCAGTTAGCCGGGTCGTTATTTCGAGCTTTTTTGACGCCGGCCCCGCGAGGGCCGGCGTTGTTGTTATGGAAAGCCGTCGTTGGTCGTTCGCGCCAGGTGCCCCATCCTTGCGCGTTCTTTGCGCAAGGGTGGGATTCGGCGAGCTTATCCCGTCGGGGATTTGTTGTTGCACTTGATTTGGTTTGCTTTTGATTTTGGGTGGCGCAGCCCTTCAGCGCTGCGCTAAGTGCATTGTTTGGATTACGGCTTCAGCCGCCGAGGTCACGACCGGCAACAATGTCCAACTTCCTCCAACTCGTAAATGAACGCGTCGTCATCTACGACGGCGCCATGGGGACAAACATCCAGAAGCGCAACCCCACCCTGGACGATTACTGGGGCAAGGAGAATTGCAGCGAAGTTCTGGTGCTGAGCCGTCCCGACATTATCCGCGAGATTCACGCCGACTTTCTCCGCGTGGGCTGCGACATAGTGGAGACAAATACTTTCGGCGGGACGGCCCTCGTTCTAGGCGAGTTCGAACTGCGCGACAAAGTTCGTGAGATTAACCTGAAGGCGGCGCAACTCGCCCGGGAAGTAGCCCAGCAATTCTCAACCAAAGAAAAACCAAGATTCGTAGCCGGATCGATGGGGCCAACCACAAAATTGCCCTCCCTGGGACACATCGGTTGGGACGCGATGGCAGCGTCCTACGAAGAACAGGCGGCAGCGTTGATCGAAGGCGGCGTCGATGTGCTGCTCATCGAGACGTGCCAGGATTTGTTGCAGGCAAAGATTGCCACGGTAGCCGTCATCGAGGCAATGCGCAAGGCGGGCAAGCGTTTGCCGGTACAAGTTCAAGTAACGCTGCAGGAATCCGGAACCATGCTGCTCGGCACGGAAATCGGCGCGGCGTTGACCGCACTCGAGCCCTACGATATCGACATCATCGGCTTAAACTGTGCGACCGGTCCAGCGGAGATGAATGAGGCGGTCCGCTATCTAGGCTTGAACTCCACCAAGCTGATTTCGGTTTTGCCGAATGCCGGCCTGCCGCAGAACGTGGGCGGACATGCGGTGTACAAGCTCTCGCCCAAGGACTTAGCGGACTATCACAAACACTTCGTGCAAGATTACGGAGTACGCATCGTAGGCGGATGTTGCGGCACAACTCCCGACCATCTGAAAGCCGTAGTCGATGCAGTGACGGGCGTGGAGCCGGCGAAGCGCAATGTGAAGCCGGTAGCCGCGGCGTCGAGCGCCTACACATCGGTACCGCTGGATCTTGAACCAAAGCCTCTGATCGTTGCGGAAGAGATGAACACCACAACGCGCGTCGATCATTTCCGCAAACTCGTGCAGGCCAAGAAATACGACGACATCCTGACGCTGGCGAAAAAGCTGGCGAACGAAGGCTCGCACATGCTCGACCTGTGCTGCGCCATCGTGGGCGAAGACGAAAAGGGTTACATTTCCGCCATCTTGGAAAAAATCGCAACCCGCGTGCCCGCGCCGATCCTCATCGACAGCACCGAAGCCGATGTGGTGGAAGAAGCGCTGAAGCGCATTCCCGGCAAAGCCATCATCAATTCGATCAATCTGGAAGACGGCGAGAAGCGGACGTCGAAAGTGTTGCCCATGGCAAAGCGCTATGGCGCGGCAGTGATCGCGCTGACCATCGACGAAGAGGGCATGGCGCTGACCGCGGACAAAAAAGTCGCGATTGCGCATCGCATCTTCGATCTGGCGACAAAAAAGTACGGCATTCGTCCGGTGGACTTGCTCTTCGACGCGCTGACGCTCCCGATTTCGACCGGGCAGGAAGAATACCGGACGGCAGGCATCGAGACCTTGAAGGCGGTGAAGCGCATCCGCGAAGAGCTGCCAGAAGTGAAAACCGTGCTCGGCGTAAGCAACATCAGCTTCGGGCTGGACGCGTATCCGCGCCGCGTTCTGAACTCGGTCTTTCTGCATGAGGCGGTCGAAAACGGCCTCGATGTTGCCATCGTCAATTACACAAAGATTTATCCGCTCTACAAGATTCCGGCGGAAGAAGTGGAACTGGCCCGCAAACTGATTTACCAGGACCGCTCCAACGGCGATCCGCTGCAGGTTTACATGCAGCATTTCGCGGGCATGAAAGGCAAGGCGCAGGCGCAGAGCACGGCGCACGTGGCCGCGCTTTCCATCGAGGACAAGCTGAAGTACGCGATCATCAACGGCGAAAAATCGGTGGGCGAGGGCCAATCCAAACGCAGCCTGGAAGAGTTGCTGGAGGAGGCGCTAGTCGAATACAAGCCGCTAGACCTGATCAACACCGTGCTGCTAGACGGCATGAAGACGGTGGGCGACTTGTTCGGAGCGCGCAAGATGCAGTTGCCCTCGGTTCTAGATTCAGCCGGAGTGATGAAGGCCGCGGTAGCCTATCTAGAACCAAAGATGGAGAAGAAAACCGGCGCGCAGCAGAAGGGAACGATCGTGCTCGCCACGGTGAAGGGTGATGTGCACGACATAGGAAAGAATCTGGTCGACATCATCTTATCCAACAACGGATTCAAGGTTGTGAACCTCGGAATCAAGCAGCCGGGCGACACCATCATCCACTCCGCGCAGGAGCACAAGGCCGATGCCATCGGCCTGAGCGGCTTGCTGGTGAAGTCGACGCTCGAGATGAAGTACGTAATCCAGGAATTGGAACGGCAGAAGCTGGAGTTTCCCGTGATCTGCGGAGGCGCGGCCCTGACAAGGAAGTATGTGGAAGACGATCTGCGGCGTGAGTATTCGAATTCGGTTTTTTATGGAGAAGACGCGTTCGCGGGCCTGCACGTGATGGAAGATCTGGCGGCGGATGACGGCAAGCGCGAGGCGCGGTTGCAGGACGGCAAGACGGTGAAGGAATACGCGAAAGCCGCTGCGGTGGACGAAGAAATCGGTCCGGTGTTCTCCGAGCGCAGCGCCGTGGTGACGGATGCGCCGAATATTCCAGAGCCTCCATTCTGGGGCGTGCGCGTGGTGAAGGATTACGATCTGCGGGAGATTTTCCATTACATCAACGACACGGCTCTGTTCAAGAATCAGTGGCAGTTGAAGACGGCATCGCAGGAAGATTACGCAAGGCTGGTAGAAGAGAAATATCGTCCGATCAAGAAGAAGCTGGAAGAAGATGTGATCGCAGCGGGCTGGTTCGAGCCGAAAGTAGTCTACGGATATTTTCCAGCGCAAGGCGATGGCAATGACGTAGTGGTGTATTCAGTTCCCAGTTCTCAGTTCCCAGTTCTCAGTGAAAAGCAAAACCTGAGGGAATTGTTGCGCTTCACTTTCCCGCGCCAGAAAGAAGGCCGCCGTCTTTGTATCTCCGATTTCTTTGCCGCGCCGTCCTCCGGCAAGATGGATGTGCTCGGCCTGTCGCTGGTGACGATCGGCCCGAAGGCGTCGGTCGAAACCCAACGCCTGTTCGAAGGCGGAGAATACACGCGCTATCTGTATCTCCACGGCCTAAGCGTGGAGACGGCGGAGGCGCTGGCCGAATTCCATCATAAGAAGATGCGCGAAGAGTTAGGCATCGCGGCCGAGGACTCTCCGCACATTCGCGATCTGTTTCATCAGAAGTATCGCGGCTCGCGCTATTCATTCGGCTATCCGGCGTGTCCGAATCTGGAGGATCAGACAAAGCTGTTTGTCTTGCTCAAGCCGGAGGAGAACGTAGGCGTGCGCCTGACTTCGGGCTTCTTGCTGGAGCCGGAGCAGAGCACGTCGGCGATCGTGGTGCATCATCCGGGAGCGAAGTATTTTGTGGTGTGAAAACGATCAGTCCCACTCTCGTTGCTCTTTGGGAAATTCCGCAGCGCACTCTGGATGACACAGACGTTCTACCCGAGTCTTTCCACCCGCTGAAACCCATACTAGGTCGTCGTGTTCGCGCGTGTCGTCCCACTCAAGGGAACGAACGCCCCTGCGAAGCTGCTCGGCCCGAGTAAGTTGCTTGCTCGGCTTCAAGAAGATGAGGCCGTAGCCGTACTTACCCCACCTGCCTTTCCGCATCGGGTGATCCCGATAGTAATGCAAGAAATCCTTGTTAACCGTGACGATCGAACACTTCCGCCTGACGGCCTCATCTATGGCTCGCGGGTCTTCCTTCCCGGCTATACCAAAATCTCTTGCCGTGTACACGTGGTCCTTCGGCCCGAAAACGTGCCCAAGATCGCTATTGCATTCGTCCAAGAAAACCCGCTTGCGTGCCATCGTCGTGCGTAACCAAATTCCCAATTGTCGCCAACGTCCTCGCGTGGCGGAATCTACGGCCTAGTTTAGATCACCATATGTGAAAAGGAATCAAATCCCTCGTAGCCGCTGCCATCCGGCGCAAGAGTTCCTGAGTGTGGTACCGGGAGATTCGCTACCTCACTGGCGCGGAGAATTACCTGTTCGGCTGTACTTGCGCCGTAGGAAGTGACTAGGGTTTGCTTCCATCCAGCGATTTGTCCGCGCCGAAATTCTGTTTCGCGCCCGACCTTATCTTTGACGTAGCAGTCGTGAAAAACCTTGAGCAAGAATTCGCCGTGCTCTGCCAAACGCTCAATGGCGGATGCAGAGTGCGTGAGCGTCCTCAGGATGAAATTGGCCCTGTTTCTCTGCTCACCCCGAGCTAGTTCATCAAGTTGTTTCACCAGTTCGACGGGTGCCCGAAATGAAATGACGACAGTCTCGGCGTCTGCTCTTGGCGAGGTCGGATTCGGCTTCATAAATAATCCCCCTAGAGCTACTGTATACACCAATACGTTACAATATACAAAACAGACAAGTGGTTGGCTTAAGGATGCTTCTTTCAACGAGCCCGCGCGCCGCGCGACAGCGCGCGCACGGGCGGGTGGCCCAGACTTCGCGTCCATCCCAACTCTGAAGGGTGCCCCGTCCAAGCTTCGCTTGGGCGCGTCCTTTGACTTTTTTCATCACATCCAAGCTGTGAGCGCCATCACAGACATCCAACCCGCCATCCGCAACAATAGCGACTGAATGGGGCAGTGAAGAGGTGTGCCGTCAACCAAGACGGCCCTCGAAGCTGCCCCAAAGCCATTTTCAGCGCTCATTGACAACCGTAAGTCCTTATTCCGGAATATTTTGACTATAAGTCCTTTAAAGTCAAAGATTTTGCAGTAAATTTCTTCCTAACCCCATGATTCTAATCAGACCGGGGGAGGGGGGTACCCCACTGGCAATCTTTGCCAACCGTGCAATTTGCGAGATCGCCCCACAGAATAGAAGAGAGGTCTGACCCCACGCCTACCCGAAATGTCAATTTGACCGACGGACTCGACAGCTTCGTAGCCTACCAGCTTGAGAGTGGAGGTTACGAAAACGCCAGCGAGGTCGTGCGAGACGGCCTGCGGATGTTGGTATGCGCGGAGCGGGAACACCTGGCGAAACTAGCGGCGATTCGCGCGGCGAGGACTAACGAAGGCGAAGCCCGCAGTATCGCCGAGGGATTGCACAAGTGAGGATCCCGCAGTCAGAATCGAAGGCAAACGCGTGTAGAGCGGACACTCCTGTCCGCTGCCTTTGACGTTGGCTTTGATTTTGCGGGTGTTGGGCGTGAGGAATGTCCCCGGCCGTGCGGATGAGAGGGCGGTTACGAACTTTCTTCCATGTACTCCGACTCTACGGGGGAAAGCGGGCGGGAGTGCATTCTGACTATCAGCAGTCCGACCAGGACTGCGCTGACCAGCATGACCACCCTTATATAGAGGCCGGCGTGAAAGGTCTGGTCGCCGGCGGCGGTTCGGAGGAGGCCGGAGGTGGCGCTGATGGTGCAGAATCCGAAATAGAATTTTTCCATCCATCCGCTGGAAATGACGAGCAGCCAGAAAAGAATGGCGGAGACGATGGCAAAGATTCCGCAGAGAATCCAGGTGCCGCGGGATACCGTGGACGCTACCCAGATGCCGGTGGAAGGTTGGGCGGCAACCATCTGCCTGACCGCAATCAGGAGGAACACTACGGAGTGCACCAAGGCGACGATGGCGCGTTTGCGGTTGGTGAGAATGGAAAATCCGGCCATGCTAGCCGTACTGTAGCGGAAATGGCGGGCGTGAAGCAGTGACCTGGATCACACGAGGCGGGAACCATCTGCCAATACTCATGTGGAGTGGACTTACTCCACGGACTTGCGGGACACTACACCGGGGAGAGTTACAGCAAGTGACGCTATGAAAATCGACAAACTGCTCAAGCGCTACCGCATCGAAGACGGGAAACACTTCAGCCTCAAGGAT
>Ga0187862_10004713_pt1 | contig 12794 bp, 7 predicted proteins | sample June2016WEW_10_1_FD_133003 | JGI IMG/M metagenome (GOLD analysis project Ga0187862, IMG submission 133003) | Peatland microbial communities from SPRUCE experiment site at the Marcell Experimental Forest, Minnesota, USA - June2016WEW_10_150 | ecosystem: Environmental > Terrestrial > Soil >...
GAGAGCGTGCGTCTGTCGGCCCCGCGCATTCCTTTCGTGTCCACCGTGACCGGCGACTGGATCGCGCCTTCCCAGGTGACGGACCCTTCGTACTGGGCGGGACACCTGCGCTCACCGGTGCAGTTCTCGAAGGCTGTGCAGGTGCTGCTACAAGACAGCCAGCAGGTCATGGTGGAATGTGGCCCGCGCCGCACGTGCGTGGCGCTCGCTCACCAGCACCGCCCGGCCAACCCGAGCCGCGTGATTTCCTGCATGCCCGATAGTGCCGAACCCGACGACGAATATACCAGCGTACTCCTCGGTCTGGGAGCGCTCTGGCTCAACGGGTGCACGGTCGACTGGCGCGCTTTTCACGATCATGAGCAGCGTCGGCGCGTGGCGCTGCCGGGCTATCCCTTCCAGCGCAAGCGCTACTGGATCGAGCCCGGCAACACCGCCCGGTTCGGGTTGGAAGCGGCATCCAGATCTCAGCCGGTAGCGCCGGCCGCTCCGGGGCCCGCGAGCAACGGCGAGCAGGAGATGGGCAAGCGTGACGAGGTGATGACAGCGCTGGTGGCTCTGCTGGAGGAAGCACTGGGTGCCAAGATTGAGTCGTTCGACGAGGAAGCGCAGTTCATTGCGCTGGGGCTCGACTCGCTGCTGGTCACGCAGCTCGCCCGCATGGTGCGCGTGCGGCTCGATTTTGCCGTGACCTTCCGCCAGCTCAGCGAACGCTACTCGACCCCAAAGCTGCTGGCCGATGCCATTCGCGCTGCGCGTGCGGCGGCTCCCGGTGCTCCCGCTGTCGACTCGCGCACGACTCGCCCTGTGTCTGCGGCCGGCGCAGCGCCAGCGTCCGCCAGCGCGCCTGCACGAGTCCCGCAGGCGGGCGACACTTCGGCAGCACCAGCACCCAGCAAGGGTCGCGTGCCGGGCGCGCGGCTGGGCCATGACGAGCACGGCCGGCCCGCGTGGTTCGCGCCCGATCCAAACCGTCCAGGCAAGTACCTCAAGGTAGAGAACCATGACTGATGGGGAGAATGTGCAGAACTCCGGCCCGGGCTCCGGGGTCGACTACGATCCCTTTTCCACCGCGCCGACCGTCGAGGTCGCATCCACCTTTGCCCAGCGTGAGATGTGGCTGTCGGCACAGGCTGGCGCGGAAGCCGTGTGCGCCTACCACGAGTCGTTCTCGATTCACCTGACCGGTCCGGTTGATGACCATGCCCTGCTCGATGGACTGCAGGCACTCGCCGACTGCCACGAAGCCTTGCGCGGCCACTTTTCCGAGGACGGAGAGCGCTTCATCATCGAGCCTGCGATGACGGTCCCCATCGCCCGGCACGATCTTTCCAGCCTGCCGCTGGGCGAACGAGCTGCCTCGCTGGCGCGGCTCCAGGTTGAGGACGCGGCGACGCCCTATGACCTTCACCGTGGCCCGCTTTTTCGCGCAGCCATCGTCCGGCTCGACGCGCAGGAGCGTGTGGTCATGCTCAGCGCCAACCATGCCGTGTGCGACGGATGGTCCCTGGATGTGTTGCTGGCTGACCTCGGGCGACTCTACTCGGCCTTCGTCGGCGGCGCTCCCCTTCCCACGCCACCGCGCCACGGCTTCTCCGACTACGTGAGACACTGCCAGAGTCCGGAGTATGCTGCCCGCATCGACTCCAGCCGGGCCTTCTGGCGCAAGGCCTTCGAGGTGCTGCCGTCCCCTCTGGCCCTGCCCCATGACGGCCATCGCCCTGTCTTTCGCTCATACGACGCGCGGCACTCGTTGCACGCCCTTCCGTCAGATCTTCTCGCCAGGGTGAAGGAGTCTTCTCGCGCGCAGGGTCTGAGCTTCTTCTCGGTCTTGCTGTCGGCCTTCGCAGCCCTGTTTCACCGCATCTCGGGGCAGAACGATCTGGTCATCGGCATTCCCGTGGCGGGGCACCCGGAGGTCGGGATGGAGGATTGTGTCGGACACCTGGTAAACCTGGTGCCTGTCCGCTCTCGCGTCGAGCCGGGTCTGTCGTTTCTGGATCTGTGCCGCGCGATCCACACCGCAGTCCTGGACGCGCGCGAGAACGCATCGGTCAGCTTCGGCGAAATCGTCGCCCATCTCGCTGTGCCGCACGATCCGTCCCGCGTGCCACTCATCGCCGCGACTTTCACTCACGCCCAGCGATACGCTCCCGGCAAGCTGGTCTTCGCCGGTTGTTCGGTGGAGTACCACTTAAACCCGCGCTGCTTCGAGACGTTCGAGTTCGACCTCAACGCGATCGAATCGCGCGAGGGGCTGCAACTTCTGGCCCACGCCAACTCCGATCTTTACACGCAGGCCTGGCTCGACTGGCGACTGCGCGAGATCGAGTGCGTGCTGCGAGACGGCTGCAGCGCGCCTGCAACCGCGGTGGACAAACTGGCGCTGTTGCCTGGCGATGAGATCAGCCTCGCGAGCAAGGGATTCAATCGCACGGAACGCGACTACCCCGCTCACCTCACCGTGCATGAGCTGTTCGCCAGCCAAGCGGAGCGGACTCCGCAACGGATCGCGATCCGCTTGGGGGAGCAACAGGTCAGCTTCGCGGAGCTCGAAGCCCGCGCCAATCGGCTGGCCCACGCGCTCCGCCGCCGCGGAGTCGGTCGCGGGATGCTGGTGGGGCTGTGTCTGGAGCGTTCGGTCGACATGGTGGCCGCGCTGCTGGCTGTGCTCAAGGCGGGCGCAGGCTACATCCCGCTCGATCCAGCTTTTCCTGCCGACCGCCTGGCATTCATGATTGAAGATTCTGGGCTGGCTTTGGTCGTCTCCGAGTCGGAGTTGGCTGTGTGCCATGGCTGCGCGGCAGAGCGGACGCTTGCGCTCGACACGGCTGCTGACGAACCCGACCGGGACAGCCCGCTGGCCAGCGACCAGCAAGCGGCTCGCGCCGAGGACGTGGCGTACGTGCTGTACACATCGGGGTCCACCGGCAGGCCCAAGGGTGTTCGGGTTTCTCACCGCGCGGCGGTCAACTTTCTGACCAGCATGCAGCGCGAGCCGGGGCTGGGCCCTGACGACCGGTTGCTGGCCGTGACCACGCTTTCCTTCGACATCGCCCTGCTCGAGCTGATGCTGCCGTTGAGCGTGGGGGCCCAGGTGGTGCTGGCCAGTCACGACGACGCACTCGACGGCATGGCTCTGCAGCAACTGCTGGAGATGGGCCAGGTCACGGTGATGCAGGCCACTCCAGCCACCTGGCGTTTGCTGATCGAGAGTGGGTGGCAGGGCCGTCGGGGGTTCAAGGCGCTGTGTGGCGGGGAAGCGCTGTCGCTGGACCTGGCCGAGTCGCTGCTCACGCGGGTGGGCGAGTTGTGGAACATGTACGGACCCACCGAGACCACGGTGTGGTCCACCTGTTGGCGCGTCGCCCAGCCACGCCAAGGCATCTCCATCGGGCGCCCCATCGCCAACACTTCGATCTGGATCCTCGATTCCCAGCATCAGCTCTGCCCAATAGGAGTACCGGGAGAAATCTACATCGGCGGTGATGGCGTGGCTCTCGGCTACTTGAATCGTCCCGAGCTCACCAGCGAACGATTCATCGCCGATCCGTTCAGTTCGACCCCAGGGGCACGGATGTACCGGACCGGCGACCTCGGCCGCTGGCGGGCGGACGGACTGCTCGAGTGCTTGGGCCGGACCGACTTCCAGGTCAAGGTGCGCGGCTTTCGCATTGAACTAGGCGAGATCGAAGCGGTGCTGATGGACGATGCCAGCGTGCGCAAGGCGGCGGTCACGGTTCATACCGATGCGCTCGGCGACACGCGCATCGTTGCCTATGTCGTCTACCAGCCGAGGCAAACCCGAACCGGAAGCGAGATGCGGCGGCGCCTGGCCAGCAAGCTGCCAGACTACATGTTGCCCCATATCTTCGTGGAGCTGGAAACCCTGCCCTTGACCGCGAATGGCAAGGTCGACCGCCGTACGCTTCCACCTCCCTTCGCCCAGGAGGCATTGGCCGGCGAGGAACACGTCGAGCCGCGTACCGAGGTGGAGCGAGCGATCGCGGCTCTGTGGCGCGAGATGCTCAAGGTCGAGAGGGTTTCCGTGCGTGACAACTTCTTCGCCCTGGGAGGCCACTCGCTGTTATCGGCACAGATGGTGGCGCAGTTGTGTAAGCGCACCGGCCATCGTCTGAGCTTGCGATCGGTGGTCTTCGAGACGCTGGAACAGCTCGCGGCCCACTGCGGACCAGCGGCTCAACCCACCGGCCCGACCTGACGCCGCGGGTTCGCGGAAGCGGCGGGGAACAGCCCCTCGGCCCAGGCGACCAGCAAATCACCCAGTCGACGCTGCTGTGCTATTTCCGTATATGTGTGGTTGCAGGCGGGCAGGAATTCCGTCCGAATTCGTTCGCCGAGACGATAACGTCTAAAAGCGGCCTTGAACTGTCCCGCGTGATTGTAAAGTTCGTCCATGCCGCCCGAGTAGACGATGAAGATGTGGGCCCCGCGATCGACGATGCGTCGCAAGTCGGCCGCGAAGGCACTTCGCTCGGGGAAAGGGCGACCGTACATGGGCCGCGGCGGGGCGCCATCGGACTCGGCATCGCTGGCAAGGGCAGGCCGTGGCTGTCGCGCAAACCGCCGCCGCACGCCTCCCATCCGGGCGGCCAGGGTCTGCCACGACGCCGGGTTGCTCGCCCGTCGTACGAGCCGGCGCACGTGGAAGCCGATGGTGCGGTAGGCATAGGGGTCGAGCAAGGCAATGGCCGCGATACGCGGGTCAGCCAGCGCGGCCCGGACGCTGTTGTCGGCGCCCGAGCACAGCCCGCACAGCACGAACCGGCTTGCCTTGGTCGTCTGCTCCAGATGATCCATGGCGTCGCGAATGTCTTGGACCGCCGCCTGCTCGAATGTCGTCGCACTCCGCGCACGGCTGTCCCCCAAACCCGAAAGGTCGAAGCGCAGCGCCGGGAAGCCGGCCAGGGCAACCCGACGGGCCAGCTTCACGGTCAAGCGGTGCGGTCCCGCCCGATGGACGACGCCGGCGTTGGGAAAGACCCACGTCGGTCGAGCCGGATGGCTCTGGTTCGGCGCACCGGGCGTCTCGATCCCCATCAGGGTCTGTCCTGGCCCAAACTGCGCGATTCGCTCCTTCATCGGATCTCCTGGATTCGCGCGATCATGGCGTCGAGCACGTCCATGGGCACCAGCAAGGTATTCATGGCCTCGTCCGAGTTCCAGGGCGAGTTGCTGATCATCTCCATCCAGCGTGCGGCACCACTCCAGCCAGTCACCGCCTGGCGGAAGCGATCGAGGCCGGCTTTCTGGCTGGTGCTCAGCACGGTCACCTGGCGCGCCTTGGGCGGGCAGAGCGCGGCGAGATCGATGGCCGCGATCGCGCGCTTCAGGTCGGGGCCGAGCGGAAAGCCCAGTGCTTGACAGTCTTCCGCTGGCGAAGGCCGCCAGCCGCGCAGCTCTTGCTGCATGAAGGTGGCGTGCGCTTGCGCGAGTTCTTGCAGGTAGGCCGTCCCATCCACGACCGGATCCCAGAGAATCAGGCTCGCGAGTGCGCGAGGCAGGGACTGGCTGGCCAGCACCGCCAGCGTGGCGCCGTAGCGCAACCCCACCCAAATCACGCGCGAAGCGCCGCTCGACGCCAGCAACTCCTGGTGAGCCTCGAGGATATCCTCGAGCCACGCTGCCTGGCTGCCTTCCTCGACCTCGCCGGCCGAGTCACCGGTTCCGTAGTAGTCGAAGCGCAGGACATGTTGGCCGAGCTTGCTCAATTTTGCGGCCAGCGTCGCGTAGATCCGGTGAGCATAGATGGCGTCCTGGCCGAAAGGGTTGCACAGCAACACAGCACCTGGACGCGGGGACCGGACGGCAGGCGCGTGGTAGGTGCCGAAGAGAAGGCGCTCAGAGCGGCCAAAGAAGAAGGGTCTCATGGCGTGTCTGGAAGGCGCAACAGTCTACCCCATCGCGTTTTCGATGAAATCATCGTCAACGTGACTGCCACTCGATGCAATACGGTGGCAAGATCTGGCGATTCCCGTTGCTATTCTCAACAGACGAGCCCGCGACTTTGGCCGCGGCACCGACAACCAATCGCCCATCTCATGACTGAGGATCTTCTGCGTCTGGCGGCGGACGACGTGCACGTCTGGTCGCTGTCTCTCGATGTGCCGGAGGCTGAACTGCAGCGGCTGGGCCGCGTGATCTCGGCTGACGAGGCGGCGCGCGCCGAGCGCTTCGTCTTCAGCCCCGACTGCCGGCGCTACCTGGCCGCCCACGGACTGCTCCGCCTGGTTCTGGCCGGCTACCTGGGCACCAGTCCGGAGGCCGTCGTGTTTTCTAGCAGCAGCGACGGGAAGCCCCGACTGGCGCCTCCCGAACGCTTGCGTTTCAATCTGTCCCATTCCGGCCTCATCGCGCTTGTGGCCGTGAGCGCGAACCGGGAGGTTGGCGTCGACGTCGAAGAAATCCGCGATGTCGGCGACATGGAGGACCTGGTCAAGACCTGTTTCTCGCCCGTCGAGCAGGCCGCCCTGGCTTCCCTGCCGGCGGCGCAGCGCAGGTGGGCGTTCTTCGCTGGCTGGACACGCAAGGAAGCCTTTCTCAAGGCGCTGGGCGAGGGACTGTCGAGGTCACTCGATTCATTCGACGTGAGCCTGGCACCCGGCGAGCCGGCCAGGCTCATCCGGGTGGAAGGAGCGCCCAGAGCCCCGGAGACGTACGCCGTTCGATCCCTGGAACCGGCCCCTGGCTACCTCGCGGCCCTAGTGGTCGAGAGCCCGCAGGTTACGGTGCACTGGCGGCGTCGGGATGCGCTCCCTGCGCTGTGAGTGCGAGAGACAACGCGCTGCGGGCCGACGCTTTCCTGAGCGGACTTCGTTGTTGGAATGGAGGACAATACATTTTTCCTGACCCGTTCCATGCTCACGGCGCCCCTACTAGGCAGCCTATGAGAGATCGACCCTAACGTGGAGAAATGAATCTATGAAGCGAACCAGAGAGTTGGCAGTGGTGCTCGCGGCGCTCGCTATTGGTTGCTCGTCTGGCGGCGCCGGTTCAGGCGCTTCTTCGGCTGGTGCAGGAGGAAACGCGACGGGAGGCGCTTCCTCGCAGAGTGCGACCGGATCACGAGGGACTCAGCAAGCGGGGGGGCAGACCACGACCGTGGGTAGCTCAAACGTCGGAGGCGCGACCGGGTCCGGTGCTGTGGCAGGACAGGGTGGCGCGACCAGCACGGGCGGCAGCACAACCGGTATGGGTGGCACGAGCAGTGGACCGGCCAGCACGACTGGTGCGGGTGGCACGAGCAGTGGACCGGCCAGCACGACTGGTGCGGGTGGCAGCAGCAGCGGACTCGGCGGCACGACTGGCGCAGGCGGAACGACGAGCCCGAGCGGCGGCACGATTGGCGCAGGCGGAACGTCGACCCTGAACGGCGGCACGACCGGAGCAGGCGGCGCCACCAGACTGAGCGGCGGGACGACCGGAGCAGGCGGAACGTCGACCCTGAACGGCGGCACCGCGGGCAAGAGCACGACCGCCGGCTCTGGCGGAACGTCGAGCTTTGGTGGAACCACCAGCTCAGGTGGAGTTTCGACCACTGCAGGCTCCAGCGCGATTGGCGGCTCCGGTGGCAAGGGAGGCTCCAGCGCGAGCGGTGGCTCCAGCGGCAACGGCACCTGCGGGGCTGCGGCGGGATCAGGTCCTGTCGGAACTCTCACTGACCCTGGCCCTGGCGCGACCGATCCCTCACCGCCCGACCCGCCCGGCATCACGTTCAAGGACACTGACGGCGATCTGGTCAACGCCCACGGCGGCGGCATCATCCGGGTGTGCAATACCTTCTATTTGCACGGCGAATACTTCCTAAGCACCACGACCGACAACGATTTCAACGGCTTCTCGATGTACTCGTCCCCAGATCTGGTGACATGGAAGAAGGAGGGCAACAACGGGATCATCCTGCCCCAGCAATCGGGTGGCCAGCTCGGGCCGAACCGAAAGGGTGAGAGGCCGCATATCATCAAGTGTCCCGCCACCGGGGAATTTGTTCTCTACGCTCATTCCGCCGACACCACCTATCAGGCAGACAAGGAAGTCGTGTACGCGACCTCGCCTACCGTCAACGCCGTATACAGCTTCAAGGGGTCTCTGCTGAGCTCAGGCGGAGCCATTGCCGCCCACAGTGACATGAGCGCCTTTGCCGACGATACGGGTGCCTATGTCGTCACGGAGAGTGGCTGGGTCTATACCCTGGCCAGCGACTGCCACAGTTGGACGTCCGGCAAACAGTACTCAGTCCTCAACGGAACCACGGGCGGCATTGAAGCGCCCACGGTATTCAAGGACAATAGCGGCACCTACTACTTCATCGGCTCCGACAAGACAGGGTGGCGAGCCAACGACGATTTCTATTCCACAGCGAAATCCATGAACGGGCCGTGGACCTACCAGGGATACATCGCGCCTCAGGGGAAGCTGACCTGGATGACCCAGAGCACCTGGGTTCAGCCCATCGTGGGAAGCCAGGGGACCGTTTTCATGTACTGGGGCGATCACTGGTATGGAAACCAAGACACCACCGCTCCAGGCGTGCACAACTATCTGGCGACTTATGTGTTCCAGCCGTTGATCCTCAACAACGGAACAACGTTGCTGCCGACCTACCAGGCCTCCTGGAAGATCGACGTCGGCGCCGGCACCTGGTCGCAGTAGGGTTCCGCGTCGCGTTCCCGACGTCCACCAAGTCGCGACCGATGATATAGATGGCGCATGAGTGCGCCAGACGAGCGACCTCTCGGGTCAGGCTCAGGCCCCATGCCATCCGCGACGCGGATTCTGGTCTGGTGGGGCAGGAGTGGATCGGCAGTCCTGCGGTGGGCGGCGGTGCTCATGGCCCTGGCGGCAGCGGTCTGGTTATCCTACGAAACCTGGCGCCTGCTTTGGCAGGGACCGCCGCTGGGTGCGATCGACCTACGGCAGCGCTACACCGAGACGCGAGCCTTGTTCGCCGGACTGGCCGTGTACCGATTGATCGGCACGGCCTCGTACCCACCCGCATCGATGACCATGCTGTGGCCAATCCTGGGCTGGCCAAGTTTCACCGTCGCACGTTGGCTGTGGGCCCTGCTCACGCTTGTTGCGCTGGTTTGCATGGCGCGGATGGTGGCGCGAGGCAGCGGGGCCACGACGGACGCCGAGCGCCGGCTGGTCATGCTGCTGCCGCCGGCCATGTACGCGACGGGCGCCGCCACGGGGAATGGACAACTGACCGTGCTGGTGGTTGCGTGTCTGATCGCAAGCCTGCCCATCCTGCTGCGCGAGGACCGGGCCATGCCCCTGGCGTTTGCCGTTCTGGGTTTCGTCGGGGCCTTGGTGAAACCATCACTCGCGGCGCCTTTTTTCTGGATGGTGCTCTTCCGCCGCAAGAAGTTTTTCCCGGCGGTTGCGATCGTGGCGATCTACATCGGGCTCACGGGCACAGCGGGGCTGGCGCAGCCCGTGAGCTCCGTCCAGCTATGCCACCAGTTCTTGTCGCGGACCGAAGATGCCTCGATGACAGGTGCCGCGAGCTACGGCCACGCCAACCTGCACTCCTGCCTCGGCGCTGTGGGCCGACCTGCCTGGAATGCTCCGGTCTCTCTCGTGCTCCTGGGATTTCTCGCGGTGTGGTCCTGGCGCCATCGGCGCGCTGATCCCTGGCTGCTGATGAGCGCCGCCGCGTTCACTGCGCGTTTCTGGACCTATCACGGCTGGTACGACGATTTGCTCTTGCTCATTCCCATGATTGCGCTGTTCCGCCTCGCCAAGCAGGGCCAGCCCGACGGGCAGAAGGTCTGGGCCGGATCACTGCTTGCGGCCATGGTGTGCAGCACCATGGCTCCGGGCGGTCTGTATCTGCTGCCTGCACCTTGGAACAGGATCTATGTCGCGGGCCAAATTGTGGTTTGGCTCGCGGCGTGCGCGTTCTTACTGCGGGCGACCAAGCGACCCGTGGAAATGTGCCCGTTGTCAGCGGCGCCGGCGCCGCAGCAGTAGCCCGAAGGCGCCCACCAGGAAGAAGGTGAAGAGCCCGGGTGCGCTGTCCCTCACGGGATTGACGGCGCAGAAGCCGGAACCCATTTCCTTCGGCGTTCCGGTCACCACAGGAGCGTCCGGAGTTGGGGCAACGGCTGCATCAGGGATGGTCACTATCGCCGCATCCGGCACTACCGGCAAGACAGCCTGATCGGGCGTCGCGGCCACATCGACAGAACGCGCATCCACGACAACGATCTGGGCGTCGGCTGCGAGGGCACCCACGTCCTCACTCGCATCCTCCAGGACCCCCATATCGGCCGCTGCGTCCGGCGTGCTGACAGCCGGCGCATCCCGGTTCGGGGCGGCAAGGTCGACCGCCACAACGACGTCTGCAGCCGCGTCCGCGAAGACCACGGTGCCAGGACCATCAGCGGCCGGCGCAGCCGTGTCCGGCCCGCTCGCGTCCTCGAATACCAGCGCGCCATCGATTGCTTGCGCGTCGGAGCCAGCGTCTTCGACGCCTCCATCGAGGCCCGTGGCGTGTACTGTCCAAGGCCAGGCGGCGGGCGAGGGGTCCAAGTTGCCGGCGGCGTCCTTCGCACTCACGTACAAGGTGTGCGATCCATCGGCCAGGCCATTGATCGTGTAGTCGGCCGGGCAGGCGGCAAAGTCCGCGGGGTTGGAATCGTCCAGCCCGCACCAGAAGGTGATGCCCGCCTCACCCGCCTCGCCCGACTCGTCGCTGGAGAAAATGAAGTGTGCAGTGGAACTGCTGCTAGGATCGTTGGGACCACTCAATATGAAGGTATCCGGCGGCACCGTGTCCACGGTCCAGGTGTAGGTAGCGGTGGCGCCCACGTTGCCGTTGATGTCCGTGGCCTGCACGTTGAGGGTGTGCGATCCGTCGTTCAGGGCAGGGGTCGTGTATGACGCCGAGCAGGCCGCGTAGCCCGTGCTGTCCAGGTTGCACGAAAAGCTGACCCCGCTCTCGGGGCTGGTGAAAGTGAAGGCTCCTGCGGTCACGTTCGTGGGATTGTGGGGGTAGGTGGCGATCACCGTGGTCGGGCTGGTGCAATACAGGATGGTCGCGGCGCTGTCATCGACGATGCCGACGTGGCCTGCGGTCGCGCCGTTGGACGGGAACTCGGTCAGGCCGATCGAGTCGGTCGTGCCGCCCACGCCAGGATCGGCCGAGACCGCTGCCGGCGTGCCGCCCGACAAGGCAACGTAGCCGCCGCCGCCGCCACCGCCAGGACCTTCGGCCTCGGGGACGCCAGCGAGGTGCTGGTTTCCGCCCTTACCGCCATTGGCCGCCACGGTAATTCCCGACAGCGCGGCCGCGTGAACCACCACCGTGCCGCCGCCACCGCCGCCGCCTGGGCCGTCGCCCGAAGTGGCAGTTCCCGAGTTAGCAGGGCCTCCGTCTGCGCCATTTGCGAGGATGCTGCCCGTACCCTGGACCGTTCCCGCGATCACGAACGCAAGGCCGCCGCCGTTGCCGCCCGGACCGGTGAAGCCGTTGTTTCCATCGCCCGAACCACCGCCGCCGCCCAGGAAGAGCCGCGCCCCTGCGCCGCCGGTGCTGCTCGTGAGCGGATGCCCGCCCAGGCCACCGCGCTCGCGTCGGTAGTTTCCGCCCCAATCGGCGTTTCCCGGCCCATCGGTCGTGGCGTCCTGGTCATTGGCCGAGTAGGTGTAGCCACCGCGACCACCACCGGGAGAATTGGTGAAGTCGTCATTCAAGGCATAGCCGTCGTCCAGTGCCCAGGCCAGCGCGTCGTTGGCCACACTGTGCGCCATCACGCCCTGGCCGTTCCAGATCAGGTCGCTGGCAGCGTCCGTGGCGTCGATCGCCGCAGCGTTCGCTCCACCACCGCCGCCACCGTTATGCCAGTTGCCGCCGCCCCCGCCGTTGGCCGGTGCACCCCGGCCTAATTGGCCCGAGAACAGGCTGTCGTAGTCGGCGGGCGCACCTGCAATGCTCTCACCCTTCTGGCCGCCACAGTTGAGCGTCTGGTCAGTGGTGCTCACACTGCTCGTACAACGGTAGGTCGGTTGATCGGCGGTCCCGGAATTCGCGCCTTGGTGGGTAGCGCCGCCACGGAAGCCCGTGGCGCTGACGTCGATGGTTCCATCGAGCTGCGAGGTCGTCGCGGCTTGCACCGCAACCACGCCACCCACCGTGCCATTCCATGCGGGCGCGGTGATGGAGCCGCCGCTGTTGATGGTCAACGTAGTGTACTGCGGGACGCGAATGACCTGAGTCTTGCCCGTCACGGTGTACGACTTCTGCAGACTGCACGCCAAGGTGATCGTTTTTCCCGAGATGCTCGCCACGCCGGCCAACTCGTAGTTGCCGGCGTTGTTGAGCGCGGTCACGCTGCCGTAGTCAGAGATGCCACCGGTGGCGGTGTCGGCAGCACTGATGGTGGCGCCAGCCATCTGGATGATGAGCAGCAGATCCCCGGCGGCCAGCGGCTGCAACCCGCCATCCGTGCCCTCGGCCGAGGCCAGGTCGGAGATGGCGGCCACGGTCACGCTTGCGGTACCCGCAGTCGCGTCATTCGCCAGCGCGGAATACGAGTTGACGGTCGTTGCCGTGCTTACCGTCCGGGCGCCGTCCTTGCCCACCAGGGCCTGCCTGGTGACCCCAGTGTTCGTTCCCTGGCCCGATGGCGATTTGCAGCCCGCGACCACCAGAAGCAAGCCCTGGGCGAGCGCGAGCGCCCGCAGCGATGCACTTCTTCTACTCATGCGCTTCATGGCGTCACCTCGCTTTTGTCTCGGCTCGTTTTCTCGATGATCTTGAACTGCAC
>Ga0187862_10004721_pt1 | contig 12777 bp, 6 predicted proteins | sample June2016WEW_10_1_FD_133003 | JGI IMG/M metagenome (GOLD analysis project Ga0187862, IMG submission 133003) | Peatland microbial communities from SPRUCE experiment site at the Marcell Experimental Forest, Minnesota, USA - June2016WEW_10_150 | ecosystem: Environmental > Terrestrial > Soil >...
GGACGCTTGATCAGAACACAGATCCCACAGTTCTGAAGAGCCAGCCCGTAGACAGTGTTGCCTCCCGAAAAAACAAAAATAGTCGTGGCCGGGCCAGACTGGCTGGTGAGCGTGATATCGGGCTGTCCGTCGCCATCGATGTCGCCGTTGATGGTGACGTTGCCCCCGGTTAAGCCGGACAATCCCTTGATATTGGGTCCGGAATCGACGACGATGGTGGCCCCCTTTAGCGCAGGGGCGAACTGGATATTCCATGTGCCGGGGTCGTTGTTCGTAGCGATGACCGCTTCCTGGAGAGAAATTCCGTCCGGACCGGGATTGGCGACCAGCGCGGCCACCGAGGACGTGTCGCCATTAATCAGCATCGAGGTATTCGTGACCGTGATCACCGTGCCACGGTTGAGAACCACGGCGGGAATGGTCACCGCGGGAGGGGTGTAGCTTTCCGCGCCGACCCCACCGCAAGCGGCTGGCAATTGGTCCGCCAGTGCCGGGAGTGCGCCGATGGCCAACAAAAAGGGGATAGCCGCCATCGCGTGTCGCATCTTCAGGTGTCCTCTGAGCCGCGGCAGCATTTTGACCGCAATTTCCATTTCGCCGTACGGCACTATTAGATTACTCCCAATCGTCTTCATTCGTTGTTGATGCCTCGTCTGGTCCACTCCCTTCCGTCCAGAGCGGCCGCAAACCCAGCCGAGGCTCCGCGTCTGATCGAGGAACTGGTACCCATCAGGCCCACTTGGACGTGAGTCGCCACCTCGGACTTCTGCCACTCAAGGGGTCCCCAAACGGCGATGTGGGAAGTGGGCGGCACAATCTTTCAAACCGGGAGTTAAGACCAGATATCGGTAGCTTTTCGCGCCAGCCCCAACCACATCCACCTAGCCGAAATCGGGCCTTCGTGGATAGTCAACGATGATGGCGCGGCCATCGGTGAGTGCTTTGACGGAATGACGGACACCACTCGGCACGATGGCGACCATGCCCTCTCGGGCAATGTGGGCCACGACGTCGATGGTCACCTCAAGCTCGCCCTCGGTGACTTCGTAGACTTCTTCCTGCGGATGGAGATGCTCGTGAATGGGCGAGCCACGAGCGAACTCGTAGTGCGCGAATGTCATGCTCGGCGAGTGGAAATACCGTCCACGCCAACTGGGCAGGCGCTCAATGACACGAAGGCTGGTGGTGTCAATAAAGGGCATGGGGAACCGTTCCTCGGAGCATCCTAACACAGCAGCGCAGGCCGCTTCCCAAATGGTCGGCCATTCGGAGAATGGCCCCGTCCAGCCATGAGCACTTGGTGCCCCTTCGGCTTTTTCCACATGACGTCTGGAACTATACTGGGGAGGACATCCAATGCCACGCCTCGCGCTCGTCACCGCTTGGATATTGGCTTCCGCCGCCCTCCTGGCCCAGGAGGGTACGGTACATGTCCGGGAAGGACGGCTGATGCTCACCGGCTACGACGAAGCCGCGCCCGATCCCAATCCGCCATTCTCCCTATTCGCCCACGATTACTTCCCTAACTATCCCTACACCATCCGCGGTACGCCCGCCAACCAGTTCGGCCACCCGGAGCAATACCGCAGCGTGATCCTGGAGAACGAATACCTCAGCTGCCGCGTGCTCCCCGACCTCGGCGGCCACATCCACGGATGCACCGACAAAATCACCGGCCGCGAAGTCTTTTACGCCAACCCGGCCGTGCGCCGCGGGCCAGAAGACTCCCGCCAGGCGTTCATCGCCATGGGCATCGGATCGAGCTTTCCCATCGCCCACAGCCGCACCGGCAGCTCTCCAGTGGACTTCGCCTGGTCGGACCGCGGCGGAATCGGCCGAGTCGTAGTGGAGACTACCGACCGCGTCTCCGGCATGGAATGGCGCATCGAGTACATTCTGCGGCCGGGATCGGCCGTTCTGGAGCAGCGGGTCACGCTGCACAACGCCTCGGCTGCCCGCCGCGGCTATCACTGGTGGGCCAACGCCGCCGTGGAAGTGGATGATCCCCATCTGCATTTCGTCTATCCCGTAAAGTGGATGCTGCCGCATGGCAGCGGGCCGATGACGTCCTGGCCGCTCAACGCCCAAGGCATCGACCTCAGCGACATCGCCAACGACCAGCCGGACCTCGGCCTCTTCGGCCACGGTTCCCGCGAGCCCTGGATGGCAGTCTACAAGCCCGCTCTCCGCAATGGCGTCGCGCATTATGCCGACGCGGCCGAGGTCCGCGGCAAGAAGCTCTGGCTGTGGGGCACGAACGATTATTACGTCAAGGACTCCTTAACCAACCCCGATTTCAATTCGTACGTCGAAATGCAAGCCGGCCTGTTCGAAACGCAGCTCGAGTTCGCTTTCCTCCAGCCGCGCGAAACCAAGACGTTCTCTCACTACTGGATTCCCTTCCACGACCTCGGAGGAGTCTCGCGCGCCACCCGCGATGCCGTTCTCAACCTCAGTCGCGTAGGCGCGGGAGTGACTGTGGAAGTCGATCCAACCCACCGCATGCCCGGAACTCATGTGCGCCTGCTCAGCGGCGAGAAGGTCCTGTTCGAGAGCAGCGTGGACCTTGATCCCAAGGAAATCTACAAGAAAACGCTGGATGCGGCACCCGCCCCCCTGACGGTCGACATCGCCGACGCCGCGGGAACGGTTGTCATCCACCATGTGGAAGGCCAGATCGATGCCATCCCGTTCGACCCCAGTGCGAAGAATCCGGAGCCGGTGACGCCCTCCTCCGATGGCAGCTCCGAGAGCGCCGTTCTTACCTGTGCAACCTCTAACGAGCAGGGGGATTCGTTCGCCTTCGCTTGGAACGATTATCAAAGCGGCGCCGCCAAATTCCCGGCTAGCGTGCCCATCGCCGTCGGGGCCGGGCGCGTGGCATTCATCCTGCACCGCTTCGACGATGCCATCCGCCTGCTCGCGCCGGTTGCCGCCAATGATGCGGAAGGGGCCTACTACTATGGCGCTGCGCTGGCGGCCGGCGGACGCGCTGCGGATGCCCGTTCGGCTCTCGCCATTGCCGCGCGCGATCCCCACTGGAAGCGCGCCGCGGAACTGCATCTGGTCCTGCTGGCGGGTGACGATGCACTGCGCGAAATCCAGCCGCTGGCCGCCGATCCGCAGGCCGCGGCCGCCACCGGGGCGCTCGAAGTGGCGCTGCTGCGCCGCGCCGGAAAAGCCGCTGCCGCCGCCGAGCGCCTGCGGTTCTGGCGTGAGCAGGATCCGGCCAACAATCTGCTGCGCGTGGAAAACGTGCTGCTCGGCGGCGAAGATCCCGCGCTATCGAGCCATTTGGGCGCCGATGCCGTACGAGTGCTGGACGTCGTGGACGTGTATTTCGCGCTCGGCGCGTTTGACGATGCTTTGAAACTTCTCGACCGGCGCTATCCGGCCGTGCCGCCAAGTGAAGCCGAGCCCGGCGCGCTCGCCCCGCAGGACAATCCTCTAGTGGCCTATTACCGCGGCTATTGCCGGATGAAACTTGGCCAGGATCCCGCCGCGGATTTCAAAGCCGCCGCCGCGCTCTCCACGCTTTATGTCTTCCCGCACCGCGCCAGCTCCTTTCCCGTTCTGAAAGCGGCGCTCGCCCGCAACGAGTCGGATGCCGTAGCTCACGATCTGCTCGGAGACCTGTACTTCGACTCTCTGGAAAGCGGTCCCGCCATCACCGAGTGGCGCAAAGCCCTCGCTCTCAAAGCCGATCTTCCCGCCCTTCACCGCAACCTGGGGCGTGCGCTGCTGGATGTCAACAAGGACCCGGCCTCGGCGCTGCCCGTGCTGCTGGAAGGCCGCCGCCTGGATCCGGAGAATCGCGACATTGCGGACGCGCTGAACCGCCTGCGCACAGCCATGCCGGGTGCGGCCCGCTCCGGCGATACCGCACTTTTGCCCGAAGCCGCTGCCCGTTTCGGCGATCACCTGCTGGTCCGCTCCGTGCTCGATCCCGATGGCGCCCTCGGCGTCCTCACCTCCGGCGCCTTCTCCCGCGAGAAGCAGCCCGACGCCGTTCGCCGTGCGTATATCGAGGCTCAGTTGCAGCAGTTGCTGGCGCGGGCGCACGCCGGCAAGTGCAGCGAAGCGCTGAACGGGCTGGAGAAACTCGGCGATGAAGACAAGGGCGTGCCGTTCACCATGTACGGCTTCGGCAGCCTCATCAAGGCACCCCACTTTCAGTTCTACATGGGCGTTGTGGAAAGCACCTGCCTGGAGGACAAGGCGTCGCGGAAGCGCTGGGCCAAGATTAGCAAGGCGAGCGAAGCCGTAGACTCGCCCGATTATGTCTTTCCCTGCCTGGCAAGCCTCAAGCTGCGCGATAAAGATGCGCAGCAGAAGGCCGCCGGTGCCATCCAGGCCGTCCGCGCCCGCACGGATCTCGCTTTTGCCCAAGGAATGCTGCAACTGGCCGCCGGTCAGGCAGAAGAAGGCGCCACCCTGCTGCAAAAATCGGCCAAATCGCCCGACCCGCTAATCCAATACCTCGCTCTCCTGGCGCTCCGGGAGAGCGGTAGCGCAGGCCACTAGGTCTCTGACCGCCTGAAAACCAGGAAAGAACCAGGGACAGGAGGCTGTGAAACAATCGCCTTTCGTCGACGCTTCGTCATTGAATTGGGAGCCGTTTTGCACTGGGGTTCCGCCCCTATGCCGCTGCCATCAAGTCCCACGGCTTCGATGACCCTGTCTGGCATGAGCAAACCTGGCCCGTGGCGCGGAAACCGTGTCTGCCGGCAGAAACGCGCGTAGGGCGGCGCTGAGGCTGGTTCAGCGGCGGGCGTTAAGGTTCAATATCGGACACTGTTTTCCGGCAGCGACGCTCTCGACCAAGGCCTGCACACGGGTAACTCCACGCGCCGACTTCACGGACAACGCAGCGACGTCAGGGCGGATCCATCCCGATCCCTGGTGCTAAGGATTTATCGCCAAGTGTACAACCCCGCCAGAGGCGCTACTCGTACACACCCACTTTCTTGAAGTCGCCGCCTTTGACGATGGAGATCACAGCCGGGTCGACGTGGCGCTGGAACGCTTCGTTCACTTGCTGCGGCGTCAACGCGGCCACGGCGGCCTCCAGCTTGGCGTCCCATTGCAGGGTGCGGTCCCAGCGCTCGCGGCTGATCAGCAGATTGGCGATGGACGCCTCTTCGGCACGCCCCACGGAGCGTTCCTCCAGCCATGCTTTCTTGGCCTTCTCCACCTCGTCGGCGGTAAAGCCTTCCTTCAGTGCGCGGGCCACCTCCTCGTTGAAGGCAGCCTCCACTTTGGGCATATTCTGCGGCGCCGCGATGGCCGACCCGAACAGCCTGCCCCCGTCTTCCTTGGTGGGCATGTAGAAGCCCGCCGAAGCGCCGTAGCTCAAGCCGTCCTTGACGCGAATGCGTTGGAAGAGTCGGGAGTTGGGGGAACCGCCGAGCACCATGCCGGCGATGGTGAGGGCCGCGTGGTCGGGATCCTCGTCGGTCATTTTCAAGGGCATCCCCACTAGAAAAATGGCGTTCTGCTTGTCGGGTGTTTCAATCTTGTGATTGATCGGTTCCAGTTTGGCGTATGTGTTGCTGATCCGCTCGTAGTGACTGGCGCTCTTCCAATCGCCGAACAGTTCGCTGACGAGTTTCTGCACCTGTGCCGGATCAAACTGACCGCTGATGACGATCTCGCCCTCGCCAACACCGTAAAACTGCGCGTAAAACTGGCGCGCGTCGTCCAGAGTCACCTTCTTCAGATCCTCGATCTGTTCATCAATCGTCGAGACGTACCGCACGTCGCCGCGAGGGTAGCGGGCGGTGAAGTGCCGGCTCATGTCCAGCGAAGCCAGGCTGTTGGGTTCGGTCTTGGCGCTCTCCGCGCCGGCGATGCGTTGCTGGCGGATCTGTTCGAATTCGGCCTCGGGGAAGGAGGGCTCGCGCAGCAGTTCCCTGGCGAAGCGCAAGCAATCGGCCAGGTTCGCCTCCAGCGTCCGGATGTTCGCCGAAGCGAAGCCGGCGCCACCCGACACGTTGATCTGCGCCTTCAGGTGGTCGGTTTCATCCTGGATCTGCTGGCGGTTTTTGTTCTTGGTGCCGCGCATCAGCAGCGCTCCGGCCATGGCCGCGGCGTCGGATTTGCCAAACAACGACTTCTCGTCGCCGAACCGAACGTTCATCACAGCCACCACCGTGCCGCCGCGGGTTTTCTTCGAGAACATCACCAGCTTCAACCCGTTTGGCAGCGTGGCGCGGATCACGCGCGCTTCGATGTTCTGAGGAGTTGGATCGAACGCCTCGCCCTGTTGAATCGCCGCGCCGCCTTTGTAATCCTTGAACCGTGCAGCCGGATCCGGCGTCGCAGGAATCGCGGCCCGATCCGGAGCCGCGTCCGGAATGAACTCGCCCAGCGTGCGGTTGGAGGACTTCAGGTAGGCCTTCGCCACGCGCGTCACGTCGGCCACCGTGACTTTGTTCACCTCGTCGCGCGTGAGGAAGAGGGAGCGCCAGTCGCCGCTGCCCGCGTATCCACCAAGCATCATGCCAACGGACTGGGTGTTCGTCAGGGCGAGTTCGATGTTCTTCAGGATGCGGCCTTTGGCGCGGTCGACCTCCTCTTGGGAAGCCGGCTCATTCGCCAGACCTTCGACGGTTCTCAGCAGTATCTGCTGGGCCTCGTCGACGGATTGATCCGGCTTCAGCTGCGCCGACGCCATCGCAAACCCCGGATCGTGCATTCCCCCGGCGCTCATGCTGGTTGCTACAGCCTTCTGCTTATCGACGAGCGCCTTGTACAGCCGGCCCGTCTGGGGCGCCCCCAGCACCTGAGCCACCACTTCCAGGGCCGCGTGATCGGGATGCAGGGCCGCCGGAATGTGATAAACCGCTATGACCCCCTGAATGTTTCCGACCCGGCGCAGAATCACGGAGCGCTCCCCTTCCTGCGTCGGCTCGGCCGTGTACGGCTGGGTCAGCGTGCGCTGCGGCTTGGGGATTGAGCCGATGGTTTCCGCCACGAATCCCAGGGCTTTCGATTCGTCGAATTGTCCCGCGATGACGAGATCGACGTTATCGGGTTGGTAGTATTTCTGGTAGAAAACCGTCAGGTTGGCGATGGGCACTCTTTCGACGTCGGTGCGGTTGCCAATGACGGTCTTCCCATAGTTGTGGAAGTTGTAGGCCGCTGCCAGTACGCGTTCACGGAGGACATTCAGCGGGCTGTTCTCGCCGGCTTCCATTTCGTTCCGGACCACCGTCATTTCGGTGTCCAAATCCTTCTTGAGCATGGTCATATTGACCATGCGATCGGCTTCCAGTCCCAATGCCCAACGCAGGTTTTCGTCGCTCGCGTTGAACGTTTCGAAGTACATCGTCTGGTCGTAGGAAGTGGTGCCGTTGAAGTTGCCACCCGTGCGGTCGGTGAGCTCCCTGAAGAGCTCCCTACCCGACTTGGCGGTCTTGAACACCATGTGCTCCAGCAGATGCGCCATACCGGTCTCGCCGTAGCCTTCATTACGCGAGCCGACCAGGTAGACGACGTTGACTGTGATCTTAGGTTTGGAGTTGTCCGGAAACAACAGGACATGCAGGCCATTCGGGAAAGCATATTCCGTGAGTCCTTCAATGGAGGTCACCTTCTGCACGCCTGGCGGCAAAGTCTGAGCCAGGGTCGCGGCAGTCAGGACAATGGTTGCTGCAGAAATCGCGATGAGTCTTTTCAGGCGCATGTCTTCACACCTCTTTTTAAGGTTCCGGGTCTGATTATACCCAGCGGCACTGCGGACTGGTCACAAAGGGATCTTATCGATAGGAATCGCAGCGGAAGCCTCCGCTTGCGGGAAGTTTCACTTGGTCGCGCGGCCAAACCGTGGAATGGGGCCCCATCCAGGCGCATAGGGGAGAGCGAAACCGTTACTATGAAAAACGACAGGGGACACGCCGCTCCGCTGCCAGATCGGGCACGTGAATTGCTGGCTGAGTTGGCTCGCAAGATTCGGTTGCCTCCACCCGTGAAAACAACGATCCATCTTCATCGCTAAATACTCTCGCCGGGGCATCCTGAAACCAACCCAATTCTGATAGGGTCTCGCTCAACGGTTTCGATCCCCGGCATCGCATCGAATCCCGTCTTCCGTTAGGCGGCATTCTTGCTGCCCGGAGTCACAAGCCGGAATCTTTGGGTTATGGGACCCGTCCCGAAACACGCCACCCCGCGGGTCTTTCAGACCAGTGGCCCAGATGGGACCCATTTGGATTCTACTGTGTGTTGACGCGAGCCTCACGTGAGCTTACTTGCCAGGGCGCGTTGTTTCCTCCAACGCCGTAAGGCGAGCCTGTAGCAGCCGGATCATTTCAGCCTGCTCCTGCTCCTGCACCTGAAGATGTTCCTTCTGCAATTCATTCAAAAGCATGGAGTCAAGCACCTGATACTTCACGGTCTCGATCTGGCCGTCCGCCGAACGGGCCACAAGATCGGGGTACACTTCAGATACTTCTTCGGCAATCAGGCCATATTGAATCGGTTTGGAGCCATCAGCGAAGGGCTTCTGGTAGCGGAAGGTCACGGGACGCAGACGCAGCAGGCCGTCGCTGGCCGTGTCCATGTCGTGGATATCTTCCTTGAAACGGCGGGATGAACTGACCGTGCCCAACTGCCCGTTGGAATCTATCACAACTGGGATGGCGTTGTTGTTGCCTGTGGTGATGCCGCGAATGCCCACAATGAAGGCGCGAGTCTGATAGCTCGGGCCTCCAATTCGTATCGTCGCGGTCTCGCCGGCGTTCCCAGAGGCGCCGAATCCGATGTCGATGTTTCCGCTGCCCGTGGTGAGGTTGGCGCCGGCGCTATTCCCGATGGCGGTGTTGTAGCTCCCGGTGGTGTTGGAGAAGAGCGCACCCATACCGTTGGCCGTGTTGTCGGCCCCGGTGGTGTTGCTCTGCAGCGCAGCTTGACCGTTGGCCGTGTTGTAGGCCCCGGTGGTGTTGCTCTGCAGCGCGGCGGTGCCGTTGGCCGTGTTGTTGTTCCCGGTGGTGTTGTTCCCCAGCGCGTCGTTGCCGCTGGCCGTGTTGTAGGCCCCGGTGGTGTTGCTCTGCAGCGCGTTGGCGCCACTGGCCGTGTTCTGGCGCCCGGTGGTGTTGCTCTGCAGCGCGTCGTTGCCAGTGGCTGTATTATCGACACCGATATTGTTCTGAAGCGCTCCGACTCCCAAAGTCGTATTGCCGTTTATGTCGCCGATCGCGGCATAGTAGCCGTTGATGTCAATCACGATGTCGGTGGCATTGGTAGCGTAAACATCAACCGAGCCGTTGGTTCCTGCTGGAATAATGCCTGTGTTGCTGACCAAATAGCCTAGCGGTGATTCGACAGCGATAGCAGCCACGGGCGACGGCTCTCCGGTCGGAAAGGCCGTGATGTAGGCAAGCGGCCCTGGCGGCACCACGGAAATCTCGAACGAGTATGCCTGGGCTATTGCCGGAATCGGGCAAGTGGTATTGGACAGTATGGGGAATGTCCGAATGGCTCCAGCCACGAGAGAAGGCGGCCCGAAGGCGCCTGTGAATCCCTGGCCGGCTCGCGTGTCAACTATGCGGCAAGGCGGCATCGCCACAAAGACAAGTGGGTTTGCGCTCGCAGGCAAACCAGTTGCGTTCGCAGCCACGCCGAGGGCGCGTTCCTCGGCGCTGGCTTGTGTCGGCTGCCAGTACAACGGGGCTGCCCAATGTTTTAGGGCGACCGGATGGTGCTGTCGCGCCAACTGGGCGCTGAGTAGCATGGGCAACACAATCAGAAGGGAAACGATACGGCGCGGAAGATTCGCATCCATTTGAGCATTCTCCTGTTCACACTGACGTAAGGTGATACGGGCCGACAATCAGCGTGGGAGAAATTTTACCACGACGCTCGGCCGTATGCTCCCCTTTGGTTGACGGCTAACTCCTGCATTCCACGTGAATGACTCTCCCGAAAATGGCTCTCAGGAGAGTCTGAAAGAGAGGCGAGAGAGGATGTCGCGATTGCGCCTGGCTGACGGGTGTCGAGGCCTGAACGCCAGTTAACCAAACGCGCAGCCTTGTCGGAGAGTCTGAGAGACGGGCGCCAAAAGGCCCCACGCAGCGAACTACGGGCTAGCCGGCAACTCTCTGGGCGTCCCCGGAGAGAGCCCGCTTTCGCGCAGTATTGGCCATTTCGCGCAAATCCCCGGGCATCCGGGAGTCAACCTTAAGTAGTTGAAAAATAAAGGCTTTTTAATGGCTCCCCGAGAGGAACACAAATCCGAACTCGGGTTTAGAGAACCGGAAGGGCGCTCCATTCTCCACACTGTTAACCGGACGGGGAGATTTCGAAGGCGAAGACTCGTCGTGGATGTTCTGTTATCAATGATCAGACGGCAGGCTTGAGTGTAACGTGTTCCTGCGAGAGGTGCTAGGCTGAAGGGCCATGGCCGAGATCGAACTCTCCGGTTTGGACGTACGGTCTTTGCTACGACTCTACTGTGCAATTGGCCAAGAGCTCATCCTCCGCAAGCTGACACGTTCCACTAACAATCCCGTCGGCGATTACGCTGAGTACCTCTTCGCGACCGCGCTGTCGCTGACCTTGGCTGGAAACTCGGCGAAGGGTTATGATGCGGTTGACGCCGATGGACAACGGTACCAGATCAAGGGGCGCCGACCAACACCAGCGAATCCATCTCGCCAGCTCAGTGTGATCCGCAACCTTGACAGCAAGCCGTTCGAATTCCTGGCGGGAGTCGTTTTCGCTCCGGACTTCGCGGTACTGAGAGCAGCGCTCATCCCGCACAATGTAGTCCTCTGCCGGTCCAAATACCGTGAGCATGTCAACGGATGGCTTTTCCACCTCGAAGATCACATTTGGATGGCAGATGGTGTGCGCGACGTGACGATTGCGATTTGCGCCGTAGAAGCAGGACTGAGTACCAAAGCGGTCGGAAAACAGAGACAGAATGCGTGACCCTCCCTGCTGAGGCTTTCCTGTTAGAGCGCTAGCTAGCCCTCCCCATCGAGGAACTTCAGACCGCTCGGCTTGGCCGGCTTATGCCGTCATTACGTTTGCGAATTCCGCTTTTGCCTCGCTGATGAGTCTATCGGCATCCTCAACAGCAGCTTCCGCTTCCGGAAGGCTCACATGGCGCTTCAGTTCGTTGATCCGCGGGGCGCGACGATCTGCTGGAGCCCGCTCATTCAATGTCACGTAGATGGCTGTGGCGAGACGCTCCAACTCTGCAACGTTTTTATGTCCCAGCCGAGAAGTGACGAAATCGATTTCGGATTCGTATTTTTCGGGCATACTTGGGAACTGCTGCTTGAGCGCATCGCCCAGCGGGCCGGCTTTCAGGCTGGGGCCGTACCTTTCGCTCTTCACTTCCCAACCGAGGAATCCGTCCGTACGAAGTGTGCCAATCTCGTCGCGCAGGTCGAAAGAAAACGGGCCGTGTTTATACAGGATGAACTCAAATCCAGCCGGAACCTCCAGCACTGTTTCCAGGATGTACGTAGCTTTCTGGACGTGGGTCTCCCCAGCCCAACTTCCGCTGGTACGTAGTTTTTCCGTCAGCGCCAATAGCAGGCTAGCCCTATCAAGTCTATTCATATCAATAACCTACCTAACCCTCTAGAATCTTCTTCTTGTTGTCGCCAAGCCACGTCTTCGCTTTTTCTTTGCTGTCTGGGTCGACAAACACATAGTCTACCGAAAAACTCGGGCCGTGTCTGAGCGTTTCCGACAGCTTGACGGACGAGGCAATATTGCCATCTCGAAGGTACACCGGGAAGTCCTCTGACCCCCCTTCAGATTCATATGGATCGTGGCGCACTGCGCCGTCTCCAAATTCCTGCCGAGCGGCCTCGTAGACCAGATCGACACTTTTTAGATTCAGCACGAGATCAAGTGGGCTGCTCTCGTAAAGCAGCCGGAAATGCTGCCGATCCACAATCCTCCGCGCCTGCTCATGACCCTTCCGAGACTGATCTCCGGCAACCTGGAGCACACCCGCAAGAACTTCATTATCCGTCATACCCAAGTGGTCTTCGAGCCGTACAGAAAACTGGCCCTCCTTCAGCCACTCGCGCAAGAACTCTTTTAGATGAATGTCGTAGATGCGCCGAACCGGATGGAAGTACAACTGCGTGTACATGAAGTAGCGAGCCCAAAGGAGCGATTCCGCCGTCTGCAGTCCGCCAAGCGTGATACCAAGTTCGGGCTCCGCTGACCCCAAATCATCGCGTGGCAGAATCCGCATCGTCTCGATCAGTCGGATGTGGTCAAACCGGCCATAAGACACACCGCTATGGAACGAATCGCGCAGCAGATAATCGATTCGATCAGCACCGAATACGTTACCACCGATCATCTCGTAGAGGATCGACTCCCACACTGATAGGCCACTTCCGTAGTACTTGGGCCCGACCGCCAATTTTGCGACATCCTCAGCTTGGATCTTCAGTTCCGCAAAGAGCGGCTTTAGGTGGTCACCGAGGATGTGCAGTTTGCTCAGGTGCTCGTGGCGAGTGCCCTTCGGCAAGAGTTCCTTTTCGGCCGCATGCGAGAAGGGCAAATGGCCGACATCATGACATAGGGCAGCCATTCGCAGAACCCGCCGCCAATACCCCCACTCAAGCTCGTTCTTGCGCGGAATGAGTTCGCGTACGCAGTCGTGGTTGATGTTCTCCGGGTCGGTCACGACATCATAGATTCGCGTCGCGGTATCCATCACACCCAGTGAATGTTCAAAGCGCCTGTGGGTTGCGCCCGGATACACCAGGTAGGTCATCGCAAGTTGGTGAATATTCCGGAGCC
>Ga0187862_10004733_pt1 | contig 12750 bp, 10 predicted proteins | sample June2016WEW_10_1_FD_133003 | JGI IMG/M metagenome (GOLD analysis project Ga0187862, IMG submission 133003) | Peatland microbial communities from SPRUCE experiment site at the Marcell Experimental Forest, Minnesota, USA - June2016WEW_10_150 | ecosystem: Environmental > Terrestrial > Soil >...
AAACAGATCGAGGAACTCTTCGCGCGCCATCCCGACCATGACCTCTTTGGCTCGTTGCCCGGAGCCAAGAAGGTGCTCGCTCCACGCCTGTTAGCCGCCATTGGCTCGGACCCCGCTCGCTACTGGTAGCAACATTGAAGCGAAGAACGTCTGGCCTCGTGCCGTCCGGTAGCCACCTTGATAAGAGACGGAATGGAAGTCTGTAAGACTCCTCTCACGGGCATCGCGGTATGTCCTACCACATCGTCAGCATTGACTCCGCCAACTGCTCCCTGAGTTGCCGGGACGGCCAGTTGACCTGCAAAACGGCGGATGGAGCCGAGCGCAAGCTCCCGCTGGAGGATGTGGCGTCAATCATTATTACCAGCTTTTCAGCGTCCATTCACAGCAATCTTTTTCTCGAAGCCGCCAAGCACGGGGTGGCGCTTATCATCTGCGAGTCGTTCAAGCCGGTGAGCCTGGTTGTCTCCGCCAATCGTTCGACGGATACGCTTCTTTCCAGGGCGATGCTGAATCTTACGCAGCGTACACGGGCGCATTTGTGGCAAAAGACCATTGACGCCAAATGCCGGAACCAACTTCTGCTCGCGGAACACGTCGCGCCAACGGACGCGGCCCTGCCGGGCTTGCGGGAGACTGCTTTTGGCAAAAAGCCACACAAGGAGGCTATATGCGCCAAGTCCTTTTGGCAGATTTTTGGCCGGAGTTTGAAGGATGAGGAGTTCACGCGCGGCAGGGGCAAAGGGGGGCTGAATAATCTTTTGAATTACGGCTACGCGGTCCTGCTTTCGACCGCGCTCCAAAAGCTTTTTGGCGTGGGCTTGGACCCGACTTTTGGCATCGGACATGCGGCACGGGAACGGAGCACGCCGCTGGCTTACGATTTGATGGAGCCGTTTCGGCCCTGCGTCGAATGGCGCGTTGTGCAATGGGTGCGGCAACATCCCAACCGCGGCGAATGGGAGGTTTCCAAGGAGTTTCGCAAGTGGGTGACGGGTTTTCCTCTGGAACGGGTTGATTATCTCGACTTGACTCTGGAAATCCAGGGCGTGATTGAGGGAGTGGTGCGGGGCTTTCGTCGCGCGGTGGTAGAGAACCAGCCGCGTTATTACAAACCGTGGACACCGAAAAATTCAAAATGGGCTGGCTGATTGTGGCATTTGATCTTCCGGTTGGCACCAAGGCGCAACGGAAAAAGGCGACCGACTTCCGCAATTACCTGCTGGATGACGGCTATCAGATGGTCCAGTTCAGCGTTTATGTGCGCTCCTGCGTGTCGTTCGCCCGGCAGGAAACGCATCTGGACCGGTTGAAGAAACATCTCCCGCCGGAAGGGAGTGTGCGGGCGATTTACGTGACGCGGGCGCAATGGGAGCGGTCGTACGTGATCCAGGGATCCCCCGCTTCCGAAGCGGAAGCGGAGGATTTACCTGAGCAGATCCAACTTTGGTAACCCGCTCTTTGCGAGCGGGTTGCCGCCAGCAATTCTGCCCCCCCGGTTTTGTAATCAAGGCAAAGCGCCCGGCGCGATGCGAAACGTGCGGAAAAAATTCTGCCCCCCCCCGGTTTTGTAATCAAGGCACAAAGCTCGTTGACCGCATCCTCGCGGCGAAGCAGCGCGATCCCGAAGCGGACACCAGCGCGTTGGAGCGGGAGATAGACGAGTTGGTGTATGCCCTCTACGGCCTGACCCCGGACGAAATCAAAATCGCGAAAGGCGCTGCGAAATAAATCCCCTCTGTTGCCTCATGTGGAACTGCACCGTTCCTGCTGCCTGCCGTCCACGCCGCTTGCCGCGCCGTTCTATCGCGCCATCTCGTCTGCGCCATAGCGCGCAGCGCGACGGCGGAAGCCCAAGCCAAGGCGGTTATCCGTATTATCCGTGTTATCCGTGGTAAAAGCCATGCCGCCAGCCACCCCGCACCGCGCAAGTTTAACCCCCAAAAGCGACATTTGCGTTTTTCAAACCTAAGTAACTAACTCATATTACTCAACTTACACCCCATCCGCGGTTCACTTGTGTGTTATAACATGCTCCTATGCAAATAGTTGCAATTCAGACCGCCTGCCGCTTTTTGCCCCTTCCCGGACAAAACTCCGCTCTCTCAAACCTCCGATTTCTCCGATTTCTCCGTTATTTTTGAACGCACCGTTCCGGCCTGCATTATAGCAGCTTGATCTGCATCTGCTCCTTGTCCACCCCTTCCACCAGACTCTCGATCCGCCGCCTCCGCCGCTCCATGATATGTTTGTCCATCAGCGCATCGTATGGCACCGGATACCTTCCGTCGTAGCACGCCATGCAGAAGCCTTCCCGCGGCAATCCCGTCGCCCGCACCATTCCTTCCGCCGACAAGTATCCCAGCGAATCGGCGTTCAGATACGTGCGGATCTCGTCTTGCGAATGGTTCGCCGCCATCAACTTGCTCCGGTCCGGAAAATCTATCCCGTACACGCACGGGTTCATGTGCGGCGGACAGCTCACCAGCACATGCACCTCCTTCGCCCCCGCCTCCTTCAAATTGTTGACGCGCGCTTTGGAAGTCGTGCCGCGCACAATCGAATCATCAATCACCACCACCCGTTTGCCCCGCACCAGCTCGGTGATCAAGTTGAGCTTCAGCCGCACGTCCGAGTCCCGGATCAGTTGCGAAGGCTGCAAAAAACTCCGCCCCACGTAATGATTGCGCACGAACGCCATCTCATACGGAATCCCCGACGCCAGCGCGTAACCCAGCGCCGCGCAGTTGCCGCTGTCGGGCACCGGCACCACCACATCCGCCGCGATGGGATGTTCGCGCGCCAGCTCCCGCCCCAGATTCACCCGCACCTTATAGACGTTGCGGCGGGCGATGTTGCTGTCGGGCCGCGCGAAATAGACATACTCGAAAATGCAAAACGCGCGGGCCGACTTGTCAGGAAAAGCCTGGATGGAGCGCAGGCCGTTCTTGTCAATGATGACGATTTCCCCAGGCTCCACGTCCCGCTCATAGCGCGCGGAAATCAAATCCAGGGCGCAGGTCTCGCTCGCCAGCACCCAGGCCTCGCTCACCCGGCCCAGGCAGAGCGGACGAAACCCGAAGGGATCGCGCACCCCGATCAATTCCGACTCGGTCATGATCGCCAGCGAATAAGCCCCTTCCAGACGGCGCACGGTTTGCACCAGGTTGTTTTCGCTCCCGCCGACGGTGGGCTGGGCCAGCAAGTGGAGGATGATCTCGCTGTCCACCGTGGTGGTGAACACCGCGCCGTGGTTCTCCTCCAGTTCCTCCCGCAACACGGCGGCGTTGGTCAGGTTGCCGTTGTGCGCGATGGCGATCTGCCCGCGTTTGCTGTCGCCGGTCAGCGGCTGGGCGTTGCGCAAATGGGACGAGCCGGTGGTCGAATAACGCGTGTGCCCGATGGCCATCGAGCCGACCAGCGCGTGCAGGATCTCCCCGTTAAAAATCTGCGACACCAGCCCCATCCGCTTGTATTCGCGGAATTGCCGGCCGTCGCAGCAGACGATCCCGGCGCTTTCCTGGCCGCGGTGCTGCAAGGCGTAGAGGCCGTAATACGTCAATTCGGCCGCGTTGGGGTGGCCGTAAATGCCGAACACGCCGCAGTAATGTCTCGGATAATCGGAGCGCGGATTCAAAGCCAATAATTTACGGCAGCCCGGCCCAAGTTCAAGGGCGAACCTCGACTTTTCCGCTGATTTTCCGCTTGCTTTCCGCCCCGCCTTGATTACAAACTTGTCATCCGGCTGGTTTGTCGCACACTTGGCTGACCAGAAAAGACTATGCCCTCATTTAGCTATGTCGCTCGGGATTCGGTGTCGGGACGGGAAATCCGCAGTTCGGTGGAGGCCTCCAGCGAGGCCAGCGCGGTGGCCGCCCTGTTGAACCGCAATCTCCTGGTCGTTTCCATCAACGAAAAGCTCGGCAAAAAGGGCAAGACCGCCGGCGGCAAAGTCCATCTCTCGGACCTGGTCATCTTCACCCGCCAATTGGCCACGATGGTTGACGCCGGCCTGGCCATGGTCCAATCCCTCCAGGCCCTGGCCGAACAGACCGACAACAAAGTGATGCGCGACGTCATCAAAGACGTGACCACCCGCGTGGAAGGCGGCGACAGTTTTTCCGACGCCCTGCAAAAACATCCCAAGGTGTTCAGCCGCCTTTATTACTCCATGGTCGGCGCAGGGGAAAAGGGCGGGTTGCTGGCGGAAATCCTCGCCCGGCTGGCCACCTATCTGGAAAACACCGCGCGCTTGCGCAAGAAGGTCAAATCCGCCCTCATGTATCCGGTCGCCGTGACCATCGTGGCCATTGGCATTACCGTCTTCCTGCTGGTGAAGGTGGTGCCCGTTTTCGCGGACATTTTCACCGGCTTTGGCGGCAAACTGCCCGCGCCCACCCAGTACCTCATCAACGTGAGCAATTTCATGAAGGGCAATTTTGTCCTGATCTTTCTGGCGCTGGGCGGGGCAATTGGCGGCTGGCTATACTACATCAAGACCCCGGCGGGCCGGGCATTTTGGGACGCCAAGCGCATCAAGCTGCCGATCTTTGGCCAGATCGCCCATAAGATCTGCCTGGCCCGTTTCACCCGCACCATGGCTTCCCTGGTCCGCAGCGGCGTGCCCATCCTGGAAGTCCTGACCATCGTGCAAAACACCGTGGGCAACGTCGTCATGGAAAACGCCCTCAAAACCGCCGCGGTGGACATCGAGCGCGGCGAAGGCATCTCCACGGCCCTGAGCAAGCACCCGGTCTTCCCCATCATGATCATCCGCATGCTCACCGCCGGAGAACAAACCGGCAAAATAGATTCGATGCTCGAACGGGTGGCGGATTTTCTGGATGAAGAAATTGAAACGACCCTGGACGGCTTGACCTCGTTGATCGAGCCGATTCTGATCGTGTTTTTGGGCGTGGTGGTGGGAGGCATTGTGGTGTGCATGTTCCTGCCCATCTTCAAGCTCAGCGACCTGGTTTCCGGAAAACATTGAGAGCGCCGCCCGCGCGCCATCTTGATACTACAATATCACCCTATTTAACCTTGCGATGCCGCTTGCCCCGTGCGGCGGCTTTGCATACAGTGCCCGCATGGCAAAAGTCCTGCTCATTGACGATGAGGTGACCATGGTGCAGATGATCGCCGAACTGCTTCGGCGCGAAGGCCACGAGGTGTTTCCCTTCAGCAGTTACAACCTGGCAATCGAGACCCTGGAAACCGAGCGTCCCGAACTTGTCATCACCGACCTTTATCTCGACAAAACCCGCACCCACGGTTTGGAAATCCTGCAAAAGGCGCGCGCCCTCAATCCGCCCTCCACCGTCATTGTCATCACCGCTTACGCCACCATTGAGACCGCGGTGGATGCCATGAAGAAGGGGGCTTTTGATTATTTGGAAAAGCCCTTCAAAGTGGATGATCTTCGGCTCTGCGTGCGCCGCGCCCTCACGTACAACGACGCCATCTCGGAGAACATTTACCTCAAGAAACAACTGAAGAAAAAATACCAGTTCAACCAACTCATCGGCAACTCGCCCCAGATGCAGGAGGTCTTCAAGATGATCGAGCGGGTCACCGACACCGACAGCACCATCCTGATCCTCGGCGAAAGCGGCACGGGCAAGGAACTGGTCGCCCGCGCCCTCCATTTCAACAGCCGCCGCCAATTTGCCCCGTTCATCCCGATCAATTGCAGCGCCCTGCCCGAGAACCTCCTGGAATCCGAACTTTTCGGACACTGCAAAGGCGCCTTCACCGGGGCCATCAACGACAAGAAGGGCCTTTTCCAGGAGGCCGACGGCGGCACGATTTTCCTGGATGAAATCGGCTCCATGCCTCCGGTGCTGCAAAGCCGCCTGCTGCGCGTGCTGCAGGAACGCGAAGTCCGTCGGGTGGGCGACAACATCGCCACCAGCGTCAACGTCCGCGTGCTCGCCGCCACCAACGAGCCGCTGGAAGAAATAGTCAAGAAAGGCCAGTTCCGCGAGGACCTGTATTACCGCCTCAACGTGATCCCCATCAATTTGCCCAATTTACGCGAGCGCCGCGAGGATGTTCCCGTCCTGACGGTCCACTTTCTCCGCAGCAAGATCAACCCGCGCTCCGGCAAGCCATTTCAAATCACGCGCAAGGCCTTGGATGTGCTGGCGGCGTACGATTGGCCGGGCAACGTGCGCGAATTGGAAAACGCGATTGAACGCGCCTGCGCGTTGTGCGAAGGCGGCACCATCAAGGTCCTTGATTTGCCTCCCGCCGTCCGCCGCCAGACCTCGGCCGACGACACGGAGGAGTTGGTTGAAATACCCGAAACTCTCCCGGAAGAGGCCTCCGGCATGCCGGCCAACCCGATCCATGCCCAGGCAAATTCCGGCCATCCCGCGTCCCAGGCGCTGGGGCCGCTGAAGGATTTTCTGCGCGAGCAGGAACTCACCTACGTCAACCGCGCCCTGGCACTGGCCGGGGGCGACAAGGAAAAAGCCGCCCAACTTCTCAACGTGAGCGTCGCCACCCTGTACCGCAAACTGGCTGGGGACGAAGTTGGTGTCTAATCCGGCTTGCCTTTCAATCCGCCGCCCGCATTTCCGCGCTTACCCCTTCTCCGCAAAGAGCGCCAGGGAGGCGGTGTAACTGTGCAAAAAATTCCGGTCCCCGACCGGCCCCAACTCTCCATTACAAAAGAAGCCCGTCAACTCAACCGGCCCAATCCTGGCCTGCACCAAGCTGGCGTCGTGGTCCATTTGGCCGAAGAGCCGGTGTCCTCGCCCGTTGCAACTGCACAGGCAGCCTCCATAAACCCGCCGTTTGCCCAACTGCTCCGCCAGGCGGTCGAGCAGCAGCTTCATGTCCAGATCCGCCGCCGCCGCGTCGCGACGCTGAAATTGCAGCGTTTGTCCCTGGCGCGGCCATGCTCCCACGGCCAGGCTGCCGGAATGCGGGTCGGCGCCCAGGATATTGCGCACCAGAAAATCGCCCTGGTGAAAATCCTCCATATATTCGTTGACCACCAGGCCGATGAATAAATTCCCGCGCGCCTGCAATTGTTCCTGGGCGGACAGCTTGCCGAATGTTTCGGCCAGAACTTCATACGCCGGGCGATTGGCGATTTGGTGGACGAAATTCCCCTCTGCTTTGGTGATCGTCCAGGTCTCCCCAATCGGCGTGCAACCCTGGGAGATCACGCTGACCATTTCCACCGCTCCGGCCACCGCCAGCGCCACGCCGCCTTCCTGAAAGACGTCTCCATTCAAATAAACCTGCGTCGTTTGCTCGGTGAGATTCCCGCTGGCCAGCCCGCCGAGGATGGGCCGCGCCTTATAAGCCTGGTTCCAGGCGCGCAAAACCGCCTCCGCGTCCAGATGAAAAGGGTCCGCGAAGGCCAGCCAGCCATTGACCTGGCTGGCGTCCAGCCCCGTTTCGATGTGCCAGTAGCCCGGCCCATTGGATTCTTCCACCTGCTCTTGGGTGAAGCGCAATCCGCGCAACTGCGCTCCCGGAAGCGAAAAGAGCGACAGAGCCACGCCGGGTTTGTCCTCCCATTCCCGCCCGCCCACAATCAATCCGGTGCTCGAACACCCCAGCAGCAGCGGCACCTGGCCGTGGACGCGAATCAACTCCAGGATCTGGGCCGCCGCCGGAAAATACTTTGGGGTCATAAACACCAGCCCCAGGGAGACCCGTGGGGCGCGCAATTGCGCCCGCAAATCAATGGCCCAATCCCGCATTCCGGCGTCGTCAAAATCCCCCTGCCAAAGCCCCGAAACCGCAAAATCCTGTTGCATAAGCGTGGATCACAGCAGTAATCGGCGCCAAAATCAAATCCGAACAGCAGTCTTCCTCTTTTTAATGGTAATGGTAATCCTGCCCGACCGACAGAGGGCCAGAGGGGGCCATAGGATATGGATTGGGAGCGGCTTGACCAGGAAATGGAACCGCCCGCCCAAATGACTTCCTTCCCCGCTTTACAATCCGTCCTTCATTTCCTAATATGCGAGAGGATCAGCGAAAACCAGCGAAATATGCCATTGACACATACCAAAGACCTGTTCGCCAAGGCCCTGAAGGGCAAATACGCGCTCGGCGCCTTCAACGTCAACAATATGGAACTGCTCCAGGGCATTGTGGAGGCGTGCGAGGAGGAGAAGGCCCCCTTGATGCTCCAAATCTCCAAAGGGGCCCGTCAATACGCCAATCCGTTCTATCTGAAGAAACTGATTGAGGCGGCTATTTCCACGTCCAACATTCCCATCGCCGTTCATCTGGATCATGGGGATACGTTTGAGCTTTGCAAGGAGTGCATTGATGAAGGCTTTACCAGTGTGATGATAGATGGCAGCCACGAAGCGTTCGCCAAGAACGTCGAACTTTGCCGCCGGGTGGTCGAATACGCCCACAAACACAATTGCGTGGTGGAAGGGGAATTGGGGATGCTCGTTGGCGCCCAGCACGACGATGGCGAGGCGGGCGGAAGTTATTCCAAGGGAGGTGTTTACACTAATCCCGAAGAAGCGGTGGCCTTTGTGCGCCAGAGCGGCGTGGATTCCCTGGCGGTGGCCATCGGCAACTCCCACGGCGCTTACAAATTCAAAGGGGAGCAACGCCTGGACCTGGACCGTCTCAAAGCCATCAAGAAGGCGCTCATGGATAATGGGCTGGGCGATTATCCTCTGGTCCTCCACGGCGCCTCCAGCGTGCCCAAGGACCTGGTCCAGGACATCAACAAGTACGGCGGCAAACTGGGCGAAGACACCGCCGGGGTGCCGGAAGCCGACATTGAAGAGGCCCGCCGGGTTGGCTGCACCAAAGTGAACATAGACACCGATTTAAGACTCGCCATGACCGCGGCCATCCGCAAATGCCTGTGGGAGAACCCCAAGGAGTTCGACCCCCGGAAATATCTCGGCCCCGCCCGCTTGCGCGTCAAAGAACTGGTGCGGCACAAGATCCGCGATGTGCTCTGCTGCGCGGGCCATGCGTTCGATTAAGGGATTGCCCATTTTACTCCTGGTCTTTCCTGGGCGAGAAGGAGTGGGTGGCGTGGTGGTAGAAAACTTCCGCCGCTTCCATGATGGTCTCGGACAAGGTGGGATGCGGATGGACGCACTCGGCCAGGTCGCGCACGGTGCCGCCCATTTCAATTACCACGACGCCCTCTGAGATGAGTTCTCCCGCGCCGTGCCCAACAATGCCCACCCCCAAGATCCGCTCCGTTTCACTGTCAATAATTAATTTTGTCAGGCCGTCAATGCGGTCAAAGGTCAGCGCCCTGCCGGAGGCGCTCCAAGGGAATTTGGCGACTTGGTGTGCAATGCCTTTGGCTTTGGCGTCCGCCTCGGTCAGGCCGCACCAGGCGACTTCTGGATCGGTGAAGACGACGGCGGGAATAATGACGCCGGCGGAGGTGCTGGGTTCGCCGACAATGGTTTCCACGGCAATGCGCCCTTCCTTGGTGGCTTTGTGGGCAAGCAAAACACCGCCGGCGATGTCGCCGATGGCCAAAATGGCCGGGTCGTTCGTTTCCTGCTTTTCATTGACTTTGATGAAGCCGCGCTCGTCCTGCTCGACCTTGGTGTTTTCCAAACCGAGATCGCGGCAGCGCGGCACGCGCCCGACGGAGACGAGGACGCGGTCAAAAAGGTCCTCCTTGGGAGATTTGTCAAGGCCCTCGGTGGCGACGAGGATTTTTTTTCCTTTGGTGGCCATGCTGGTGACCCTGGTATTGAAACGCAGCCCGCGAAAGGCGGCCTGGGCGTATTTGAAAACGGGCCGCACCAGGTCGGGATCCGCGCCGCTGAGGAGGGAGTCCATGGCTTCGACCAGGACGACGTTACTGCCGAGGTTGGCATAGACGGTGCCCAATTCCATCCCGATGTAGCCGCCGCCGATGACGAGCAAATCCACCGGCACTTCTTCGACTTCCAGCGCCTCGGTGGAGGTCATGACGCGAGGATTGCCCAGGTCGAAGGCCTTGGGCAGGGCGGCATTGGAGCCGACGGCGACGATGGCTTTCTGGAAATGGACCAACTGCTGGCCTTGGGAAGTTTCCACGCGCAAGGTTTGGGAACTTTCGAAATAGCCGCGTCCGGCCAGGACCTGGACGCCGCGTTTTTTTGCGAGAAAGGCGACGCCGCCGGAGAGTTTTTCGACGATGGAATTCTTCCAGGCGCGGAGTTTTTCCAATTCGATTTGGGGCGGGGCGAAGGTGATGCCGCGGTGGGCCGATTCGCGCGCCTCGATGATCATCCTGGTGCCGTAGATCAGGGCCTTGGAAGGAATGCAGCCGCGATTGAGGCAGACGCCGCCGAGCTTCTTGTCCTGCTCGACCAGGATGACTTTTTTGCCGAGGTCCGCGGCGTAGAAGGCGGCGGCGTAACCGCCCGGGCCGGCGCCCAGGACCATGATTTCAGTATGAATGGGATCCATGGAGATTCTTTAGCAGGCCTGTTCCAGTTCCTTCGGGTCGAAATTCTCAAAGCCCCGCACCAAATCGAGAATGAATCGCACGGCGGCGCCCCCGTCAATGACGCGATGATCGTAAGAAAGGGCCAGGGGCAGCATCAGGCGCGAGGTGATGCCGCCCTGGCGGGCGACCGGTTGCAACGCGCCCCGGCCCAAGCCGAGGACGGCCACTTCGGGGGAGTTGACGATGGGGGTGAAATGTCCGCCGCCAATGCCGCCCTGGTTGGAGATGGTGAAGGAAGCGCCCTGCAAATCGGCCAGGGAAACTTTGCGGTCACGGGTTTTGGCGGCTAGATCGGCGAGTTCCTTGGAAAGCTGGAGGAGGTTTTTCTTATCCACATCGCGCAGCACCGGCACGATCAGGCCCTGTTCGGTGTCCACGGCCAGGCCGATGTGAAAGTATTCCTTCCAAACCAATTGGCCGGCGGCTTCATCCAGGCTGGTGTTGAAAACGGGATTCTTTTGCAGAGCGCCGGCCACGATCTTGAGCGCGAAGGAGGTGAGGGTCAGGCGCGCGCCCTTCTGCTCAAAGGCGGCGGCGTGTTTTTTCCGAAGGTCTTCCAGGGCGGTGATGTCGGCCTGGTCAAACTGCGTGACGCGCGGCACGGCGTTCCAGGTCCGTCCCATCTGCTCGGCGATGACTTTGCGCAAGTGGGTGAGGGGACGCCGGGTGACCGGACCCCACTTGGCGAAATCAATGCGTTCCGGCGGCGGCTTGGCCGGGCCGGCAGCGGCGGCGGCGCGGGGCTGGGCGGCAAGCTGTTGGAGGCGTTGGAGGTAAGCGCGGACATCGCCGATGACGATCCGCCCGCCATTTTCACTGCCGCGAATTTTTCGCAGATCAATGCCCAACTCCCGCGCCATGCGGCGGAGGGAAGGGGAGGCCGGCGGTTCCGGGCCGCCGTCCGGCTCCTCGGCGACAGGCTCCGGCCCGGAGGCCGGTTCCGCCAGCGGCCTGGGCGCGGGCGCGCCGGCGCGGCGTTGGGAGGCCGGCGGTTTGGCCGGGGCGGATTTGGCGGCCGGAGCGGCTGCCGCGGATTCGAGGGAAAGGATGGCCTGGCCGACGGAGATTTTGTCGCCCACCGAGACGAAGATTTTGGCGACCGTGCCGGCGGCGGAAGCGGGCACTGTGCCGACGGCTTTGCCGGTTTCCAGCTCAATGATCCCCTGGCCTTTGGCGATTTGATCGCCTGCCTTGACCAGGATGGTCACGACATTGCCGGAATCAGCGCCTTCTCCGAGCGGAGGCAGTTTGACATCCATAGAGTTATTGCGAGTCGTCTGCTAACATTTCCTCAGACCGTCAGTGGCAATGTACGCGGTGATTGCGGCCAAACAAGCAAAAAAGAGCCGGTGGGACTTGCTCCGCAATGAGGCGGAAGGGTGAGGGGGAATCCTCCTTCGCCAAGGCTCCGGAGGACAGGGGCGGAAAGCAGAAGTGGCGCACGGCGCGCACTATTCCGGTTTTGGCATTTCGTGTGATGATGTTCCAGTTTTTTACCTTGATTTATTTTGATTTACCTTGATTGGCGTTGATTGGCCTTGACTAGGCACGATTGACCGTAAGGCTGAAGGTAGTGGCCGCCCAGGGCGTGGTATGCACCGATTTTGGCATGTCGTGTCGTAAGAATATTTATTTGGCTTTATTTGGCTTTATTTGGCTTAATTTGGCTTAATTGACGCACACGGTGGGCAGTCGCACACGCGGGGCTGGCGGAGTCGTTTGACGGGGGTTGGCCCCGCCTTGCCCGGCAATTGGACTGGCACTTCGTCTCTCATACTTCCCATTGAAGCATAGTGCTGGCGATTTGTCAAGCTTATTCGAGGGGTCTGGGGCGTTAACGCGTTAGGACCCCTGCAAACATGGATCTTTTTTGAGGTTGGACCCGTTAGAGCGGTTTAAGAAATGGTGTAGCCGAGGATTGATGGGGAATGTGTTCGGCGAGGCGCCGAACACGGCAGGCGAGGGCGCCCGCGCTCCCCGAAAAAGAGACGTTTGTGCGGCTGTCAGGGCATGACGAGGGCGTAGAAGCGGGCGGAAGCGGCGGGTTGAAAGGGTTCGCTGAAATAGAAGGAGCCGTTGAAGAGGGTGTTGGTCGTCAGGGGAACCCAAACAGGGTTGGCCAGGTTAGCGCAGGCTTCCACCACGACGATAAGGTTGTTTGTGGCGGTGATGTTGAATCCGAATTGGCTGTTCTGCACGCCAAAGTTGGGGCCGCTGGGTTGGATGAGCGGGTTCCACAGAACGGCCGGAATACCGGTATTGGCGGAGAAATCAGCCCAGCCGGTTGTGCC
>Ga0187862_10004734_pt1 | contig 12745 bp, 10 predicted proteins | sample June2016WEW_10_1_FD_133003 | JGI IMG/M metagenome (GOLD analysis project Ga0187862, IMG submission 133003) | Peatland microbial communities from SPRUCE experiment site at the Marcell Experimental Forest, Minnesota, USA - June2016WEW_10_150 | ecosystem: Environmental > Terrestrial > Soil >...
ACGCTGACGTCGGGCGAGCCGTGCTGGTGAAAATGGATGGCGGGCGAGCCGGGCCCCACATTGGTGCCGTCATTCTTGCCGGTGATGGAGTCCACGGAGTTCTGCCGGAGGAACCCTTTCTTGGTGGCCAGCTTGACCGCCTCGCGCGCCGCCTGCTCGAAACCGAGCTCATTGTAGCCCACGGGGCAATCCACGTAGAATATGATGCTGCCGGTGTCCTGGCAGATGGGCTGCGACTTGTTCTTAGCCAGGGCGATGTTCTGCTCGATGATCTTCATCGCGCTGGCGGCGATGGTGCCTTGCTTCTCGCGCTCCAGCGAATCGAGGATGGCCTTATGCACGTCATCAGGGATTTCCGCCGAGGTGCGACGGATGAGTTCCAACAGCGAGTCTTGCAGCACATTCATCGTCCGAAGGCTAAACGTGTGTGGCGGCCAAGTCAACTAGCGCCTAATTGCAGCGATTAGCGATGGTCACCGCGTGAGGGCAGGCCGCCTATCACATTCTGTTGGCCGCGTGCCCTCACGTGACGCCCACTGTACCCTCCGCGTGTCCGGCGGAGCGACACGTGAACACCTGGCTGTCTCCTGCCTGTCAAGTCGCGTGAACCTCCAGGCTCAGGACCTCGCCCGGCTCGCATTCGGCAGTTACTTCGAAGGGGCGGCAACACACCTCACAGTCGGTGGTAAACCGCTGGGTCCCGCTGCTCGTATCCACGACCAGATCAAGGCTCTGGCCGCAGTATGGGCATTGAATGGTCTTGCTGACTTCCATACACAGTCGTGCTGGGAGCAATCTTTACCATAGTTCGGGCTGAATCAAACCTTACACCTCGCCCTCTGGATTCTGGTGCCGCTGATGACTGCTGACTGCGTCAGCCGGGAAAAACGGGAGGGAACGCTGGGGCTGTTGTTTCTCACGCCGCTGACGGTGCTGGACGTGATTGCTAGCAAAGCCGCCATCCACGTCCTGCGCGCGCTGACGTTGTTTCTGGCGGCGTGGCCGATTCTGGGACTCCCGCTGGTATTGGGCGGAGTCGATTGGCGTTGGGTGTTGCTGGCGGCCGTGGGCCTGGCCAATGCCGTATTGCTGGGAATTGCTGCCGGTATTTATGCCTCAACCCGAGCCGGCGACCGGCCTCGATCCCCGGTTCTACCGCAACGACCTCATCGCGGCGATGTGGCTGAATCCAATGGCGTTCATCTTAATGATGGTGCTGGGACTCTATCTGTTGCATGGCCGCCTGAATTTCTTTCTCACTTGGCTTCTCAGAGAGGTTAATATTGCCGCCGGTCGGGGGGTTACGCATCATCTCGGCATGGCGTTTCGGATTCATGACAGCGTCGTTCGCGGCGAGTTGGATAATCGCGTCAAAGGCATCGTGCGCGGAAGCATCTGGCTCGAGGGGCAGGCCGAGCCAGTGGTGCTCGAGCTCAAGGGCAACGCGTGGCCGGACCTGGCGGGTTGTCGGCTCTCGTTCACCAATCCACAGAAGCGCATTCCGCACTCGCACCTCGATTCGCTCCACCGGGTTCAGCGTGGCTGCGTCGGCGACCTCACGGCGTCGCGCAAGGTCCGGGTGTTCGACGTGCCGCTGGAGGAGGCAATGGCGATGAGCCGCCGGAAGGAGAAGCCGCCGGAGCACATGGCCAATTGCCTTTACCTGGAATGGTTCAGTGAAGCTAACGGGCGGGTTGTCATCGAGAGCGCGGATTATGAGCTGAAGGTTTCCGCACCGGAATGGCGGATGACCCCGGAGGAAGAGGGAGAGCGCGCGAGCCAAGCGGCCGCGGCGATGGATGAGTTCATGCAGAGGCTGACCGAAAGCATCGAACAGCATCAGCGCGAACAGAAAGACCCCGAGGAGCCTTGGGACGAGCATGACTACGAGAAGTTCTTGAAGGAGTCCGACGCGCGCACGGACAAGTACATGGAGTTGTTGGATAAATACGGCGACTCCGACGAAGCCGAGGCGAAGATCGACAAGGAGATGGGCTGGGACCGTGAGTTGACGGAGGAGGAAGCCAAGTCAGAAGAGCAGCGCATCGAGGAAATCAATGCTGCGTGCGAAGCGGCGTTGAACCAGCCTGAGCCCCCGCCTGATCCGCACCGCGAAGGCATTGACTGGATTCGCGCCGAGCATGGGGATCTGCGCCACCCTCTGCAACACCGTTGCTCCGAAAGCGCCTTCAGGTTCAGGCATCAAGCCGCCGAACTAGGCCTCGGTGGGTCAGGCGATACGGATCTGGAGCAGTTCCTCTTCGAGTTTCAAACCACCGGGGTAAAGCTGGGCGGAGCCTTGGGCTGCATTGCTCGGGGTGAGGGCTTTCCTGACCCCGCATTCACTGTCGCATACTTGAAACGCGCATTGAATCATTTGCACAAGTCTCAGGCTGGATTGGAAGGGGTCGCTGCGAAGAAGCTTCTGCCCGAGACCATGATCGCGGCAGCGCGGAAGGAGTTATTTGAAGTCCGCGAAGGCATTCTTCTCTTGATGGACCAGTTGCGCGGACGGGCCTGAACCACCTGCCCGTTCAACCGCTCAAACAGGGCGACCCGGCATGGCCGGGCTTCATGACGATGGGGTGATAGGGGAAGAAAACCTCGTCCTCCCGACCGCCTGCTTTGCTGCGATCAGAGTGGGGACGAGGCCCGCCTCCGCCCCGCGCAAGGATTGGCCCTGTCCAGCCCGGGGCACGCGATGGGAAGGCCCCGGCAGGTTGTCACCGGATTGTAACAAATCTGACACCGTCCCGTAACATGCCGATTCGATAGTGTCCCTGCGCTTGACAACCAAGCATGAACCACGAAGGAATAGGGCGTGGCTACACGATTGAATACCCATTCACATTTTGAAGAGTCCCTGCAGCGGGATCGGGACCTTATCCGAGGCAAAGTCGCCCATATGGCCGGCCTGAGCGAGCGCGCGCTCGAAGCGAGCTTGCGTGCCCTGGTGGAGCGGGACCGGCAGTTGGCCTATTCGGTGATCCTGCGGGACCAGTACCTCGACGAGATGGAGACCGAACTCAACCAGCTATGCCTGGAGTTCCTGGTGCGCCAGCAACCGGTGGCCGGCCAGTTGCGGTTCGTCTTCACGACTATCCAGATCAACAAGGAGCTGGAGCGCATCGGCGATTATGCCGAAAGCATCGCCCGCCAGGTGGTGGCGGTCAGCGCGCTGGAACCCCAGCCGCCGTACGCCCGTTTCACCGAAATCGGCAATCTGGCCGTCGCGATGCTGCGGGACGCGGTCCGGTCCTTCCTGGAGGAAGATCCTGAGTTGGCGGGGCGGACGATGGCCTTGGAAGAGCAGGGGAACACGATGCGCAGCGCCATCAACGCGGAGTTGATGGACCTCAGCCGGAAGGGCCAGCTTCCGGCGGCCGCCTTGAACCCGCTGATGACCATCGCACGGCGGTTCGAGCGAGTGACCGACCAAGCCAAGAACCTCTGCGAGGAGGTGCTCTACATGTGCACGGGTGAAGTTACCAAGCACAAAGGCGGCGACGCCTTCCGCATCCTTTTCTTCGACTCGAGCAACGCCTGCTTAAGCCAGATGGCCGAAGGCATTGGCAATTCCATGGGCCTGCCCCGGTTCGTCTTCAGCAGCGCCGGGATTACCCCGCAGCCGGTGGATGGGCGCGCAGTCAAGTTCATGGCGCAAAAGGGCATCGACATTTCCCGGCAGACCAGCAAGTCGCTCGAACTGGTGCCGCAATGGGAGCTCTACCAGGTGGTGATCGCTCTCAGCGCCCAGGCTCGGGAGGCGCTGCCTGTCCGTGGCAAGAAGTGCATCTGTCTTACCTGGTCGGTCCCAGACCCCGCTCAACCCGCTGCCCCGCCCGAGGCAGCGGATGCCACTTTCCAATCGGCCTTCCGGTTCCTGCAATCGCATATCAAGGAACTGGTCGGCGCGATCCTGGAACAACCACAAACTGAACAAACAATATGAATCGACACTTACGACATCCGTCCTTCTTCTACCTGAGCACGGCTGCTGGCGTGGCTGCCCTTGCTCTCTGTCTGCTGCAAACCGGTTGCGGCAAAAGCGACACCGCCAGCGGAGGCGGTGATGCCGCAAAGAAGCAAACCATCCAGAACAAAGGCAGCGACACCATGGTCAACCTCGCCCAGGCGTGGGCGGAAGAGTACAAGAAGGTCGCGCCGGATGTGGACGTGGAAGTCTCCGGTGGCGGATCGGGTGTGGGCATTGCGGCGCTGCAAAAGGGCACCATCGACATTGCCAATGCCAGCCGGAATATGAAGCCCGAGGAAATCGAGGCCGCCAAGAAGAACACGGGCAAGACGCCCAAGGAAATTATTGTGGGATACGACGCCCTAGCGATCTACGTGCACAAAGACAATCCGCTGAACGAGATCACGCGTGACCAGATCGCTCAGATCTACATGGAGGGCGGCTCGTTGACCAAATGGTCCGACCTGGGGGTGACGATTCCCGGCGCATCCGGCGATGAGATCGTGCGGGTTAGCCGCCAATCCAGTTCCGGCACTTACGAGTTCCTGCGCGAGCACGTGTTGCACAACAAAGACTACAAGCTCGGCTCCCGGGATATGAACGGCTCCAAGGAAGTCGTTGAACTGGTTTCCTCTACGCTCACCGCCATCGGTTACAGCGGCATGGGCTACGCCACTCCCGCAGTCAAGATGTTGAAGGTTAAGAAGACCGCCAACGACCCGGCTTATGAGCCGAACGTAGCCAATACGTTGGCCAAGACCTATCCCATTGCCCGCTCGCTTCAGGTCTATACCTTGGGGGAGCCTCAGGGCGCCGTTAAGGCTTATATCGACTGGATGCTATCCGACGCCGGGCAGAAAGTGGTTGAGGCCACCGGTTATGTCCCGCTGCCCGCTGAGGCGCGCGTTAAGCCGTAAGAGCACAGCAGAAAGGACGGGAGGTGTTTAGGGCTCGGGCCTGTTAGATTAGGGGGGCTCGCTGAGAAGACGGCCTCCTCTCCCTAGCCCTCTCCTCCAACGGAGGAGAGGGAACCGCACAATGAACACACTGGGAACATCCAAACCGATTGACCAAGGCTTCGCAGTCCGAAAGGCCGCGCGGCCGGCGTGGGCGATCCTGGGCGAGCGGGCATTGGAGATATTGATTCATCTCTGCGGCTTCAGCGCGATCATTTTTGTTCTGGGCATCTTCTTCTTTGTCTTCAAGGAAGCCTTCCCGGTATTGGGCCACAAACAGTTCAGCCTCAGCCAGTTCCTGTTCAGCGAGCAGTGGTATCCGACTTCGGAAGTCAACAAACGCTACGGAGTGCTGGCGATGATTGTAGGCACCTTTAGCGTGACCGGCCTGGCGATGCTCATCGCGGTGCCGTTTGGTCTCGGCACGGCCATCTACCTCTCCGAGTTTTGCGGCTCGCGGGTCCGGGAAACACTGAAGGTCGTCATTGAACTGCTGGCGGCCATTCCAAGCGTGGTTTGGGGGTTCATCGGCCTGACGATCATGAGCCGGCTGATAACAAAATACACCGGCGCTCCGGTGGGAGTAAACGTGCTCAACGGGGCCATCATCCTGGCGCTGATGAGCGTGCCAATCATCGTTTCGATTGGGGAAGACGCGCTCAAGGCGGTGCCGGATTCCTACCGCGAGGCGGGCCTGGCCCTCGGCGCGACGCGCTGGCAACTCGTCTGGCGCGTGCTGTTGCCGGCGGCCAAGAACGGGTTGCTGGCCGCCGTCTTGCTCGGTGTGGGGCGCGGAGTGGGCGAGACGATGGCCGTGTTGATGGCGACCGGGCATGCCGTGCATATTCCGCATAGCATCTTTGACTCGGTGCGGACGCTGACGGCCAACATCGCCGCCGAATTAGGTGAGGCCCCTGCAAACTCGGATCATTACCGCGTGTTGTTCCTCATCGGCGTGCTCTTGTTCATGATGACTTTCGTGGTCAACCTGACCGCCGATTTGATTGTCCGCGGCGTCAGGAGGAAATGATGTTTGCGGAAACCCCACTCGTTCGGCGGAAGCAGCGGCAGGAGACCATTGCCAAGTGGATCTTCTTCAGCATGGCGGCGTCGATGATCGTGCCGCTGATCCTGATTGTCGGCTACCTTTTCCAACGCGCCTGGCCGTCCCTCAGCCTGAGCTTCCTGATCGACGTTCCCACGCACGGCATGACGGAAGGCGGCATCTGGCCGGCGCTGGTCGGCACCATTTACCTGGTTGTAATCTCCCTCGCCGTTTCCGCCCCGATTGGAGTTCTGGCCGCGGTTTACCTCAACGAGTACGCCCGGGACAATTGGTTTAACCGGTTGATTAACCTCGCGGTGATCAATCTGGCGGGTGTGCCCAGCATCGTACATGCGCTTTTTGGCCTGGGGGCCTTCGTGTATGCCGCCCGGTTCGGCTACTCCATTATTTCGGCCTCGCTTACGCTGGCCATCATGACGCTGCCGGTCATCATCGCCAGCACGCGGGAGGCCCTGGCGAGTGTGCCGCGCAGTTTCCGCGAGGCTTGCTGGAATGTCGGCGCCACGCGCTGGCAGACCATCCGAGGTGTTGTATTGCCCAATTCCATCAGCGGCATTCTCACCGGGATCATCCTGCAGGTCAGCCGGGCGGCAGGCGAGACCGCCCCGATCATGTTCACCGGGGCGGTATTCTATAAAGCCGTGCAAAAGGGCGATTTGTTTCCCTACCATTTGCAAGACCAATGCATGGCCCTCTCCATGCATCTTTACACGCTTGCCACCCAGGTGCCCGGTGTGAAGGAATCCATTCCCTTTGCCACCGCCGTGGTTCTGCTCGGCTCGGTCTTGCTCGTCAATGCCGCCGCCATCATTCTGCGCGCCTACCTGCGCTCCCGAAAGAAGTGGTGATGACTTCTGACACCCAGATCGCCGTCCAGGACCTGCGCCTTGCCTATGGCCACAAGGAGGTTATTCACGGCATCTCCTTCGACATCCAGCGGAACGAGATCTTCGGCATCATCGGCCCCTCCCAGTCGGGCAAGACTTCGCTGCTCCGCTGCCTCAACCGCACCATCGACTTCACGCCGGAGGCGCGCGTATCCGGGGTCATCCGTGTAGACGGGGAAGACGTGCGGAAGGGGAGAGACGTCTTTGCCCTCCGCCGCAAGATTGGCATGGTCGCGCCGCTGCCGGTTGGCCTGCCCAAGAGCATCTACGACAATGTCGCCTTCGCCCCGCGCTGTGCCGGTATGACCCGCAAGAGCCAGCTCGACGAGATCGTTGAACAATGCCTGCGCCAGGCGGCCCTTTGGGACGAGGTGAAAGACCGCATGGACAGCCTCGGCACCAAGCTTTCCGGCGGCCAGCAGCAGCGCCTGACCATTGCCCGCGCCCTCTCGCACCAGCCCCAGATCCTCTGCCTGGACGAGTTCTCCATCGCCATCGACCCGGTGACCACCATGCGCATCGAGGACGTGCTCAAAGAGCTGCGCAAGGACATGACCATCGTCCTGGTGACCAACCTCACCCAGCAAGCGCGCCGGCTGGCCGACCGCACGATGTTCCTTTGGGACGGCGAGATCGTCGAGCTTGGCCGCAGCGATGTCCTCTTCTCCGATCACCCCGCCAACCGGAAGACTTACGAATACGTCAATGGGATATTCGGATGAGTGATTCCCCTCCCCATGGCATCACCGCGCGGGACCTGAACCTATGGTACGGGAAGTTCCAGGCGCTGATCAATGTCAGCGTGGACATCAAGGAAGGCCTCATCACCTCGCTCATCGGGCCATCCGGCTGCGGCAAGACGACGCTGCTCCGGTGCTTCAACCGCGTGAACGAGCGTTACGACTATGTCACCACCTCGGGCGAGATCAGGATTCTTGGCAAGAACATCTATGATCCTGATGTGTCGCTGATCGAGTTGCGCAAGGCGGTCGGCATGGTGTTCCAGCGCCCGAACCCCCTTCCGATTTCGGTATATGAGAACGTTGTCTTCGGCCTCCGCATCCATAGCGAGCGCGACGCGTTGCAGCGCTCCAGCCTCGACCAAGCGGTGGAAGCGGCGCTGACCGAGGTCGGCCTTTGGGAAGATCTCAAGGATCGCCTCGATGCCAAGGCGACCTCTCTCCAACTCGAGCAGCAGCAAAAGCTGTGCATCGCCCGCCTTCTACCGCTCAAGCCGCGCGTCATCCTGATGGACGAGCCCTGCTCGGCGCTCGACGTCGAGGGCACCCGCGCCATTGAGGAACTGATGTTCGGTTTGAAAGGCCGCTACACCATCCTCATCGTCACGCACAACATGGCCCAGGCCCGCCGCGCCAGCGACGAGTGCATCTTCATGCTGATGGGCGAAATGATCGAGCACCGCCGCACCGAGGACCTGTTCCTGACGCCCACGCACCCCAAGACCTCCGAATACATCGAGGGCCGATATGGTTAGCTCCCCCCTGACATGTCTCCCCCGCCTCCCTTTGTAACCTAAATGTAACAGAACAGACGCATTTTCGTCATAATCGTCCGTGACATTCGCTCCGTGGCACTAAACGCAAACAACTGATGCAATGAAAAGAACAAAAAGCCTGAACATTCTAGCAATCACCGCGCTCGCCTCAACTGTCCTCTCCGCGAGTGCTCAAGCGCCGTCGGCGGAGGCCCTCATTAACAAGCTGGGCTCCAAAGGCGTTCTGACGGACAACGAGGGCAAGGAACTCCTAAGCGAAGGAACCCAAACCAACCAGGTGAGCGCCTCCAAATGGAAATTGAGTGACGCTATCAAGAGCATTGGTCTCTATGGCGACGTCCGTTTACGTTACGAGTATCGTGGTGTGGACAATGTCCCAGGAGCAACATCGGATACTTATGAGCGGGAGCGGTTCCGCTACGCCGTCAGGCTCGGCATTCGGGGCGATCTCTACGACGACTTCAATTATGGCCTCCGGGTCGAGACTTCCACTAATCCCCGTTCTCCCTGGGCCACTTTTGGCAATAATTCCACGGGCGGTTCCGTCACTCCAGCGGACAAGGGCCAGAGCGGTATCGGGATCGGCCAGGTGTTTTTGGGCTGGCACCCGACAGATTGGTATGAAATGACGGTTGGCCGGATGCCCATGCCGCTTTACACCACACCGATGGTTTGGGACTCGGACATCAATCCTGAAGGGGCGTTCGAGAAATTCAAATACACGATCAACAACGTGGATTTGTTCGCCGACTTCGGCCAATTCGATTATCAGGATCCCACCGAAGCGAATGAGTTACCCAGCAGCGACACGTTCGTGCTGGCTTGGCAGCTTGGGGCCAACGTAAGAATCGACAAGAATATGTCGTTCAAGATCGCGCCGGCCTTTTACAATTACACCGGCGTCGGCACGACGGGCAACGGACTCAATCTGCCGTTCGTTGGCCAAGGCAACGCGGCAGGCGCGAATGCTGGTGTCCCCGGCGCTACGGCCGCCAATCTTGCGGCATACAATCAGAATGGCATCAACGACCTGCAAGTGCTGGAAATCCCAGCCGAATATAGTATCAACGTGAACAATACCCCATTGGGACCGATACAAATCCGGGCATTCGGTGATTTTGCCTACAATTTGTCGGGTGATAGTCGCGCTCGCGCGGCCTACAACGCCAACCCCGCGGCGTTTCCCGGTTTGAGCGGGGCGGCCACTGGCCAGGACAAGGCTTATCAGGTTGGACTCGGCATCGGGGGCGGTGGACCGCTTTACGGTCCCACCCAAGGCTTGGTTTACGGCTCGTTTTCAAAGAAACACGCTTGGGAACTGCGGGCTTACTGGCAACATATCGAACAATATGCGCTGGATGTGAACCTGATTGACTCGGATTTCTTTGAAGGCCGGGGCAATCTGGAAGGCGTCTATGTCGCGCTCGCCTATGGCATCACGGATGGCATCATTGGCACCGTCCGCTATGGCTACGCGCAGCGCATCAATAGCCAACTTGGCACTGGTGGCAACAACCTGGACTTGCCGACAATTAACCCCATCAACAACTACAACCTCTTGCAGCTTGACCTAACCTGGCGGTTCTGAGTCAGAGCGGCTTCGAGGCCGCCACCACGGCAAATGTAACAATTGAAGGCTTGCGCCGTAGGTGAGAGAATTACACGGTTAGGTTAATTGCGACCGGCTGCCGGCCTTGAGCGCAGTGTGTGCGGCTGAGGCGGGCGCCGATTTATGAGGAACCGAACTATGAAGACGAACAAGAAGCCAAACTCCAAGGCGAAAGTTGACCTGAGCGCCGTGGCTGCCGCGGCAGAGAAGCAGGTCGAGGCGGCCCGTAAACGGGCACGCCTGGCGAAGGCCCAATTCAAGCAAGCTCGCAGAGCCTTGAAGCAAGCCAAGAAGGCCGCGAAGGCAGCTCGCAAACAGGCCAAGGCCGAAGCGAAAGCGCTTAAAGCCAGGGCTGGAAAAGCAACCAAGGCGCCGGCGAAAGCCGCGAAGGGGACCAAAGCCCGCCGCGTTGCGACTGCCGCTGTCCACGGGAAGCCCTTGTCGCGAACCGCGCTGCCAAAGCCGGCTAAGCCCGAGAGCGGGCCCCAAACTACCGTCACCAGCGCCCCGATTTCTCCAGCCTAGCCGCTGGGCCCGTCTGAGAGGAATCGCGAAGGCCCAGACGAAGGTGAGGCGCGCGCAGTTACACTCTTGCTGCGCAATAGCCCAACATTTGTGACATCACTGGCCCACGCTTGCTCGTGGGGAGAGCATCGTTGCAAGCAGCCTGGCCTAGCCCCTCGTCGCCGGTCTGACGCTTCTGTCTTCTGTTTTCCGCCACCCCCGCTCCACTGCCCTTTGTCGCAAAATCTTAACATTGCCGTCGCACGACCGACACGCAGCCATGTCAGGGTTGGGCCATTCTGTAATATGCAAGCGATCGAATCGGAAGCAGGAATGGACTACGGGATCGCCGCGCGATTTGGAATCCTCAAGCAGCGGTTGCTCCTGCAGCGGCTAAATGAGTTGCCTGACTCGGCGACGCACGATCAGATTATCCGCCAGGCCAATGAAGCGGCATTCATGTCGTGGCTGACGAAGTATCCGCTGCTGACGTTTCCCTGCCTGTTTGAAGAAAGGGCCTTGGCAGCGACGGAACAAGCCCGATGCCAGGCTCATCTTTATTGGAAAGGCCTGGAGCTGCAAACAGCGGCCCGCGCGGCGTGAGACCGCCGTTGGTCCAAGGTGGAGAGTATCCGGGTTAGCCTCTCGGGTCGCCATTTGGCCTCTCTGTCTGATCCAGACTGGCCCTGAGATAGAGCGCGGCAGCAGTTAACCGCGACGCTCTGTAAAGGCCGAGCCACCTGGTGAATGTTTGCTCAAGTTGGGGGCCAGATGTCGGAGCACCCGAACCTTTCGTATCAAACGCACCTTCCGCAATTGACTCGGGGAAAGCGCTCAGGATACGCTCTACGAGGCTTTCGGAATATGGAAAAAAAGACCCGCCGAGCACTCGTGAATAAACAGCGCTCATGTGATAATCTTTACGGCTTAGCCGCCCCGAGTGGAACCTGCGGGATAGGCGAGGCGGGAAGGCTGAGTCATCGCCGCAAGCTCATCCGCGGCAGCCATTCGGCAAGCTGCCAGTGTGGAAGCGTGGTAGTCTGCGAAGCTCGCGTTGCCAACCGGCTAGTCGCATACGAGGACGGAGCTTTCAATCTCAGGCCGCTGCTCGCCATCTGCGCCCTGGTACTGCCTTTGGCGGTCCTCGCCCAAACTCCGTTCTTTACGCCGGGCAATCTGGCGGTGCTGCGTGTGGGTGACAGCAGCCAGACGCTGACGAATTCCGGGAATACGGTCTATATCGATCAGTTTACCCCGGCCGGGACATTGGTGAACAGTATGGCGGTTCCGGATAGCGGCGACAGCGCCCTGCTGGTCAGCGGGGTGGCTAGTTCCGAGGGCGGTTTGGCCCGGTCACTGGATCGCACTCTGCTCACGTTCGCCGGCTACCACACCAACCGCGGTACGGTCAGCGGTTCCCTGGCAGACCAGAAGGGGTCAAAGGTGCCACGCGGCCTTGCCACGGTCAGCGCCCAGGGCGTTTACACGCTGGTTCAGACCAGCACGAGCGTTTACAGCGGCAACAATATTCGCGGTGCCACGGCCGACGGGACGAACAACTTCTGGACCGCTGGCACCCCCAACGGCACTTATTGGTTTAATCCCCCGCAGACTCCCGTGAACGTGCAGACCGGTGGCGGGAATACCATGGCGGTTCGGGCCGCGGGCGGGAACCTCTATTTCGGGACCCAAAAAGGGGTCATCGGGATTTACACATTCCAAGCTGGCGGGTTGCCCGAGACCGCCACGCCTACCAATCTGCTCTTTGCGACCGGTTCCAACAGCCAGCCGGCAGGGTTCGACCTGAGCCCGGACCTGACGGTGGCTTATGTGGCTGACCAGCGTACCTCGTCCGGGGGCGGCATCCAGAAATGGACCTGTGCCTTTGGGACCTGGGGATTGGGCTACACACTTTCGACGGGCTCCGGCAAGGGCGCCTACGGCGTAGCGGTGGATTTTTCGGGCGCCCACCCGGTGGTGTATGCCACTACTGTAGATAGCGGTTCATCCAACACCAACCGCCTCGTTAGCATTGTTGATACGGGGCCTGATGCCCTGCCCACGGTGCTTGCGGTTTCGGGCGCGACCGCCTTTCGCGGGCTCGATTTTGTCCCTGACTTGCGCCCCATCATTCTCGCCCAGCCTCAAAGCCAGATTGTGACCAACGGCAGCACGGTGAGCTTCAACGTCACGGCCTCGAGTGTTTATGCCTTCGGCTGCCAATGGCAGAT
>Ga0187862_10004740_pt1 | contig 12735 bp, 7 predicted proteins | sample June2016WEW_10_1_FD_133003 | JGI IMG/M metagenome (GOLD analysis project Ga0187862, IMG submission 133003) | Peatland microbial communities from SPRUCE experiment site at the Marcell Experimental Forest, Minnesota, USA - June2016WEW_10_150 | ecosystem: Environmental > Terrestrial > Soil >...
GCGAAAACGTCGCCGCATAGCCGACCGCTATCGCGCGGCTGGTATCTCGAAGTATGTTGTTCGGCGGATCGCCGGGAAACTGGGGCGGTTGGTCCGTCTTGTCCGTCTGATAATTGCCCCGCACGAACAGGCGCTGCGTGCCCGTATGATTGATGTTGTAATCCAATTTTGCAATCGTGGTGTTCAATCGCGTGGGATTTGGCGCCGAGAAACTGTAACAACTGATATTGAATCCGTCGGCATTCGAGCACGCCGAAGAGTTCGCCGTCGGGTACTGCTGGAAAACTCCTGTTCCCTGCGCGTTGGCAACAAACTTATTCACCCCAGGCCCGTTCGGGCAGGATCCAATGGCCGTGCAATTTGGATCCATCTCCGCAATTTGTGTAGGCCCCACAGCGTACGCTCCCGCGGGCGCGCTCCATGATTTAGTCAGACCTTGCACAGTGTTGCCGAGACATGCTGTTGGGTCGGCGCAAGGATAAAAAACCACCCCGTCCTGCATATTTGGCGCGGGCACGTTGCGTTGCACCTGCTCATTTTCGGCCAGCCGTTGTCCCTCGTACGTGCCGAAGAAAAAGAGCCGGTCCTTGATGATCGGCCCCCCCAGCGCTCCGCCAAACGTATTGCGAATTACTTTGCCTGGAACATTGGGCAAGCCGTTCGAGAGCTCCGTCTGTTTATTGAACCAGTCGTTTGCCGCTGTGACCGTGGGACGATTCTGCTCGTACAACGAGCCATGGAATGTGTTCGTTCCACTCTTCGTAACCAGCGTAACTTGTCCGCCAGACGAGCGTCCTTGATCCGCGTTATCTCCCGTTGTGGTCACGCGAAATTCTTCAATCGAATCGAGCGTCGAGCGCACGGCTCCCTGAAATGCCGTGCCCGTCGCCTGTGTGTTGTTGTCCACGCCATCCAGCGTGATGTTGGCCTGGTCGCTGCGCCCGCCGTTCAATGCGCCATTGCGCGTATCAACGTTGTCTGTGGGACTCGCATTGGCAATAAACGTCACGCCGGGCTGCAAGCTGAGCACGCCCGCCGCGTCGCGTCCCTCGAATGGCAGCGCAAGAATCTGTTTCGATTCAAATGTGTTGCCAAGAGTGGCATCCTGCGTGTTCACCGTTTGCGAGGCGGCTTCCACCTCCACAGTGGTAATCCCAGATGCAATCTGCAATTTGATGTCGTTCGTGGCAGGGTTCGAAACCAACAGCGCCAGTCCATTTTGTTTAAAGGTCGCAAATCCCGCTGCGCTCACCGTCAGAACGTACGTAGCTGGCCGCACATCCTGAAATTGGTAAAAGCCGTTCTTGTCCGTCTGCGTGCTCAAACTTACGCCGATCTCCGGACTAGCCAATGTCACCTGAGCCCCAGGAACCACGGAGCCATTCGGGTCCATAACTGTTCCGCGTAAAGACGTCGATCCAGCTTGTGGAAATCCAGAGACTGCACAAAACAACAGAATAAAAGCCAGGCAGCACAGCGAATAAACGCGCTTCATAAGACTTCACCCTTTCCCCCGACCACCTGAGCGGTCAGTGGTTCTATCGAGAGTCGAATCGTACATTTCCTTTTGATCGGCCACTCGCCGTTCTGAGCCTGGACCACCACGCCGTAAAACGGGAATGCGGGTGAAACTATCATTCTGAAAATGCCTGCCCCGCGTTCCACGGCACAACGCCCGAAAGTAGAACTATTCGCCTCTAATTCACCAGGCACCCCTGGCAACATCCACCACTGCCCAAAATACAAACTGGCACCGGTGGAAGAGATACCTCCCGCCAGCACCCGCTGAAGCACCGTTTTGCTCCGTGATGTAGTTCTGAAGAGGCAGGAACCCCAAACGCTCTTCCCTCGAGACTTGGCGGACCGGGAACAATTGCCCTTGCAATCTGGAAGCTCCCCCGGACCACCTCGCCACACCACGAATATCCCCGAAAGTTTTCAAATTCTTAGGCAAATCGGGGCTGGTGTCAAGAAAAGATCCTTGAATGGCTGGTAACGGAATTACGAATGATTGGACCCTTGGCCTACATCTTCCAAATTGCGGAGATTCACAACCCTCCCAGCCTTTGTTTTGTGCCCTACCGCTCTCTTTGCCGTTTTCGTTGTTCAGGACTTCCCGAAATGGAGCAGCCGCGCCTGTGTGATCGCCGTATTCGCCAGGATCGGCTCCAAAATGGCCCCAGTTACCTCGCCATCCAACCGTACCAACGATACGGCTTCCGCCCCGCGTGAAGCCTCCCTGCGTCCCAACGCAAACGTGGCTATGTTCACGCCATGTTTCCCCAGCGTCGTCCCGATATATCCGATCACCCCAGGCTCATCGTTGTTACGAAGGTAAAGCACCGTCCCTTCCAATTGAGCCTCCAGCGGAATTCCATCGATGTTGATGGCGCGCGGTGAGCCATCGTGCAAAACCGTGCCCTCCGCGCTGAACCCCGTCTCTCCCTCTTTTTCCGCCACGGCTGCCACCTCCAGCGTGTTGGGAAAGCCATGTTCTCGCCGCCGCGTTTCTTCTTCGACGGTCAGACCGCGCGCCGCTGCAATTGCGGGTGCGTTCACCACGTTCACCTTCTGATCGAGCACGGCATTCAACAGCCCCGCAAGCACGGCGCTGCGCAGAAGGTGCGTCCCAACTTCCGAGAGCTCCCCCGCATAGCGAATCCGTATCCGGGCCGGCCGCGTCACCGCCGCCTGCGAAACCAGCGACCCCAGTCTCTCCGCCAGCGTCAAGTACGGCCTCACGCGCCGGTATTGCTCCGGCGAAAGTGCTGGCAGGTTTACCGCGTTGCGGATCACTCCTTCCGCTAGGTAGTCTCGCACCTGCACCGCAACCTGAATCCCCAATTCCTCCTGCGCCTCCGCGGTCGAGCCGGCCACATGCGGCGTGCAAATCACGTTCGGCAAGCCGATCAGCGGTGAATTCTTTGGTGGCTCTTCGGCAAACACATCCAGCGCCGCGCCCGCAACCTGCCCACTCTTCAGCGCCGCCGCCAGGTCTGCTTCGTTGATCAGTTCGCCTCGCGCCGCGTTCACGATCCTCACGCCCTTTTTCATCTGCGCAATCGTGGCGACATTGATCATGTTCTGGGTTTGCGGGCTGACCGCCGTGTGCAGCGAAATAAAATCGCTCTCCGCAAGCAATTTCTCCAGCGGCATCAACTCCACCGATAGTTCCCGCGCCGCAGCCTCGCTGATGTAGGGATCGAACGCCACAATGCGCATGTCAAACGCCACCGCCCGCGTGGCCACTTCGCTTCCTATGCGGCCCAAGCCTACTAATCCTAGAGTCTTCCCACGCACTTCCGCGCCGGACGATGACTTCTCCCATTTTCCTTCGCGCATCGCCGCATCGAATTTTGGCACTTGGCGCACCATCGCCAGCAGCAGTGCAAATGTATGCTCGGCCACACTCACCGAACTCCCGCCCGGCGTGCTCATCACCAGGACGCCCCGCTTGGTGGCCTCGTCCAGGTCAATGTTATCTACGCCAACTCCCGCGCGCCCCACCACGCGAAGATGAGGCGCCTTGTCCAACAACTCTGCCGTCACCTTCGTGGCGCTCCGCACGATCAATGCGTCCGCATCCGCCAGCTCGCCCTGAAGTGTCTCCTTCGTCGTCTGCACGATGTGCCAGCCGGTTTTCTTCAGGAGTTCCACTCCGCGCTCGCTGATCTTGTCTGCAACGATGACTTTCATGAGTCCTCTTTTCGGGTAGGAGCCGTCGTCCACTCCCTGCCGGTCTCCTCCCAGTATGGAAAACTAACCAAAGTACTGTGCGGCTCGCTGCATGTCAATTGCAGCCCGCAGGAGAAATCTAAATGTTCGCTATTCGTGTCTGTTATAGTTCTCAAAAGGGAGTTGCCATGAGCTTTTCCGAAAAGATACAGAAAGATATTGTCACGGCCATGAAAGCCAAGGATGAGCTGCGCCTCAGCGTCCTGCGCATGGTGAAATCCGCCGTGCAGCTCAAGGAAGTCGAGAAATTGCGCGCGCTGGATGATGCCGAATCCATTCAACTCCTCCAGACGCTCCTCAAGCAGCGCAAGGAATCCATCGATCAATTTACCAAAGGCGGCCGCATGGATCTTGTCGAAAAGGAAACCAAGGAACTGGCGATTATCGAAAGTTATTTGCCTGCCGGCGCCTCCGAAGCCGAGATGGACGCCGCCGTGACCCAAGCCATTGCCGATACCAAAGCAGCCTCCCTCAAGCAGATGGGCGCCGTCGTCAAGGCCGCCAAAGAAATTCTCACGGGAAAGACGGTTGACGGCAAGGCTCTAAGTGACCGCGTTCGCGACCGCCTCTCCAAACTCGGCTGATCGTTTCGCACTCGCGTGCGGTTGAAGCGATTTCCATGTCTCTACCGGAATCCATTCCCGTCCGTTACTCTGAAGAAGACGCAGGCTACGTCAGCGTGCGCCCGGTGGTGAAACAGGTTTTCCGTCTTAACGAACTGGCGGATATGGTCGTCAGCATTGCCGGTAAGGACCCCGCTCGCGTGCACCAAATCTTCCGCAGCGGCACTGCGGTCTACAACGGCTACCGCTACTGGTGGGAGAGCATTGCGGCGGAACCGTCGGAGATTGCAGCGCTCCTTGCTCCTTTCCCCGGCGATGATCCTGCTCGACCATTCGCCCCATCCCAAGCCACCGCCGCGGTTCTCGAGATTGGCGGCGGGACGCAACGCCATGTCGTCGAAATCACACGCAAAGAGGCTTCCGCAAAGAAATTCCTGGCAAAGTTAACGCCCTGGCAGGTCCTCCTGCAAAACATCGCCAGCCATCCGGCCCGCTACGAAAAATACTCCCACGCCCGCCGCGCCGATCTTTTCCGCGTCTCCCTGCCTTATGACGGCGCCCAGCAATTGGTCGCAACCCTCCTCGAAGCCGCCCCGCGCCACCTCCACCACCGCTGGAGCAATCTCAAACCTCCGGCTACGATTACTTTTGTGATTCCCCGCTAGAATCCGGGGGCTTGCGAACCCCTCAGCTCCCCTTCGGCTTGAGCACGGCAGTGCTCCGCTCGTCCGACGCAATGATGCGGTAAAACTTCTTCAGCTGATCCAGCTTTTCGACCGGCACGCTCAACTCCTTCAACTCAAGCGTGCGTGTGTACACCAGTGCGCCATCTTTCACTTCGCACTTGCTGTGATAACTTCCGAAAGAGTATTCGGCGTCCGCGGCCAGGGGCAATTCGTCAACTTCATATCCTGGCGGCAATTTGATTTCCACGGTATCGACATTCTTCATCGGTCCACCGAATTCCACGGGATATCTGCGAGGTTCCTTCTTCTCCAGGATGTCGCTCGACCAGTTCCCAACTACCCTTGGACGCACCAGCAGCAGGTTTCCCGCCCCTTTCGCGTAATTGATGGCTTCAAACGAATAGATGTATTCAAGCGGCAGATCGTGAACATCCAGATTGCCCACTTTCGCCGAAGTGATCTGAAACATCCCCAACGATTGTGACAGGAGCGACTCAAGGTGTTTGATCCGGTCCGCGTCCTTGGTCGCAAAGCGCAGCTCATAGCGCTGCTCATCCGCCAAGTCTCCCCGTAGAATTTCTGTCACATCGCCGCTCACTGCCCCATCCGGCGACAGCTTCAACTTGGCGATCCGCCGCTGTCCGCTCGAGGAAGTTGCAAGCTGCGGTACATGGATCAGTTCCCCGCCGTCTTCAGTCACAAGCAACCCGTAATTGTCCTGAAGTTCTCCCTCCAGTTGGCCGAAGGGCGTGACTTCGCTAGTGGGATCGAAGATCAGAATCCTTCCCAGCTTTGGGTGATTGTAGATCTCCATAAGGGACGGATCCCTGACGTTATCTGGCAGCTGAATTCCCAGGATTACGTGGTCAAACCAGAATACATACGGCGGAGAGGTTGCTGTTACAGCGCCGCGAGTCGTATTGATGATGATCAGAGAAGAATCGACGCCAATCTCCTTGAGCATCGCGCTCATCAGCGTCGCCTTGTCTTTGCAATCCCCATAGCGGTGCGCATAGACATCCCGCGCTGCATGAGGCTGCCATCCGCCGATTCCGAGTTTGATGAAAACGTATCGAATGTCCTTTTGCATGAATGCGGCAATGGCCTGCATCTTTGCCAGCGTTGTGGGCGCCATGGCCGTCAGTTCCGCAACCTTCTGCTTCATCTCGGGTGATGGATCGCGTCTCCCTCGCAAAAGACTGGTTTCCCAGCGGCCCATGTCCGCCCAACCTTCAAATCCTTTCCCCCCCGAACCGCCTGCAGGGAAGAACGATACGATCATCTGTCCCGCGGAGCCTTCCAGCGGCGGCATTCTGTCCTCTTCGCGGATAGCCAGTATGTCCGTCACCACCCACAGCCACAGATTTGCTCCCGCCGTCGTCGGCTGAATCTCCGCATGGTTCGCCCAGGAAGCTTTGTACTCCCAGCCCGTGGGGAGCTGCAGCGAATATCGTGCTTCCTTCACGGGTATCTCCCTCTGAAAAAACCACCGCGTCTGCAAAATGTAAGGGTGCTCCTCTTTCTCGACTTCGTAGCCGACCACATTCCCGGGTTCTGCCGCAGGAATTCTAATCACCCGTTCCTTTTCATCACTGGCCAACTCCATGTAACCCAGTCCGGCGTACGACCGGTCTATTGCATCCTTATCTCTAACCTCATAGTCTTTGCCCTGCGCCGGGATGCACCATCCTCGTATTCCGGTGATCTTCGAGTTTGAATCGAAATACGCTCGCGCTTCACCGTACACTTTACCGCCCGGACGCAATATCTTGTACGCCCGCCGCTCGATGGTCTTTACCTTCCCTTCTGACTCCACGATCGTGATGTCCTCGGAGTACACTGCCACCGCGTCTGTTTTTTCATCGTGGGGCGGAAGCGGCGCCGTGGCGGCCGTATGCATCCAGACCGGCGCTTCCCAGTTCGGCGGGTCCCCGGCAAGAGCGTTCAGGGGATATAGCGTCGCGAGGCACGCCCACAGCACCGGTATCACAAAGCTACCTAATGTGAGTTCCCTGAGCTTAGTTACTTGCCGAAGCGCCACCGGGCTGAAGCACGATTTGTTTATCATCTTCGGTCCTCATCATCTGATAAAAGCCCCGCAACGCCGCATAGCTTTCTTTCGGCACCACGAGCAAATCTATGCGAAATTCTCGCCGGACCTGCAGATCGCCTTTCTGATTCTCAGCACTTAGTTTGTATTCCGCGACTTTGACATCCTCGTCGATCGGTTGGGGCAGAGTGGCAATCCTAAAATCAAGCGGCAAATCAATCCTGATGTCGTCGACTTTCTTAAACGGGTACGAATAGTAAACCGGGTAAACGCGATCAGCATGTTCGAACACGCGCTTCTCGTCCGCAGAAAATAGACTTACAGGGAGCAATGCTTTTCGTCCTGCCGAGGTGGCGAATCCTGGCACCTTCAGCGTGAACTCCGCCTTCAGCGGTTGGTCCGAACTCTTCCAGTCGGGTGCACTCGTAAGCTCTGGTTCGCTAGCCGCCCCCATCGATTCCTTCACTTCGTTTTCAAGAAACTTCTTCCGGCTGGTTTCATCTTCATTCCGCTCATCCAATCGCCGCGACATCCCCGCCAGGCCCGTCCACGTCACGATCAGCTTGCCTTCCAGTGAACCATCCTCCAGCAGCTTCAACTCGCCCTTCCGCTCGATCCGCGAAGCGTCGCTGGCTGGCACCTCCGTAGTGATCCACTTCCCGCCGTCCTTATCAAGCTTAAGGCCGAGTACTCCGGTTTCTTCCCAAGGCAGCAACCCAAAAGGTGCGAATGCCGCACCCGGATCGAAATACAAATCCTTGCCATCTAATTTCACCAGAACCACGTTCGCGTTCAGTTCCTGACTGTTCAGGCGTTCTTTGTGGAAGAAATACTTGTCGCGGGAAGATACAACGCACGGAGTGGCGCTAAATCCTGCCGCTCGCACCAATCCCATAAACAGCCATGTGATCTGCCCTTTGCTGCCGTACTGGTTTTTCCAGAGCTCTTCCACGTTGTTTGCGGAGTTCAGCTTATCCCGCTTCTGTTCTTCTTCCGTCTTGCTCTCCTCATAAGTCGTGTTGCGCACCTGTTGTGTGCGTGCGTAGATTTTCTGCAGCTTCACCATCGGAGCGTCGTTCGGTAACACGATTTGCGCCACCGCCTGCTCCATCGCCTTGCGCTTGTTCACGAACTCTTCGGCATGTCCGTTTTCCTTCTTCCCGATGTTGGCCCAGTATTTATCGGGATTAAAATCCATGGCGCCCTCGTAATAGATGAAGTTAACCCTCATTTTCAACTCATCTTCAGGCGGCATGTATTCCTCCGTTTGAAAAGCTGGGATGTTGTTCGTCTCCATTCGGATTACTTTGTTTGCGCCCTCTTCTTCTGGCGGCTTGGTTCCCGCTGGCAATCCGGCCGGCCAAACCCACCGCACGTTCACGTCTGGCGCGCCGTACTGCTTCTCCACGTAGCGCTTTAAGCTGAATTTTGCGTGCTTGGTGAACAGCTCCTCGCTCAAGATCCACCGCGAGTCATAAATGTAGTAGTCGGCAAAATCGTAGTCGAAATGGTACTCGACGATGCTCCCCACCGTTACTTCCGGCATCGAGAATGTCTTCGCCAGATATTTCAAGCTCCTCGATTTTTCGATCGTGTTCTCATAAACCTTCCCATCAAAATTCACGATCGAGCCATCCGGGTGGACTGTTCTGGCGCGAATGCGGCTAACCGAATAGCGCCCTCTTGCGAACGGAATCTCGATATTGCCGAATTCACGTCCTGCTTCGCTCAGAATTTTGATGCGCAGGTAGTTATATTCAGAGCTCGCCGTCAATTTATCTTCCCGGTCCACCTGCCGGTACAGGTAAATCGCCGGTGCTCCAGGTGCCAACGGTTCGCTGGTCATTTTCAACTCCGCCGGATCGATGGGCAACCATTCGTCACCGGCGCGCGCACTGCCAGAAAACAACATAGATAAAAGCAGAATTGCTAGGGGGAGATAATACAATCGTCGCATCGCCAAGGCCGGCCTCCGTTGGGCGTACATCTCATACACATTTACATCTCAGCTCTTACACACCACTCAGATTTCTTCGAGTTTTGGACCAGGTTCCGCCGCGCGCTACCCGTCCGCCCGATGACTCCACAATTACGCTGACACTGATCATGGATATCACTCTTGCCAAATATCTCGCCCGCCTAATTCGAGCCATTACCGGCTAGCTGACGCGCCTCCCGGTAAAAGCACGATTTGCTGGTCATCCTGAGCCCTCACGACCTGGAAAAAACCGCGCAGCGCTGGATAGCTTTCTTTGGGCACCAAGGTCAAATCCATTCGAAGTTCTCGCCGGATGTGGAGCGCACCTTTTTGATCCTCCGCGGAAAGTTTGTATTCCGCAGCCTTGGAATTCTTATCAAACGGCTTGGGCAAAGTGGTGGTCTTCCATCCCAGCGGCAAATCAATCGTGATGTCGTCGAGCTTCTTCACGGGATACTTGAAATAAATGTCGTACACCCGCTCTGCGTGCTCGAACATGTGCCCCTCGCCCGCTGAGAACAAGTTCAGCGCAAGCAACAGCTTGCGTCCCGCTGAAGCCAAGTATCCCGGCACTTTTACGGTGAACTCCGCCTTCAGGGGTTCGTCCGAACCTTTCCAATTTGGTTGGTTGATGAGTTCCACTTCGCTGCTCATTGCGATTGACGCTTTCATGTCGTCTTCAAGGAACTTCTTCCGGCTGGTTTCATCCTGGTTTCGCTGCTCCGCACGACGCCACATTCCTTCCAGGCCCGCCCACGTCACGGTTACCTTGCCTTCCAACGAGCCGTCCTCCTGCAAATTCAAATCGCCCTTCCGCTCGATCCGCGTGGCATCGCTGTCGGGCAGACTCGTCGTGATCCATTTTCCGCCTTCCTTGTCCAGCTTCAGCCCGGGGACTCCGCTTTCCTCCCAGGGCAGTAGCCCAAAGGGCGCCGACGCCGCTCCGGGATTGAAGTACATTTCCTTCCCATCCAGTTTGACGAGGATTACATTCGCATCTAATTCACTATTGTTTAGGTGATCTTTGTGGAAGAAATACTCCTTGCGACGCGAAACCTTGCACGGGTACGCCTCAATTCCGGCCGCGCGCACCAATCCCAAGAACAGCCACGAAATGTCCTCTGCCCTACCGTATTGATTCTTCCAGAGATCCTCCACGTTCGCCGTGGATTTCAGATTCTCGCGCTTTTTCTCCTCTTCCATCTTTTTTTCTTCAAGATCCAGGTTTCGTATCTGCTCTGTGCGCGCATAGAGCTTCTGCAGCTTTACCATCGGCGCGTCGCTCGGCGATACGATCTGGGCCTCCACCTGCTCCAGCAACTTGCGCCTGCTCACGAATTCCTCTACCCGGCTGTTTTGCTTTTTCCCGAAACTGGTCCAGTACTTGTCCTCATTCAATTCCGGTACGCCATACGAGTAAATGAAGAGGACCCTAAACTTGAACTCATCTTCCGGCGGCATGTACTCTTCCGTTTGAAATGCGGGAATATTCTTGGCGTCCAACTGGATGACGTGCTTCTGGTCCTCATTCACCGGTGTGGCTTCCTTCGGCAAGCCAGCAGGCACGACCCACATCACCCTCCAGAGTTCTTCCCTGTAGGGTTTGAGGCTGAATTTTGCCTGCTTCGTGAACAGCCCTTGGCTCAGAATCCAACGGGAGAAGGACAACGTGTACTCTTCGTACGCGTAGTTGTAGCTGTATTCGATGATGCTCCCCACCGTTACTTCCGGCATCGAAAATGTCTTCGCCAGATATTTCAAGTTCTTCGATTTCACGATCGTGTTTTCATAGACCTTCCCGCTAAAATTCACGATCGATCCATCAGGGTGGATTGTCCGTGCACGAATCGCATTCACACGGAAATCCTCTTTGACAAAAGGGATCTCGATATTGCCGTAACTCCGCCCCTCATCCGTTAAGATCTTGATGCGCTGGTAGTTATATTCCGTCGAGTTCACAACCTTGTCGGTCCGTTCCACGAGGCGGTAGAGACAAATCGCCGGTGCTCCCGGAGCCAGCGGCTCGTTGGTCATTTTCAGTTCCGCCGGATCGATAGGCGGCCATTCGTCTCCCGCGCGCGCGCTGCGCGCAAACGCTACGGCAAGCAGAAAAATCAGAAGGGAGATAAAGTGCATCGCTCTCGTAAACAAGGCGGGCCTCCAAGGGACACACTCTGCAAACACAACCTGAGTCAGCTGTCAGGAATCGTTCTTAATTCTTCGAATTTTGGACCAGGTTCCGCCGCTTGCCACTTGTTCAATAGCAAGCTGCCGTATTACCTTGAACAATATGCACGGGTGTCACTGCTGTCAAGTGCCGCAGGCACATTGCCTTGTGTCGGATGGAAACACTACGAGTAAGACCTGCTGAAACGATCGCCTGCCGCTCTACATGATTGCTGTCGGTGGCGCGGGCTCGTCGGGGCTCCCCGCGTTGGAAAGCGGCACCAGGATCATCACTGCCACGAGCACCGCCAAAGCAATCAAAGGAGCAATCGGCGAGTCTCCAATAGAGAGATGCGCCAGCGACGTGTTTGCATGAGGATCATGCGCGAGCCTTTTCGCAATGACTGCGGCCACACCGAGTCCGCAGAGAGCCTCTCCGGCGATCAATCCCGATGCGGTCAGGACCCCCGCATTGTCCACGCGCGCTTTCTGTGCGTCATTGAGATTGCGCTTGTCGCGGAGTCGATCGGTAAGCCAGCGAATCACGCCGCCCACGAACATCGCCGAGGTGGTTCCCAGCGGCAGATACATGCCAATGGAAAACAGCATCACGCTCTTCACTTGGATCAAAATCATGACGATGCCGAGCAGCATCCCCACGATGATCAGCGGCCATGCCATGTCCCCGCCGACGATGCCTTTGGATAACATCGCCATGAGCCCCGCTTGGGGCGCTGAAAGCGCCGGGCTCCCGAAGTGATACGCCTTATCAAGCACGGATAGCGGAAAGAACAGCACCAGCGAAGCCATCACAATCCCGAGCAGATCGCCGACCTGCATCTTGGAGGGCGTGCCACCCAGAATATGCCCCACCTTCAGGTCCTGCAGCATCTCGCCGGCAACGGCCGAGGAGACGCAAACCACAGCGGCCACTCCCAGGACTGCGGCAACGCCGCCTGCGCCGGAAACTCCAAGAACCACCATCAGGAGCGCGGCGATCACCAGGGTACAAAGCGTGAGTCCGGATACCGGATTATTCGATGAGCCGATCATTCCGACCAGATTTCCGGACACCGCCGCGAAGAAGAATCCGACGACGATCATGACACCGGCCGCAACCAGTGCTCCTATTAAAATTTTAGAAGCAGAGAAGGTCCCTGCGCTCCCGATGAAGTAGTGATAGAGCAAAACCATGGCCACGAACACGACGCCTATTCCCGCGAAGACTCCCTTCGCGGGCAGATCCCGCTCCGTACGATCCGTCGCTGCATGCGCTGCAGCGGACTTTTTCAGATCGGTGATGGCCCTACCCATGCCCATGGCCAACTGTTTGCGCATTTTGAACAAGGTGTACGTCGCACCCACCAGCATTCCACCCACCGCGATCGGACGCACGATCGAGTAGTAGATCGCTCCGGCCAGCAACGGCCAGGAAAGCATCTGTCCGGCCGGTTGTGCCGCCTGGATGTAAGGACCGACCGTAAAGGTCAGCAGGGGAACCAGCAAACCCCATGCGAGCACTCCACCGGCGAAGTTCAGCGCAGCCAGTCGTGGGCC
>Ga0187862_10004754_pt1 | contig 12717 bp, 7 predicted proteins | sample June2016WEW_10_1_FD_133003 | JGI IMG/M metagenome (GOLD analysis project Ga0187862, IMG submission 133003) | Peatland microbial communities from SPRUCE experiment site at the Marcell Experimental Forest, Minnesota, USA - June2016WEW_10_150 | ecosystem: Environmental > Terrestrial > Soil >...
AGCAGCGCTTCAGCGCTCCGGCGTTCGCCACTTCGGCAAAGATTTTCGCTGCTCCCAAGGTGGTGAGGGTCGGAACGAAGACGACCGTCTCTGAAATCGCCGCGGAGCTGCGTCACGCGGGCTATTCCGAAAAGGACGACGAATCTTCGCTCGGCAGTTATCGTCTGCATGGCGGCTCGATTGAAGTTCTGCCCGGCATCGAGTCTTACCACAGTCCCGAAGCGGCCACCATCACCGTCGCCGAAGGAGCGGTCTCCGCCATCCACAGCCGCGTTACCGGCGACCTCGCCGCCTATGAGCTTGAGCCGCAGATGCTGGCTTCGCTGTTCGACGCCGAGCAACGCTCGAAGCGTCAACTGGTAAAGTACGACGACATCCCCAAGATCGTGGTGCAAGCGGTAACGTCGATCGAAGACCGCCGCTTCTTTCAGCACAGCGGCGTCAATTTCATGCGGCTGGCCGAAGCCGCATGGATCGACCTCATGCATGGCCACCATCAGCAGGGCGGTTCGACCATCACCATGCAGCTGTCACGGGCATTCTTTCTGAGCCCGGAAAAGACCTTCAAGCGCAAGCTGATCGAAATGCTCATCGCGGTGGAGTTGGAACAGAAATTTTCCAAGCAACAGATTTTTGAGTTCTATGCCAATCGCGTCGATCTGGGACAACGCGGATCGTTCACCATCTCGGGCTTGGCCGAAGGCTCCCGCTCCTATTTCAACAAAGACCTGAAAGACGTTACCTTGCCCGAAGCCGCGCTGCTGGCCGGATTGATTCAGGCGCCCAGCCGTCTTTCACCCTATCGCCATCCCGAGCGCGCCCTCGATCGCCGCAATCTGGTGATCGAGTCCATGGTGGAGACCGGCGACATCACGCGTGAGCAAGCCGATAAAGCCAAGGCGATGCCGCTCAAACTCGCTCCGCCGAACGTTGAAGCCAGCGATGCGCCGTACTTCGTGGATATGGTTCGCGACACCGTCGTCAGCAAACTGGACGAGCGCGAGGTTAACGAGCAGGAGTATCGCATCTACACGACGCTCGATCCGGATCTGCAACAGGCGGCCGCGCAAGCGGTCGAAGCCGGCATCAAGCTGGTGGACGATCAGGTCACGAAAATGCGCACCAAACGGACCAAGGTCGGGAACAAGTTTGAAACCACAGTCGCGCCCGGCCCCCAGGCGCAGGTGGCGCTTGTGGCCATGGACCCTCACACCGGCGAAATCAAGGCGCTGGTCGGCGGACGAAACTACGGAGCGAGCCAGCTGAACCACGCGCTCGCCAAGCGTCCCACCGGGTCGATCTTCAAACCGTTTGTGTACGCGGCCGCCATGAATACGGCAATCGACGGGTCGACGGCCGTGATCACCCCGGCATCCACGGTTTCCGATCAGCCTTCGACGTTCGCCTACGGCGATCAGATCTATGAACCGCGCAACTACAAAGAGGAGTACCACGGGGACATCACGCTCCGCTACGCGCTGGCCCTTTCGCTCAACAACGCGACTGTGAAGGTGGCGGAAGAAGTGGGCTACGACAAGGTAGCGGATCTGGCCAGGTCGGCCGGAATCGCCTCGGTGAAAGCCACGCCGGCGATGGCGATCGGCGCCTACGACGCCAGTCCTGTCGACATGACGGCGGCATACACAAGTTTTGCCAACGGCGGCATACGGCTTTCACCCGTTTTCGTAAATTCCGTGCGCAACTCCAAAGGCGACATCGTCGTCAACTTCGGAACCGAGAAGAAACAGGTTCTCGATCCGCGCATCGCCTTCGTCATGACCAACATGCTGGAAGGTGTCATGAACTTCGGCACCGCCGCCGGGGTGCGCTCCCGCGGATTCACCGCTCCCGCGGCGGGAAAAACCGGCACTTCGCACGACGGATGGTTCGCCGGTTACACCAGCAATCTGCTCTGCATCGTCTGGGTGGGATACGACGATTACAGCGACATCCACCTGGAAGGCGCGCATACAGCCGCCCCCATTTGGGCCGAATTCATGAAGAAAGCGGTTACCCTGCCCCAATATGAGAACGTGCAGCCCTTCACCCAGCCCGAAGGCGTGGTGGACGTGCAACTCGACAAAATCACCAACCGCCTGGCGACCCCTGCCTGCCCCGACGATTACACAATTGCCTTCGTGGCCGGCACCGAGCCTCGACAGACCTGCGACCAGAGCGGGGGTGTGCAGGGGTTCTTTTCCCGGATGTTTGGCGGAAATTCCGAGAAAGCGCTGCCTCCGCCCAACCCTAACGGGAACCCGCAGGCGGCCAACGGTGTCCAATCCTCCAATGGCGTCCAATCGGAGGAAGAGGCCAGGCGAAAGAAAAGTCTGTTCGGCAAGATTATTGGCGTGTTCAAGGGAGACAGCGCTTCCGAAAAGGATGACAAAAACACCCCTCCGCCGTCTAAAAGCAGTGGCAGTACGCCGCCGCAGTAGTAGCGTAGTGGTGGATGTAGCGTAGTAATACAGAGTGCCTTAATATCGCAAGTCCGGTTCCATGGCATCAAACTTGCTCGCGAGGTAACGCCGTACCCTGAACTGCCAGGAAACTCTGACTTTTTATAGGTCCGGCCGGGGGTGGGATATGATTTCCTGGATCCGTATCAGCTCTGTAGCAGTTCTCTTCGCTGTTCTTCTCGTTCTCCCAGCGCAGGCTCAGAACACCGAACAGTTGCAGGTCAGCCCTCCGCCGCTGCACCGCGTCGATCCGCCCGCTCCCGGGGCGTCGCCAGAGAAACTCGAACAAGGCGGCGACGACCTGCGCGAGGAGAAGAATTTTCTCGACGCCATCGATTATTACCAGGCGGCCTTGAAAGGCGCGCCGGGGAACGCGACCCTGCTCAACAAAATCGGATCTGCCAACTTATGACGCAGCGCTACAAAGAAGCCAGGAAGAGCTTCGAACACGCGATCAAGGCTGATCGTAACCATGCTGACGCCTACAACAATCTCGGCGTCACTTATTACGCCACGCGCAGCTACGGCGCATCCATCCGGAACTATGAGAAGGCGATCTCGTTGAATGGTGATGCCGCCTCCTACTACAGCAACATGGGCACGGCATATTTCAGCAGGCGACAGTTCGAAAAAGCCATAAAGTGTTATACCAAGGCGGTGGAGCTTGATCCCGACATCTTCGATCGCAGCTCACACGCCGGAGTCCAAGCCAAGCTGCCTTCTCCCGAAGACCGGGGCCACTACGATTATGTTCTCGCCAAGCTCTACGCCAAGACGGGCGAGCCCGACCGCTCGTTGCACTATCTGAAGAAGGCGATGGAAGAGGGTTACAAGGACATCAAGGACGTGTACAAAGACAATGAGTTCAGCACCTTGCGCAAAGATCTCCGCTTCACGGAACTGATGGCGGCGAAGACCACGGCCATCCCCGATTAGATCGGAATCTCTTGCCGTCCGGGAATGGGTTGGGAAAAAAGGTAGTAGTGGTGCAGTTTGAAATCCACCGGGCTTGAGAAGGGAACCGACCTGTGGGAAACTACCTGGCATGGCAAGACCGCATTTGGTGATTATCAAAGAAATCGACGGAACCCCTGTCCAAGGCGTGTGTTCGTCATGCAAAGACGCAGTATTCGACACTAGCGCAAGCGCGTTTGCGCGGGAACACAAGCAAAGTCTGAAGGACCAGTTCCGGGAGCATTTCAGGAGCGTCCACGAACGTGAGGACGCCAGCCAATCGGCTGCTCGGATCGTGAAAAAAGCGACCGAGGACTAACTGCACCACTACGGGGAAAAGCGCGGAACAATCGGAAAACTCCGCGAAACTTTTTCGGTGGCGCGGGGTTCTCAAAGCTAATGCTCCTGAAAACAACAGGGTGAGTAGGGAGAACAAACACCCACCGGTTGCCGAACCCGAGCACGCCCCAAGCAAGCAACCGGTGGGTGAATTGCAACCGAGACCGGAGAGCTGAGATCTGCCTGCCGTCAGCTTCTCTCCGAAATATATTCCTCGACCACCTGCTTCCATTTTCCCTGCGCTTTCAATATGTATTCGACCGCGTCGCGCGCAGCGCCATCCCCTCCAGAGTGAGACGTCGCCCAGTGGGCTTCGGCTTTCACCTCGGGCCGTGCGTTCTTTACCGCGATGGCCAGGCCACATTTACGCATTGCCGGCAGATCAATCACGTCGTCGCCAACGAAAGCGGCTTCGGCAGCGGTGATGCCGTCTTTTTCGAGGATCTGCGCAAAGACGGACGCCTTGTCCTGAATGCCCTGGTACACGTGATCCATCTTCAGATCGCGCGCGCGCAGGGCAACGGTTTCGGAGATGCGCTTAGTGATGATCCCGGTCTTGATTCCCGCCAGGCGGGCCAGCGAAATTCCGGTGCCGTCGTGCGCGTGGAAACCCTTGGCCTCAATCAGGGTCGTGCTGTGCAGGCCGAAGCCTCCCTGATCGCCATGCTGGGCGGATTTCTCGAGCACACTCTGCTGAGTTCCGGAATGCGAGCCTCCCGGCGCGGGGAAAATCCAGATTTTGCCGTCGGTAAGAACGCCGTCAACGTCGAAAAGGATGAGTTTAATTTTGCGGGCGCGAGCGGTAGCGGATGATTTGGCCATCGCCGCGATTCTAGCAGGCAGTAGCCCCAGCGGGCAGGTTGCGTACCGACGGCTGCCCTCGGCCGTCCAGTCGAGGGCAACTCAACCACCACTTACGGTTGCGGCACGGCTACGCTTTGCAACTCGATTGCCGGCAGCCCCAGTCGGCGCCGCGCTTCGTCCAGCATGGAGGCCGTCCGCGTGGCCCCGCAGCGCGTTACACCCAGAGCCCGCACCCGGAGCAGTCCGTCCAGGTCCCGAATACCGCCGGCAGCCTTCACCTGCACCGAAGGCGGAGAATGCCGACGCATCAGGATCAGATCCGAATCCGTCGCACCCGTTGGAGCATAGCCAGTCGACGTCTTGACCCAATCCGCGCCCACCTTGCCGCAGATCTCGCAAAGCCGTATCTTCTGATCATCGTTGAGGTACGCGTTCTCGAAGATGACCTTCACCTTCTGACCCGCCGCATGAGTAGTATCCACCACCGCGCGGATGTCGTCTTCCACATACAACCAATCGCCGCTCAGCACCTTGCTGATGTTCACGACCATGTCGAGTTCCTCGCCGCCGTCGGCCAGCGCCTGCCGAACCTCGGCCACCTTGATCGCCGTCGTGTGGACTCCGTGCGGAAACCCAATCGTAGTGCTGGCGCGGACTTTGCAATTGGAATGACTGCCGTGCAAACGCTCCGCACAGTGCTTCAGCGCGTAAGGCATGATGCAGACGCTCGCCACATCGTAGGCCAGCGCCCGCGAAATGCCATTCTCCAGATCGTCCCATTTCAACGTAGGATTCAGCAGCGAATGATCAATCATCTTCGCGAGGTCAGAATATGAATAAGTCAAAGTCATATTCCGCCATATTAAGCCCCAGATGACCCGATTGTCTTTGTCTCCACGAGGGCGAACATTTTACGAAACTACGAATTCCGGCTACAATCTTTCCCATGCCGTCTGCAGTCTCTCCTTCGTTAGCCTGGGCACATCCGCTGGTTCAGGAATGGTTTACGGCGCGCTTCTCCACGCCGACCGAACCGCAGGAGCAGGGCTGGCCCCACATCCTCGCCGGCCACACCACGCTGATCTCGGCTCCGACAGGATCAGGCAAAACGCTGGCCGCTTTTCTCGCCTGCATTAACCGCCTCGTCTGCAAGGCACTGGCGGGCGAACTGCGCGATCGCACCGAAGTTCTGTATATCTCTCCGCTCAAAGCCCTGGGAAACGACATTCAGAAAAATCTCGAAATCCCGCTCGGAGAAATTCTGCAGATGGCCGGCGATCGCGGCCTGTTGATGCCCGAGATCCGTACCGCCGTACGCACCGGCGACACGTTGATGAAAGACCGGCGCCTCATGCTGAAGCGCCCGCCGCACATTCTGGTTACCACGCCTGAGTCGTTCTACATCCTGCTGACGGCGGAGAAAAGCCGCGCCATTCTGCGCGATGTCGAGACCGTGATCGTTGACGAAATCCACGCCGTGGCCGACGACAAGCGCGGCGTGCATCTGGCCCTTTCGCTTGAACGCCTGGAAGCCCTCACCGAACGTCCGCCTGCCCGCATCGGCCTTTCCGCAACGCAGAAGCCCATCGAAGAGGTCGCACATTTCCTGGCTGGTCACTCTGATCCGCAAAATCCGCGCCCCGCTCCCGTGATCGTCGACGTCGGCCACAAACGGACACTCGATCTCGGAGTCGAAGTTCCGTCTTCGGAACTTGGCCCGGTTGCGTCGAACGAGATGTGGGACGAGATTTACGAGCGCATCGTGCAACTGGTGAATGCTCACCGCTCGACGCTGGTTTTTGTGAACACGCGGCGGTTGGCCGAGCGCATTGCCCATCAACTGGGCGAGCGACTGGGCGAGGAAAACGTGGCCGCGCATCACGGAAGCTTGGCGCGTAAGCTGCGTCTCGACGCCGAACGAAAACTGAAGGAAGGCCAGGTGAAGGTGCTGGTGGCGACCGCATCGCTCGAACTTGGCATTGATGTCGGAACCGTGGACCTGGTGTGCCACATCAGTTCGCCGCGTTCGATTGCAGTTGCTCTGCAGCGCGTAGGGCGTTCGGGTCACTGGCGGGGCGCGGTCCCTAAAGGACGATTTTTTGTCACCACACGCGACGATCTGGCGGAATGCGCCGTGCTGGTGCGAGCGATTCGCTCGGGCGATCTCGATCGGCTCATTTTTCCCGAAGCCTCGCTCGATGTGCTGGCGCAGCAGATCGTAGCGTGCTGTGCGGCTTCGGGCAGCGCCGCCACGGCTAACAAATCGGGCGATCAATCAAACGACGGATGGGATGAAGACGAATTATTCGCGCTCGTGAAGCGCGCCTATCCCTATCGCAATCTTGCGCGCGAAACGTTCGACGCCGTGCTCGCCATGCTTTCCGAAGGAATCGCATCGCAACGCGGCCGCTACGGCGCGTACCTGCATCACGACCGCATCAATCAGAAGCTGCGCGCGCGCCGCGGAGCGCGTCTGGCGGCGATCACCAGCGGCGGCGCGATTCCCGACAACGCTCTGTTCACTGTGGTCGCCGAGCCGGATGGTGGAGTTGTCGGAACCGTCGATGAAGACTTTGCCGTCGAGAGCATGGCGGGAGAGGTCATGCTGCTGGGGAACACCTCCTGGAGGATTCGCCGGATCGAAGGAAAGTCGTCGCGCATAATCGTGGAAAACGCGCAGGGTGCTCCGCCTGGGATACCGTTCTGGCGTGGAGAAGCTCCGGCGCGCACTGCGGAACTTTCGTTGCAACTCGGCGAATTGCGCAAAGAAATCAGCGACCGCCTGCCCGGTGTGGTTCCGGTAGAAGGATGGCGGAATCTTACCGTAGTCACTGACGCCGTAAGTTGGCTGCGCCAGGAGTGCGGGCTGGATCTCTCTGGCGCGGAGCAACTGATTCAATACATCCTCGAAGGGCGCGCGGTGCTGGGCGACGTGCCGACGCAGACGACGATCATCGCCGAAAGATTCTTCGACGAGGGCGGCGGGATGCAGTTGATCATCCACGCACCCTTTGGCGGACGCATCAACAAGGCCTGGGGACTGGCGTTGCGCAAGCGCTTCTGCCGCGGCTTCAATTTCGAATTGCAGGCCGCGGCCACCGACAACGGCTTGAACATAGCGCTGGCCGAGCAACACAGCTTTCCGCTGGCGGACGTTTTTCGATTCCTGGCCTCCGAGGGCATGCCGCCCATCCTGGAGCAAGCGGCCCTGGCGTCGCCGATTTTTCAGACCCGCTGGCGGTGGGATGCGACGCGAGCCCTGGCTCTGCTGCGTTTTCAGGGCGGCAAGAAAGTGCCGCCGCAAATCCAGCGCATGCGCTCCGACGATCTGCTGGCCTCGGTTTTTCCCGATGTAGCCGCCTGCCAGGAAAATATCGAAGGCGACATCAAGATTCCCGACCATCCGCTGGTGCACGAGGTCATGAAAGACGTGCTCACCGAGGCGCTGGACATCGAAGGCCTCGCCCAAGTCTTGCGCGGGATCGAGCAGGGACGGATTCGCTGCCTGGCCGTGGACACGCCGGTGCCGTCGCAATTCTCGCACGAAATTCTGAATGCAAATCCGTACGCCTACCTCGATGACGCGCCGCTCGAAGAGCGCCGGGCGCGCGCCGTCGAGATGCGGCGCGTGTTGCCGGCCTCCGTGCTCGAAAAAGTCGGCGCTCTCGATCCCGCCGCCATAGCGCAGGTGCAGGAGGAAGCGTGGCCCGACGTGCGCGACGCCGATGAACTGCAAGATGTGCTGCATACGCTGGTGATGGTGCCGACGAACAGTTCTCAGTTCTCAGGTGTCAGTTCTCGGGAAGCCAAACCGCAGCTCACCGCCAACTGGAGCGACTTCTTCGATCGTCTGCAACAAGAGAATCGCGCCGTCGTGGCGGAAGCTGCGGGAAAGCGTTATTGGGTCGCCGCCGAGCGCGTCGAATGGTTCCAGACAATGCATCGTGTGGCGACGGGGCTCTGCCCCGTCCCCGCGGGGCGAAGCCCCGCCACCACACAGGCGCTGAGTTTCGACGACGCGGTGCTGGCCGCGGTGCAGGGATGGATTGCCCATCTCGGTCCAACCACCGCGTCGGAAATCGGCGACTTGCTAGGGCTGCCTGCGACCGAGATCGAAAAAGCTCTACTCCGCATGGAAGCCAGCGGAGCAATTCTTCGCGGCAGCTTCCGTCCCACTGATTCGCGTAAAGATGACGCGCGTAAAGATGATTCGCATAAACATAAAGATGATTCGCGCCCAGCGGCATCCGCTGCCGGCAAGCCCGAAACCGAATGGTGCGAGCGCCGTCTGCTGGCCCGCATTCATCGCCTTACCGTTGCGACGTTGCGCAAGCAGATCCAGCCGGTCAAAGCGGCACAGTTCATGACTTGGCTTTTACGTTGGCAGCATCTCGCTCCCGGCACGCAGGTGCGGGGCGAGCATGGGATGCTCGAAGTGATCCGCCAGTTGCAGGGGTTTGAAATTCCCGCCAGCGCGTGGGAACGGTTTGTGCTGGCACGCAGAATCTCGGACTACGATCCCGCCCACCTCGATCAACTGTGCCTGACCGGCGTGGTCGGATGGGGCCGCCTGTCGCCGCATCCGGCGACGCTCGAAGCAACTGGCACCGATGAGACAGGCCGCGAAAACCGCCGCCGAGTGATTCCAACCCGAGTCGCACCCATCGCCTTTTTCGTCCGCGAAGATGCCGACTGGCTCCGGCCACACCACCCCGGGGCGGAGGATTCCGCCACTTCGTTCCTGAGCCCGGTGGCGCAGGCGCTGCTCGAACTCTTGAAGCAACGGGGCGCTCTTTTCTTCCCCGACATGGTGCGAGCCACGGGCCGGCTCAAAGCGGAAATCGATACCGGACTGTGGGAACTGGTCGCAGCCGGTCTCGTGACCGCCGATGGATTCGAAAACCTGCGCGCACTAGTGACGCCGAAAAGTTCGGCCGGAAGCAGCCTGGCAAAAATGCGGCGCCCGCGCCATGCGCCCGGACGCTGGTCGCTGCTGCATACCGAAGGTGCCGACCGCGACCGCAGTGTCGAGTCGTGTTGCTGGATGTTGTTGCGCCGCTACGGCGTGGTCTTCCGCGACCTGCTGGTGCGCGAGACCAATCTTCCGCGCTGGCGTGAATTGCAAATCGGCTACCGCCGCCTCGAAGATCGCGGCGAAGTGCGCGGCGGCCGCTTTGTTGATGGATTTCTAGGAGAGCAGTTCGCCCTTCCGGTGGCCGTCGAATCCTTGCGCGCCCATCGCAAATTGCCACAGAATGCAAATGCCGAGCGCGTCGTCATCGCCGCCGCTGATCCGCTGAACCTCGTCGGGATAGTCGTTCCCGGCGAGCGCATTCCCGCGATCTCAGGAAGAAGCGTCACGTTTCGCGACGGCGCGTGGGAAGCCGAAGATGCGCTGCTGGCTTCCGGCTACTAGAAGCTGTGCTGAAGGCTGGTACAGCGCGGCGTCAGAGCGACACATTTTATGGATTGTCATCCTGAGCGAAGCGAGGGATCTGCATCTTGCGGCGAACTACAGATCCCTCGCTTCGCTCGGGACGACAAAATGTGGTGAGTTGGGTGTTGAAGAGAGGGGCCAGACTTTCGCTCGGCTACCAGTTCACGGCAAATTCAACTTCAGCAGCACCTGCGGATCCAAATACACGCCCTGCCAGCGCACGGCCAGATGTAAATGCGGCCCCGTGGCGCGCCCCGTGCCCCCGCTAAGTCCGATCGGCTGCCCTTTGCTCACATCGTCGCCTTCTTTGACGAGGAAACTAGACAGATGCAGATAGAGCGTCAACAGTCCCTGCCCATGGTCGATCACCACGAAATTGCCTTCATAGAACATAGGTTGGGCCAGGATGACGCGTCCGCTATTCACGGCTGCCACCGAAGTTCCACCGGGCACGCGGAAATCAAGCCCAAAATGCGTACTCTGCACCGAGCCATTGAAGACACGCTCGGCGCCAAACACGTCGGAGATCTCGGCCGTCACCGGCGCCGCGAACGAACCTTTCCATTCGCGCTCCGGGCTCAGGGTTTTAAAAGCTTCGGCTTTGGTCTCCTTGTCCTGTTCGATCTGGTGCAGGTCTTCGGGATTGGGCGCAGTGTAGCGTCCGGGAACAGACAACACCACGTGGCGGGGATAGCTTTGGTGTTGCACTCGAATTTGTTTTTCGAATGAGATCGCCTGTCCGGCAGATGGTCCAGAGGAAGTCTCGGCGTGAAACTCGATAGGATAAGCTCCCGGCTTGGTTTCCAGGCTAACTCCGGCGAGCGCGAACCATGATTTGTGGCTCGCATCAAAGCTAAACGCAATCTCGTGGCCGAGCCAGTTAGCCGACAGCGTGCGAACCGGCTTCGGCGTGATGACACGGAAAAGTACCGGCGTTCCGTTGACCAGCCGGGCGGGTTGGTTGACGACAATCCATTTGCCGACTATCGATTGAGCGGCAGCTGCCGCGGGTACGCTTGCCGCCAGCGCAAGCACGAACGCCAAGAGCGTGACGGGATGGAAGAGGCGTTCGCGCATCGCGGTTTCAGACTAGAGCTGACTAGTCCTAGTCGTTCTCTTCGGCTTCTTCGTTGATCTTGATGCGGAGCGACTTGAGGAACTTCATATCCTGATCGCTGATCTTAAGCTCGGGATTGGTGCTGAGGGTGGAGACCAGGGAAGTCTTGTCGGTGGTGTGTTCACCTTGCTTGCTGACGCCGATGGTGGCTTCGAGAACCAGGAAAATGTCGTAGCCGCCTTCCTTGATGCGGGCAACGACTTCAGCGATCTGCTCGGAATCGGACAGTGACTCGTTGATCGCCTCTCCGAGATCCTTCATAAGCTGCTTCAGTTGCTGATCCACGAGTCCCCCTGGAATCGGACGCCGCTGATGGCAACATCACAAGTGGTTGTGATGCCGCCCATCGCCATTGTACGCCCGGCCGCTGCTAAAATCGACTGATGGCGACTGACTACGATGGTGACCGAATATGGTGACCAAATAATGATCGACGGCCAATGGGTCAGAAAGATTAAGCTGATTTTCCGCGCGGCCGCTAACCTGCTGGAGCGTAACCGGATGGGCCGGGCGGTGCTGATGGCGATCCGCACGACGGCACGTTCTTTCGGGCGGGTGCTGTACCAGCTCTGGCTGGAAGTGACCGGATTCATGTTTTTGGCGATTGCGGGGATCGGGGCGCTGGCCGGCATCCGCGAATACGGGAAGTACCAGACTCGCCACGCGGCAGGACCGGGCCGGTTGCTGCTGGCGGTCTGCTTCACGGTTTCTTTCACCTGGTTCGGGCTGAGCTCCTTTTGGCGGGTAAAGAGAAAAGCCAAGAGCTAACCGCCGAGACGCCGAGAGCGCCGAGAAGTGCAAGAAGAAGGGCAGGAGAACATGACGGAACTCAAGACGGCCGAATCCGCAACGAAGCGGGAAGTCAGCCCACCGGTTCAAGAGACGTCTTCTCACATCCCCGTACGCCCCCTCTACACGCCCGCCGATCTTGCCGCATGGGACTGCGACCGCGATGTCGGCTATCCCGGAGAATTTCCCTACACCCGCGGCGTTCAGGCCACCATGTATCGCGGCCGCCTGTGGACCATGCGCCAATACGCCGGCATGGGCGACGCCGAGGAGTCGAACAAGCGCTACAAGTATCTGCTCGCGAACGGCACGACGGGGCTATCGGTGGCCTTCGATTTGCCGACGCAGATTGGCCTCGATTCCGACAATCCCCTGGCCGTGGGAGAAGTTGGCAAAGTCGGTGTGGCCATCGATTCGATCGAAGACATGCAGCGCCTGTTCGATGGCATTGACCTGACCGCGATTTCAACATCGATGACCATCAATGCAACGGCGTCGATCCTGCTGGCGTTATACGTGGCTGTGGCGCGGCGGCAGGGTCGCGACATTCGCAAGCTCTCCGGTACCGTGCAGAACGATGTGCTCAAGGAGTACATTGCGCGCGGAACCTATATTTATCCGCCACAGCAGGCCATGCGCATCATCACCGACATGTTTGCCTGGTCGAATGAGCACGTGCCGGAGTGGAACACGATCTCGATTTCGGGCTATCACATGCGCGAGGCGGGGTCGACCGCGGTGCAGGAAGTCGCCTTCACACTAGGCAACGGAATTGCCTACGTGGAAGCGGCGATTCGCGCCGGCCTCGATATCGATAA
>Ga0187862_10004756_pt1 | contig 12713 bp, 8 predicted proteins | sample June2016WEW_10_1_FD_133003 | JGI IMG/M metagenome (GOLD analysis project Ga0187862, IMG submission 133003) | Peatland microbial communities from SPRUCE experiment site at the Marcell Experimental Forest, Minnesota, USA - June2016WEW_10_150 | ecosystem: Environmental > Terrestrial > Soil >...
GCTGCACGCCGGCGGCAAGTTCAACCACTCGAACTACAAAGTTTCGGGCGGGCTGCACGGTGTGGGGGTTTCGGTGGTCAATGCCTTGTCGGAGTGGCTGAAGCTGGAGATCAAACGCGACGGTAAGGTCTACTACCAGGAGTACCGGCGCGGCGATCCGGCGACTGGCCTCGACGAGATCGGCGTATCGGAGAAGAGCGGCACCAAGGTGACATTCAAACCGGATCCCACAATTTTTGCGGGCATCACGGAATTCAGCTTCGAGGTGCTGTCCCAGCGACTGCGCGAGCTGTCGTATCTGAACCGTGGCTTGACCATCACACTGGAGGACGAGCGGAGCGGGAAGTCGCACGAGTTCCAGTTCGCGGGGGGCCTGGGTCAGTTCGTGGCTGATCTAAATGCCTCCAAGGTGCCGGTGCACGAGAAGCCCATCGTCATCGAAGGTAATCAGGAGGAAACCCAGGTCGAGATCGCGGTGCAGTGGAACGATTCATACCAGGACGCGATCTATTGCTTCACCAACAACATCAAGAACAAAGACGGCGGGACGCACCTGACCGGGTTCCGCGCGGCCCTGACTCGCACGATAAACGGCTACGCCCAGTCCGCCGGGTTGCTCAAGGATCTCAAGAGTGGCCTGGGTGGTGACGATATCAGCGAGGGGCTCACCGCCGTGGTGTCGGTCAAGCACCCTGACCCGAAGTTCAGCAACCAACCCAAGGACAAGCTGGTTTCCTCGGAGGTCAAAGGCATCGTCGAGCGCGTGGTCAACGAGGGTTTGGGTCGCTACCTGGAAGAGCATCCGCGCGAAGCCAAGCAGATCATCGAGAAAGCGGTGTTGGCCGCGCGCGCGCGCGACGCGGCCCGCAAGGCGCGCGAGCTGGTTCAGCGCAAGGGCGCGCTCGACATCTCGTCGCTTCCGGGGAAGCTCGCCGACTGCCAGGAAAGGGATCCGGCCCTTTCCGAGCTGTACATCGTCGAAGGCGACAGCGCTGGCGGCTCAGCCAAGCAAGGGCGCAACCGAAAGGACCAGGCCATCCTTCCCCTGCGCGGGAAAATACTCAATGTCGAGAAGGCTCGCCTCGACAAGATGCTGTCCTCGCAGGAGATCGTCGTTCTCATCACGGCGCTCGGCTGCGGCGTCGAGAAAGAGAAAGAGATCGACAAGATTCGCTACCACCGCGTGATCATAATGACCGATGCGGACGTGGACGGCAGTCACATCAGAACCTTGCTACTCACCTTCTTCTACCGGCATTTCCCTGAGATAGTGGAGCGCGGCTATCTGTTCATAGCGCAGCCGCCGCTCTACCGAGTCAAGAAGGGCAAGCGGGAGCTGTACCTGAAGAATGAGCAGGCGATGGAGGAGTTTCTGCTGGAGAGCGCAACAGAGAATCTGCTGCTTCGACCTAGCACGGGTGGTGGAGCCGTCACGGGGGACAAGTTGCGCCACCTGGCGCGGCAGGCTGGTCGCTACAAGCGGCTGCTGAGGGTATTGGACCGGAAGTGCGATGCGCGTCTGATCGACGCCATTGTCAAGGCGGCCCGGTTGGCCAAGGCCGATCTTCGTGATCCGAAGATCCTGGCCAAGGCGCTGACCCGCCTCGAGGAGTACTTCGATTCCTATGCGCCTGAGCTGAAGGATGTGGTGCTCAAGCTGGCGCCCGACAGCGAGCACGGGGGCTACAAGATCGAGGCGCCGGTGCGACCCGCGGGAATCCGGCGGCCTACCGTGATCGACTTCCAGTTCCTCGATTCGCCTGAGTTCGCTGACTTGACTGCGCTGTACCAAGAGCTGGCGGTGCTGGGTGCCCCGCCCTATCACCTGGAAGCTGGGGCCGAGGCCGTGGCTTTCAATCGGCTCGAAGATCTGGCGGAGCACGTGCACGAAGTTGGGAAGAAGGGCCTGCAGATCCAGCGCTACAAGGGCCTCGGCGAGATGAATCCCGAGCAGCTTTGGGAAACGACCATGGACCCAGCGCGCCGCACTCTGCTGCAGGTGCGGGTCGAGGATGCCTACGAAGCCGACCGACTCTTCTCGACACTGATGGGCGACCTGGTTGAGCCGCGCCGCGAGTTCATCGCGCAGAACGCGCTCAACGTGCGCAACCTCGACGTTTGACAGGGTCGGGACATCCCCGCGCGGGCGCATGAAAAAGCCCCGGTCAGGAGTCCGCCCGGGGCTTCGCGAAATAGGAATCGGCTAGCAGGCGAAGATGCGATTGAGCTTTTCTTCTATCTTCCCCTCGTTGGACTTGGTCGCGACTGCAATTTCCTTAACCAGCAGGGTGCGAGCGGTGTCGAGCATCTTGCGCTCACCAAAGGACAGCTCCTTGTCCCCCTTCAGGCGCTGCAGATCCCGCAAGACCTCTGCGATCTCGAACACGGAGCCGGTCTTGATCTTCTCCATATACTCGCGGTAGCGTCGGTTCCAGGTCTGCCCCTCCACTGAAACTTCCCGGCTCTTGAGAATCTCAAAGACCTCGTCGACCTCGTCGGCGCGGATCAGCTCACGCAGACCTACGGCACCGGCGTTCTTCGTCGGAATCATGATCTTCATCCCGTTGTCTAGAATCTTCAGGATGTAGAAGGTGTGCTTGCTGGACGAGATCTCGCGTGTCTCAATACCGATGATCTGCGCCACCCCGTGAGCCGGGTAGACCGCCAAGTCTCCCACGTGGAACGATGGCTCCATTTAGATCCTCTCGTGATGTTTAATAACAGCGCGCTTCGGAAGCCGAAGCGCGCGCACTTTACCAAGCTGCTTTGAACCCGTCAATATGAATCTGTATTGGAGACTACGCAATGGTCAAGATCCTGGAATGACATGATGCGAGGCGCAACCCACACATAGTGAAAGGTATTTTAGCATTCAAACGCAACCAGGCGAAGGTATTTGAGAAAGAAGGGTTGGAGTTGACAAGGTAGGGGGGTGAAACGTAGGGTCTTGTCCCACGTGGCCATGAAGGTGACGAGCAAGAAGAAGAAAAGGGCGCGGACCAGCAGCGGCGGGAGAAGACGCGTCCGAGACGAGGGGCGGGGTTCGTCCAAGATCAGGGGAATGCGCAGCGTTGGGAAGCGACACGGAACTCCGATGAGGGTGGGCTCCGGGAGGGCGAGGGATGAGGAGCGGCGGAAAGCGAAGCAGCGCAAGGTCGGAGAAGGGAGGACGCCGGGGGCAGCGGTGAAAGCAAGCACGGGCCCTGTTTCTTCGGTCCCTGTGCCGGGGCGCGAACCCGAGAGTCGTGGAGCACCACCGCCTCTGCCGACTCCGATTGCCACGTTCAACATCTGATGACAGCGGGAGAAGCAATGAGCGACCAGGGAGCGTTGGGCGAGAAGCGTGAACTAGCGGCGAAAGTGCTGCGGGATGTGCTTGAGCGCATGGGGGTTGATGCTGAGGTGAGTGCGTTTGACGACGGCGAGCGCATTATTCTCGACGCACATGGATCGGAGTCCGGGTTGGTTATTGGGAAGAAGGGGGCGACGCTGGACGCGCTTCAGTACCTGGTCGGCCGAATCGTGTTCAAGAAGCCCGGCGAGGCTGCAATTTTGGTCGTCGACGCCGAAGGCTACCGGGGACGGCGCGAGGACTCGTTGGCGGACTTGGCCAGGCGGCTGGCGGAGAAGGCGGAGCGGTCGGGGCGTCCAGTTCCGGCGGAGCCGATGAGTGCGCATGATCGCAAGGTTGTGCACACGACGCTGGCTGAGCATCCAGGCGTTAGGACTGAGTCAGAGGGAGAGGGTCCGGCCCGGCGGGTGGTGATTTTCCCGAAGTCGAGGCCAGCGCAGGCTACTTGAGGTTGGGGAACACGACGTCGACTTCGACGTTGGCGCGAAGGGCGGCGGCCAACCCGTCGGACGTGGGGAGCGGTAGGAAGGGAAGTGTGCCGAGGACGCGGACAGCGGTGAGAGCGTGAACGAATCGAGGGTTGTGGGCGCGATCCGGCGTGGACTCGGCCGTGGTATTTACAAAGAGGACGCCGGCTAGCGGGAGGTGACGGCGGCGCAACTCCGCTACGGCGAGAGCGGTGTGGTTGATAGTTCCGAGGGTGTTGCGTGCGACGAGAAGAAGAGGAAGTCCGAGGGCGGCGGCCACGTCCGCCGCAGTGAGGTCTTCGGAGTAGGGAGAGAGAACTCCGCCAGCTGACTCGACCAGGAGGAAATCCCCGTGCGCAGCAGCGCGACGTGCTGCCGCGAGGATATCCGCGAGAGTTAGCCGGGTGGAGGCTTGCTCCGCAGCCAGGGCGGGAGCCACGGGAGTGGGAAATGCGTAGGGGCAGATGATTTCACGCGGAAGATCATCACGGCCAGCGGCGGAGCGGAGACGGAGAGCGTCCTCGGGGTCGGGGGCGGCTCCGGTTTCCACGGGCTTAAAAGGGACTGGGGCGAACCCACGAGCGCGCGCCAGGGCAAGGAGGCCCACGCCTACCGTGGTCTTTCCCACCCCAGTATCTGTTCCGACGAGGAAGATGCCGCGGAGGGGTTCCAGGGCTGTGCTGTGCAGTGGTGGACTGGGAAGTGTGGCGGAGAGGGTGAGCGGAGGATCGCTGGTGGCCTCGGTGATGGCGGCGGCGGTCGCGTCCACGATGCGGTCGATCTGGGCGGGAGTGATGGATAGTGGAGGCATGAGAACCACCACGGAGCCGAGCGGGCGCAGGATTACCCCGTGGCGCCGGACGATTCGACAGACGCGCGCGCCGATGGCCTCCTGTGGAGAGTACGCATGGGAGCGAGACCGTCGGAGGTCGATGCCCACCATGAGGCCCTTCTGGCGGACCTCGTAGACGTGCGGGAGGGGCGAGATCTTCTCGTTCAGTCGGGCACGAAGGGCGGCGATCTTGGGGGGCAGGTTGGCCAGTGTGTGCTCGTGCTCGAAGAGATCGAGCGAAGCCAGTGCAGCGGCACAACCGAGAGCGTTGCCGCCGAAACTGTGGCCGTGAAAGAAAGTCAAGCGGTCCTCGGGGAGTCCGAGAAACTGATGGAAGATCTCGTCGGTTGCCATGGTTGCTGCCACCGGGAGGTATCCGCCGCTCAAGCCCTTGGCGAGAGCTAGTAGATCGGGGGTGACTCCTTCCTGCTGGCACGCGAACATAGTGCCGGTGCGGCCAAAACCCGTGGCGACCTCGTCGGCGACTAGGAGCACGCCGTGCTGGTTACAGAGAGAACGGGCCTGCCGCAGGAACCCGGGAGGCTGGAGGAGCATACCCGCTGCGCCCTGAAGCACAGGCTCGAGGACGAAAGCTGCGAGTTCGTGTCCGTGGTTGGAGAAGGCTTGCTGCAGATCGTCTATGGTCGGGGTGACGTGGATGGTGTGGAAGAGTAGGGGTTGAAAGATCCGATGGAACGTGTCGATGCCTCCCAAGGAAACGGAGCCGATTGTGTCGCCATGGTATGCGTTTTGCAAGGCGAGAAATGTAGCTCGACGAGAAAATCCGCGTAACTGTTGGAATTGAAATGCTATTTTTAAAGCTACCTCGACTGCGGTTGACCCTGAATCAGAGAAGAAAACGCGAGAAAGTCCGGGCGGAGCGATTGACACGAGCTTCTCTGCCAGCAGGATTGATGGCGTGCTGGCCAGACCGAGCAGGGTGGTATGAGCTACCTTGCCAAGCTGTTCGGCTATAGCGGCGTTGATTGCCCGGTGGCCGTGGCCGTGGACGTTCACCCAGAGTGAGGAGACCCCGTCCAGGTAGCGGCGGCCTTGGGTGTCGATGAGTTCGTTCCCTTCGGCCCGCTCGATGACGAGAGGAGGCTCCGCAAGCCACTCGCGCATGGGTGTAAAGGGATGCCAGAGATACCTTCGGTCGAGGTCGTCGAGGTTCATTGGGGGATGAGTTGAGCGAGTGCGTGGGCGAGGGAGGCGACGTCGCTTGGACTGTGATTGGCCGAGAGCGTGATTCGCAAACGGGCGGTGCCATCGGGGACGGTTGGAGGGCGGATTGGCTGCACGAAGATCCCGCAGGCTCGCAGGGCGCGGGAGGCGTCGAGGGCCGCCCGATCTGTCCCGAGGACGATCGGGAAGATGGGGGAAAGCGGCAGGGGGCTAGCTTTGGGGGGAAACCGGCTTTGGAGCTGGTGGACACGATCCGCTAGGGCGTCACGTCTGGCGTTACCGTCGTGTCCCCGGATGATGTCCAGGGCGGCGAGTGCGGCGGCGGCAACGGGAGGGGGTGGAGCGGTGGAGAAGATTAATGTCCGGCTGCGGTTGACGAGGTACTTGCGTAGGGTCGCGCTGCCGGCCGCAAAGCCGCCAGCGGCACCGAATGCCTTGCCCAGGGTTCCGATGAGGACATCTGGCGTGACTCCAGCCTGCCGACACAGTCCACGGCCGCCAGGGCCTAGTGCGCCGATGGCGTGCGCCTCGTCCACAACCAAGGCGGCCCCGTATTTCGCCGCGAGGGCGGCCAAGTCTGCCAGGGGAGCGATATCGCCGTCCATACTAAAGAGCGACTCGGTAACCAGCAGCTTTCGGCGAGTGGCAGGCGCCAGGGCGAGCAGCCGTTTCTCGGCAGACGAGACATCGCGGTGCCTGTAAAAGCTCGGCCGGGCAAGCGAAAGTCGGCAGGCATCGATAATGCTTGCGTGGTTGGCATGGTCGCACAAGACGAGGTCTCCTGGCCCTGCCAGTGCAGCAAGAACGCCAAGATTGGTCTGGTATCCAGAGGGAAAGAGAAGCACGGCTTCCACACCCAGAAAAGCGGAGAGGCCGGCCTCAAGTTCACGGTGCTCGGTCATGTCACCGGAGACCAGACGAGATGCACCAGCACCAAATCCGGAACGCTTGATTGCAGTGGCCGCCGCGGAGGCCAGGGCAGGATGGCCCGCGAGCCCTAGGTAGTCATTTGAAGAAAACGAGAGAAGGGGCTGAGCGTCGATTGTCGGGTTTGTTCGTGACTGACCCGAGGCGGCGGGGCAGAAGCGGATTCGGTCCTGAGCCTCGAGTGACGTCAATTCAGCCTGCAGAGAGGCGTCCAAGACTGGGGGCACGGAGCTGACCATAGGGATGGCCCGACGCGGGTGTCAATGCTCTGGATGGGCAGCGGACGGAATGTTCCACGTGAAACGGAACGCGCCAATCCAGCGGCTTCGTCCACTTGCAGTCGTGTAGCCAATCGCGTCACACATGCGAACTGCCGAATTTTCTGGCCGCCATTCCTTTCCGGAGAATACCAGAGCCGATCCCTCAGGCCGGACCATGCCTAGGCCTAGGCCAAGCCATTCTTCTGGTGGGAAAGTCGCACGCGACGCGGCGACATCGAATCCGCTTCGGCCCAATCCCTCGGCGCGTTGTCGGAATACCTCTGTGGTCGTAAGTTGACACTCGCGCGCGGCAGTTCGCAGGAACGCGACCCGCTTTGCTCGTGGCTCAACCACGGTGACGCGGGAGTCTGGCCTAATTATGGCAAACGGCAGCCCCGGAAGACCGCCGCCAGCGCCCACGTCCGCGAGTGAAGATCCAAAAGGAACGAGACGGGCCATGGCGAAGCTGTCCACGACATGCTCGCCGACTACTTCCGCCACCGATCGGGCGCCTGTCAGATTGACGCCAGTATTCCATTCCATCAACAGGCGACAGAACCCCAGCACACGGGTCACCATCTCGGGTGTGAGCGGGAAGTTCCATTCCTCGGCGAGTCTCGCCAAACATGCCGCTGCGTCTTCGCGCACCGGCGCAGTATATGCCACTCGAACTCCTGAAGGCGCAGACAGGCGGGCGTGAGGTAGTACATGAGGTGTAACCGCAATGCGCCGGCCCAGTGTAATGTCTCTTTTCCGATCATAATATAATTGTATGCAGAACTACTTGATATAACACGTAAATAGTGAAAGGTCGCATCTCGGATAAGCCGAAGTGTCCGAGGACGTGGGGAGTTTTCCACAACGCCACGTGCGACCAACGCCCACCGGGGATACAATCGCCACGGATCATTCAAGGCGTCGTATGGACACAGGGCAAAGCAAGCATCGTCTCCTCCTCGTGGACGGCGATCTCAAGAGTTTGCGGGTTCTCGAGGTCAGCCTCAAGAAGGCCGGCTTCGAGGTGGTGACCACGACCCAGGGCAGTGAGGCACTCGGCGCCCTGCAGGCCACCCTCCCTGACCTCATCATCTCGGACACGGACCTTGACGGGATGGACGGATTCGACCTGTGCCGCCAGATAAAAGCCAACCCGGAGTGGGCCAAGATTCCGTTCCTCTTCGTGTCGGGTCGCAAGTCAATCGAAGACAAGATCCGGGGACTCGAGCTGGGCGTCGAGGATTACCTGACAAAGCCCATCTATATAAAGGAGATTGGCATCCGCGTCCGCACCGCGCTCCAACGCGCCGAGCGCGAGCGGCTGGAGTCACGGCGCGAAGGCCGCACCAAGTTCGCGGGCGACCTCTCGGACATCGGGGTTGTGGACCTGGTGCAGACCATCGACCTCAACCGAAAATCCGGCATCGTTCACATCGTCAATCGTGACAGCCGGCGCGGGGCGGTTTTCTTCCGCGATGGCCGGGTCATCGACGCCGAGGTTGGCCGATTGTCGGGCACCGAGGCGATGTACCGCCTGTTCTCGTGGTCGGATGGGCAGTTCGAGGTCGAGTTCAAGCCGATTCGGCGAAGAGATGTCATCGATCTTCCGTCAGCAGCGCTGCTCATGGAGGGAATGCGGCGGCTCGACGAGTGGACCCGGCTGCTGGAAACGCTGCCGGCGCTGGATAGCGTGATCGAGGTCGATGTTGGTGTTCTGGCCGAGAAGCTGGCTGACCTGCCCGACGAGATGAATGGACTTCTTCGGCTGTGCGACGGTACTCGCAGTTTGCTCGCCGTGATTGATGACAGCGACTACCCCGACCTCGAGGCCTTGACCGTGGTCAGCAAACTCTTCGGGCAAGGCATAATTTATGCCCGCGAGCTGACCAGCCAGCGCGGCGAGGAAGAGCCAAGCAGCGAACTCGCACGCTGGTTGGCGGAGGGGAATGCGGAGGATGCGGGTGGAGATGAGGCGAGTGCAGCCCGGCAGTTCCTGGAGGAGGTCGAGCCGGCCGACTCGAGGAACGTTGTGGCGGGCGAGCAGAGGGCCACGACCGACGATGCGCTGTCCAGCGGAGAGCGGCAAGGCAGCAAGACGCTGAAGACGTTCTCCCTCGACACCGCGTCCCTCTCACTCGATACGCGCCCGCCCGGAAGCGTGGCACCGGAGGCCACGGCCCAGCCAAACAAGGTGGCTGTTGCTCCGAAGCTGACGGGCAACACACTGAAACTCACCGCCGTCTCTTCCGAGCAGGAGTCCGCCCCTACATATTCGGTGAAAGCGCCCGCTGTGTCCCCCACCCAAGACAGGGAGGTCGAGGCAGCGTCACCGCTCGAAGTCTCGGCCGTGGTCGAGGGTTCCTGGCGCGAGCCCGCCGAACTGGCGCTTGGGCTACCGCGGACACCGCCGGGTGGGGTCGATGCCACTCCGACCGAGCCCCCGAAGCCCGCGGCTCCTGCCGCAGGCGCCATGGTGAAGCCCGACACATTGAGGGGCTTCCCCATACCAGAGGGTCTTGCCGATGCGGCCCAGGCGGGCCCTCCACCGAAGTCAGCGGTCAGTGACGGCGATCGACCGGCGCGGACGACCATCGAGTTCGGGCTTCGAGAAAGTGCCCTCGCACCATCCGCGAGCACGGGCACGGCGTTTGCGTTCGAGCGTCCTCGCGAGCCCGCGCGCGAAATGGACTGGGGCGCCTGGGGCCAGGGTGCGGAGAACGAGGCGGCGCCAAAGGGCCAGCCAGGACAGCCCGAAGCGCCCGGTGCCGAGGAAGGCGAAAAGCCCACTGAACTGGCAACTGGCCGTTCCCACGAGCCACAAGCACTTGCCGCAGAGTCCGCACAGGGACAGGCGCCCGTCTCCGACAAAATAGCTCGAACCCAGCAATTCGGTCAGCCAGCCCCGATGATGGTTGAAGAGATGCCGGCGTCCAGCCCGTCGACGGAAGACCGGTCAGTCACGGCTAGACCCACTGTCGACAAACTAGACAGCGACGTTGTTCCCCACGAACGCCGCTGGCCGCTCTTTGCCGTGATCCTCGTCGTGGTCGTCGTCGGTGGCTGGTTCGCCCTGCGAATCGGTCCGACCGGGGGCCGGTCCCTGCTGGCTTCGCGTTCGGGATTGCCGGCGGCACCAGCCCCGAGGGCAAGTGCCCCGTCGGAAAGTAGCGCGGGCCCAGGCGTAGCTGATCGGCAATCCTCTCAGCCTGGCGGCAAGCTGTCAGAGTCGCAGCCCACCGTCGCGCTGGTCGCGGCAAAGAAACCGGTTGCAGCCCCGCCAGATGCCCAGGCCAAGCCGACAAGCGCGGCCGGGCGGGAACCAGCAAGTCAAACCGAAGTCGCGTCTGGTGCGTCGCCGAGCCGGGCAGCCGACGGCGGACAGGCCCGTGCGCCCACCGTCGGTTCCGCCCCGACCGAAGGCTCTCGCGAGCGTTGCCTCAAAGCCCATGCCGGCGGAAATGGCAAACCCTCGGTCATACTGGCAGCGTGCCGACCGGCCATCGAGGCCGACCCCGAGGCGGCGGACATCATGGTGATAGTAGCCTCAGCGGAGCTCGAGCGCGGACGCGCGGTTGAGGCGCGGTCCTGGGCGAAGAAGGCGTTGGATGTCAATCCCGACTTGGCGGACGCCTACGTCGTGCTGGGAGGAGCCGAACAGGAAGCAGAAAATCCAGCCGAGGCCAAGGCTGCGTACAAGAAATACCTGGAGCTAGCGCCCAGCGGCCGTCATGCGCGCGAGTTGCGTGCGATTCTGGACAGCCTGTAGCAGCCGGCGACGCAGAAACGTCCTTGCATGTTGGTTCTGGGCATCGAAACCTCTTGCGACGAGACGGCTGCTGCTGTGGTCGAGGACGGCCGGCGTGTGCGCTCGGATGTGGTGGCGTCGCAGGTGCTGGTCCACGCCGAGTACGGCGGGGTAGTCCCCGAAGTGGCGTCGCGCCAGCACCTGGCGACCGTGGTGCCGGTGGTGAAGCGAGCGCTGGCCGGAGCGGGCGTGGAGCCGCGCTCTCTCGACGGCATCGCTGCGACCTGCGGGCCCGGGCTGGTGGGGCCATTGCTGGTGGGCGTGGAGATGGGCAAGGCGCTGAGCTACGCGCTGGCTCGTCCCATGGTCGGCGTGAACCATCTGGCGGGGCACCTGGCCGCCGTATTTCTGGACCACCCTGGCAACCCGGCGCCACCGTGCTATCCCCACCTTGCGCTCTTGGTGTCAGGAGGCCACACGCTGCTCCTGCGCGTGGATGGGCCGGGCCAGGTCAAGTCGCTCGGGGCCACGCGCGACGACGCCGCTGGCGAAGCATTCGACAAGGTGGCCAAGCTGCTGGGCCTGGGCTACCCGGGCGGCGTGGTCATCGACGGACTGGCGAGCCGAGGCAATCCGGAAGCGATTGATTTTCCGCGTGCCCTGCCGGGCCGACATGATCTCGATTTCTCGTTCTCCGGTCTCAAGACGGCCGTGGCGACACGAATCAGGGAGCAGGGATTGCCAGGGCCAGCGCAGATGCCGGACTTCTGCGCCAGTTTCCAGGCTGCGGTGGTCGACGTGCTCGTGCGCAAGTCGCGGCGCGCGCTCAAGCGTGAGGGCCTGGGTGACCTGCTCGTCTGCGGTGGCGTCGCAGCCAACCGCGGGCTACGGGCTGCGCTGGCCGCGGCCGCGGCAGAAGACGGGTTCCGGCTCTTCGCGCCGACGCCCAAGCTGTGCACGGACAACGGCGCGATGATCGCACAGGCCGGCACTTGGGCGCTCGCGCGCGGCGAGAGGGCGCCATTGGATCTCAGTGTGGATCCGGGGTTGCCCCTGTGATGGTCGTTCAATCGAGGTCTGGGGACAGTCCCCAATCGACGCGCGCGACACTGCGGCGCCACGGGCTGCGCGCCAAGAAATCGTGGGGGCAGAACTTCCTGGTCGACACGCGTGTGCAGGAGCGCATCGTCGCGGCAGCGGCGGTGAGCAGCGACGACGTGGTGGTCGAGATCGGAGCCGGATTGGGCGCGCTCACCAGAGTACTGGTCGCGCACGCGGGTCAAACCATCGCCATCGAGCATGACGGGGAACTGGCCACTCTACTCGAGCAGGAGTTGGAAACGAGTCCCGGCCTGCGAATCGAGCGTGCCGATGCGTTGGGATTTGATTTCGCCAAAGCGGCGCACGCAGTGGGCCGGCCGCTCGTGGTGGTGGGGAATTTGCCCTACCAGATCACGTCGTCGCTGCTTTTTGCCATCACCGACGCTGCGGCTGGAGGCCAGGTGATCGGCCGAGCCATCCTCATGGTGCAGAAAGAGTTCGCCCAGCGCATGCTGGCGCCACCGGGCAGCAAGGTGTATGGCCGACTGTCGGTGATGGTGCAGCAACAGGCCGAGGGCGAGATGCTGTTTCACGTCGGTCCAGGTGCCTTTCATCCTCGCCCCGCGGTCACCTCGACCGTTTTGCGCTTGCGGCCTCGGCTGACGCCGCTGGCACCGGTGCGCGATTCGGCGCAGTTCGCTCGCGTGGTCAAGCAGGCGTTCGCCGCGCGCCGGAAGATGTTGCGGCGGGCGCTGGAGCCGTTGGCCGGCGCCGAAACGGCGGGCCGTGCGCTGGCGCAGGCGGGAATCGAGGGAACCCGGCGAGCCGAGGAGCTCTCGGTGGCGGAGTTCGCCCGCTTGGCAGACGCTTTCGGTCCGCTGCTCATCAGCAATGCTAGGCCGGGAAA
>Ga0187862_10004759_pt1 | contig 12710 bp, 8 predicted proteins | sample June2016WEW_10_1_FD_133003 | JGI IMG/M metagenome (GOLD analysis project Ga0187862, IMG submission 133003) | Peatland microbial communities from SPRUCE experiment site at the Marcell Experimental Forest, Minnesota, USA - June2016WEW_10_150 | ecosystem: Environmental > Terrestrial > Soil >...
ATCTCCTCGGCTCAGAACATCGACCGTCTCGTCACGGTGTACCGGGCGTGCAAGCGAGCCGGACGAACCCTCGTAACCGACCTCTATACCGCCACCGTGGCGCACGCGACGGGCCGAGACAGGATTCCTCAACCTGGTTTCCCCAACTTCAAGGTCTACGTCCCTAACCGACAGCGAGTGCTCGTCAAGGAAGGGGGTCAGTTCGACCGCCTGGATCTCATTAAGGAGTGCCGCGTCTACCCTGAGTGGCTCGTAGCCAATGCCAGTGACATCACCCTCCTATTACCGTCCTCAGCTGTCGCCGAGCTGCTTAAGGCCAGCGTGCTCTCGTCGAGTGGGGTTGTCGTCTGGTCGCTGTGGCCGGGATATCTGAAGGAAGCCAATGCAAAGAAGTTGCAGCAGACACTAGATGCAGCCGGAGTACCCTTCGTCCTTGACCACGCATCGGGCCACGCGCCGGTTGCTGATCTCCAGCGCCTTGCTACCGCCTTACAACCGGCGCGGCTGGTCCCGATCCATACCGAGGCTGCTGACAGATACGAGGAGTTCTTCGATGCTGTCGAGATCCATGACGATGGCGAGTGGTGGGACGTCTAGCTGATCGCGGCGGTAGCACCGGAGACAGCGGCGTGTGGAATGCTCTGACGACTCGGACAAAGGGGTAGCACATGTCCATCTGTTATGACCGGCGAGCCGACGATGACCTAATCGAGGCGCTCGCCCCTGGTGGGTGGGCTCATTCTCTTGTGCAGTTCGGGCGTTCCGGGCACTTCGCTCTCGATCTTCAGCTCCGAGGCTTTGCCACGAAGCCCAAGAAGACGTGGGCAACCCTCTACGTCGGCCTCACCAAAGTCGTGGATCTGGTCCACTTGCATGGCAAGGGTTTCCGCCTCGATGCGCATCCGAGCTATAGGACCTCTGCACATGGCTGGCGGTCATCATGGGAGAGGTGGCACGCCGTTGATCAACTTCACGAAGAGTGGGACGCTGTCGATTTGTACCTTGAGCGCGTGATACCGACAATCGGTAAGCGTTTCCTCAAAGAGGGCTCAGTCCAGGCTGCTGTGAGCGGGTTTGCGAACGAGCACATGATTGTGATCGACCGAGAAGCCGCAGTCACCTACGCAAACCAGCCAGAGAAGACGCGCGTCACCTCACGGCTCGAAAGGCCATTACTGGACGCAGTTAAGAAGCTGGGGTCATCCGTGCCAAAACACCTCGGGGGTGAATGCGACGCGCTTGCCCTCGGGCAGGACGGCACCCTTTTGACGATCGAGATCAAACCCCGGTCGGCGACCTCGACGATTCGATGGTCTCCATTGCAGGTACGTCACTACGCCAACTTGTTCTCGACATGGTTTCATTGTGCAGCAGAACGCGATCCTGACCCCGTCGACGTCATCAATGGCATGGTGCAGCAACGCGCGCGACTCGGACTCATCAGGAAGGTGACGAGACCCATCATCTCCATGCCGCCTCGGGTTCAGCCGATGATCGCGATCGGACGTGGCTACTCGGATGCCGCTATCCGTGGCCTGCAAGACGTTCAAGAGCGGCTTGCTAGTGCGGGATTCAACGACCCTCCCCTGAGAGTCGCCTCAGCCACGCTGTGGGGTGAACTCAAAGACCTCGCTATCTAACGGTCACCCGTGGACCAGGCGGTCCTATGGCTTCTGTCGAATTCTCCCAAAGTTCCACGTACGCTGTTGCCTGTCTCATCCAGAGCGACCTGAGGGATGTGGCCTGCTGACGGTCCCGCAACCTGCCTCTGCAAGGTGCGAACGCCACGCGATGAGGAGGTTGGTATGACCACTAGCGACCCAAACCCTTCTCCCGACAGTTCCGTTGTCGTCGAGATAGGGCCCCCGGGAAGCAGCGGTAAGACTTGTAATCATCGTCCGCCCAGACGATTCAGGGTTGCCGCATAGCTCCGGAACCGTCGCACGTTGACTCAGATGCCGAAGCCATCGTCAAGACTACGGTCGAGATCCATGTCACGGTTCCTGGTTGCATGCAGCGCTGGAGCCGTTGGGACAGTCCGGTCGTCCTCTCGCAGCCGATCGGTGGCCTGGACACCCTCCCAGTGTGACACCAGCACTTCCCGTTCGGACTCGACTCCCGGCGATTCGCCGGGAGAGAGGAACCCGGCCATGCCGATAGCGGCAACGGTCTTCTTCCAGTGGGCGAGCTGCTCGGGGTCGGTCGGTTCGGGACCGATGCTCACCGTGCCGGTGATGTTCCAGCGGGTCCGGTATGCCTCGATGGCCCCGGCGGCTGCCTGCCACCGTTCGACCTCGGTGATGCGTTCTGGGAGAGAACCAAGCAGTGTCGTGACGTGTTCGGGTCGGCTGTAGCTGGCGGCCTGGCCGAAGCGGTACTCGTTGCGCCGTACTGCACGGTCGAGTTGGGACCAGGTCGTGATCTCGTCCTGATGACGGACAACCCATTCGTTGCGGCGGCGCTGGGCTGCGGCGAACACCGACAGGTCTTCGAGTGCGTCGTGGGCGTCTCGCCCGGTGGCCCGGGCGTCTTGTGCCCGGGCGGAGGCGGCGGCGAGCTGGTCGGTGACATCCGCCGGAGCATGATCGGTGAGCCATCGGCCGAGGGTGTCGTGCTGACGGTAGGTGGCATCGAGGTCATCGGGTAACAAGGACGCCCAACTCGGGAGGCGCTCGTAAGCCATGGTCTGTTCCCGGCTCTGAGAGAGTGCGTCGGCGAGGGACTGGAGTGCGTCTCGCTGTCTTATGTCGTCTGCATGGTGGCCGATCTCCCACCTCGGGTTTTCGGGAGCTGTGACGTAGAGGTTGTTGGACAGTCGGCCCCGCGACAGCTGGGTATAGGCGGCTTCCTGGAAGAGGCTGTCGCCTCCGAGGCCGAAAGTGTGATCGACGGTGATCCCCTGGGAGCGGAACACCGTAAGGGCATAGCCAAGGCTGGTCGAGGACTCGGCGTAGCTGCGGGGAAGCACCGCGCGCCGTCCGTCGGCGAGCTCGACGACCAACGCAGCGGCCCGAGCGCCCAACTCGTCGTTGCCAGCAACGTCACCCTGGTTTCGGGGAACGTCACCCTGAACGTCACCCTCCCTGGTCACAAGGTTGCCGGCGGGGTCGATGACACCAACAACAGTTCCGAACGTGCCGTTTCGGACCTGGACCATGGAGGGCCGCCCAGCCCGGTTCGCCTTGCCGGCTTCTGCGACCCGTTGGTTCTTCTCGAAAACGACCCGGTCGCCGATGCTAAACGCCCTGCCATCGAGCCTGATCTCCTCGCCGAGCTCACCGATGGCCTGCCGCCGTGCCCGGACCATGTCGTTCAGGGCAACCACGTCCACCCGGCGGACAGCCAGGATGGCTGTCGTGCGGTCCCGGTGGACCCCCCACCAGTCCTCTATGAGCCGATGCCGTGCCTCATCGATGGTGCCGGTGATCGTGACCCTGCCGTGTTCCACATACGCATGGACTGCCGGCACGACGTTGCCGTCGCGCAGCGCGACGAGGGCGTCTCGTTCCCACTGCTGATCGGAGGCACCCTGTCGACGGTTGGTGGTGAGGGTGACGACGTGGGAACCCAGCTCGTTCGACATGGACCGCAAGGCGCCGCCGGCATCGATGGAGGACAGCTGACGGTTGTCACCGACGAGGACCAGCTTGGCTCCGGCCACGTCGACATAGGAGCGGAGCCGGTCGAGGGAGCGACTGCCAACCATGGACGCCTCGTCGACCACGATCACGTGCCGGGAGGTGAGCCCGCCGGATTCCCGAAGATCGGCGAGGAGCTGGGCGAGCGACGAGCTCGGGATGCCGGTCCCCGCTTCGAGCTCCGCGGCGGCCCTGGCCGCCACGGCGGTGCCGATGACTTTGAAACCTGCCTCTTCCCAGCCGACCCGGGCGGCATGGAGCATGGTGGACTTACCAGTTCCGGCCTGGCCGATCACCAGGTCGTAGCCGTTGCCCGAGGTGAGCAGTGCCCGGATACCGTCAGCCTGTTCAGTGTCGAGATGGGCATGAAGTCCGAGGACTTGGTCGACCGTGCAGGGGGCGACCTGACCGGTACCTTCTTCTATGCGGGCTACCGCCGAGCGGGTGATGCGCTGTTCGGCGGCCAACAGCTCGGTGGTGGTGTAGCGCCGGTCGCCGCTGGTTGCCGGAATGAGCTGTCCGCTTTTCGTCCGGACGTGCTCAGTGCCCGCATCGGGATCAGCGAGGACCCGGACGATGCTGTCCCGGTCGAGGAGCTTGGACGTGAGAGCCAGGGCCTGATCGGGGGTGACGTCGAACGCCCTGGCCACGGCACAGGTGGCCTCCCGACGGGTGAAAGTCGATCCGAGCAGGGTGACGGGAAGCACTCGGGTGTCGGGAGCCAGGTGCTCGTCGATCTCCCAGTCGTCAAGAGACACGCCGGTCTCGCCCGCGAGGACCAGGAGGATCGCCTCGGTGTCCTTGGGCCCGGGCGGGATAGACGGGTCGGTGCCGACGGCGGCGGTGACGTCGTCGACACTGGCTGGGCGGAGATCACCTTTGTCGTCGGGAAGTTCGATCTCGGCGAGCTGCTGTGACCAGCCTTCGCGCAGCAGATCGGCTGGCGCAGTCCCGGCAGGCTTGCGTTGCCGGGTGGCGAGGGCCGACTTCTCGGCTGCCTTGGACGATGTGAACCCCCGTTGTTGCATCGCTTCTTCAATATCGGTCCGTCGTTTCGAGAACGCCCGGAGGATCGTCTTCGGGACGTCTCGCAGCTCGCCCAGGCCGTTGCGTCGCACGTGCCAGGCGAGGCCGAGGGGTGCCAGCTCAGCCCGAAGTGCCGACTGGTACATCGTCCCGGCGGCCTTCTGCCACAGATAGAGGTGACGGCCGTCGGGGGCGGACCATTGGCCGTCTGTGCCATGCACCAGGTTGGGGACAACGACGTGGGTGTGTAGCTGGGGATCGCCAGCTCGGCTGGTGCGGTGACGAAACGCCGCTGCAGTGAATCCGTTGGCCTCGATGAGTTGCCGACCACCAGCTCCTCGCCTGGCGTAGCACGCCTCGGTGGACAGGTGGTCGAGCACGGCGCCGATCGCCCGGTCGTGAGCATCGGAGATCGCGTCGCGCACGTGTTCAGGTCCGAACGCCCAGAGGAGCGAGACGCCTTTGGGAGCGGAGAAAGTCAGGTCGTAGCCGGGCCGTCGTTCGCTGGACAACCTTGCTCCCAGGTCGCCCCCCGTGGCGGACTTGCCGGCAAGCAGGTTCCTGAGGGCCTCCGCATCGACCTGCCTGACGAGTCCGAGCCGCTCGGACGTCGCTCCGATCCACTGCCCCGGTGCTTCGCCCCTACCTAAGTAGTAGTCGTCGACGTTGTTGGCGACCTTGGCGAGGTAGTACTCCGCGCCGCCGGTGGTCCCAAGCCGTCCTATCGACAGCATCGAAGTGCCGGGCGGCGGGTGTTTAGAGACCGGTCCATGCGCCTATCGTCCGAATGAACGTCACCCTGAACGTCACCCTCGCCGAACATGACTGCCTACTAGGGAGAACGTTCCGCGGAATCGCTGGGGTTCCCGCCCGAGGGCGGCCGCACTCAACGAGTGCAGGTGTGTGGACTGAACGTCACCCTCTGGCGGAGCTGACGGATGGGCATAGAGAAGGCCCCTTCCGGAGGGGAGGGGCCTTCATGTGGGGGCTGGCGATGCGAGTGGGCTACGGCGCGTCGCTCACTGTGGACTGTTACGCCAGCACGGTGGCCCCAGGACGGTGACGCCCCGGGACCAACCGCGCCAGCCGGTCAGACGGGTGTCGCCTCGTCGGCGAGCTCCTCAGCGGCGCTGTGGCGCTCGACCTTCTGGATCTCGGCGGTGGCGAACCGGAGGCTGGCTCCGATGTCGTCGGCCACGATCTCGACCTTGGCCCTGCGCTCCCCGTCGTCGGTCTCCCAGGACCGCTGCTCCAAGCGACCGCTGACCACGACCCGTGCTCCCTTGGTGAGACTGAGGGCGACGTTCTCGGCCAGCTCCCGCCAGCAGACGATGTCGAAGAACGAGGTGGACTCCTCCCACTCCTTCGTGTCCCGGTTCTGCCACCGGCGATTGACCGCAAGCGACAGTGCTGAAGTGGCCTGGCCGTCTTTCGTGTACCGAATTTCCGGATCCCGGGTCAGGTTGCCGGCAACGGTGATGGTGGTGATGGTTGTCATGGTGTGTCTCTCCTTGTGATTGATGGCGGGTGGGGCGCTTGTCGCCCCGCCTGGTCCGTCATCAATCGCTGAAAGCCGATTGCCCACGCCGGAGCCGGCAGTCAAGGGAGCGAGCGCAGCGAGAGTGAGAAGCGAAGGCCGGATGGTGAGGCGAGGGATGAGCCGACCCGCAGGGTCACCTTCCGTGCCGGCGCCTCGCAACGTCGACCTTGACGGCCAAGGCGACGGTGTGAAATCAACCGGTGGAAGTGGTCCAGAAGCCCTGCCGTGGCACTGCTCCCCATTACACCGAGCGCCGAACGGCGGCGGTGCGACTACTCGAAGCGCGCGACGACAGGGCTGGGCTGTCAGGTACTCGCTACGGGAACGGTCGTTCGGTTGCGCACGGTGACAGCTGCAGGGCGAAACCGGTAGGCCCAGTCATACCGGGACCACCTCCTCGTTCGGCTGGTCGGCTTCGAGAATGGTCCGGGCACATCCGAGCACCTTGTCGGCGGTTGCGGTGACGGCGGCAACGTCGCCACCGCTCCATCCTGCGAGGTAGCCGGTGGAGTAGCTCGAGGTGTCGAGCCCCCAGGCGGCAGAGACGATGAAGGCGACGGACTCGGCCTCGACCTCGACCGTGCCGCGGTGCTCGTAGAGGCGGTGCTCGTGTAGCAGGACGTGTGCGAGCTCGTGGGCAAGCGTCTTGCACGCTCCGGCGGGATCAGCCGTGCTCTTCACGGTCACCGAACGCTCCGCGTAGTGCGTGCGGCCCCATGCGGTACCGAGCGCCTCGTCGCAGGCAGGGGCGCACTGGACGGTGAACCCCGTCTCTTCGACCCGACGCACCAGCGTGTCCCACATGCCATCCGGTGCGACACCTACCGGATGCTGGACGTGCAGAGCGTCGTCGGGGAGATCGTCGCCCTCGGTGTCATAGACATCGAAGACGTAGCCGACCCGGAACCCGGCAACCCGGGACTGGGTGAGCGTCTCGCCAGTGTCGGCATCTTCGACTCTGTCCCGTCGTAGACAAGGACAGAGGATGGCGATGCCCTTCGCACCCTTCTTCACACTGCGGCCGAGTGACTTCCACGTGTGGAAGCCGGCTACCCGGGTGGCGTCTGGCCGCTGCACCATGATGAGGAAGGTGTTGTTGGCGCTGTAGCGAGTGAACTTGGCCGCGACGGCCAGGTAGGCGAGCCACTGTTCTGAGGTCGTTAGGGCCTCGACGCCGGCGACCAGTTGATCGTGCGCCATCTCCGGCGTGAGCTTGGGTGAACGTCGAATAGTCGCAGTAGCCATGTCGGCCTCCTTCGGTTGAGCGGCGGTTGCCGCTGGGTACCGAACGGGAGGTCGCCGGGGACCCCGCCGGGGTCATGGTCGAGTGCAGTGAGAGTGAGAAGCGAAGGCCGGATGGTGAGGCGAGGCACGAGCCGACCCGGAGGGTCACCTTCCGTGCCGGCGCCTCGCAACGTGCCATTGACGCCGGGAGGGGTGGCGACATGATGAGAAAACCCAGCAGACCCCTGAATGCGTCAGGGCGGGGCTGTTCAGGCAGGCGAGTAGCGGTGACACAGTCAGGTTCAATCTGACGAGCGGCGGCGCTACCTCGACTGCCAAAGCCGCTTCCACCGCCACGGCCTGAACAACGTCATCCTCATCGCTCAGCAGCGACACAAAGCCACGTACGTTGCCGGGTTCAACGCCTGGAATAAGCACGGACGGTTCGCCCGCAAGGGAGAGAAGGCCATCTGGATTCTTGCCCCCAAGGCGAACGACGACTAGAAGTCCGAAGACAAGAGGCGAATGATCCGAGACTTCAAGCTGGTCCCGGTGTTCAGTATCGCCTCCACAGACGGAGAGGGATTTCCAAACGTGGTCCACAGGCTCACGGACGACGATCCTGCCGGACTCTTCGCCTGGCTCATCGAGGCTACGTATTCCATCGGCTTCGTGATTGAGAATGCAGAACTTCCCAGTGGCGTCAACGGCAACTGCTCTCACGAGCTGCACCGCAACATCCTTGCCGAAGCATTCCGGCGGTTCCCGTGAGTCTCCCCCTCGAACCTAGGAGAACGAGTCTTCGTAGTTGATTGCCTCACCCTCGACGACCCGTTGCATCAGACCACGAAGTGTCTCCAAACGGGCTGTGATCTCCTTCTCCGTCGGCTCTGTTCCTGATTGGGATCGTTTGAGCACATCCGCTGGCGGGAACAGCAACTCCCAGAGTGGCCACGCCTTCACCCATCCGTGGCGTGCGAAGTACACGCCGACCCGTCGTATCTCGTACTCGTCGTCGTAGTCCAGCAGGCTGTATCCAAGCAACTGAAGCAGTGCCTTGCTCACGGAAGTCGCATCGAGCGTCTTCGTCGTCTTCAACTCGAAGATCGTGGTTGCGATGATGAAATCAGCATCCGCTCCACCGATAGCGCTGCTTCCTACGAACACTGGGTTCGGATGGTACGGCAGACTTCCATTAGCAACGTACGGGATCAACGGGGACATGGCATCGCTCGCAGAACAAGAGAGGCTCACTACGTCTTCGACTGTGGCTTCCGGGGCGAGCTGCAACAAGGGCTCTGCATCGGGGCGAGCCTTCCCCGTCCCAGCCGGTGGCAGATGGGGGAACCATCCACCACGAGTCCGGTAGACCGATTCGATCTGGGCAAGGACGACGCAGTAGGTGCTCAGCAGCCGTTCCTCGTCCGCTTCGAGCTGCCGTCCTGCGGGCGCCAGTTTCGACGCAAGGGTGTCCAGATTCGAGAAGAACCGTGCCAGGGGCGGTTCCGTCGAGGGATCAAGTTTTCGCAGGAGTGCTGCGCCCTGCCACGCCACGAAGTCCTTGACCCGACACGGAGCCAAATGGAAGCGGAGCCGATAGTCGAATGCTGTCCCGACCATTCCGGCGTCAGCTCCGGGCACCAGTGGCACGGTCGTGCTCCCAGGGAGTGCATCCAAGCCCAGGAGCCGCTTGCACGGCTCGGCCCACGGTGTTCCTCGTCCAGTGTCGGCGACGAGTGCGCCAACGAACCTCAGGTACTGCGTGATTGGCGAAGACGGTTTCGCGAGCTCTGTTGTGAGTGACATAGAGGGCGTGACTCCCGTGGGTCGTTACGCAGCCATTATCCGTCTTCGGGAGCCCCTAGTACGCCGGACCCGTCCTTGAGTGTCTCAGGCACGGAGCCGCATCGCCGCAAGGCAGTCCGAGCCGCCGCTACTCCCTGACGGGTTTCGGTCCGGTACTCCCGGAGGACTGCGTCCTCTTCCCTTGCCCCGCTGCTTCCGGTCCGTGCTCTTTCGCACTCATGAACCGAGAAGGGAAAGGAATTGCAGGCATGGCCTACACAACCGCCGATGGTTTGGACTCTGGACCAACGTCGTAGACCTGGAGAACTTCATCGCCGTAGTGGTTGATGACCTTCACCGCGATCCGTCCAGTGCTCGGCTGCGCAAAGGGACGGGACTTCGTCGAGTAGAGCGATGCCCACGCACCTTCGTTGATGTCGGCGTTGAGGGACCTCTGGAGCTTCTCGTACGGCTTGTCCGCTCCAGTGAAGTAGGCGTGGCGCACGAAGAACTGTTCGCCGTCGTAGTCGGTGTCGATGAACCAGCAGGCGATGTCATCCGTGGACGAGGGCCGAACAACTCCGGTCGTGGGATCGTAGACATCCACTCCGTGTACCTCGATGACGATCCGGCTGCTAGTAGTGGTGATCGTGACATCAGGTTCACCGAACACCGTGAAGAGGTTTCCGGAGCCCGTCTTCTTGAGCAACTCGTTCGACATTGCCAAGTCAGGATTCATGCGGGTCAGCAGAACTCGTAAACGCCCCATCTTGCGCTCGTCCTCAGCAGCAACGAAGCCGTCGCCAGATGGAGCGAACTCCTTAGCTGTCTCCGAGGCGTATGCCTCGAAGGCGAAGCCGCAAACAACCAGGATGTCAAACCCTGCACCCTTGAGTGCCTCCCGAGCTGCATCCTTGACCATGTCCGGACTTACTGTCCCATGCTCCGGCCCGATCATGATGGCTACCGTGCGGACCTCTCCCGTAGCGTCGGTAATTCTTCCGTGAGCATGGAGCATGCCGTCGCATGCATACGGTTCGAGTACATCGAACGTAAGTCGTTCGCCACGAAAAGTGTTCTGCACGCCTGATGTCTGCAGATTCTCCAGGATGGTGGAGACGAATGAACCTTCCGCACTTGTGTCGGAACCAACGGACTCATCAAGATTTCGATGAGGAGAGAGTGACTCGACCGTGAAGCGACCGCTGACCCGAACTTTCTTCGGGTCTTCGTAGGGCCGATCAACCAAGAGTTCCTGTTCAGCGCCAATCGAGATGAGTTGATCGATCTCCCTTTGGCTCAGGCCGGGGACGATCTTCTCGTTGCGAGCTATGCCACCGAGCATGACGTGCGGAACACGCTCGTAGACAAACCCGTGTCTGACATCGCAGTTGTGCGGCACTGCGGGCTGCTCTTGGCCGCTCAGTTCCCGCTCCTTCGCTGCCCCTTCGTTTGAGTCGGCGAGCAGGTAGAAGGGGTATCGAGCTGACATTAGCCGGGTCTTGGCGAGCGCAAGTGCGACACGACTTGTGTCAATCGTGATCCAACGCCGCCCCCAGTGCTCTGCAACGAAAGCTGTGGTTCCAGACCCGCAAGTCGGATCGAGAACCAGGTCACCAGCGTCCGTCGCCATGAGCATGCAGCGCTCAACGACTTTGGTACCCGTCTGAACTACGTAAACTTTGTCTCGACCGGCACCCCCTCCAGTGTCGGTCCACACGTCAGTGATTGCCTGCACTGGCATGTCAGAAGGCAAGCTCTTGAACCGAATAACGGTTCGTTGTGGGACGACTCGCCCGGCCATGATGAGTCGATGCATTCCATCTTCTGTCACTTTCCAATGGTTGCCGGGTTGAGGTCGGAAAATTCGACCGTCCAGCTCCACTGGGTACGAACCGGACGAACGGATGCCTTGCGACTGGAGATCACCCAGGCTTGGGCGGTCACCCGAGTTGCGGCTCTTTTCTACGAATATTCTTCGGGACTTGAGCGACTGGATGCGTCGCGCATACCAAAGGACATAATTTCCAACTCTGTCAAGGTGCTCGTCTTGGCGTCCTGAAGTTGTTTGGAAGAATATCTGCGCTACGAAGTTCTCACTACCGAAGACCTCATCGAGTAATGACCGCACAACATGGACATTTTCATCGCCGATTTGAACAAAGAGCGAACCTGACTCTGTGAGCAGCTCTCGTGCGATAGTCAGCCGATCGAATAGGTACGCAAGATAGGAATGAATTCCGTCTTGCCAGGTGTCACGAAACGCCTTGACCTGCTCTGGCTGACGACTGGCGTCAGAGCCATCCTTCACGTCACGCTTGCGGGTAGAGACCTGCCAGTTCGACCCGAACTTGATGCCGTACGGAGGGTCCACGTAGATCATCTGGACCTGACCCCGGAGCTTCTCCTTCTCGGCCATGCTGTTCATGACCAGCAGTGCATCGCCAAGGATCATGCGGTTGGACCAGTTGGCAGCATGCTCGTAGAACTCGACCTGCTGGTACCCTTCGAGACCATCGAAGTCCTCGAAGAGCAGGAGCTGTTCCTGTGGTTTGCCAGCCATGCCAGCTCGACGCAGGTCTTCGACAAGTGCCCGAGGATCGATCTTCTCTTGAATGTACAGAGGGACAGCAGGAACGATCAGGGGAGCAGCGTCCTGTTCATCCTTCCCCCTCCAGACGAGCTGCGGATCAGCGTCGGGGTCTCGTGGGTAGAGCAGCGGACGCTCGTACGTGACGGGAATCGGGTTCCGCTCGTCGTCGGCGACGAAGTCCCGAAGCTCCTCGGTCGGGATGTTCGTTCGCTTGTCGGCATGGATCGTTGACTTGACCTCTTTCCGTGGAGTCGCTTTACGTGGTGGCATCAGGTAGCTCCTGCTGTTGTGGTCTCAGCAACGATGGAGCGGATGATCTCCGCACCCTCGTAGGGATCGGTCACTTCGACGAACCGCCAGCGTCCGAAGCGTTCGGCATTGTTGACAGCAGGAACCCACAACGTGCGAGCCGTGTCCACCTTGATTTGCTTCGCCCGGTCTCGTTCTCCGGACACTTCGATGATGAGGTGCAGCGGATCGTCGGAGCCCCGGCCATCGTCGAGGTCGACGAGGAAGTCCGGGTAGTACGCCTTGGGCTGTCCGTCGAGGCTGTACGGGATGATGAAGCCGAGTCCCTGGTTCTTCACGTAGCGGAGAACCTCCGGAATCTCTTCGAGCGTGAGGTCCAGCGCGTGCTCCCACCGGCTGTCCGCCACGGTGTAGTTCACATGGCACTTGTCGGGATCGGTGAGGCGAACTGGCTTCGAAGTGTCGAAGTCCACCCACTCTGTCGATCCCACCGTGTCATACGGCTTGAGCATCGCCAGAAGGCGTCGTTCACCACCGGCAGTCCGGACGATCGAGTGGTAGATGCGCTCAGCAGCATCACTCCGGTACTCGTGAAGAAGCAGGAGCTGGGGAAAGGCGTGGTCCTGGCACGTCACACACTCGGTCATCCATGACC
>Ga0187862_10004768_pt1 | contig 12704 bp, 17 predicted proteins | sample June2016WEW_10_1_FD_133003 | JGI IMG/M metagenome (GOLD analysis project Ga0187862, IMG submission 133003) | Peatland microbial communities from SPRUCE experiment site at the Marcell Experimental Forest, Minnesota, USA - June2016WEW_10_150 | ecosystem: Environmental > Terrestrial > Soil >...
GACAAGGTTCACATTGTGCAGAACGCCATCGATCTGGCCCGTGCCCTGGGCATTCCCGAGCCCAAGGTGGCGCTGCTGTCGGCTATCGAGACGGTCAACCCCAAGATCAGGTCCACGCTGGACGCGGCCGCCCTGTGCAAGATGGCCGAACGCGGCCAGATCACCGGCGGCATCCTCGACGGGCCGCTGGCATTCGATACCGCCGTCAGCGTGAAAGCCGCCGCCATCAAGGGGCTGGTTTCACCGGTGACCGGCCAGGCCGACATTCTGGTCGTCCCCGACCTCGAAAGCGGCAACATGCTGGCCAAGCAACTGGAATACCTGGGCGGCGCGCAACTGGCAGGCATCGTCCTCGGCGCCCGTGTGCCTGCCATTCTCACCAGCCGCGCGGATTCGGCGGAGACCCGCCTCACCAGTTGCGCCGTCGCCGTGCTGCTGCACTATGACGCCCATCCGCTGGAGAAGATTTAAGGGCGGATTCCTGGAAGTGGCGAGTCCGTCCAGAAAATCGCGACGGTAGAGACCTGGCGAGGCTTTTTAGGCAATGCTCGCGCAATGAGTCGATTCATCCAAATGGTGTCTAAGTAGTTATACCCCGGGGCTGGGCTGCCCCGGCGCGTCGTACGTGTCCAGCAGCCGCCCGCCCGGCGCGTAGATGTTGGTGTGCGCCCACCGGTCCGCGCCATTCATCGCACACCTTAGCAAGAGACAAATTCACTTCTCGACTGCCCAGCCATACACGGGTGCGACGTTCTTGAACTTCCTAGTCGCTTTGCCGGTGTGGATATCAACTGCATAGATGTCGAAGGTGTCCCAATCTGGGTTCCGCGACTTATTAAACAGAATCGTTCTGGAATCGGGGGACCAAACGGGCTGTAGATTCGGTACAACGTCTGAATGGAAGTCCATGAGGATCCGAGGGTGCGTGCCAACAGGGCTCATCAACCTAACCTGATTATCGCCGACCGAGTAATACCGCCCAGCATAAAAATCGGAACTCTGATGTCTATCTGATTCTTCGATATAACCCACATACGCGATCCACTCCCCTGAAGGAGACCACGATGGAGCCATACCGAGACCGATGCGCGAAATCTCGCCTGAATCGAGATTGGCGGTGTATATGGCGCGGACAGACGATAACGGCGAGTGACCGGGCGGCTCCATGTCAAAGGCCAAGTGATGGCTATCCGGCGACCAACTGAGGCCAAAAGGAAGGTCGGGTGACTCCGAAATCACCTTCACCTTCCCTGTCCGGAGATCGAGGACGCGAAGACGGAATTGCGGACGGTCATAGGCGTGGAGCTGCGGATTGCGTGTAACAGACGCCAACATCGATCCATCCGGGGAGATGGCAACCGTTCCCTCGATAGTGCCATGTTCCGGGTTAAGCTCCGAATGCTCAGTCCACTTGCCCTCCTTCAGACAATACGTGCTCACCGTGCAGCACGATAATTCCGCGGTTTCGCCTGCAACGAGGCTAGGCGCGGCTACGATGCTTCCATCAACTGAGATACTAGGGAACGCATGGCTGTCGTTCCAATACTGCAGCATCAGTGTTTTGTTGGCAGAAGTCAGTAAAATTCGATCGGGTAGATACCCCTCAACCAACAAAACTGCCCCCGGTATGCGCGGCAGTTCATGGCTCTTTGTCTTTGCCAAATTCTCCGACGAAATGCTGAGAGCTACAACTAGTAAAAAGGCAGAGATAGCTATTTGTCTCATGATCGACTCACCCTTACGGACGTCTGAACCGGAATCTCCTTTTTGGGAACCGATTTGTCTGAATTGTACCGCTCCCGAGTGGAATCGCAAGGCCACAGTTGCATTTGCAGTCGAAAACCCGAGCGATTTCGTGCCGTTCTAGTCTCGCCCACGTTATCGAAGTCGTCCCTCGCCGATTTCTCCGACACCTCTCCCTCCTCCTTGGTTCTCAACGGTTCGATCCGCCTGGTTTGCCGCCAGTCGTTTAGTTTGCCGGAAGCGGCAACAACGCGATTCTGCGCAACATCTCCGAGAACCGTGTTCTCGTCAAATGTCCCTCGGCCAGCATCAGCCAGTAATACCGCGCATGCTTCACCAGCCGACCGCCGGTCTTCACCACCCGCTGCTGCAAACTGGTCAGCGACCAGTCTGCGATGCCTGTCGGCAGAGTCAACCGGCGCCACAGATTCCCCAGGTTGTAGGCCAGAATGCTGAGCCACAACCGGACTTCGCTGTTCCTTAATCGGTGACAGGTCAGCCGCGTCATCTTTACCGCCTGCTTACCCTCCTTGAGCCGTTGCTCCCCCTACCCGCTGTCATTCTGAGCGAAGGTCGCCGCGGCGACCGCGTCGAAGAACCTGCTTCTTGCTACTTTGCGGCTGAGGTCGGACCGGCGCTTATTCAATTCTTGGACCGCCGCTCTCCGCTCTGCGAAACTGAAGACGTGCGCAGCCCATTGCCAGCCCTCATCTTCGACCTGGATGGCACCCTCACCGACTCGAAGCCCGGCATCCTCGGCTGCCTGAGCAAGGTGATCGCCGCCCGCAAGATAGACCCGCAGGGTCCGCTGGACCGCTTCGTCGGTCCGCCGATTGAAGAGTGGGCCGCCGCGCTGCTGCCGGCAGCAAGCGAAGAGGATCGAGCCTCCCTGGCGCGCGACTACCGCGCCTGCTACGACCGCGAAGGCTGGAAGAACAACTCCGTCTTTGCCGGGGTGCGCGAGATGCTGACCGAGCTTCGCCGCCAGGGGTTTCCGCTCTACGTCTGCACCTCGAAAGGGCGGCACTTTGCCGTGCGCATACTGGACCGATTCGAGCTGACTCCCCTGTTCACGGCTATCTACGGCGACAAAGCCGAGTTTGCCAGCCATAGCAAGGTGGACTTGCTTGCCAGCCTGCTCGGCGAGTCTTCGCTCCAGAGCGATTCGACCTGGATGATCGGCGACCGCGTCTTCGACTTCCAGGCAGCCCGAGCCAACCATATCCGCTGCCTGGCCGCCGGATGGGGCTATGGTTCGCCCGCGGAGTATGCTTTGGCGGACGCCGTCGCCGCCGCTCCGCAAGATGTGCCCGCCCTCGTGCTGCGCGGAATCCGCCTATAGCGGCTCTGCTCTATTTGGTCGAGAATCCCCGACGCTTTTCGGCAAAGGAGAGTTTCTGTGCGTCAAGCCGCGCATGTACGCGGCGGTTCCGCACTGATCCCGGCGTGGAGCGGCGGAGAGTGTTTGTTGCCGGACCGCGAACCCGCGCCGGAGTTCTTTGGCAAGCCGCATACAGCGGAGGCCGCGCCGCGTTGCAATCAGCTCTCGATATAGTCCCAGAAGGCGTCGGCCAGTTCGGCGCCGAGTTCGTTTGTCATGCGGCGGGCGGCGCGCTCCACCTCTTCCATGAGGCCGTGCAGGTAATCTCGGGAGCGGGAGATAGCCACCACGCCGATGGTCGCCGATTGCCACGTGACCGCTTCGTCCATCTCGGCCACCGAGACGTTGAAGCTCTGCTTCAACTGATCCTTGAGCGAGCGGACCACCTGCCGCCGGTCCTTGAGCGACTGGGCGTGCTCAATGCGGATTTCGAGAGTAAGTTGGGCGACGGGCATGGCGTCACGGTCTTTCCACCGACAGTGTAGGACTTTGCGGCAGCGCCGGGAAGAGCTTTCCAGAGAAATATCCGGCCGGCGCGGTCTGGAAAACACGGAGGCGGATCAACAGTTCTCGAAGAGCTCTTCGTGGGTTCCAGTCCGCTCCAGGTGGACTTTTTCATCGGTTGCGGCGTAGATAAGCACCCAATCAGGTTCAATGTGCGAATCTCTGTATCCGGCCCAATTGAGTTTGAGCGGATGATCTTTGTATTGCAGCGGCAACGGCTCCCCGGCAAGCAATAGCTCGATCAGCCTTTTCAGCTTTTCGAGGTCTTTGCCTCTCTTCTGCAGCCGCTTCACGTCGCGGTGAAACTGAGTTGAATAACTCGGGGAGCGCATCAGATTCCCAGCTTGGTGAAGAGGTCGGCGGCATCCTTGGCCTGGTGTACTTCCATGCCCTGAGCGGTCTTCCGCATCGTCTCGCGTGTGAGCTTTTTGGGCTTCAGGTCGAACGGCAGGGCGTTCTCCTTTGCGACTCTGGTCAGAAGGATGCGCATCACGTCGGAGACGGTCAGGCCCATCTCGTCGAGCACGGCGGTAGCCTTCTCTTTTACGTCGGAGCTGATTCTGGAGCGGACAACGGCATTGGTGGTCATGCTGCAATTGTAGCCCATTTGAGCTACAACACCGCGCCTGGACCGCACATTTTTACGATCGCAAGAGCCCGGAAGGCGGGTGCCAAGAACCTACCCCACGGCGCGATGCGCGAGCACCGCCAGCAGCCCCAGCGCGAACGCCGCCGCGCTGCCGGTAGAGAGGAAGTTCACCGCGTCGTTATTGAGCCAGCCGCGTCGCTCGAGCGTTGCTCCCAGCAGGCTGTCGAAGAAGAGGCCAAAGACGCCACCGGCGCAAGCGATCCAGAACGTCGCCAAATCGCCGCGCAGGGCCACGGTTCCGGCCAGGGCGACGATGGCGGCTGCGGCCACTCCGGCCAGGGTTCCAGCCAGGCTGATGGCGCCGTCGGTGCCCGGCTCGACCGGGGTCAATGTAGTTATCATTCGCGGCCGGCCGCCGATCACCTGGCCGACCTCGGATGAAACCGTATCCGCGGCGGCTTCAGCCAGCGCCGCCAGCCCCAATGCAACCAGCGGCATAGGCGCGGAAGTCGCGCGCACAAGCCAGGGAACGCCGGCCAGCCAGGACTGCGCCAATGCATTCGAGGCAATTGCAGCCACTCCCAGGTTGGCGGCCACCTGAGACGCTGTCCGCCCTTGCCTTCTCTCCGCCGTGCCCAGCCGCTCCTTTTCTTCCCGGCCCAACCAAGTGGCGAAGTGGGCGAGCAAAGAGACCGCCAGCACCGGGATCAGGGCCGTCTGCCAGGGCCGATAGGGAACCGTCTCTGTGGAGAACATGAGGCTGGCGGTGATCGCCGCGCCGGCAAAGGCCCCGCCCGGCGTGGCCGCGCGCAGCTTCAGCACCACCAGGCCGAGGAGCAGGCTCAGGCCCACCGCTGAGACGGCTACCGGAGCCGCTTGCGCCGCCCACCAGTGGGTTCGCAGTACTACGTCCGCGCCCGCAAAGGGCAGCACGGCGAGCAGCACCAACTTCGATTCCCAGGCCAGCTTCGAGCGAGACGGACGGTTCCAATGAGCCACGATTCATCGTATCGCCTGGCCGCGCGCCCTGATCTTCGGTCGCGAAGACGCGACCGCAACGCCATCGACGTTCGCGCGCCGATACCGTTCCGGGCTCCAGTCGCGTCCAACCTCCGGTTGCCTGATTTACAATCGCTGAGTAAGCAGGAAAGAACTGAATGAGGCTTTTCTTCATGAATGCAGGCCAAATGCGCGCGCGGTTGGCTCAGGCGGGCGCGGTCGTTGCGGCTGTGGTCCTGGTTGCCGGTTGCGGCAGCGCATACCGGCCGGTGGTTACGCCCATCAACACAAGTGGGCCGGCCGCACAGGTAACGTCCTATGCGGTGGTAGTTTCGGCCCCTTCGCCCACCACGCCCGGCATTGTCACCATCATCGACTACTCCGGCGATACGGTGCTGGTAGAAGCGCCCGTTGGCCCCGGTCCGATTGCTTTTACCATCGACGCATTAGCCTCCAATGGCTACACCGTCAACAGCGACGGCACCTTAAGCAACTTCCCCTTAACCGCGACCGGCAGCGGCGCCCTCCAGGCCAAGTCGGTGACGTATTCCACGCTGTCTTCAGCGGCGCAGCCTGCCCCGCCCCATCCGCCTCTGAATATGTTCTCGCCATCGTTCGGATTGTGGACCGCCGATCTCGGCGGGAGCTTCGCGGATGTTTTTACCGGGTTCCCTCAAGCTTTCAAGGTCGCCATCCCGGTGGCGGCCACCCCGGTGACGATCATAGGCCCAGGCTCTATCGGGCAATACAACTACGCCATCAGCCAGAACATTGCCAATCCCACTGGAGTGGAGTGCAACACCTCGCCCAGGACGGTTCAGGTCAACGGCCAGGCGGACGCGCTCGGGACCAACGCCTACACGGTTTCGGCCACCATTCCGTTGGACCCCACCAATCCCACCAATGACCCCACGGGCACCATGAACGCTCTGTGCCCCGTCTACGCCGTGCAGAGCGCGGACGGCAGGCGGCTCTTCGTGCTCAACCGGGGTAGCGACACGATTTCAGTGATCAACGATCAGAACAACACGCTGGACTCCTGCGCCCCCTTCCTCAATCAGAACGGCCAGACGGTGACGTGCCACCCCAGCCTGCCGCTTTCCACCTCCGCGGGGCTCCCGCAGAATGCGGGCGGGACTGTTCCGAGCGTCGCGGGCCCGGTCTATGCCGAATACAATGCCGCCACCGCCCAGCTCGTCGTGGCCGACTACGACGGCAATGCGATCAGCGTGATCGACGTGAGTATGGATGAGTATGGGAACGACAGCTCGACCTTCGGCACCACGTTTACGATTCCGGTGGGCAACAATCCGGCCAGCGTGACCGCGCTGGCCGACGGCAGCCGCGCGTACACGGCCAACCAGACCGACCAGACCGTAACCATCGTGAACCTGAACAGCCACACGGTGGAGAAGACATTGCCGGTAATCGGCCACCCGCGCACTGTCGTCTCCACTCAGAACTCGACTATTGGCAAGGTCTACGTAGCCTCGCCCGACAGCCCTTACCTCACCATCCTGCGCACCGACCTGGACATTGTCGATCGCACCATCCCGGTGGAGGGCAACATCGTGGATGTGCGCGCGACCACCCAGAATGGATCGCAAGGAAACGCGATCGACGTCAGCCGCGTGCCCGGTTATGGCGAGCCCTGCTATCTGCCCGGCGCAGCGGCCCAGGCAACCCTGGCCGCCTGCCAGACGCTGCCGTAGCTCTGCACGCCCCATCCTTCGCTTGGCCGGGGCCCCCACGGACAGGCCTTCGTCCGTGGGGTGGTCGTGCGAAGGGTGGGTTCCACGCGGGTGGTCCAGGTCCCATGAGTAACAGGTCTGGATTTTCCGCTACGCGGAGTCCAACTATCAGGAGTCGGCTTTCCGCTGCTATGCGCCTCTTCCGTTTGATCTTCGCTCTGTTGGCTTCCCTTGCCGTGGGACTCCCCGCGCTGGCGGCCTCCAACTCCGCCGATGCGCCTCATGTGCATGTGCAGCTAGTGTTTCCGGAGGGCTATCTCTATCCGGGCGTGCGCGACGATGCCGGACTCTACTTCAAGTTGGAACCGGGCTGGCACATCTACTGGAAGAATCCCGGCGATGCGGGCGAGCCGCCGCACATCCAGTGGACGCTTCCCAAGGGGATCACCGCAGAGCCCTTGCAGTTTCCCGCGCCGAAGCGCCTGCCGCTCGGGCCATTGATGGATTTTGGCTACGAAGATGAAGTCCTGTTTCCGTTCAAGTTGGATGTGGCCAAAACAATAAAGGCCGGTCCGACCATTGTTCATGCAAGGGTCGATTGGTTGGTTTGCCGGGCAATCTGCATTCCAGGCAAGGCGGAGCTGGATGCGCCGTTTCGGGTTTTCCAGGAAGAACCCAAGGTGGCAATTACATCGCCATCGGACTCAGCGCTACTCAGGCGGCTATCGAACTTAGTCCCCAAGCCCCTCCCCGCAACTGCCGAGGCCAGCTTCCAGCCCACGAAAAGCGGCTTTCGCCTTTTCGTCGAAAGCGGCCAGCAGGAGACCGAAGCTTCATTCTTCTCGTCCGACGAGAATATTCTCGACAACCCTGCACCGCAATTGCTGACGCCCACGGCGACGGGGTTTGTACTTGAACTGAAGAAGGACCCGAACCTGACCACAACTCCCGTGCAACTGAAGGGCGTGATTGAACTGGGAGGCGGGCGGGACTACGAGATTGCAGCGGCACGGGACGAGTCCTTCGGGACGGCGGGCATGGAGTATCTACCGGCTGCTGCGCCTGTGTTTTCCATTGCCGCGCTCTTGCGTGTGAGCGGCCTTGCCTTTCTCGGCGGTCTGCTTTTGAATCTCATGCCCTGCGTCTTTCCGGTGCTCTTCCTCAAGGGCCTGGCGCTGGTTCACTCCGGCCACAAGGAGCTGCACAAGCTGCGCGCACATGGACTGGTTTACGCCGCCGGCATTCTGGTTTCGTTCTGGGCGCTGGTGGCCGCGCTGCTGGGGCTGCGCGCGGCGGGCGCCACTTTGGGCTGGGGATTTCAGTTCCAGTCGCCGGTCTTTCTGGCGCTGATGGCCGGGCTGCTCTTCTTCCTGGGCCTGTCGCTGGCCGGGCAGTTCGAGATCGGGTTGACGCTGACCGGCGCGGGCGGTTCGCTCGCCGCCAGGCAGGGCTACACGGGCAGCTTCTTCACCGGCGTGCTGGCTGTGGTGGTGGCCACGCCCTGCACCGCGCCCTTCATGGGGGCGGCCATTGGCTACGCGCTCAGCGCGCCCGCGGCGGTCACCTTTGCCGTCTTCACGGCTCTGGCTCTGGGCCTTGCCGCGCCCTACGTTGCTCTCACGCTGCAACCGGCCTGGACGCGCCTGCTTCCTAAGCCCGGCGTATGGATGGAAGTCCTGCGCCAGGCCATTTCAGTCCCTATCTTCATCACGGTGATCTGGCTGGCATGGGTGCTCGCCGCGGCTTATGGCGCGGGGATTCTCGGTGCTCTGCTGGCCAGTTTCCTGCTGCTGGCCATCGCCGGCTGGTTCCTGGGCCGCTGGCCGGCCCGGCGCTGGGCATCGGTGGTCGCCGTGTTCATCCTGCTGGGAGTGGTGGCGCTGGCCGTCCTGGCTCCGAAGTGGTTTCCTGGGGCTGAGGCTCAAGCGGATCATGCTGGAAACGCGGCTTTGAATTCAGCTGCAGCCGGCGGATGGCAACCGTGGTCTGCCGATGCGGTCAGCCGCTACCAGGCCCAGGGTCGGCCGGTCTTTGTGGACTTCACGGCCAGTTGGTGCCTGAGCTGCCAAGTCAACGAGCGTGTGGCGCTTAGCCAGCCAGCCGTCCGGCAAGCGTTCAAGAACGCCAACGTCGCCTTGCTGCGCGCCGACTGGACCCGCCACGATGAGGCCATCACGCAGGCCTTGACCGTGCTGGGCCGGAGCGGCGTGCCCGCTTACGCTTTATACGTCCCAGGGGAAGCGAGCCCCCTGCTCCTGCCCGAGGTGCTCACGCCCGGCATGGTGACGGATGCCCTGGGAAAACTGCCGCGCGCCGCAACGCAATCCAGCGCCGATGCGTCCAATCTGAAGTAGGACCCCACGGCAGGCAAGTTGATCGTCTGAATTCCCCTCAGGAGGTTGACTCTCATGAACTCCAGCATTCGTCTATTGGGATGCGCGGCTCTTGTTGCTGCGCTGCTGCCGTCGTTCAGCGCCGCCCAGACCGGCGCTCAACCCGTCCGCGTCGGCGCGCCCGCTCCGGCATTTACCGCCACCGACTCCCGCGGCCAGATCGAAACCCTTTCCCAGTATCGCGGCAAGTACGTGGTGCTGGAGTGGCACAACCAGGGCTGTCCCTACACCCGCAAGCATTACACCTCCGGCAACATGCAGGCCTTGCAGCAGGAATGGACCGCGAAGGGCGTGGTGTGGTTCACGGTGATCTCTTCGGCCCCCGGCCAGCAGGGCTATGTAACGCCGGATGAGGAGAATGCTTATCTGGCCCAGGTTCACGCCGTCCCGACCGCCGTCCTGATGGACCCGGAGGGCAAGCTCGGCCGCCTCTACAACGCCAAAACCACGCCGCAGATGATCGTCATCGATCCCGCCGGCAACATGATCTACGACGGAGCCATCGACGACCGGCCCACGCCCGATCCGGCGGATGTGCATGGGGCGCGCAACTACGTCTCTAACGCGCTCACCGAGGCCATGGCGGGCAAGCCTGTGGGCACGCCCTATACGCGGCCCTACGGGTGTTCGGTGAAGTATCCGGACTGAGGGACCGGCTGCGGGGACAGGCGTTCGCCCGTCCCCGTCCGTTGCCGGCATCTACCCGGTGAAGACTGCTTTGGCGGCTTCGTCGATCTCGGCCTGGGACGGCTTGGCGATGGACTGCCCGATGGACCACTTGTGGCCGAACGGGTCGCGCAACTGCCCATAGCGGTCGCCCCAGAACTGATCGGCAAGCGGCATGGTGACCTCGGCGCCAGCGCTTAGAGCCCGCGACCATGCGGCATCGGCGTTCGCGACCGCCAGATGGAAGGTCACCGGGCTGCCGCCCAGCGCCTCCGGGGTCTGGCATCGGCCGCCCATGGAGTTGGAAAAGTCGTCGCTCATCATCAGGACGCCGCCGTTGATTCTCAGGCTGGCGTGCATCAGTTTGCCGCTGTTGGGAGCCGCGTGGCGAGCCAGTTCCACCGCTCCAAATGCTGCCTTGTAAAAGTCGATGGCGGCGGCGGCATTGCTCACCACGATGTGCGGGATGAGGGTCGGGTTGTCGCTCATGGTTAACCTCCAAAGAGTGATTTAGGGGATTTGCGCGGGTTGCTGGGGAACCGCGCGATTGCAGTCTACCACGGTTTCCTGCGGCGTGGAGACCAACTTCCGAGATGTCCCGCCGATCTTATGGTCTCCCGGTTTCCAGGCGTCCTTGATCGCAACCTTGTGACGCCCGTCGCACAGCGCCCGCGGAAGTCTGCTATCATGATAGCAGTGGAGGCGAGGATGGCGCAGATTCTGGTTCGCAAAATGGAAGACCGGCTCAAGGCGCGCTTGCAGCGCCGCGCCAAGCGGCACGGGCGAAGCATGGAAGAAGAGGCCCGGGAGATTCTGCGCAACGCGCTGCACGATCGTGAAACGAAGCGTGGCGGCCTTGGTTCGGAACTCGTGGCGATGTTCAGCGGAAGCGGCATCTATCTCGACGAGCCAATTCCCGAGATGCGCGGCCTGGAGATGGAGATTCCGGAGTTCGAGCCGTGATTCTGCTCGATACGAATGTACTCTCGGAGTTCATGCTCTCTGTCCCGGATGCAAGAGTGACGCGCTGGCTGGACCGCCAACCCCGCTCCTCGATCTGGACTTCATCGATCAATCTCTACGAAATACGCGCCGGTCTGTTGGCGATGCAGCCCGGCAGAAGGCGATCTGGGCTGGAATCGCACTTCGAGCGGATTCTTCAAGTGGCGATTCAGGACCGGATCCTGCATTTCGACGCCGAATCGGCCGAGCGGGCAGCCGAGTTGTCGGCTGAGCGCCGCAGACTGGGACGCCCGGTTGAAATCCGCGACACCATGATCGCCGGAATGGTGCTAGCCTCCCATGCCAAGCTGGCTACGCGAAACGTCAAGCACTTCGAGGAGATCGCGTCGTCGGTGGTCAACCCGTGGGAGAAGACCTAGGGGTCAGGGATCAGGGGTCAGAAAGGCGGTTGGTTGAAGCCTACGATTTCCCAGATCCTTCGCCGCGGCGGACGGGATACGGGCACGCGGCGGCCCGGCACCACGGCGAACTGTGATCCTTTGTTAGGCGCTTACTGCCGCAATTCTCGTTGGCCTTCCGCCCTTTGCGCCCTTGGCCCTTGCTGCCAGACGCTTGGCCTCGGTTTTGGCTCTGCCGCCCTTCTTGCCCAACTGCGCCATCCAGCGTCGGTTTCCGTAGACGCCTTCGATCAGAGCTGGAACATACAGGTCAACGTCCAACTCAGGGAAGCAGATGCCGGTACCGCGGCCAATCAATTTGTAGTTCCGCATCTGCTCGTGGGTGGCGCTGCCCAGCCCCTGCACTTCCTCGGTGGGGAGGACAAGCCGGCGCTGGTTGCTGAGTCCGACGATGAGCAGGTTCAGGCTGGGGATGTGTTCCACCGTCAGCGCGCGCGGTTCGCTGTCGTGGAGTCTTGCTCTCTCCAGCGCCGCTTCAATCTCGGCATCCGTTGTGACGACTTTATGCTCAGCCATGATGCTTCTCCCAAAGCGATACCAATTCGTCGAAATGTCTTGCGGCCACCGTCAGCACGTGGCGCACATCCGCCTTGTTTCCGTTGCTTGGCCTTACAGCGTCGCTCCGGTTGGCGAGCGCGACCGTCCCGTCCCGGCGAAGATCTACGATGACCTCGATCCCGGCGTAGAAGCCATGCACGTGCCTGGGCTCGTGGTCCATCGTGTAGACCGCAAATCGAACGCCGTCAAAACGGAGCGAACCCATTTGTTTCGATTATATCCCAAGCTGCTTAGGTTGTGAAGGGGCAGGGTGCGGATGCGGAGCTGAGACGGAGGCTGGTTGAGGGCAGGGACCTCCTAGGCCCCAAAATCGGGATCCGGAAACCGGCAATCGTTGTCTATACCTGAGGAGGATAGTTAACTTGCCGCAGATTGGTCGGGAATTCGTTCTTCCATCGTGAAAAAGCAACGATTTAAAGTACTACAAGATTGACGAGAGGAATCAAAATCAGCAGTGAAAGCCATGGCGAAAAGCCGGCCTTTCTGAAGATCACCCAGTACGGAGCCACCGTCACGGGAATCACCAAAAAGAAGATGATCCCCGCGACTATTCTCACGATCATTACGGAGTCCATGACTTTTCCTCGAATGAGATCTTTGTTGGCTAAATACTACGCCGCGTTCCAAATCCCGACCAGAAATTGTTTCCAGGTTTCGGGGGAGCTACCCCCCGCCGCGCTTCCCCGCCCGAATGCGGCGAATCTCTTCCATGCGCTGGGCGAGGAGTTTCTCGCGGCCTTCCTGGGTGGGATGGTAGTA
>Ga0187862_10004773_pt1 | contig 12700 bp, 4 predicted proteins | sample June2016WEW_10_1_FD_133003 | JGI IMG/M metagenome (GOLD analysis project Ga0187862, IMG submission 133003) | Peatland microbial communities from SPRUCE experiment site at the Marcell Experimental Forest, Minnesota, USA - June2016WEW_10_150 | ecosystem: Environmental > Terrestrial > Soil >...
AAGGACGAACTTCGCGAAGCCGTCCCGGACTTGGGCCTGCCGAAGCGCGAAATCGTCCAGCACGATATTTCAGGACTGTCCGACGACGCGCCGGACCTCGCCCTGATGCGGCTCCTTACCCAGTACCGCGCCGTAAGGGAGAAGCGCCTCGAAGGCAGCCATGGCGTGGAGCGGACCGCCGCCGGCCTGGTTATCACGACGCTCCAAAAGCGCCTATTTTCGTCCATTGAGGCCTTCAACTCCACTCTGCGGGTTCACCGGAAGAGCATGGAGAAGCTTGCCCCTGAAAGCGAAAAACAACCCGAGCTATCCGCGAATCTTCTCACCGAACTCAATGCCCCCGACGCCGACGACGAACGCGCCGATCGCCCCGAAGAAGAAGTCGCCGAAGGCATCAAACAAGCCGTCGCCAGCACTACCGAGCGCTCCAAAGGTCCGCAACAAATCTCCCCGGAAGAAATCGCACTGCTCGACCGCATGGCCGAAATCGCCAGTCGGTCGCGCCACCTCGCGGACCCCCGCCTGACCGATGCCCAGTGGGGGCTTATCCCTTGGATTCGAAAGAACCTCTTCAATCCCGACGGCACCTGGAACAACCGCCGCGTCCTGATCTTCACCGAGTTCACGGAAACCAAGACGTACCTCCGCCAGCAGTTCGAAACCGCTCTCGCCAACACCGACCGCGCCGAAGAGCGCATTGGCACCTATCAAGGCGGCCCCGGCGGCGGACGCCTCGACGAGATCAAGAGGGCCTTCAACGCCTCGCCCGATCTCCACCCCCTGCGCATTTTGATCGCCACGGACGCCGCCCGCGAAGGCGTGAACTTCCAGAACTACTGTGCCGACCTCTTCCATTTCGATGTCCCCTGGAACCCTTGCCGCATGGAACAGCGCAACGGACGCATCGACCGCAAGGGCCAGCGGGAAGACGTCGTCCGCTGCCATTACTTCGTCTTCACGCAGCGTCCCGAAGACCATGTCATCCGCACCCTGGTTCGCAAGACCGAAAAGATCCGCACGGAACTCGGGAGCCTTTCACCCGTCCTCGAACGGCGCATTGAGGAACTGTTTGTGGAGGGCCTCAAACCATCGCTGGCACACACCATAGAAATGCTGGATGCAAGCGCCTCGGGGCGTAGAGCCATCGAAGAAGAACTTGAGTCCGTCCGCAAACGCAAGGTGCAACTCGCGGAGGAGCTGAAATCGCTGGAGGAATACCTCCAGGATTCCAAGGATTATGTCGGCCTCACCCGACCGGATTTTATCAATGCAATCTCCACCGCCCTGGAGCTGAACAACTGCCCGCCGTTGCAGGGCGGACCCGACCGCTGGCAATTCCCCGAAATTCAGGGCCGCGCATGGTCCCGCTCAATGGATGCGCTGCGTGCCCCGAAGCCAAAGGATATGGATTTCTTCGAGTGGCGCGCATCCAGCCCCATTCGCCCCATCGTCTTTGAATCCCCGACCCATATCGATGAGGGCGTGGTGCATCTCCACCTGGAACACCGCGTGGTGCAGCGACTGCTCGGCCGTCTTCGCGCGCAGGGGTTCGTCCACAACGACCTTGCCCGCGCCTGCGTCGGCCAGACCGACGACGCCATCCGCCGGGTCGTGCTCCTGGGCCGCGTTTCTCTCTACGGCCCCGGCGCATCCCGCCTCCACGACGCGATCATCGCCGTTACCGCGCGCTGGATCGATCCCATTGCCCGCAAAGGCACGCTTGTCCCGTACGACGAAGACACCGAGAAGCTGACACTCGCCGCGCTGGAGAAGGCGTTCGAGTCCGCCCGCGCCCGCCGCGTGGACGAAGCGGTGGAACGAATGCTGCAATCGGCGGCGCCGCTGGACGTGGCCGACCTGCTTCCGCGCCTGCAGGACCGCGCCGCGGCAGTTATCGCCTCCGCCAAAGAGCTTCTCGGCGATCGCGGCCGCCAGGAGGCGGATGCGATGCGCCGGATCATTGAAGACCAGCGTGGGCGCATTATCGCCAGAAAAGAGGAGGTGAAGCAGAACGAGGCGCAGTTCACCTTCGGATTCGACAAGATGGCGCTTCGGCAGTTGGAAGATGAACGCAAAGACTGGGACAAGCGGCTCACGGCAATCGGCCGCGAAGTGGACGAAGAACCCGCGCGAATCGTGAAATCCTACGAAGTCCAGGCATATCGTGTCGAGCCCATTGGCGTCGTCTATCTCTGGCCGATCTCCGGATAACCCACCATGGCAACCGACCCCATCAGAGACCGCCAGATCATCAAAGACCACCAGCTCTGGATCGGGTTAGTGGAAAAGGAGGGACTCGTCGTCTCCGCGCACGCGCTGAATGACGCGCAGGGGGTTCTGTCCCGCAACGTTGGCATCCAGCAGGAGATTCTCCGCCGCCGCGCTGTCCAGGGTTCCGACAAAAACCTGCGCCTGAAAGACTTCCCCGCCTTCACCCAGGAATTTTGGAGATGGCGCGAGTCCGACCTCTCGACTCCACCCGGCGACCTCGCCGCCCCCCTTCCCGAGTATGACGAGATTCTGAGGCCCACCTGGGTGGTGCCCGGAGGCAAAGGCCAGCCCGAGCACCTGATCCTGGTGGTAGAACTTCCCTCGGGGACCGACTTCGACAAACCCGGCACCGCGTCCGAGGAGCACCGTTGGCACGCCTCTCCGCAGGCCCGCTTCGAACGCCTTCTCCGCGAAACCGGCGTTCCCATCGGCCTGGTCACGTCCCCTGAACGAATCCGCCTCGTCTACGCCCCGAAAGGCGAGTCCTCCGGACACGTCACCTTCCCCATCCACCATATGACGATGCCGGGGAACTGGCCCATGCTGGCCGCGCTCCATCTGCTGCTCCATAGCGACCGCCTCTTCATCGGTCCCGAAACCCAGCGTCTTCCCGCCATCCTGGAAGCCTCGCGCCGCTATCAGAACGAGGTCTCCATCAAGCTCGCCGGCCAGGTGCTGCGCGCGCTGAACGAACTCGTCCGTGGCTTTCAGGAAGCGGACCGCGCGGCGCACGGCACAATTCTGAGAGACGCCCTCCGGCATGATCCCAGCCACATCTACGACGGCATGCTCACCACGCTCATGCGCATGGTCTTCGTTCTTTACGCCGAAGACCGTAGCTTGATGGGCTCCGACGAAACCTGGCTCCAGAACTATTCGATTTCCGGTTTGTATGAACGCCTCCGCGCGGACGCCGGCCAGTATCCGGACACCATGGACAGCCGGTACGGCGCGTGGGCGCAGATCGTCACTCTCGCTCGGCTGCTCTACGATGGCGGCGGTCACGGATCGCGCCTGCCACCACGGCATGGCGGACTGTTCGATCCGGACGCTTACCCCTTCCTCGAAGGCCGCGCCTGGCAATCGAAACGGGCCGCAACGGCGCTGATCGAACCGCCCCTGGTCTCCGACGGCATCCTCTTTCGCATCCTCCAGGATCTTCTGTACCTCGACGGCGAGCGCATCTCCTACCGCGCCCTGGACGTCGAACAAATCGGCTCCGTCTACGAAGCCATGATGGGTTTCACCGTCGAAACCGCGCACGGGATCTCCATCGGCATCGGCTCAGACCATCTCGTCGTCGGCCTCGAAGACCTTCTCACGAAGAAACCCGCCGATCGGCCCAAATGGCTGAAAGAAAACGCCAATTGCGAAGTCACCGGCAAGGCTATCGAGCAACTGAAGTCAGCGGCCTCTGTGGATGAACTTCTTGCCGCGCTGCGTCGCCGCATCTCGAAGCTCTATCTCGACCAAAACTCTAATCCGGTCACGGTTCCAAAGGACGGCATCTTCCTTCAGCCCACTGAGGAGCGCCGCCGTTCCGGCTCGCACTACACGCCGCGTTCGCTGACGCAGCCGATCGTCAAGACCACGCTCGATCCGGTGCTGGCACAACTGGGAGACAACCCGAAACCGGAACAGATTCTCGCGCTGAAGGTCTGCGACCCCGCCATGGGTTCCGGAGCGTTCCTGGTGGAAGCCTGCCGCTACCTGGGTGAGAAGCTCGAAAAGGCGTGGATCGCGCACAACCAGATGCCGCCGATCCCAGCGGACCAGGACCCGCTGCTGCACGCCCGCCGCATTGTGGCGCAACGATGTCTTTACGGGGTGGACAAGAACCCCTTCGCCGTCAATCTGGCCAAGCTGTCACTCTGGCTCGCGACCTTCGCCAAAGATCATCCGTTTACCTTCGTGGACCACACGCTCCGCTGCGGCGATTCGCTCGTCGGACTCACGGCGCAGCAAGTCGAGGCATTCCACTGGCAGCCGAAAGAAGAGGGTGCGCTGCTTCGCGACATGCCTTGGCGACTGCGGCATATCCTGAACGCACGTGCTCAGATTCTCGATGCCGCCGACGATACCCCGTATGAAACGCTCGCACAGAAACTCGCGGTGACCGAAGAACAGATGATGGACTTGCGCCGCGCGGGTGACCTGACAATCGCTGCATTCTTCGCGGAGGATAAGCCCAGGGATCGCGAAGCCCGGCGCAAGGACCTTGCCGAAAAGTTCCGGCGGGCGCGGGAGCGGGTCACGGATCTGGAACTCGAAGACGAATTGCAGGGCGCAGTTGGAGTCTTGAAGGCAGGGCACAAAGGCATAACGCCTTTTCACTGGGAACTCGAATTCCCTGAGGCCTTTCGGCTGAACGAACACGGGAAGTCAACTGGCGGATTTGACGCTTTCGTTGGCAACCCGCCGTTCATCGGAGGTCGAAAGATCTCGACCAATTTGGGTGTGGGGTATCGGGACTGGCTGGCGGCGAATTACGAGGGATCCAACTCCAATAGCGACATCGTCGCCTTCTTCTTCCGCAGGGCGTTCGCTTGTCTTAAATCGCCCGGTGCTCTGGGATTGATTGCGACCAATACGATCTACCAAGGCGATACAAGGGCTTCTGGCCTGCGATTCATTCGACAGTGTGGCGGAATAATCTACAGCGTTAGGAAACGAGTTAGGTGGCCTGGCGAGGCCGCTGTAGTGGTCTGCGTGGTCCACGTGGCGAAAGGATTGACACCGCAGGCGGACATTGATGAGCGACAAGTACAGCAGATCACCGCATTCCTCGTTGAGAAGGGAGGTGACGATAACCCGTTTACCCTCAGGGAGAATTTGAATATCGCTTTCCAAGGGTACCTTCTCCGAGGCATGGGCTTCACCTTTGCCAACGGCAATGACAGCGTATTGTCGATCCTTGATAGGGACAATCTTATTGCGGCTGACCCGCGCAACCAGGAGCGAATCTTCCCCTTCATCGGCGGTGAAGAAGTTAACGACGATCCGCGCCACATGTATAAGAGATCCGCTATCAACTTCGGCACGATGAGCCTTGCGGAAGCCCGGCAGTGGCCTATGCTTGTTAAGGTCCTCGAAGATCGCGTCAAGCCTGAAAGGGAAAAACAAGGGCGTGAAGCGGCTGCGGCCCCGTGGTGGCAATACTGGAGGCCTCGTCCGGAGATGTTCTCGGCTATCGCGGGGTTGTCGCGTGTCTTGGTCTGTTCTCAAATTTCAACTCACTTTGTTTTTGCGTTCCTACCTTCAGACTGGGTCTTCTCTCACGCATTGAACGTCTTCGCTTTCGAGCGTTACGGAGCCTTCGCATTACTCCAGTCCCGCGTGCATGAAGTCTGGGTCCGATTCTTTGGCTCCTCCATGAAAGACGACCTCCGATACACGCCGACCGATTGTTTCGAGACCTTTCCATTTCCTTTCGGTTGGAAGGTCAACCAAGCTTTGGAGCAGATCGGCCGGAAATACTACGAACACAGGGCGGAGTTTATGGAACGTACGGAAGGACTGACCAAGACCTATAACCGGTTCCACAACAAGTGCGAAACCGACGTCGAAATCGTGACGCTACGGCAACTCCACGCAGAAATGGACCGTGTGGTTCTTGATGCCTACGATTGGCCTGACCTGCAACCAAGACTCGATTTCGTTCTCGATTACGGCGAACACGAGGACGGCGAAATCGCGAGCGATGACTGTAAGAAACCGTGGCGCTTCCGCTGGGTCGATGAAGACCGCGACGAGGTCCTGGCCCGCCTGCTCGAACTGAACCGCACCCGCGCAGAAGAAGAGGCGCAATCGGCTGCTGCCGTGCCCGCGGCCAAAAGCTCCGGCAAACGCGGCAGGAAGTCCAGGAAACGCGCACCGCTCGTGGACCCCCCTCTTTTCGACGTTTAGGAACCCGCCGAATGAACTCCGCCGAAGTCCGCGAACAGATTCTCAGCCGCGCCGCTGCGTTGGTACCCAACCGGATTCCTTGCGCCCTTCCTTGCCTCGCAGTCGATCCGTGCTAAGCGCCCAGCCACGCCAACTTATGGTTCTGGATTTGGTGGCGAATGACCAGGTCCGACACCTGAAACTCGTGGGCCAGATCCTCAACGTCTTCTTCCCCAACACGGTCCCCGGTAATCCGCTGCTTTATTGACTCCGCCGGTGCAAGGAATTCCGCCGCAAAGGCCCGGTTCCGCTGCTGGTGTTCAGTTCCGGTTCGTGTCACCAGCGAAGGCTGGCCCGATAAGAGATGGTCGGACAGCGCGCGGCAGAGAATGAATCTCTTACTCTCTTCGCGAAGGCGCGAAGGGAAGCCGAACACCGGAGCCTCCGTCTGGGTCGGCGCGGAAATTGCATCGATCCGGGGAGCGACTTCGAATTCCCTGATCTCCAAGGAGCCGAATTCCCGCTTCAAGAATGAATCGAGGTTGGCCGCAATAGGGCCACTCTGTCCCAGATAGGCCCGCAGCGCTCGCGCCTCGTTGTATCCATCGCGCCAAGGGACTTCTGTTCCGTGCCAATGCAATCTCTCCCGAAACTCCCGCCACCTGCCCTCGCCCAGGGCGGTAGCGGAAGCGGAATCGATAAATGTCTTTACGGCCTCGGCGCCCGAAGTCATCTGCGCCAATGGTATTGCATCGCAGAAATCCTCCGCCACGGGTTCAGGCAGCAGAACACCGAGGTGCTCAATCTGGGCGGCTACAGAGTCGGCGACGTCAAATGGATCGCATCCGAGGCGCGCGGCCTTCTCGCAGAAAGCCTTTTGTTCCGGATCGTGCTCGGCGTCCAGAATGGCGCGCCACTCCGGGGCAAGGTAGGTGTGCTGCACCTGCCGGGCACTCAACCGCTCTATGACTGCTTCCACCAGTCGGCGGAACTCTTCTTTGACAAGGGCCTTGGAAACGATGCTGGAGCCACCCGACAGGAATAGAACGTCGGACCGGGATCGATCGGAAAGCGTCGACCCGGTAGGCCGCCACGTCACCTCCATCTTCGATTCGGTCGGCACAAAGCTCAGGTCGGGCAGAACAAAGCCCTCTCTCGCCGCGAGCAGGTTATGCCGCGGGTCGCGCCCGTCTGCGCGCCACTCGTCCCAAAGGAACCACCAATTCGCGATCATCCATTCCGCGATTGGATATAACGGGACGTAAATACCTGTCCTTACGCTTTGCACACGCTTGGCTTCAACCCAGGTAATCGGCTCGCCATCGGCTAAGATCTCCAGCCGGGCCCAGGTCGCGTCTAGCTCTGGAGCGCGAACTCTGGGGGAGTCTTCCCACTCGAAGCGCAGTAGGAAATCAGACATTTTGCGATCTCAGTTCCAGAGGCCCCTCGTCGGAGCCGATCGGGTAACCTTTGTACTCCCCAAGCACCTGATTGGTGAGCCTTCCCTCGAACAGGCGTTCTCCATCCCGATACCAGACATAACGGGGAAAAGCTCCCTCCATGAACCCGCCGGCATGGCCCTCTGCGATCGCATTCCGGAGCCAAAGCGTGATCTCTTGCTGGTGTCCCTCAAGGTCGGAGGGGCAAAGGGTGGCGTCGCTTCTAGCGTGGGGGAGCTTGTGCTCGGGGCTGCCTGTGTAAGAAGCCATGGAAGCGGCATGTTCTCTTTGCATAGCTGTCATCTCGATCAACGACTTGCGGCGAAATCGAGTGCGTTGTTGGGGACGTTTCAAGCTCCGGTACCTCCTCCAAGCCTAACACTCGCACGCTCAACGCCGTAGGCGGTTCTCGCACTCAACGGATTTCCGGGTCTGACCGCCGACCTTTGCATGCGCGCTACAGTAGTATTTACCTCATAATATGACATCCGCCGAAGTCCGCGAACAGATTCTCGATTCCCTCATCCTCGACCTCGTTGGCCCGGTCGCCGGCCTGAAGGCCGGCAGCCACCTTGAACAGGAGACGCTCCCCGGATCGACCGCGCCGCTGCGTTGGTATCTTACCGGCTTCCTCGCGCCCTTTGCCGCCAAACCCGAGGAGAAGACCGACGAAGACAGCGGCGAGCAGATCGACCTGATCCCGCCCAAGACCGGCCTCGACGATGAGGCTGCCCCGGAATCGGCCTCCTCCCGGAAAACACCCTTCCCCTCCTCCATGGGCCTGAGTGTTCTGATCCCACCGGAGTGCCGTTCCATCAAGGCCACCGTCATTTGGGGCGACTATGCGGCTGTCATGAAGGACGAGGCGGTCACCGGGTGGCGCCGTACCGCGCGTTGGGCGCAAGCGCCCTTGCCAATCCCTGCACAGGACACTACCCGCGGCGCGACCCGCCTCAAAGACTCGGGTGGGCTCGATCTGGTTCTCTCCGTGCGGACCATCCCGTGCCACAAGGGGCTCGACCTGGTTGCTCCCGGCACGCGCGCCGTGTCCGTGTTTCTGGTGAACAACCGCAATCCGATGACAGGCATCCGGCGCGATGAAGCATACGTCTTTCAGGTCAAACTGCAATTGGAATCCGAGGTGCCCTTTGTCGCCCGCCCCGACCTTCGCGGCGTCATATCCGCCGATCCCGATGAACGCGTGGCCGACCTCCAGTACCGCGACGCTGTCGAATACGCCGTGGGACACGGGGTCTCCGCTCGCGCCCTTCCCGTAAAGGGTGGCGGATGCCGATCCGTCGAAACAGCATGGATTCCGAGGGCCGAGGTCGAACGTACCGAGCACCGGGCCGCGCCCGGGAACGCAACGCTCGACATGGACAAACTGGCAGGCATTAAGGACGTCGCCGAAGCGGAATTGCTGCTTGGACCGCTGGTTCAGGCTTACCGGGAATGGATCGCGAAACAGCCTGTCCCCACAGGAAGTAGTGCCATCGAAAAACGGCGAGCCGACGTCGCCGCCAAAATGCTGTCGAGAGCCGGTGTAGTCGCCGGCCGGATCGAGCAGGGCTTGAAGGCGCTCGCCGACCCGAACGTGCTCGAAGCCTTCCGCCTCGCCAACAAGGTCATGGCGGCGGTGGGCCGCCGGCGCCGGAAAGACGCGCCGAAGTGGCGTCCCTTCCAGTTGGCCTTCCTGCTGCTGAACCTGACCTCCATGGTGGAACCGGACAGCGCGGATCGCGAACTGGTGGACCTGCTCTTTTTCCCCACCGGCGGCGGCAAGACCGAAGCCTATCTGGGCCTGGCGGCATTCACCATGTTCCTCCGCCGCCTGCGGAATCCGGCATCGCGCCGCGGGTGCGGCGTCGCCGTCATCATGCGCTACACACTGCGTCTGCTCACGCTCGACCAGTTAGGCCGCGGCGCGGCGCTCATCTGCGCCATGGAACTGGAGCGCCAGAAGGACGTCGAGAAGCTCGGCAAGTGGCCGTTCGAGATCGGGCTTTGGGTCGGCCAGGCGGCCACGCCCAACCGCATGGGCAAGTCGGGCGAGCGGGACGAGAACACCGCCCGCGCCCGCACACGGAAATTCAAGCAGGACCAGAAGACGTCCCCCATCCCCCTTGAAGCCTGCCCGTGGTGCGGAACCAGGTTTTCGCCCAACTCCTTTAGTCTCGTGCCGAACGAAAGGGAGCCTCTCGATCTCCGCATCACCTGCGTGAACCGGGACTGCGAATTCTCCGGCGGTTCGCCACTGCCGATTGTCGCGGTCGATGAACCGATTTATCGCCGCCTGCCGGCGTTTCTGATTGCCACCGTCGATAAGTTCGCCAGCCTTCCGTGGGAAGGCCAGACGGGCAAGCTGTTCGGTAAGGTAGAGCGCGCCGACGCGGGCGGGTTCTATGGCCCGTGCGACCCGAACTCCTCCGGGCAGCCTTTGCCCGAACCGCTCTTGCCGCCGGACCTGATCATCCAGGACGAATTGCATCTCATCTCCGGGCCGCTGGGCACCATGGTCGGCTTGTATGAGACCGCCATCGACGCACTTTGTTGCCGGGAAATCACGCGACCGGACGGACAGAAGAAAACCATCCGCCCCAAAGTGGTTGCCTCCACCGCCACGGTCCGCCGCGCCGAAGCGCAGATCAAGGCGCTCTTCTGCCGCAATGGCGTTGAGATCTTCCCCTGCCCCGGTCCCGATCGCCGCGATTCGTATTTCGCGGTTACGGTGCCGTCAGATGAGAAGCCGGGCCGGCTGTACGCGGGTGTGGCTGCGCAGGGCCGCTCGCCGAAGGTGATCTTTTTGCGGACGTATCTGGCACTGCTGGGCGCCGCGCAGAAGGCCTTTCTCGCCAACGGCGGCCTGAACAACCCGCAGAATCCCGCCGATCCCTACATGACGCTCACCGGCTACTTCAACAGTCTTCGTGAGCTTGGCGGATGCCGCCGCATCGCGGAGGACGAAGTGACGTCGCGGTTGAAGGACTACGATAACCGTCTGCGTCAGGGTGAAACGACCGGCCTCTTTGCGAAGCGCGATCTGAAGGAAGTGGTCGAACTGACCTCGCGCATCTCAACCGCCGCGGTTTCCAAAGCGAAAGATCGCATGGCCAAGGCTTTCCTGCCCAAAGCGGATTGCCTCGATATTGCACTCGCGACGAACATGATTTCGGTCGGTCTCGATATTTCGCGGCTCGGCTTGATGGCGGTCTTTGGCCAGCCCAAAACGACCGCGGAATACATCCAGGCCACATCGCGAGTGGGCCGTGAGGAGGGCAAGCCGGGCCTCATCATCACCATGCTCAATGTTCACAAGCCCCGCGATCGTTCGCACTATGAACGCTTCGAAGCCTGGCACGCGTCGTTCTACCGCTCGGTGGAGGCAACCAGCGTCACACCGTTCTCGCCACGCGCCCTGGATCGCGGTCTTGCTGAAGTCACGGTCGCGCTCAGCCGCCAGGGCTGGCCCGGCATGACCAAAGGCCCCAACGCGATTCGCGCCATGGAATTGCGGTCAAGCCTTTCGCCCGTCGTGGATATTTTCGGCCGCAGAGTCGAGCAATACGCCGCGCTCGACAGCGAAGAGATGCAGCAACGCCGGGATGGCGTCCGGAGCAAGGTGGAAGACCTGCTCGACGATTGGGCAAAGATCTCCAAGCAACAGAAGGACTCGGGAGCCACGCTTCGCTACCAGCAATATGACGACGGCACGGGGCCGTACCTGCTGCGTTATCCGCTCGATCCGGACTTGGAGCGGATCGAAAGCAAAGCGGCGCAGTTCAAGGCGCATCGCTCGCTCCGCGACGTTGAACCCGCCTGTAACCTCTGGCTTAAGGAACTCAACGGAACACCGCTTGACGCGGAGGAGGAACAGGACTGATGGCCCGCCCCAATGGACAGATTCGCCGCGGCCAGATCATCAACACCTTCGGCCCTGGCGCCCTCCTTGACTTACCTCACCATGCCGCAATTGTCGGCGGTCTGGATACATGGAACTGGGGAGGCGATGACCGTAAACGAAAGATCGTTGAACCCCGGCTCCTGAGCAAAGTCGAGCTGGTGCTCCAAAAGCAGGGACTGGCCATGTATGAGCCACCTGCCGACAACCAGGAGCCGGACGCACCGCCCAGCGGGATCAGTGTCTACCGTTTCCCCGAGTGGTTTACGGTCCAGATCTCTATGAAGGGGCCGAGGGGCCAGCGCACCCGGCCGCTTGTTCGCCGCAACGCCCTCGTCTCCACGACGAAGTGGCAAAGTCCAGACCGGAAGAAGTATGATGTTGTTCCAATCCGCTTCGTCCAGGCGTGCCCGAATGGCCACATCACGGATGTTGATTGGTATGCCTTCGTTCATGGCATTGACGACCCCTGCCGCTGCGACCTCTTCGTCGACGAGTGGGGCACCAGCGGAGATCTCTCCGAAGTCGAGATTCGCTGCGACTGCGGCAAGAGTAAACAACTCATCAAAGCCTTGGAGGACAAGACTGCGCTCGGCTGGTGCCGGGGTAGAAGGCCGTGGCTGGGCGGCAGCAACCTCGAACCGAACTGCCGTGACCCGAAGGGCCAGCCGACCTTCAACAGGCTGCTGAACCGTTCGGCCTCGAACGCCTGGTTCCCTCAAGTTCTGAGCGTCATCTCCATCCCGGATGAAGACGAAAAGCTGCGCGGGGCCGTCGAGAAGATATGGGAAGACCACCTGCAGTACGTCAACTCGCTGGATGATCTACCCAACGAACGAAAGCGAGCAAAGGTTGCGGCGGCGCTGGAGGGTTATTCCGATGGAGTCGTCTGGGCCGAAATCGAACGCCACCGCGGTGGCTCCGCATCGGAGTCTATAAGAACCATCAAGCAGGCTGAAATCGAAACCTTGCTCGCCAGCCCGGACGAGATCGGCCAGGACAAGATCGAAGGCGACTTCTACGCACGCCGCTGGCGGCCCGAACCGCCACTCGGCGCGATCTGGAACAAGATTGATCGTGTAGTCCTGATACACCGTCTGCGCGAAGTCGTTTCTCTGGTCGGTTTCACGCGCTTCGAGCCCGCGACCAATGACATCGACGGTGAACTCGCCATAGGCGTAAATCGCGCCGCGCTGGCCGATGAAGT
>Ga0187862_10004787_pt1 | contig 12683 bp, 10 predicted proteins | sample June2016WEW_10_1_FD_133003 | JGI IMG/M metagenome (GOLD analysis project Ga0187862, IMG submission 133003) | Peatland microbial communities from SPRUCE experiment site at the Marcell Experimental Forest, Minnesota, USA - June2016WEW_10_150 | ecosystem: Environmental > Terrestrial > Soil >...
AAGACTTCCGAACCCGGCAATGCCTGGCGGATCATCCATGAAGCCCTGCGGGAACACGAAGTCTGGGCCGTCATCGCGGATGGCTACCAACATCGTGTACTTACCGAATCGTGGCTGGCAAAAAATCCGCTGCCCAATTTCCATCCCGTTTTTTTTAAACTTCCGCCTGCATTCCGCTGGATGTGCGGACGCGGGCCGTTGGAAGCCATCCACTATCATCTCTGGCAGGAAAAACTCACCGGCGTCGTGGGCGAACTCCACCGCCGCATCGGCTTCAGCCTCTCGCATCATGTGACCTATGGTCGTTACTGGTCCCCCAGCGGCTTGCGCGGGCTGGACATCCCCTTCATCTGGGGGCCGGTGGGGGCGGCGGAAACACCGCCGCCGTCGTTTGTTTTCGAACTGCCGCTGCGCGACCGGTTGTTCGAAGCCATGCGGAATGGCGCGCGGAATTGGTCCTGCAAAAGCCGGTCGCTGCGCGACACCGCCCGCGCCGCCACCATCGGCATCGGGGTCACGCGAGAGAGCTGCGAGGCGTTGCGGAAGCTCGGCGTCCGCCGCGTGGAACAGATGCCACAGATGGCGCTTACGGACGAAGACCTTGCCCAGTTCGGCCGGCTGCCGGACCCGCCCCCGGGACCGTTCCGCGCCATTTGCATCGGACGCCACGTGCACTGGAAGGGATTTCATCTGGCCATCCGCGCCTTTGCGCGATTCGCCGCTTCGGACCCGCAAGCCGAACTCTGGCTCATCAATGATGGTCCCTTTCGCAAGGAGCTCGAAAAGACCGCTGCGCAAACCGGGATGTCGTCGCGGGTCAAATTCCTCGGCATCATGCCCACTTACAACGACGTCCTGCAAAAACTCGGCCAGTCACACGTGCTCATGCACCCGGCGCTGCATGAGGGCTTCGGCAACGTGTGCCTGGAAGCGATGGCGGCGGGCCGGCCGGTGGTCTGCCTCGACATCGGCGGGCCCGCCTCGCAAATCACACCGGAAACCGGTTACGCAGCCCCCGCCACAACCCCGGATGAAGCCGTTCCGGCCCTGGCGGCCTTCCTGGAAAAAATCGCGCGTGACCGTCCACTACTGGCCGCGATGTCGGTCCGGGCGCGGGAACATGTGAAGCAGAACTTCACGATGCGCCAGATCAACGAGACCATACGGCGGTTTTACCGTGAGGCCATCGAGATGCACGCACGCCAACGAGGACAAGGAAACGGGCCGGTCTGAATGAGGACCGTCGCGAAGTAACTTAAAAGACTGGAAAAGACCGATGGAAACCCGGATGATTCCAGAAAGGCATGCAACTGCACAAACCTTCTTTTGCCAACAGACTTGGCAAATCCGCCGCCAAGCCGTTGAGCCACATCGCGTGTTCGCGTTGGTTTTACAACCCTTGCCGGGTGCTGGATGCCTACCTGAACTTTCTTATCGGAAAAGGCTCGGGAACCGGCTGGGACATGAGAGGATGAGATGCGGGCCGCTGTCAGCTGGATACATCGTCCGCAACCTGTGATCTTTGACGTGGGAGCAAACGTTGGAAACTGGACCGAAGGTGTGTTGCAGGCAGTTCCAAACGCAAAAGTTTACATGTTTGATCCTTCCCCGGGCTGTCAAGCTGCGATCCGGGAAAGAAAGCTGCCAGGAGTCCCCCTCATTCCCTGCGCCTTGGGAGAAACTCCGGGGCAGGCGGCCTATTACTCCAGCTCCGCGACTGATGGCAGCGCATCACTGCACGCCCGGCGCGACACTCCTTTTTAAGATTTGAACTACCAGACGACCATGGTGGAAGTCAGCATCATTGATCAGATTCTTGAATCCCAAAAAATAGATTTTGTGGATTTCCTGAAAATGGGCATCGAAGGGCATGAATTGTTCACTTTGCGGGGAGCTCGACAGTCCCTGGCCTCGCGGAAGATCGGCGCCCTGTCCTTTGAATTCGGATGCGGCAACATCAATTCCCGCACTTTTTCCCGCGATTTCTGGGAATTGTTGACAGGCGCGAGGTTTTCCATCTGGCGGATTGCGCCTTCTGGAAAAGATATCCTGGTGAGGGACTATTATGAGGACACGGAGTATTTCCGGGGCGCCACCAACTATGTGGCGGAATTGAAACCGACCGCATGATTCTCCTGCGGTGCGGGGCCGATCTTTTAAACCGGTCAACCGATCTTGCTCCAACCGAGTTGTCCCGCCACTTCGACTTTGGGACTTTCGTTGGGAATGCAGACCTTGTTCGGACTGTCGGCAGCCTGGAACACGGTGTAGTCCGGCAGGTTCAACCGGGCGTCGCTGATGTTGACTTCCATCTGGACGATGGGCCGGTATTTCGCGATGGTTTTTCTTCCACCGGCCAGCACCTGTTGTTCCGCGCCTTCGACATCAATTTTAATGTAGTCCAGCCGGTTCAAATTCTCCCACGGGAAAACTTCGTCGAGCGTCACGATCAAGGTGGACAGGCAGGCCGCCGTTTCATCGCGGCGGATGGTGCTGAACGAGGCGGGCCGCTGGAAGTTCATCCAAAGGTCTGCCGGCCCGGTTTTCTCGCCCAGGCAAAAACTCCGTAAACGCACATTGGTGAAACCGTTCAACCGGATGTTGTGGTTCAAGGTGGCCAGCATGTCTGGAAACGGTTCCACCGCGATGACGATGCCGCCCCGTTCGCCGAGAAATTTCGCCGCCTTGAGCGAATAAATGCCCGTGTTCGCGCCAACATCCAGAAACACTCCCGCTGGCTCCAGAAACTTTTCGACGTGTTCGAATTCCGGCTCCAACGCATCGCGGAAAATGTAAACGCCCCGTCCGCCAAACCCCGGACGGTTTTGCCCACAAACGATGGCGCCATTGGCCAGCTTCGATTTGAGCAGCCAGTTGCGCGGGGTCAGGGCCACTCGCACCTTTCGCATGAACGTCAGCATGTCTTGCATCGTGCCATCCCCGGCCCGACGGCCGGACGCAGGTTCCATTGTGAATTTCCGGCCCCATGAAATAAAAACCCGTCCGGATTGGCAAGCGGGGATTTCCTGGCCGTAAGGGAAGAACTTCCTTGTTGCTGGCGGGCCGAATGGGATTTACCATGCCGCACCCTATGATAACAGCCAGGGCAAGCCAGACCAAGGTTAACGATCTGTTCTTTCCACTTGCGCTGGCTTATCTGATCATCCCCAATCTGATTTTTTTGGCGACCTGGGTGCGTCCGTGGATCGGTATTCCCGCCGCAATCATGGTTGTCATCTGTTCGGTCTTTCTAGTGCGGCAAAACCGGACGGGGGAACCGCGTCAAGGTCTTGGCCGCATAAACCTGGTGTTCGTTCTGGCAGTGGCGTTTTACTGGACGCTGCTTGCCGGGGCGGGTGGATTCGTGCCGCAGGAAACAGATTATATCAAACACAACCTGGTCTTTCACGATCTGGTTCATTTCGCCTGGCCGGTGACTTATTCCCTGCCCGACGGCGGCAAAAGTTATCTCTGTTACGGCTTGGGTTATTACCTCGTACCGGCGTTGGGCGGACGCATCTTGGGCGATGCCGCGATGCCGGTGCTGACATTCTTGTGGATGTTTGCAGGCGTGGCGCTGTTCTTTTATTGGGTCGCCACTTTTGCCAGGACCCCGAAGACGACGCTCCTGATTTTTCTGCTGTTCGCCGCGACCAATGCAGCTTTGCTGGCTTTGAAACGTACCGGCGTTCCCGGCTTGATGGATGCCACCCATGTGCGGGCCACATTGTGGCAGTTGGGCATGTATCACAGTTATTACGATTTCTTCACCAAGCTGCAATTCCAGCCCCAACACGGACTGCCGGGATTGCTGGGGCTGGCATTGTTTTATGAAATGCTCTGGATAAATAAAGACCCGCGCGGGGCGGTGTTTACCTGGGGTGCCTGCCTGCTCTGGAGCCCGCTGCCATGCGTTGGGTTGCTGCTGGTGCCGCTGGCCGCTTTAAGGCGCGTGCCGTGGCGGGCTTATTTCAGCCTGGTCAACCTCGTCGGCGGTGGAATCCTGCTGGCCATCATGGGGATTTATTTTCAGGGTCATGCAGCGTTGGCTGATCGTGGCCTCGTCTGGAATTTGTCTTCCGGCGGAGAATGGCCGGTGTTTTATTTCCTCTTTGTCGTGTTTGAACTAAGCCCGGTCCTTTTGCTTTTTCTCATTGACCAGAGATACCGTGTGCTGGGTGAGTTACGACCGTTGTTTCTCCTGGCCACCGGCTTTCTGCTGCTGCTCCCGCTCTGGAAGTTTGGTTACAGCGGTGATCTGCGGTTGCAGGCCGGGACGCCCGCCCTGGTCGTGGCCGCACTGGGTGCAACCAGATGTCTTCAGAGCGGGCTTTTTTCACTCAAACGCCCGCTGTTCATTCTGTTCATCAGCTGCCTGTTGGTTGGCGCCGTGTATCCCATCGGTCGGCCGTGGTGGAACCTGATAACCAATAAGGAAGATTATTCCTATGCTTGCACGGTGCAAACCAGCGGTTTTCGGACCCTGGCGGAATTCAAGGACCCTCGGGACCCTCGCTGGGATATCGCCGCGCAATATCTGGGCCGCCCCGATAGCGCCGCCGCCCGCCGGCTGCTGCGGTAAAAATACCGGCATTTTCACTTGCGCAGGAAGGCGGATGACGATTTAACTACGCGCAACGCGCCATGCCCAAAATTTCCGTCATTGTGCCGTGCTTCAACGAGGAGGACGTTCTGCCCAAACTGTTTGATCGGCTTGGCGCGGCCGTCACAACATGGAACGCCGATTACGAAATCATCTGCGTGGACGACGGCTCGCGCGACCGCACCTGGGAATTGCTGAAGGCGCAAAACCAAAAGGATCCGCGCTGGCGCTGCCTTTCCTTCGCCCGGAACTTCGGCCATCAGATTGCCGTGAGCGCGGGCTTGTATCACTCCACCGGCGACGCGGCGGTAATCATTGACGCCGACTTGCAGGACCCGCCGGAGGAAATTTCCCGCCTGCTCGCCAGATGGCGCGAAGGATTTGAAGTCGTTTTCGCCACGCGCAAAAAACGGTGCGACCCGCTCCTGAAGCGGATTCTCGCGTGGGGCTTTTACCGGCTGCTGGGAAAAATGACGCCGCTGCCGATGGCGCGCGACGCAGGCGATTTTTGTCTGCTCGACAAAAAAGTTGTCGCCGTGATGAATACACTGCCGGAACGCAGCCGCTACCTGCGCGGCCTGCGAAGCTGGTGCGGCTTCCGGCAAACCTCGGTGGAATTTGACCGCGCCGAACGCGCGGCAGGCGAGCCGCAATACACCTTCAAAAAATCCTTCAAGCTGGCGATGGATGGATTGTTCTCCTTTTCCGCTGTGCCGCTGCGCCTGGCAACGTATCTTGGCCTGTGGGTGTCCGGCTTCGCATTTCTCGGTGCGGTGTTCACACTCGTGCAGAAACTTTTCGCCGAGCAATTTGCCAAAATCGGCCTCGCGCCGGGGGCCGGTTTCCCGACGATTGTGATTTCGATCCTGTTCCTCGGCGGCATCCAGTTGATCTGCCTCGGCATCCTGGGCGAATATATCGGACGTATCTACGAGGAAGTCAAAGGCCGTCCGCTCTGGATCATCCGCGACAGCGCCGGACTTGCGTCGCCGGATCCCCCCGCCCATCGGATGGGAGAGGGTGGTCCCGCAGTCGCGGGACCGGGCGAGGGTTGATTCCCCTTTTCATGCGCCATGAAAAATTTCCTGCTCTAGAAAAGGCAATTCCTCCTCTACTGCATCATCGGCGCGAGCAGCGCCACTTTGGACTTTGGAATTTATCGTGACCGGAGACTGCGGCTAATAAGATTCCAATCATCAGCCGTAAACAGACGGTGGATCAGATCGCCGAAATCATCATGGCCATTGACCACGACCGGAAAATCATCCTTGAAAAAAGGCGGGCGGCGTCACAGCGGATCGCCACCGGCTTTTCGGAGGATGCCTGCCGTCGGGCCGTGAACGAAACGTATGGTTTGGTGACCAAACAATTCTGCAAGCAAAACGATTCCGGGCAATAATCAAGCAACTGGCAAACATGAAACTGAAAATCCGGAAGCTTGACCATACGATGCGCCAGATCAACGAGACCCTGCGGCGGTTTTACTACGAGGCGGTTGATAAATTTTTCACAACAAATTTCTCCACCCGCGCTGCCGCTTCCGCCTCGCTGATACGCCACAGGCAGTGCGGTATCGGGAACCGGCAGTAGTCCGAGCAGGGTTTGTAAGGGCACGCTTTGCCTTCGATCCATTCCGCCGCCGGATGCAGTGGCATGAACCACTCCGGCAGTTGCGGCCCGAACATCGTGAACGTCGGCACGCCGCAAAAGGCCGCCAGATGTCCGGGGCCGGAATCGTTGCCGATGAATGCCCCCGCTTGATCAATCAACGCAAGCAATTCCGTCACGGTGGACGGCGTCGCCACCTTCGCCTCGCCGGCGCGCAACCACCAGGCGCGTTGGTCCGGGTCGCACGCAATTTGAGTCTGAATTTTTTTTTGGCGCAAACGCGCCGCGAGCCGCTGGTAATGTTCCAACGGCCACACGCGGACAGGTTGTCCGGCGCCAGTGTGAATCAAAACCGTTTCGCGGCCCTGCACACCGGGCAGGGAGATTTTATCGAGGGGCGGAAGCTGGATGTTCAGCGCACGTGCGATGACGCGCCAGGACTCGTAACGGTGCGCCTGCGGTTCGGGGCGCGCGAGCGGTTGCGTTAAAAAAATCCGGCTGCGCACGCGCGGAAAGCCCAGCCGGTTTTTTACGACAAATATTTTCAAAAGCAAATGATCCCGGGGATCCCAGCGCGCGGAGAGGCCGAAGTCAAACCGTTCCGCCGCCAGCTTCCAGCGCAAACGGGTCATTTCCAACAGCGGCCAGCGCCAAAGCTGGTATTTGTGTTTGAAGGTCGTCCACGGCGCGGTGAACGCGACAACTTTCACACCCGGCCAGAGACGGGGCTGCAAACCAAGCGCGAAGGGTTTGGCCAGCAACGTGACATCAAACCGTTCCGCGACCGCGCACAAAAATGGCGTGGCGATGACGAGATCCCCCAGCCCCCACAGTTCGACGATGAGTAATTTTGGTTTCAAAGCAGGCGCTGTGAAGGCCCAGGTCCCGGCTCCTTTATCGCTGAAAAGCCGGGCGGGCTCGCGGCAGGATTTTTGCCGGATGAACCATCGGCTCTTGTGCTTGAACCGGTTGCGGCGCAGGCCGGCATACTCCGCCGTTCAGCGCAATGCTGAATCCAATCGTGCTGGCATAGAACATCACGTCACCCGTCATGCTTCCATATACAAACAAAAATCGAAGAAAACCATAAAGGTAATTGGCCCAAAAAAAGGTGTTAACGGTCCGCAATGACTCGTCTCCATACCGGAAATTGCAATACATCACCCGCATCCCGGCGATTGCAAACCAGAGAAAGACAATGACTCCCCAGATGCCAAAGGGGATGACGACCGAGAGTGGGCCATTGTGATAATCACCGGCAAGCGCGAGCCCTTGTTGGCTCGCGTCCACGGCTTGAAAGGCCGTGTCTTTTCCCATGAATTCATAATCTTCCATGGTAATGACGTAACCTTTGCCTAGAAGCAGATATTGTGGTACTTGCGGCAGCAGCGCTTTCCACATATCAATGCGCCACTGCGAACTATTCTCAGCCGACTCCCTGGCTTCTGCGCTCAAATTCAGCGGCAAAAACGCCAGCGCCCGTTGAAACGTAAACGGCAAATGGGAAGCCAACGGGATGATTGTGACCACGACGAGCGTCCCCGCCAACATGAAGGCCAGCAGCGCCCGTGTCCGGTGCAATCCTTCCAGAAAAAACAGCAACACAAAGATGGTCAAAAACGACAAAATCTTTATGCGGAATCCGCCCAATAAAATCATTGTGGAACCCATGAAAAATAAAACCAGCCGCCACGGTTTGCCCGATAGAAAAATCCCGCGCAGTCCGTATTTGGCCACCAACCAGAAAGCAAAGGTCGCTGCCGCCGACGCAACACCACCCAGACGGGTTTCTCCAAACTCAAACGCAGCGTTGGTGACGTTGCTGGCCGGGAACATCCAGAAAATAAAGCTGAGAAACGAGGGGGTGAAGCGCCATAATTCACCGATAAAGGACGTAACCCCTCCAAGAATGAACAGCGCCACATACAGGTTGGCCCGCTCCGGCGGGATGCGCTGTGCCGTGAGAGCAAAGTAGCTCAAAATAGACACGGCCAAAAGAATATATTTCTTGCCACCATAGACATCCGAGCCTAACATATGCAATCCCATTCCCCCTGTCAGTTTGGCTGTCATAAAGATCACGCCCAGCATGCAAAGCAATGGCCAGGTTATTTGCGGCACGCGGATAAAGCGCCTTTGACTGTCCATTGCGCGCCCCAACAGCGATATGCCCAGGCTCAGCACCACCATCACGATCCATGATTCGGGTCGTCCTTTTATAAAAAACATGTATATACTCGCATTCAAGCTGAACAACAACAGGGGATAATGCCAGCGAAGCAGCAACGGGAAAAGCAACACCAACGCCAGAACGCCTTCATACGCAAATGTTGAAAAAGACACCGGGTCCGTCAATATATAGCCTATAATCACCGCCAGCGGCACGCATATCGCGTAGATGACGAGCGACTTTAAAATGGCCGGAGCGTTATTCATTATTGAGTCAACATAACCACAGACACACATCTGCGATGGCACTCATCTTACCTGAAATTGCAAATCATCGGCAACCCGTTTATTGACAAAGTTGAGGGGTTGAGCGGTTGCGTGACGGCTTGTCACGCGCTTTCCCGATAATCCTGGAATCCGCAGATGGCGCAGATTGGCGCAGATTACTTTCTGCAAACAAGCAGGTTGGAGAGAGGAACGGCCTTCACCTGGCAAGGTGAAGCAACCGCTCGATGGTTTTCTTCGAAAAACCCTTTCATCTGCGGCATCTGTGAAATCAGCGGATGAATTCAACTGCGGAAATAAGGATAATAATCGGCATATATTCCAGACGGCAGGGCCGTGCTCCATGGACAAGGTTCAACCACGCCCGCTCCTCAGGAAGCCAGCACCTCCCGGTAAATTTCCAGATGCTGTCGCGCGATTACGGCAGGATGATGACGTTCCAGCGCGCGTTTTCTGCCCTCAGCGGCCATGTCGTTGGCGGCTGGCGGATGGGAGAGCAGTTGCAGCACTGCGGCGCGCATCCCGCCTGGATTCCGCGGATCGAAAAGCAGGCCGTTCACGCCATCGTCAATCAAGTCCGGGATGCCGCCGATGCGTGAAGCCACAACCGGCACGCCGGACGCCATGGCCTCCAACACCACCATGGGACAGTTGTCTTCCAAGGTGGGCAACACGAGCAAATGAGCCGCCCGGAAATGTGCCCGCAAAACATCGCCTTTGGCGAATCCCTTGTAGCTGCACCACGGTCTGGCCCTCACCAGTTCCAAAAACTCCACGCCGTAGGGGGCCGCCTGATTCACATTCCCAAAAAACAACAGGCGAAATTTGTGTTCGGAGACAATGGGGTCGAGCGAGCGAATCAGTTGGTTTTGGTTCTTGTATGGAAGGATATCGGCCACGCACAAGAGGGTTGGCTCTTTGTCAACGTTGCGTTGGACCTCGAAATAGGCCTGGTCAACGGCATTGGGAACCAACCATGTTTTGCGCGCCAATGGTTGTACCTGCTCCCGGGTGTAGCAAGTCAGGCAGACAACACCATCCGTTCGCCGGATGGCCCGGGATTCCAAGCGGGCTGTCAGCCAATGGAATGAAAGCGGTTTGGCTCCGAGCGCCTTTGCCACCTGCCGCATATTCCCATGAATGGTGATCACATTGGGAAAGCCGGAAAAGATGGCGCTGATGCCGGAGTCGCGTTCCGTGCCCTGGCCATGAACAATGTCCGGCTGGATTTGGCGCAGCTTTTTCCGCGTCGCGCGGATGCAGCCCTGATAACCGCTGCGCAGCCAGCCGATTTTAGGGACATGCAGGCTGTGAAACCAAATGTTGCCGGCAATTTTCTCCGGCGCATTCACCGGTTGTTGCACACAGGAGACCACATGGATTTCGACCTCCGGGAGCGTGGCGAATCCCTGCAACAACGCTTCCGGCGCCGTGCCAAAGCCTGGCGTTGGATTTGAATAATCCTTGTCATGTTCGCGCTTGTCCAGGGTTAAGATGGCAATTTTCACTCTGGCAATTTCCTCAAAACAGTTTCTTACCTAAAAATCTTGTCTTCACCAGCCCCGCGTGAGCGGGCAACCAGTCCTTCCGCCAGTTGCCATACGGGACTGAAATTCAATTATTCCCGTGCCTTGGAAACGTCCGCCACCGAATAAAATACCCCGGCAAATCCCGGATCTTTCCCGCCGGCCATGTGCTCAACGGAGACTTTACAGTTTTTGTTTCCAAGCTGGTTGCCCTTCAGTCGTTGTGGTCGCGTCTCTTTTGGCTGCCCATTTTGCAAATGGAATCGCAGGCTTGTCGTTGTTAATTGAGGCAATCTACCTTTGGTTTGCAAAGTGCAACAGTTAAATCTTAACGCGTGTCCGCAGGAAAATGTCGCAGGCCCAACCTCGCAAAAAATACTGTAAAACACGCGGCGCAATTCCGCCTTCATGCCGGCGGCCGATGATCTTTGAAAAAACGGATGGTGGTTTGCAACCCCTTGTGGAAATCCCCCCGGGGGATGAACCCCGCGGCACGAAGCTTGTCAATGTTTGCCACGGAATGTTTCACGTCCCCGGCGCGTTCGGCAACATGCCTGATTGCGGAGGATGAACCGGTCAGGCGCAGGACGGTTGACGCGAGTTGATTGATGGTGATGCGCCGGCCACGGGCGACGTTGAAAACACCGGTCGCCGGGGACTGGGTGGCGAAAAAGACGTTCGCCGCAACGACGTCCTGCACATAGATGAAATCACGCGTCTGCTCGCCGTCGCCGAAGATGGTGATGGGTTTGTTTTTTAACGCGCGGTCAATGAAAATGGGAACGGCTGCGGCATACTGGCTCCGGGGATTCTGGCGTGGTCCAAAGACGTTGAAATAGCGCAGGCATGCCGTCCGGAGCCGGCCTTCGGCCGCAAACATCCGGCAGTGGAATTCGCCGTCGAGTTTGCTGATGGCGTAGGGACTTTTCGGTTCCGGCAGCATCGTCTCGATTTTCGGCACCACCGGATTATCACCATAGATGGCGGCGGAACTGCTCAACACCAGCTTCTTCACCTTCGCGCGGGCCGCTTCTTCCAGCACGACCAACGTCCCGATGGTGTTGGTTTCAGCGCATTCAACCGGCTTTTGCATGGACTCCGGCACACTGATCATTGCTGCCAGGTGGAAAATGTAGTCCACTCCTTTCACCGCCTGTCGCACGAGATGGCGGTCGAGAATTGAACCCCGGAGAAATTTGCACCGCAGTCCGCCCAGGTTGCGTTTGAAGCCGGAGCAGAGGTTGTCGAGGACGAGCACCTCGGCCTTGTCCTGGAAACGTTCAACGATATGGCTGCCGATAAAACCCGCACCACCGGTAACGAGCACTTTCATTTAAAATTCTTTTCGTTTTTGTTCCTAAAAATCAATTACCCCCGGCGGGCGGGAACCGGCAAACAACCCGCCAGGTTGCCCCGTCAAGATCCGATCAACTCCCGCCCAGTTCCATGGCCATCCATTGTGGCAATAGTCTGCGGGCTAAGCCACACTCCATTGATTTGTTTCCAATCCTTTGGCGGCTTGTGTCCCCATATCTTGCCGTTGACCCAACCCAACGCGGTTGAAGCATTGCGAAGATACCGCAGTAGAATATCAGAAACCGGGTTTCGTGAAAATAAAATCAAAGGCGGTAGGAGGGTGGTCAGCAACCACTGCCAATAAAGGTGCGTGTCCTGTCCCATTTCCCCCGAACCATATCCATAGCTCCACATCATTTTCAGATAACCGGCCAGATCCGGCCTGGCTTCCCATTTCACCACCGCCGACGGCTGATAGAAAAAGCGGATCCCGGCAAAATGCAAATTGGCATTAAACAATGCGTCTTCCGCAGTCAAGGTCAGCCATTCAGGATAGCCCCCCACCGATTCCCACGCCTTTCGGCGAAATGCCACATTCCGGGAAGAAGGACGGCAATCACCACCAACCGGCATGTGCTCTTTGGGTGAAACGCTATACCTCTCAATTTTTTTTTGAAAGGCATTCCCGGCAATGCAAGGGCACCAGCCGCCAACAACACCCACATCTTGATTTTCGCGGAAGGGCTTCACAATTTCCGCAAGCCATTCTGTCTTTGGAACCGAACCTGCATCCAGCGAGACGATAACATCAGCCGCCGTGTTCCGGATTGCCAGATTCCTGCCTTCGGCGATATTGCAACGCTGAACGATAATGCGGGGCTTGATAAAGCCGGTCATTTCAAAACCTTGCTTCAACAAATTGACGGTGTTGTCCTTTGACCCACCATCAGCAATCACAAACTCATCCGGCTGCACTGTCTGCGCCGCCAAAGCATTTATCCAAGGCGCAATGGAAGCTTCCTCATTGAATACAGTTGAAATCAGCGCAATTTTCATCGTGTCTGCGTCAGCAGTCCTTCCAGCGATGCCCTAGCAAGATGGAAAATCCCGGCGGAAATCTTCTTCGCCGGCAGCAGCGCGCCGGGTTTGACAATAATGTTCTTCATGTCCGCAGTGTGCGCGGAATTTTGCCGGAC
>Ga0187862_10004789_pt1 | contig 12680 bp, 7 predicted proteins | sample June2016WEW_10_1_FD_133003 | JGI IMG/M metagenome (GOLD analysis project Ga0187862, IMG submission 133003) | Peatland microbial communities from SPRUCE experiment site at the Marcell Experimental Forest, Minnesota, USA - June2016WEW_10_150 | ecosystem: Environmental > Terrestrial > Soil >...
GGAAACATCGGCAAGAGATAGCGGACGGTGACGTTGACATTTGAGCGGAGGCATACAGCCAGAAAAATCCCAGCCGGGAGCAGCAGGAACAGGACCTCACGACGGCGTTGACTAAAGGAGATCGCTACGCCAAATGCGGACGCCAAGATCATTAGCCATGATGCCGTCGTACTCCTAATCAGCAGGTTAAAAGGGGTGGAAAACCACGGCGCCCGCGGATAAATTTTGCCGGCCACGAACGCCGGACCGGAGTGGCTTGAAATCGAAAGTACCCCTGCAAACCCTTCCAGGTAGGCTTCAGGTAGCACATGATAATTCTTCATGGCGAGCAACACGCGAGCGCTGTTCGAGGCCGCCTCCTGTCGTGCCTCCTGGAATTGCACGGCTCCCGGGTACGCGGCGAAGCGCATTCCGTACCCCCCCCAAACGATGCCGAGGGCGAAGGCAAAGATCATTGCAACGGCTAACAGGTTGCGAAGTACCGCCCGTAAGGTTGACCGTGAGCAGGTGTAGTGAATGAGAGCATCCGCGACCGCCAGCACGCAGAGGATCGGTACGACCGCCACTCCGGAATGTTTTGCCAGCAGCGTTAGTCCCGTAGCCAGAGCCGTTAACAGCAGGAACGGGGTCGTGCGGTTCCTCGCCCAGAGGTAAAATCCGAATACCGCAAACAGGAGCATGCAGGTCACCGGCACATCGGTCAAGACGAACGGGCCGAAGGCCAGCAAATTGGGTTCGAAAACTAGGAGAACGGTTGCCGTGACCGCAGTTGGAAGGTCGAACATGCGCCGCGCAACCGTCCACACCAGCAGACAGAGCCCCACCGCGAAGACGGACACCGCCATGCGCGCACGGGCCAGCGCCGAGCGCCAGTTCTGACTATACAGCCACCTGAGGCTGATCACGTCTTGCTCCACGGCATCCCCCTTAAACGGCGAACAGTTCACGGCAAAGTTCATGAAAAGCAGGGGAGCCGCTGCGACCAACTTGGCCAGGGGTGGATGCTCGGGACTGACGGTGAGGTCACCACACTTTAAGTAGCGATACCCGGAATAAAGGTGCGTCGCCTCAGAGGAGACCTGCGAGAGCTGGCGGACGCTGAAGAACAATTCTCCACAAAAAATGGTGCAAAGCAGCGCGAAGATTAGCCACTCCGCCTGCGGGTGAAGGCGCAGAGCGCCGCGAACGCTGTCGAGAATTCTCTTCACTGCTTGACCTGACCGATCTTTTGTACCAAGTGGCGTGACATTCCCGTCAACAAAAAACACAGATTATCGGGTGGCAGCAATGTACCGCAGTGATTATGATCACCGTTCGCCGTGCAATGTGGGGGGAACGTGGACAACTCTCTGGGTCATACCAGCGCTGAGAATTTGCGCAGACCCGATTGTCCGTGGGGCATGCATGCGCTAGCGCACAAGAACGACCTGTCCCAAAGCCTGATCAACCGCAGCAGGGTACCACACCCCAGTGTAAAAACAATGTGCTGTTGTTTGCTGGCGTGCCGTATACAAACGTCGCCAACAGTCATGACTATTCCTGATGAGCCTAATCCCTCCAAAACACCCAATATCTGCCAAGCTGGGCGAGATGGGGAAACCTTTGTTGAATTGCCACTCCCGCTTCCCGAGTTAAAGTTCCTGCGGAAAACGTGGACCTTACGTTGATCACCACGACCTGAACTCCCTCGTTCTGAATTGCATTCAGGAGTTCAGCGGAAGAAAGGCCACCATCGTTGGGGGTCGGATTCCGCAGGCCTGACAGGAAATAGACCTCAGGACACTCGGGAGTAGCCAGGACCACTCCACTGGTTGCATGTTGCTGGATCAAGTGTATGGCTTGCTCATACATTTCCGCCGACTCGACCGAAATACCGCCCGCACGAGTTAGTCGTAAGTTTTGCTGCGGGGGTGGGGGAATAAACATCCAGTCAGCGTAAATCGCCCTCGGTTCAACTCTCCACAAAGCGAAAGCCGCGTAAAACGCCAGGATGCCCGCCAAGATTGCCAAGTTCACAGGCGGCTTTCGCACCGAGATCAGCGCGACTGCGGCAAAAATTGTCAGAGGCAACGCATAGCAAAGATAGATGGGCGGAGGGAACGGGAAAGACACAAGATTACAAAGGGCGGCCAGCGCTAGCAGCAACATGACTTGCTTCTGGCGAATGGCACTAAGATTATCTGCAAATTGCGGGCGGAAAACAAGGAGTGCCGCGCCCAGGGTTACGACCGTTGGCATCAAGAACTCGGCTGAGCACCAAATGTGAATCCAAACCAGCACTCGAGGGATCCAGAGCAGGGTTGCCAGCGCCGCAGCCACAACAACGCCCCATACTGGGGCGGCGGCACGCTTCCAAAGCGCGACAATTGCCAGCACCAGCAATGGAACCACGCACCACATCAGTTTCGTAGACAAGGGACGCAAGCGACGCATTCCCTCCGCAGCACTGGCAGCGTGGCCGAACACTCCGCTCCAGAACATGGCCAACGAACCCGAGAGGGTGTAGGGAACAAGAAACAACGCGATCGGCAGCAGAACACCCGCGACGAACGGCCAGCCCATACGAGCCAAAGCCGCAAAGCGCGCCCGGTCCCCGAGCGTGGCAGTCCGCGCGTTGCGCCATATCAACATCGCAGCAAGAACTGCCGAGGGCAAAATGTAGTGTATGAACTCGCGGTCATCGAACTGGTGCCGCATCAGCCAAATCAGTGCTGTCAGAAATGCCAGCAGGCCTGTAGTCACAAAGAGGCTGTAAAAGGGAGCAGCACGACTCTGTTCAGGCTCGCTCACCGTGCTCGCGTCTTGCTCGCAGAACAGAAGAAACAGAAAGACACCCGCAACGTAATACAGGCCAGTTACCTTGACCAGGAAGGATATGCCCCCGCACAGTCCCGCAATAAAAAGCCACCGCCTGCTCCCCACCTCCAGGTAATGCAACAATGCGGATGCGCCGAATGTCGCGAAAAACAGGTTGTACCAAGAGGGCATGGAGGCAGGGTAATTCGGAACCGACCAGACGACTGCAAGGACAGTTACAGCAGCAGCTGCCATCGCCGACGAGAAACGGCTTACTACGAAGAACACGGCTGGCAACCATGCCAGGAAAAAGCAGAACAGGCAAATTCGCAAAGCGAATAAATTGATTCCAAAGGCCCGGAACGCGGCCGCGTGCAAATAGCTCAGTCCTCCGGTGTAATTCTCGACAAAATCGCGGTGCGGCAACTGACCCTGCATCACGCGAAGTCCCGCTTGTGCGAGCGTGCCGTCATCTTGCGGCAGCCACCCTGTCCGAAGTTGCGAAAACAGGTAAGTGGCGCTCAGCAAAGCAGCCAGTATGAAGAAGAGCAGAGTCGGCTCGCGGCCAATCCACGGCGGGCGGGAAACCTTAGTGCCATCAGTCAAAGTGGACTCTCGGTTGCCGCTTGCCATTCTTTTCCCGCCCGAAGTGCGATCCGAAATTACCGATTTTGCAGAAGCCGTTAGCATATCAAACTGGCTTCGAGACGAGTTGATGGGCCGCCGCTGCGGGTGCTTCCGGCCCAGAGCTTTCTCTTGCAGCGTGTCGGGCGGATCGTCGTATCTCGAAGCAACGAGATTGCCTAATGAACGGCCGCCTGTTCTCTTGCTCGCTGAGCGTCCGAACTTCGGCCAAGACGCTCGTAAAGCTCAACGAGGCTGGCCCATTGCTCTGAATCTTCAGGAACCAACCGCACCGCCTCCTCTTCCAGTGACACGGCGCGCGTGAAATCCTTCAGGGCGAAATAGGCGAGCGAGCGCTCGTGGGCCAGGGAGGCTAGCTCGCGGCGATCAAGCGCCCCATCCGCAGAAATCGGCTGAAAGCTCTGGGCTGCGCGGTCAAAAGCCCGCAGGGCATCTGCGGGACGCTCAGCTTCCAGATCCATGTAGCCGAGCAACAGCAGAGCCCGATGCGGCCTGGCAGAGAAGGCAGCGGAATGTTCCCACGCATCGCTCGCTGCCTGCCATCGGCGCTCGCTTTGATAAAGTCGCGCCAAACCGTCCCAAGCCGCCTCCGCTTCACTGCGCTGCATGGTGGCACGCCGGTAGCATCGCTCTGCCTCCCCCGGATTTCCCGCCCCAAGATACAAACTTCCTCGGAGCACTTCTAGACTGTCCGGAAAGATGGCGGTTGCCTTCTCCGTTGCATCAAGAGCTTCGGGATAACGCCGCAGCTCGAACAAAACAGTGGCCGCGTTGGCCCACTGATTGAATGCCTTGAAATCCTTTCCCGCGGGTGTTATCGCCGGTAGCGGAGCCGTCGCGCAGTCGACTCTTGAATGCTGGATTAGGTCCTCCGTCTCTGGCGCGCGCCGCACGAATACCGCGGAGACCTCATCAAGATATACGGGTTTCCAACTCTCGCTGGCGCAGAACGCCGGCAATGCGTGGAAACTGCTCAGCCCTTCATAACGCGCCACCGATACAAGTGCCGCATTGATGTCGTAGCGTTCCGCTTCTTTTCGCCATTCTGGAGAATCTGGCGAGGTGCGCATGAGCACGTTCTCACGCTTCAATAGTTCCAGGCCAAACGGAATGGCACGTCCATCAATGTAATCCCGGCGCTTCGGACCGAGCCGCCAGACCAAATAGCCGCCCAGGTTGTAACCGTTGAAGAGTTCGCCAGGGATGTTTGCGCGCTCAATGAAGTCAGCCGCACGCTCGGGAAAGAACCACGACCGTCCAGCGCCAAACGACTCCGGGCTTTGCAGATAACTCCGGTTGCAGACGATATCTGCCGAGCGCATGCCCGCAAGCAACACCAGAGCCGCAATAGCCGTGACTGCAAGCACTCTACTAAGACGCGGATCTGGAATGTGCTTTGCCAAGGATTCAAGCGCGAAGGTAAGCAACGTGCCACCGACCACCACGGCCACGCATGCGTAGAGCGCGTGGAGGCGCACATGTTGAGACGAGACGAATGCTGCGGCGCCCAGAAATGTCGCCACGCCCAGTTCTCGCCGAAATAATGCAGATACAACTGCAACTATAGTCACTACCAGCAACAGCAAGTAGCCAGTTTCGGGATCTCGCAGCGACATTGTGCTCAAGATCGTCCAGTTCATGCGCACCGGACTCCATTCGGCAACCCAGAGCGAGTGTGCTGCCATCGCGGCATTTTGGCGGGCAAGTGCCCGGTAAATTCCCCAACCCCAAGGATTCAGTAATGTCGCGACGAAGCTGGCTACAACCCATGGCCACGCGTCCAGCAGGCGCTGCTGTGCCGCATTTCGGCGTTCGCCAGGCCATGGAATTTCCAGAGCTTCCACCAGCATATATCCGCCGATTCCAGCCAAGCCGGCAATAAATCCGAGGTGAAGATTCACCCATGCCGCCATCAACAGTGGCAAGAGCCACAGCGGAGCACGACCCGTGCAGTAGTGCTGCCACAGCACGCGCAGGACAATCGCAAAGAGCAGGACACTGAACATTTCCGCACGGGGAGCTGTACGTGCCGCTATAGCGGGGACAGCCAGGATCGCAATGGCCGCAGAAAGCACCGAGTGGCGCCGCACGAGAATCGCGACCGTGAGAACACACGCAGCCGCCCCAAAGTACGACAGGAATGCATATCCTCCGAGACGGAATGCAGCGTAAAGCAAAAGTTCGCTTGCTACTGGATAGATCCACGGTTGCCCTTGTGCTGTATAAGAGAAGACTTCCGTGGATGGGATTTGATGATGCTGTATGATCCAGCGCCCAGTGGCTAACTGCCAACCAAGATCGCCGTCGACTACCATGCGCAGGCCAGCCAAGAATGCATATACAAGGACAACTGCGGCGACCACAAAGAAAACGGGTCGGTACGCCACGGTTCCGGCCGGGACGGACCGTGTCGCAATTGGTCTTGGATTCAGCATGGCCCGATTATAGGAGGCTCAATCGAAAAATAGGTTGCAATTTCAGAACCTTACAGAGCGTTCACCCGTTGTCACACTTCTCCTGAAATCGACCTAAGGACCTACGATCAATCCCGATCCGGAGTAGGCTCGGTCCGCATGGAAAAGTCTGTCGGATTGAGGCTTAAGAGCCATTGGATCTGAAAGGCAATGCTTCAGATTACTAAAGGCGGGCACAATCATTGCATGTCCGGTTCGAGCCAGAGTGGGGCAAAAAACGCTTGCTGAGGGCTGGATCGCGCAAGGGCTCACATAATGTACGCAGCGCATCTGAGAAGTTTCGCGTAAGCTATTGAAAATGCGAGCAGGATTCTTCCTGGCCGACCTAATCTTTGGCATCGCGAGTGCTTGGTCAATTTCCGGGATAACATTGGCCCAAACACAAAGGGTCTGAATCGGCCTGTCTGTGGTCGTCGTTTCACAGGAAAGGGGGAATTCCCCCGCCAAGACTAGCCCCGACGTCAGACGAAGCGTGGGCGGAACGTTAGCTACAAGGAGTTCCGATGAACTCAAATACCGAGCAATCACCACTCTGGAGCATGGTCCAAGTCTATACTCTGTCGGCGATCTGCCTGGTGGTGGGAGTTGTAACCGGCTATCTTTTCCATGGCCCTACACCCACGGCCGCTGAGTCCACTCTGCAGGCTGAGCAGGCGCAGCCAGTCGGACAGACAGGCATGCCGCAGGTAACGCCGGAGCAGTTGAAACATATGGCGGACAAACAGGCGGAGCCGCTGCTGGCCGAATTAAAAAACAAGCCCAACGATGCGTCCACGTTGGCAAAGATCGCAGGATTTTATTTACTGGCTCGACAGTACCGGACTGCGCAGGAATATTACGAGCGGTCGCTGGCGATTAACGGCACAGACGCAGACGTTTTGATGCACTTATCGGGTTGTTACTATTACCAAGGCGACATCGATAAGGCTATCTCTGTTTTGCAACGGGCCCTCCAGGTCCAGCCTGATCATCCCCAGTCGTTGTACATTCTCGGTATGATCCAGTGGCAGGAACAGGCGAACGCGAAGGCGGCAATCGCGACTTGGGAGAGGCTGTTGAAGACAAGCCCCAATGACCCGAATCGAGCGAAGGTGGAACAGATGATTTCACGCGCGAAGCTTCATCTCAACCTGCCCGCGGGCGCCAAGACTGATAAACCGGCGTTGTATCCGGAAAATCTCGACCCCAACAATAAGTTTTAAAAGGCAGAAGGCAGTAAGTGGGCGTTAGGCAAATACCTGTACAACGGCATACCAAGTTTCGACCCGCTGCATGACACTTTCCAATCTCGCCTCTGAGCAATGGGTTGGCGATTCGCGCCAGAAGACGATACTGCTGGGCGCGGTGTTGGTGCTCACAACTCTACTGTTGTATGCTCCAGTCGCGCATCATGAATTTCTTGATTACGATGACAGCCAATACGTCACCAAGAACGTTCATGTCCGCTCGGGGTTGAATTTCGGTAACGTAGCTTGGGCCTTCACCAGCTTCGATGCGGCGAACTGGCATCCTCTCACGTGGCTTTCCCATATGGCGGACTGCCAGTTATTCGGCCTCAATCCGGGGGCCCATCACCTGGTTAACGTAGTGCTGCACGCCGGCAATGTTCTACTTCTATTCTTGCTGTTACAACAGGGGACACGCGCTGTGTGGCGCAGTTTCTTGGTGGCGGCCCTCTTCGGAGTGCACCCTCTGAATGTGGAAACCGTTGCCTGGGTGGCACAACGAAAAAGTCTGCTCAGCACACTGTTTTCTCTGCTCATGATCGCGGCCTATGGCTGGTACGTCCGTCGGCCTGATTGGAAGAAGTACTTGGCCGTCTGCGCCGCTTTGTTGCTGGCTTTGTTGTCGAAGCCGATGGCGGTGAGTCTTCCTTTCGTATTACTCCTTCTTGACTACTGGCCTTTGAACCGTTACGAGGACCTCCCATTCCGACGAAAATGGGCGCGCTTGTGGTTGGAGAAGGTGCCGATGCTGCTGATGAGCGCAGCCAGTGCCTCCCTAACGATAGCAGCGCAGCGTTCGGGTGGTGCCGTAGCCGAGCTAGCGATTTTGCCGCTCCCTGTACGACTGGAAAACGCAGTCGTCTCCTACGTTGCATACATTGGGAAAACATTTTGGCCCGCCAACCTTGCTGTCTTCTATCCGCACCCGGAGCACCTTCTGCCCTGGCCCAAGGTCGGTGCTGCGGCAGTCGTCTTGGGGGGAGTTACTGCCCTCGTATTGCATTTTCGTCGTGCTCGCTATGTTGCTACGGGTTGGTTTCTTTTTCTCGTAGCGCTGGCTCCGGTCATCGGAGTTGTGCAGGTCGGAAGGCAGGCCATGGCAGACCGCTATGCCTACATTCCCTGTATTGGCCTCTTTATTATCATTTCGTGGGGTTTAAGCGAGATCGCCGAGGCTATTTCGTTGCCTCGGGTGGTCCCAGCGATCACATCCTTATGCCTGGTTGTGGCGTTCGTGTTTACCAGTCGCCACGATCTGCAATACTGGCAAAATGGCGTACAGTTGTTCATGCGCGCACGCGCGGTTGCGCCCAGGCCGGACGCAATCATCGAAGAAGCCTTAGCGGATGCGCTGGGTTTCGCCGGCCGAGTTGACGAAGCCTTAGAGCACTATAGAGCTTCGTGCACCGCGCTGCCCACTTACGATCTCTGTCACTACAATATTGCAGAAATTCTGTTTATCCGGCATCAGCCTCATGAGGCGATAGAAGAATGCCGGCTGGCGGAGAGTTTTACCGATAACAGAGATGTAGTATTCACCTGCTCAATTCACTCTGGCAAAGCGCTGTTGGAGTTAGGCAAGTACGATGCCGCGGAGAAGGAACTCGAGATGGCGTTGAAAATCAACCCCACCAACCAAACGGCGTTGCTCCTACGGCAACGGAACTCCTATCAAAGAAGTATCAGCAATGGGCAGGCACTGGCGTTGGCTCCGTCCAAATACTAGTAGAGGGTAGAATGACAGCGGCAGAGGAGTTGCGCGGAGTCCTGCGATTGCGCCCGTTGCAATTGCTCGCTTTCACGGCCCTCATGGCGGGACTGGGAGCAACTTGCTTCGCGATCAAGTACTCTGTTTTGGACCCAGACGTCTGGATGCACCTCAAAGTTGGGGACTGGATTGTTCAAAATCACGCAGTCCCTCACACCGGTCTGTTTTCAAACTCCGCTGCTGGCCGCCCGTGGACAGCGTATAGCTGGGGCTATGAGATCTCGCTTTCCCGCGCCTATGCATGGTTTGGTCTTCTGGGAGTCGGAGCATTCGGAGTGCTACTGGCGCTCACCGTAACAGGGATTTTGTTCTGGATGTTCCACCGACTTTCTGGCCGGTTCTGGACGGCCTGGATTCTTACTCTTTTCGTCGGCTGGCCAGTTCTCTTCAACGTCGCGCCTCGACCAGTGTTCTTCTCGATGCTGCTGTTCTCCGTCACATTGACGTTAGCCCTGGATGCGCAGCGAAGCGGACGCGTGCGATTGCTGTATTGGCTCCCGGTGGTCTTCTTGGTATGGGCCAACGTCCACATACAGTTTATTTATGGATTGTTCACGGTGGGGCTCTTTGTGGGCTTCAATCTGCTAACGCGGGCAGCGGCTTCCTTGCGTATAGAGCCTGACTGGCTGTTGTCGGCCAAACTCCCCCTGCCGCCCCTCCTAGCTGTTTTCGCCACTTGCGTACTCGCCTCTGGCATAGGACCGTACTCGTTTCACCTGTACCAAGTCGTTTTCGAGTATGCTACAGCGCACGTGCTCTATTCGATCAATACGGAAATGCAGCCCTTGAGCTTCAGAGGCCTCAACCATTATGTGGAGCTACTGTTGGCGACCGCCGGATTTTTTGCGGTGGGACGACAGAAAAAACTGGACCCATTCAAAATCGCTTTGCTGGCCGTCGCTAGCTTAGTCGCCTTTCGCACGACGCGCGACGGGTGGTTTATCTGCATTTCGTCGGGAGCGTTTATTGCTGACTCTCCGCCGGAGGAACATATCCCGGTTCAACGGCGCCGCCTTCTGGAGTACGTAGGGGTCGTCATTGCGCTGATGCTGCTGTTAGTGCTTGCGGCGCGGGATACCGACTTCACTCCGCGCGGACTGGACGCGGCCGTCAGCACACGATACCCCGTGGATGCGGTCAATTTCTTGCGCCGGAATGCCTTCCCCGGCCCCTTGTACAATGATTTGGATTGGGGCGGTTTCCTGATCTGGTATCTGCCGCAGTACCCGGTCGCTATCGACGGACGCAACGATCTCTATGGAGAGGACTTAAACCGTCTCTTCTACAGTAGCGAGTTCGCAGATCCAAAGTCCTACACCCAGGATCCTTATCTAAAAGCAGCCGGTGTGGTACTTCTACAAAGCAGACTGCCTCTGGCTAAGGTTCTAGCGATGGATGGACACTTCAGGCTGGTTTACCGGGATGCAATTTCCGTCATATTCGTCCGTGAGTAGCACTGCACAAGCAGATTCGCCGCACTCCGCAAACTGGTCCACCTCACGTTCTCTTTTCGTCCTCTTGATGCTGGGCGCCCTGATCTATGCGTTTCTGGCAGGATTCTATACCTTGACCAGCTTTGATCTCGGCTGGCAATTAGCTACAGGCCGCTGGATAGCTCAGCACCACCATATCCCGTCTACCGGTGTTTTGTCCTACACCGCCACGGACCAACCTTGGATTTATCCGATTGCATCCGGGCTGATTTTCTACGCACTATTCCTCGTCGGCGGCTACTCCCTGCTTACCTGGCTGGGGGCAATGGCTTGTGCAGGGACAGTTGCCCTGTTGCTCCGTCGCGGATCGCCAGTATCAGGTGCGATTGCGATCCTTGCGATTCCTGTAATCGCTATGCGGACCAGCCCTCGCGCCGAGATGTTTACCGTCGTGCTGTTCGCTGCCTTTCTCAGCATCCTTTGGGAGCGGTTGGAAGGTGGAAATGGCAAACTTTGGCTCCTTCCGTTGTTGATGGTCGCTTGGGTAAACCTTCATCTCGGGTTCCTTTCGGGTATCGCTCTGCTGATTGCGTATGCCGTACTTGAGCTGCTGCGAATGCTGCAAAAGCGGTTGCGGCGGGCTGCGGCCTTGCGACTGCGAAAAGCGCTCCCCTGGCTATTCGCTACCTTGTTGGCGACGCTAGTGAATCCATGGGGGTGGGCAATATTCAAAGCGCTGGAGCGGCAGGAAGGGATCATGGGTTTGCATTCCCAGCAAATTACCGAGTGGGTAAGCGTACCTCTAACCCGCGCAACCTTGCTTTCCGCTTTCTCTCTGCGCAAACCGGACGGTTCCTTCTATCTCTTGGCTGCCATTGCGATAGTGGCGGTCGCGGTTGCAGTAGCCCAAAAACAAGGAGCAGCGGCGATTCTGGTTTCCGGCGCAGCTTGGTTGGGCGTGCGCCATCTGCGGTTTCAGGCGCTATTCGCTTGTGTGGTTATAGTGGTCGCAGGCCCAACTTTGGCTTCGGCGATTTCCGCCGCAACTACCCGTATTTCTGACAAGAAACTGCGTTCGATTCTTGCTAGTGGTGCTGCGGCGTTGCTCCTCATGCTTGCGGTACTGCGAACTGCCGACTTGGTTACAAATCGCTACTATTTCAGCGCGAGCGGGGAACGCAGATCCTTTGGCACGGGATTGTCGTGGTGGTTTCCGGAGCAGGCAGCCGAATTCATCCAACGCGAAAATCTGCCGGCGAGGATCTTCAACAGCTACAACGAGGGTGGCTTTGTAAGCTGGGCGCTCGGCCCAAAGTATCAAGACTACATCGATGGTCGTGCGGTGCCTTTTGGGCAACAGCTTTTCGATCGGGAGGGCGAGTTGATGCAGGCTGCTCCCGACGGGCCCGAGTGGAAAAGCGAAGCCGACCGCTACGATATAAGAACCATTGTCGTTCCGCTGGGCCGCTACGACGGCTTGGAACTATTTCGTTCATTGCCTCAATTTTGCACGAGCGAGACCTGGAGGCCGGTCTATCTGGACGAAACCTCTGCTGTCTTCGTGCGGAGGACACGCGAGACGGAAGCCTTGATCGCCCGCACGCACCTGGATTGCGCTACTGCACCTTTACCTAGAGCCCCAAGCAGCGGTAACAATCAAAAATTCAATCAGTGGGCCAACGCGGCTGCAGTCCTCTACACCCTGGGGCGCAATCAGGAGGCTTTCGCTGCGGCCACCCATGCGTTGAGCATTTTCCCGGAAAGTTCGATTAGCCGCCTCATCCGCGCCAGAGTATTGTTGACGATGGGCCGCACGGCCGAGGCGGAAACGGAGTTCCTGGAGGCGGCTGGTATCGACGACAACCCGGCGATTTGGTTTTCGCTGGCAAGGATGTACCAACTCCAGGGGCGTTTGCCAGAGGCAATTCACGCGGTGGAGAAGATGGTCGAAATCTCGCCGCGTCCGTTTTCCGCGTTGCTGACGCTTGGTCACATCGATCTTGAAGCCCACCGCCCTAAGGACGCACTCGATGCCTTGGCGCGAGCACGAAAGTCCCTCCCCGATGACCCGGAAGTTGCTGTGGGCAAAGCAACCCTGGCAGACTTGGCGCATAGCCGCGCCCTTGCCCGGCGCGATCTTGGTGATCTAACCGGGGCGGTCTCGGACCAGGAGGAGGCGGTCCGGTTCGCTCCGGACGATTCCCACGGCTGGCTTCAGCTCGCCGATTTGTATGACCTCCAAGGGCGAGTCGACGATGCGAAAATAGCGCGGGAACGTGCAGCATCCGCTAGCGAACCTCAGTCTAAACGATGAGCCACCAGGCCAAGAACCTCTCGA
>Ga0187862_10004790_pt1 | contig 12677 bp, 12 predicted proteins | sample June2016WEW_10_1_FD_133003 | JGI IMG/M metagenome (GOLD analysis project Ga0187862, IMG submission 133003) | Peatland microbial communities from SPRUCE experiment site at the Marcell Experimental Forest, Minnesota, USA - June2016WEW_10_150 | ecosystem: Environmental > Terrestrial > Soil >...
CAATAAATGGCTTGCAACTGAGCCCGGCAAGCGAGAAATTCCGCGCCGCAAAGCGTCGCATCGAAGCGGCAGAAGCGCAGTCGCATTAAACAGAACAAACTCAACATGAACAGATTGGCCGTTATACTTGAGGGGCAGCAAGACCCGCTCCCTGCCTTAGTTGGGCGATTCACCACCTTGTTCAGCCTGCTGCTGATAGCGGCGCTGGCCCCAACGGCGCTGGCTTCGGAAAATGTCGCGCAAGCGCCTTTCGCATATTGGGCGGACGTGCCGCCGGCGGGCCAATTCGTGCTTGGCATGGTCTATGAACAGTCCAAGGCTTACACCATTTACGCCAGCGGCCAGCATTATAACATCAAAGTGATGGCGGGCGGCGAGAATTACGGCATTGACGTCAGGCAAGGCTATTTCGCCTTGCAGTACGGCATTAATGATCGATGGGCCGCCGACCTGGAGGTCGGGGGCACGACCGTGGGCTGGCGCGCCTTTTCACCGGGCAACCAGATTCAATCAACGATTGGGCTAATGGATATGTCTTTAGGAGCCCGGTATCAAATTTTCAATGAGGCCTGGAGTTCGAATTCACCCTGGATGCCGACGTTGACATTTCGCGCCGGGGGCGTGCTCCCGGGCACCTATAGTCAGGACATCGCGTTCGCCCCGGGCTTTCGTTCGGTGGCGATCGAGCCGGAATTGCTGGTGCGCAAACATTTCGGCTGGACGGGGTTCGGCGGTTATGGCGATGCGCTGTATCGCTGGAATATGACTACCGAAAACGACAATTACCTCGCTGCCGTGGGCTTTTTTCAGCAATACAGAGGTTGGGAGCTGGACCTCGGCTACGAGCATTTGCAAACCCTCTCGGGCGGTAGCATTACCTTCACCACCAGCGCTCTCGACAGCATCGTTTACCCGAGGGCTGTCCGGGAAAACTGGGACGCCATCCAAGCCGGCTTCAGCTACACGACTTCCAAGCTCCATTGGAAATACGGGTTCCATTCGCGAATCGTCGTAGATGGCAACAACACGGATGTAACACCGTGGTTCGGCGCCTCCCTAGACATCCCGATCGGCGGCAAACAATAGGATTAGTCTCGGTGTGCGCCCCGGAACGCGGGCGCCGCAAGCCTGGCGCGCGCAACCAGTGCCCGGTCGAGGAAGCAAACCGCTAGTTGTCCCCTGCCTGCGCAGCGCTAATGATGCGCTGAATCTCCGGGCCGGGTTGGAGGTCGCCGACCGTCTTGTCAACGGGCGCTCCTCGCTCAATCCACCACTGCAGCACCGCGATTTCCGCCAAGGTTGGCTGTGGCTTGCCGTCGGGCGGCATGTGGTCATCGTCATTGAGCGGCAGCAGCACACGGAAGATCATGGGGCTATCAGAGGCTTTGCCAGCGATCAGCACCGGACCGTTCGTGCCGCCTTTGAGCAAGGTCTCGTAGCTCTCCACGGATAGATCGCCTTTGTGCTTCTCTGGTCCGTGACAGGCCGAGCATCGCCGTCGGAGGATCGGCTGAATCAGCGCGCTGAACAGAAGCTGTTGGTTCAGATTGGACTTCATTCCGGGGGCAGCGGCCGGGCGGTTGCCGCCCCCCAGCAGGGCGCGCAAGGGCTCTGGGGCAAATTGGGTGAGGAAATCGCGCCCGTGAGTAATCGAAGCGCCAAGATGGCTGGCGACGACCAGCACGCTGAGCGTCGCCAGAAGAGAGATCCGATACGCCCGGAGCCGGTAGCGCCAGTTCAGCAGCCAGGCTAAGGTGCAGCCCACGGCGACACCGAAGCCGGTCCATTTGTGCCACGGCAACAACTGCGGGTCGTAGCCGCCTGCTTGAGAGAGCATCCATCCCAGCAAGGCTGACGTGACCGATGCCGCCGCCACCAGTCCGAGGATCAACCGGTTGTTTTGAGCCGCCCCCTTGAAGCGTGAGAACTTCGCCAACAGCTCCAGAACGCTCAACAGGACTAAGCCCCCGATGGGTAAATGCACAACCATCGGGTGAAAGCGCCCAAGGAAGAGAACCAGATCGTGCGAACCGCTGCTCATGCGAAAACGCCCTTCTCTATAAGCTCCCTTGCGAGCTTGTCAAAGTCAGATTTCATATCGTCTGCAACGAACATATGAGGCCATAGGGGCGTGGAAGGTTCCGTTAAAGCGGTTTAACCGAAAGTTGAGAATCTAACCAGGTTCGCGGCGGAGCGAGGCCAACGAAGGTTGCGAAAAAGCGTTTTGTGGGGAACTTTTTGGCTAGCCCTGCATCGTATTAGCGACAACGGGCCATTTTTGCCAAGACCAAACGTAAAAGCACGAAAGGAAAAGTCATGAAGAACGCATCGCAGTCCAAGTTGATCCGATCGACGGGTATCACCGCCGCCGGGAGAATTTTGCTCGGCCTGATGTTGGTGGCCGGAATTGCCACCTCCGTCCACGCGCAGGGCGAGATCGCCAGCGGCACGATTAGCGGCTCCGGTAGCGGCCCGTACACTTACAGTCTGTCGTTTAGCGATGCTGCGAACTCCACGTCGCCGGTCGGCAGCGTCTGGTATGCCTGGGTTCCCGGGGTCGATTATTTGCCTGGAGTCCCAACGAGCGCGTCGGCGCCGGCAGGATGGACGGCTACCATCTCTGGCGATTCCATTCAGTTTACCGCCAACTCGCCTGCGAACGACATCACGGCGGGCTTTTCGCTATCGGGGTTTAGCTATCACGCCGCTTTCTCGCCGGCGCAGTTGGCCGCAGCCGCGAATTCAGGGCTTTCGTACGCCTATTCGGGCGGACTCTTCTCGGACGCTGGTTATGAATTTACGGTTCAGCCCGCGACCGTGCCGGAGCCGTCCACGCTGGCGCTGCTCATTTGCGGCGCGACCGGGTTGTGCCTGGTTGGCCGCCGCCGGCTTCGGGCTGCCTGATTCCGGCAGCCTGACCTATTTCACCAGGCCCCCATAGGCAAATGCACCCGCACCGGGTGAAAACGCCCGAGGAAGAGAACCAGATCATGCGAACCGCTGCTCATGCGAAAACGCTCTTCTCTCTAAGCTCCCTCGCCGGGTTGTCAAATTATGGTTGCAAGACTTGTGCTTATGCATCATATTAATATGGGAGGGGGGGAGAGGGAGCGCGTGTCCCCCCCTTAAGATTAGCAATAAGCAATCCGACTACGAATTCATGAACATTAAGCATGCTCTAAACCGTGTGCTTCGGCCGGTTCTCTATGGGCTGGCCGGCTGGGCCTTGGCGTGTCCGCTGTCGGCACAGGCCGCCAACACCAACGTGGACGTTTCCGATGCCTCCAACGCCAAGGCCTACATCCCGGACGCGGTCACGATCAACGTTGGTGACCAGGTTACCTGGATCTGGATCGGCACAGAGCCACATACCGCAACCAGCAAAACGTTCGTATGGAACTCCGGCGTTCTGGAGACGCCCGCCACATACAGTTTCACATTCACCAACACCGGCAGCTATCCGTATTTCTGCGAGATCCATAACTTTACCGGCTCGGTCACCGTCGTGGCCGCCATTGTGCCGCCAAGCGTGGCCATCACGGCGCCGACGAACGGGGCCACCTTCGCCGCGCCGTGGACCGGCACGATTCGGGCCACGGTGTCTGACACGAATGACACAGTGAGCAAGGTGGACTTCTTCGCAGGTGCGACGCGCCTGGGCACCGTTACCAATCCGCCGGCCAGCCCGAGCTTCACGGTGACGAACCTGCCGGCGGGCAATTACACTCTGACGGCTCTGGCCACGGCCAGCAGTGGGGCCACCAACACCTCGGCGGGCGTAGCCATCACGGTCGCGACGCCGGTAGCGATCGTTTTAAGTTCGCCCACGTGGCTGTCCGCGTCTGCTTTTCAGTTTAGCTATAGCGGAAACCCGGGTTTGGGCTACGTCGTGCTGCGCTCGGAGGACTTGACGAACTTTTCACCGATCAGCACCAACACGCCCACCAGCAGCACGGTCAACTTCCTTGATACCAACGCGACAGGAACTGTGAACTTCTATCGCGTCCACCTGCTCCCGAATCCGTGACACCCGGACATGAGTAGGCTGCTAAGTTTCGTCTTGGGCGCGGGGTTGTTATCTTCCTGTCATGGGGCCTCGGCGGAGACTCGCACACTGCCGGGCGAAGGCGGGTCCAACGTGCGGAGCTTTATGGCCCAAGGGGTGGTGAAGGAGCTGAAGGCGGACGGGAAGACGGTCGTCATCGCGCACGAGGCAATCGGCCATTACATGGATGCCATGACCATGCCTTTCGGGGTGAAGGAGCCAAAGGAACTGGCCGGTTTGCGAACCGGGGATAAGATCCGGTTTTGCCTGAGGGTCACGAGCACAGAGAGCTGGATTGGCGGAATCTCCAAGAGCGGGACCGCCCCGGCACGGGAAAGCGAACCGGCCAGCGTACCGGCTGCGGCGGCCGGAGCCACAAAAGCACGGCACCCGCTGCTGGATTACGCGTTTACCAACGAACTGGGGCAGGCGGTGAGGCTGGGCGATTTCCGGGGCCAGGCACTGGCGATCACCTTCTTCTTCACTCGGTGTCCCATTCCTGATTACTGTCCGCGGCTGTCAAAGAACTTTGAGGAGGCATCACAAAAGCTCAGTACGATGCGTGGAGCCCCCACCAACTGGCACTTGCTTTCGGTTTCTTTCGACCCGGACTTCGACACCCCGCCAGTGCTGAAGGCCTACGCGGAGAGATACAGGTACGACCCGAAGCATTGGAGTTTCCTGACCGGGCCAAGGGAGAAGATCAGCGAACTGGCCAGCGGGTCGGACGTGACATTTGAGCGTGCAGGCGGCTTCATCAACCACAACTTCCGCACACTGATCATTGACGACGCCGGCCATCTGCAAATGATCTTTCCCACGGGCGGGAATCTGTCTGACGCCATCGTTGCAGAGATCCTCAGGGCGGCGGCTGTACCAAACCGGCTGGCCGCGACCAATGACAGCGAAGCTCAGGCGCGGCGGGTGGCGCTTGCCCGATGAAGCTTAGTGGATTTATGGTGTGATCACAATTGTAAATGAAGCCGGGGCGGATCATTATGGGTGCAATTGCCTTTGGTCTGGCGGGGAGCATGGTGCCGGTGCTCAATTCGTGCTCCACCAGCCCCGCCACCCTGGTCACACCACCCGACGTTCCTGGGGCGACGTTTGTCGGAAACAAGACCTGCGCCGAGTGTCATAGCGCCATCACGCGCAGCTTCCCGACCAGCGCCCACGCCCGAATCCACCTGGAAGAAACGCGCGCGGCGGGGCAGACGGGCTGCGAGTCATGCCACGGAGCGGCGAGCCTGCACGTCTCGGGAGGCGGCGGGCGGGGCAAGTTCATCGTCAATCCCGGCAAGGACCCTGCGGCTTGTTTCGAGTGCCATCGCCAGGAGCAGGCGGAATTTCAGCTTCCCCAGCACCACCCGGTGCTGGAGAAGAAGATGAATTGCGTGCAGTGCCACGACCCTCATGGCTGCGACATCCTCAAACCCGCCGGCGGGCTGGCGATGGCGCGTCTGAGTCAAGCCTGCGCTCAATGCCACCGGGAGCAGACCCGGCCCTTCGTCTTTGAGCATCCGGCGCTACGGGAGGGCTGCACGGTCTGCCATAACCCGCACGGCTCCACCAACGCCAAGCTGTTGGTCCAGCGCGATCTGAACCTCTGCCTCAGATGCCATGCGCAAGTGCAAGGCACGAGCGTGGCTCGCGGGCAGGTCTATATCGGCAACGTTGATCATACGAGTTTAGTCCGCATGGGCGCCTGCTGGTCCTCGGGCTGCCACACGGCGGTGCACGGTTCGAATGTCGATGTGCGCTTGCGGTACTGAGAAGCGGGAATCGTGCTGCGTGAAATGTGATGCGTGATGAAGGCAAGCCCGCGAGCGTGGCCAGACCAAGCTCGGCGCACAGGCGCGCGCTCGCGGCGCGGCGCGCACGCGACGGCAGCGGGGTTGCGCCGCCTGTCTGTTTTGGCCGCCGGCGGGTTGCTCACGGTTTGCGTTGCCCGCGCTTCCCTGGCCGCCGCGATGGACGAGAGCAAGTTGCCGCCGCCCGCGCCCGTGAAGATCGACTTCGCCCAGGACATCAAGCCCATCCTGACTAACAACTGCTACAAGTGTCACTCGGGCGAGAGGCCGAAGAGCCATTTCCTCCTGACGAGCCGGGACACCGCGCTCAAGGGGGGGAACCAGGGCGTGGACATCATCCCGGAGCAGAGCGCGAAAAGCCCGCTGATTCTCTACGTCTCACGGCTGGTGCCGGACATGGAGATGCCGCCGGAGGGGAAAGGGACGCCGTTGACCACCGAGCAGATCCGGTTGCTACGGGCATGGATTGACCAAGGGGTGGTCTGGGAACCAGCGCAGCCCGAAGAGGCGACAGAGTTTGCTGCTTCGCCGACCGTCGGCTGGACGACTGTCAGCGGCGACAACAAGGAATTCCGCGAGCTGTACTGGCAGCGCGAGGGCTGGAATGGCGGGGTAGAAGGTCTTGAACTAACCGAGAGGCCGGGCTCGGATTCCAAAATCACCGCGGGTGGCCATATGCTGTTGTATGACTACATGCTGACGCTGACAGCGGAGAAGAACGACCTTGGTTTTACCCAGTTCGGCTGGTCGCAGTATCGCAAGTACTTCGACGACAACGGCGGTTACTACCCATCCTTCTCACCGCCGATCTTCGATTTGAACCAGGGCCTGCACCTGGACATCGGTCGAGCCTGGGCCAACTTCGGCCTGACGCTGCCACAGTGGCCCCGGATGGTGTTCGGCTACGAGTATCAATACGAGCAGGGCAGCAAGTCCACAACCCAGTGGGGGCCAGTCAGCGACGGAACCCAAACGCGCAACATCTATCCTGCCTTCGAAGACATCTCGGAACATACGCACATCCTGAAATTCGACTTGGATCACGAGGCCGACAATACGCGCATCACCGACAGTTTCCGTGGCGAATGGCACAGCCTGGCAACCAGCCAGCAGAACGACGCGTTCGACCAACTCGGCGCAGGGGGAATAGCCTTGACGACCGCCGACGAGAAGCAGACCCATTTCCAGGGAGCAAACACAGTGCATCTCGAAAAGCAGTTCACGGACTGGCTGTTTGCTTCAGGCGGCTACCTCTACAGCCAATTTAACGGTGATGCCGCAGTAGATGTCGCGACAATCAACCCGGCCTTCCTGGCTCTTTCGCCGACACCTGCCCCGGGGTGGAACGCCCAGGGAATCGAGCAGGAGCGCGATTCGCACGTTTTCAGCGTCAGCGCCCTGCTCGGTCCGTGGGAGGGCTTGACTCTGTCGCTGGGAACGCAGAACGAGTGGACGCGCCAACGGGGCTTCGGTAGCGCGAGCGTCAATGTGGCGGTGTCCTTCCCGCCTTTCTCGGTCCCCGTGGCCCCCGAGGTTTTCCAGTCGGATTTTGATCGCTCGATGTTTAGCCAGGACGTAGGCATCCGCTGCACGAAGATTCCCTTTACCACGCTCTTTGTGGACGGACGCCTCCAGCAGGAGGCCATTGGCCAGAGTTCGGAGGAAACAGGTGGCCTCACTCCGTACCTGCTGGAAACGGATGCGACAAGCACACTGGAGGACCTACGGGCAGGATTCAACACTTCGCCGTGGCGGCGCGTCTCGCTCAGCGGGCAATACCGGTACTACAACGACCGGAGCGATTACAATAACTCTACCAAGGAATCCTTCGATCAGCCCTACGAGGGATACCCCGGTTTCATCCTCTGGCGAGATCTGCTCACCCAGGAAGCGGAGATGAAACTCAGTCTGCAACTGGCCCCGTGGCTCAAGACCTCACTGAGCTACCAATGGCTCAGCACCGATTACCGCACAGCCACTGGGCCGGTCGCCGACCCGAACTCGGGCCTTGCGGGCGGGATTTCGCCGGGCGGGAGTTTGCTGGCCGGCACCTATACTTCCCACACGGCCGCCTGCAACACCACCCTGACTCCTTGGCGGCGGCTGTTCCTCTCCACGACTTTCTCATATCAAAATGCGCGAACCGTCACGGCGGCGAACGGCAGCACCGCAGTGGCGCCTTACGAAGGGGGCATTTACAGCGTGATGGCCAGCGGCAGCTACGTCCTCAACCCGAAAACCGACCTCACGGCCAGCTACTCACTCTCGACGGCCGATTTCGCCCAAGACAACTTCGCTGGGGGTTTGCCTCTCGGAATTAAGTATCAACAGCAGGGTGTGCAGATTGGGATCAAGCGCCGCATCGGCAAAGGCAAGACCTTTAGCCTCCAGTACAGCTTTTACCATTATGACGAGCCGAGCAGCGGCGGGTTCAATAACTTCAACGCGCAGGCTATCTTTGCGACAATGGCATTCCCCCTGCGCTGAAGACGTGCCTCTCGAATTAATGGCTCAGGCGGACGAGCGCAGGGCTGAGGTCGGAGGGTGGTGGTTACGCCGCTTCTGCGCGGGGGTTCCTGGGGCGTGGAACCTCGGACCGCGCCCGGGTTCACCGGCCAGCGAAGCGGCGTAACCACCATCCTCTTGTTGACGGCAGGCCCTCTGGCTGAGTTGGCGCCAGCGCACAGGCCCGTTTGCTTCGTGGCGGGCACAATTCGGCTAGATAAAAGTAAGGATTGAACCCTGTCGCAGAGTGCGTTAGCTGAATCCGACTGTCTGACAGAAAAGGCCAGATCCACGTTAGGCGGGCCGGAAAATCAACCTTGCCCGGCGGCTGCCCCCGGATGACCGCCGGGGGCGGGAGCGCACAGACTCTCGATTTGCCGCCGGGCAAGGCACTCTCTATGGGCACAATAAAGCTCAGGTTCTGCCATCGCCGGATGAGAATGCTTCGCGCCTTGGGGCTGCCTTTCTTCCTCTTTAATGGGGAACGCGAGCCATTCATGCTAATAAGAGGGTTGAGCAGGCGACTTAGTTCCCGGGCGAGCGAAGTCATTGGTATGTTGGCCGACCGCCAGACCACTGGAGATAATTGCCGGCGCCCGCCGGCACCAGTTCTCGACCTCGCTTCCGTGTGGGTGCAACCCCTGACCGAATTCTCTGTCAGGCGCCGCAGGGACAAGCAGATCACACACACGCCCGATCATACCTGAGACGCTCGCCGCAGCCCCACCGTAGCCTCCCCGTGGTACCCTCGATCTGGATCGAGGGTACTAGCGCAATCGACCTGGCAGTTTCTAACGTGACGGGGACGAGGTTCGCACTTCTGCGCCAGGCTTGAGGGCACCGATTCTCGTGTCCGCTGGTGCCCCGCAGTCGATCCACCACTGAAGCGCCGCGATTTCTGCCAGGGTCGGCTGCGGCTTGCCGTCGGGCGGCATGTGGTCCTCGTCCTGCAGCGGCAGAAGCAGGCGATGGATCATGGGGCTGTCAAAGGCTCTGCTGGTGATTAGCACCGGACCGTTCTTGCCGCCCTTGAGCAGAGTCTCGTAGCTCTCCATGGACAGATCGGCCTTATGTTTCTCAGGGCCATGGCAAGCTGAGCAGTGCCGTTGGAGAATCGGCTGAATGAATGCGCCGAACACTGGCTGTTGCGCCAGATCGGACTTCGCCGTCGGCGCCTTCGGCGAGCGGCCTTTGGCTCCCAGCAGTGCGCGCAACGGTGCGGGCGCAAACTGGGTCAGGTAATCGCGGCCGTGCGTATCGAAGCGCCCAGGTGACTGGCGACGGCCAGGAGGGCGAGCGTCCCCAATAGGGAAACCTGATAGACCCGGGGCGGGCCCAGCCAGTTCAGCAGCCAGGTCAGCGTGCAGGTCACGGCGACGGCAATGCCGCTCCATTTGTGCCACGGCAAGAGCTGTGGGTCATAGCCGCCGATGGGTAAATGAACCGACACTGGGTGAAAACGTCCGATGAACAGGACAAGATCATTCGGACCGCTGCTCATGCGGCGCCGCCCTTCTCTGCAGGCTCTTTTGCTGATTTGTCAAAGCCTGAGTTCACTTATGCGAATTTGTTCTCGGCGTCCAGGCTTGCCGCGCAGGTTCTTGCTGGTGGGTCCTCACCCTGCTACAAATCATGGCCGGACAAAGTGCCGGATGTCGCCGGTATTGCCCGTGGGGCCCAGCGTGGTTGTGCTCAGCAGATAGATTTCCCAGGCCTCGTCTTCGCCGAAACCCTTCACGAAGCGGCCGAGGCGGTCGCCGTTTGGCCAAAGCTGGAATGAGAAGCGTTCCCAAATACCGGGGCGGGTCTGGTCCAGGTCGTAGAGTTGTCCGTCGGGCGCAGCGAAACCGGTGCTGAAATCGCCGAAGACGTACTTGCCGACGAGGTCTGGATAACCGGCCCCGCGATAGACGAAGCCGCCGATGATGGAGATGCCGAGAGAGCCATGCGCGTACTCAAAGATCGGGAAATCCAGCGAAGGGATGTTGACGCCTAGCGTGGCTGCCAACCCCGGATCGTAGGCGTGGGTGCCTTCGAGGATGCGCCATCCATAGTTGCCACCCATGCGGAGAATGTCCAATTCCTCACAGAAGTTCTGACCTACGTCTGCGACAAAGCCCTGGCGGGTTCCGCCGCGATCGAAGGAGAAACGCCACGGGTTGCGCAGACCGTAGGCGTAAATCTCCGGTCGCGCTCCGGGCGTGCTCACAAACGGATTATCCGCCGGGATGCCGTAGAGTGAGCCGGAGTCAACGTCGATACGGAGGATCTTGCCCAGGAGGGTAGTCAGTGACTGGGCGTTGCCTGTCGTCCCGTGCGGGTCGCCCGCCCCGCCGCCGTCGCCCGGGCCGAGATAAAGGTAACCATCCGGGCCAAACACAATGTCAGCGCCCTCGTGATTGAGCTCGGGCTCATTGATAGTTAGCAGCACGCGCTCGCTGGCCGGGTCGGCCAGATTGGTGTCGATGGCTGAGACTTTGAACTCGGACAGCACGGTCATGTTGTTGAAGTTGGTGCTGGGCGGCGGGGCGGCGTAATGGACAAAGAACCGCCCGTTGGTGGCATAGCCCGGATGAAATGCCAGCCCGAGCAGCCCGCGCTCGTCATAGTTAGTCGTGAGCGCGACCATCCGGTTGGAAATATCAAGGAAAGGTGCCGGCAGCAAGTTTCCCCCATTGTCCACGACCCGGACTTGACCGACCTGATCGGCAATGAACAAGCGGCCCGAGCCGTCATGGGCGTGCGTGAGTACGGCAGGGGACACAAGATTAGTGGCGATGACCTGCAAGCCGACCGCCAGCCCCGGAGCTTGTGGCGGCAACGCCCGCAGACGGTAGAATAGGTTGGTGTTTGGCGCATAGCCCGGACTGGCTAGGTAGGGTGGATCCACGAGGGAATTCGATCCCGAGGCGGCACCGGCAATATTGGGCTGGGCGAGTTGCCACAAGCTGTTGCTGCCGAGGGCTTGTGCCTAGAGCAGGTCGAACTGCGCGCCCGCGTCGCCCTGCCACATGAATCGCAACGAACCATTGGTAAGACTGACGGCAGGCGCGATGGCGGTAGTGTTGGTCAGGAAGATCCCCGTGAAAGCGGGCTCGTTCGGCGGTGCATTACTGGCTACCGTGACAGTCACAGTCACAGAAGTGGTCGTGGTTCCCTCGTTGTCCGAAGCCTTGGCGATTAAGGTGTGGGTGCCTACAGAAAGGCCGGCCAGAATGCTAAGAGGCCTGCTGGCGACGTTTCCCAAAGCGATGGCGCCATCGAAGAATTGAACGTTGGTGACGCTGCCATCAGGGTCGCTGGCGTCAGCCTGAATGGTCACGATAGCCGGGGCGACGAAGGAAGCATTGTTAGCGGGATTGGTAATGGAGACTGAGGGGGGGTATTGGCCCCGGGTGGGGTCGAGCGCTGATAGGAAAAGCCGCCGCCCGTGACCCCCCACGAGGTGAATTTCAGGTCGAGGTAGATGTCATCGGAAACAAGGTGGACGACGGCGTTCACGCCGACGGTGCTGGGCGGGCCTCCGTGGATATTCTTGGCCCACGTGTTCCAATCCGTATAAGAAAGCGAGGAGTAGTTGGCCGCGGTACCGTCCGCCCATTCGGTGTCGGCTGGGCTAAAGAAATGGGTGAATCCGGTTTCGGTTTCGGCATTGTAGAAGCCAAATTCCACACCGCGTGTGATCCAGACGTTGGGCGTCATACGGCGGTCCTGGTTTGCCGGAAGGGTCGGATCGGAACCGGCCGGGTCGGCAAAAGTAGTCATAGGGCCGGTCCAAACGGTGGCGGCCTGCGATGCCATCGGACCCGCCAGTCGAGCGAGCACAAGGAGCGCCGACAGCAGCGTCGAGGCCAGGTCGGTTCGCCTCCAGGTCCGAAGTGATCTTCGCATGGGGTTGGTGTGCGGTTCTGGTATCTTTTTATACATGATTAGCACCCTTTTGTCGCATAAATGGCCAACGGCTCTGCCGCCCGCATGGAGCGCGGGCTGTCGGCTTCCGCATGTGTTCCCCAACGATGGTTTATATGCATCACTTGCACAAGGCTCATGTCAATGCTAGTGAGAGATGTGAGCCTGCCGGTTGGTTTCCGGGGGAATACAGTTTTCCTCCGGCACGCACCGTGACGGACTTCCGGACACCGTCGGGTTGGGCATTTTGATCTGGATTGGAGAGTATTTCGGGGAACCTTTGTGGCAACTCGAGCATCATACGATGGCGACAGCAGGCGTGGCGAAGTGGACTTCCAGAGTCTGGTCGATCTCCACTACGCCGCCTTGTACCGGTTTGCCATGAGTATGACTCGTACAGAGAGCGA
>Ga0187862_10004791_pt1 | contig 12676 bp, 11 predicted proteins | sample June2016WEW_10_1_FD_133003 | JGI IMG/M metagenome (GOLD analysis project Ga0187862, IMG submission 133003) | Peatland microbial communities from SPRUCE experiment site at the Marcell Experimental Forest, Minnesota, USA - June2016WEW_10_150 | ecosystem: Environmental > Terrestrial > Soil >...
CCTTTGCTATATGGCTTGCGTCAAACGGCTGCTCGCGGCGCGCGATCGCCTGTTCCCGCAATTTGCCACCCACAATGCGCTGACGGTCGCCAGCGTCATCGAGGACGCCGGCGGCGTCGACGGTTTTGAATTCCAGCGGCTCTACGGCATGGGCGAGGCGCTCTATGGCGCGCTGCTCGCCGAACTGCCGGAGGCGGCCTGCCGGGTCTACGCGCCGGTCGGCGGCCACCGCGATCTGCTCGCCTATCTGGTGCGGCGGCTTCTGGAGAACGGCGCCAACTCGTCGTTCGTATCGGTCGCCGCCGATCCAAGCGTGCCGATCGTCGACATTTTGCGCCGGCCGCAAAGCTTCATCGCCGGCCCGCAGGTGGCGCGCAGCGGCAGGATCCCGCTGCCGCGCGACATTTATCTGCCGGAACGGCACGCCGCGGCGGGCATCGAATTCGGCGATCGAGCGAGCCTCGATGCCTTGCTCGGCGAGGTTCGCGCCGGCGTTCGTGCGTCGGAAATTGCCGCGCCGCTGGTGGATGGTATCGCACTGCCCGGCCGCGAGCGTGCCGTGATTTCACCAATCGACGGACAGACAGTCGGCACCGTCCGCGAGGCCGACGACGCCATTGTCATTTCGGCCATGGCGGCGGCGGCAGCCGGGTTCCCGACCTGGGCGGCAACGCCCGTCGATGCGCGCGCCGCCATGCTCGAAGGCGCCGCCGATCTGCTCGAAGTCAATCGCGGCCGGCTGATCGCGCTGTTGCAAAGCGAGGCCGGCAAGACACTCGACGATGCGCTCGCCGAGCTGCGCGAGGCGGTCGACTATTGCCGCTATTACGCCGCGCAGGCGCGTACGAGCCTTGCGCCGCAGCCCATGCCGGGCCCGACCGGCGAAAGCAACGAACTGCGCTACCGCGGCCGCGGCGTCTTTGTCTGCATCAGTCCGTGGAATTTCCCGCTGGCGATCTTCCTCGGCCAAGTGACCGCCGCGCTGGTCGCGGGTAATGCCGTTGTCGCCAAGCCGGCCGAGCAGACGCCGCTGATCGCCGCGCTTGCCGTTGCGCTGTTGCACGACGCTGGCGTGCCGAAGAGCGCGCTGCATCTCGTTCCCGGCGACGGCGCTGTTGGTGCGAGGCTGGTGGCCGATCCGCGCGTCGCCGGTGTCGCCTTCACCGGCTCGACCGAAACCGGCCGCGCCATCAACCGCGCGCTCGCCGAAAAGAACGGCGCGATCGTGCCGTTGATCGCCGAGACCGGCGGCATCAACGCCATGGTCGTCGATGCCACGGCGCTGCCCGAACAGGTGACCGACGACGTCGTCACCTCGGCGTTCCGCTCCGCCGGCCAGCGCTGCTCGGCGCTGCGGCTGTTGTGCCTGCAGGACGACGTCGCCGGGCGCATGCTCGACATGCTGATCGGCGCCGCGCGCGAGTTGAAAGTCGGCGATCCGCGCCAGCTGTCGACCCATGTGGGGCCGGTGATCGATGCCGAGGCCAAACAAAAACTCGACCGCTGGATCGCCGAGAAGGAGGGCGCCGGCGCGTTGCGTTTCCGCTCCGACCGCAACACGGTGCTTCCTGCTGTCGGCACCTATGTCGGCCCGACGGTGATCGAGCTCGACCGCGCCCGCGACCTGAAGGACGAGGTGTTCGGCCCGGTGCTGCACGTGGTGCGCTGGCGCGCCGACGAGCTCGACGCGCTGCTCGACGACATCGCCGGCAACGGCACCGCCCTGACGCTCGGCATCCATTCGCGGATCGACCTGACCGCCGACCGCATCGCCGCCCGCCTCGCCAGCGGCAACGTCTACGTCAACCGCAGCATCATCGGGGCCGTGGTCGGCACCCAGCCGTTCGGCGGCACCCACCTGTCCGGCACCGGGCCGAAGGCTGGCGGCCCGAATTATCTCCGTCGTTTCGCCTCAGAGCAGACAATCACCGTCAATACCGCCGCGGCCGGGGGCAATGCCAGCCTCTTCGCGCAGGGTGAATGACCCCTAGCCATGCCCCTAGCCCTTGGGTCTGTCGGGCAGAATTAACACAATAGCGACAAGATCGCGCTATTCTGATGGGCCATGACTGATTCGATTTCACGCCTCTATCAGGCCGCGCTCGCCTGCCGCCACGACGATCCGTCGACGTCGCGGACCGCGCGGCTGTTGCGCTCGGGCCGCAGCAAGATGGCGAAGAAACTGGCCGAAGAGGCGGTCGAAGTCGTCATCGACGCCATGCACGGCGACCGCGACGCCGTCATCAAAGAGAGCGCCGACCTGATCTATAACCTCGTCGTGCTGTGGATCGCTTCCGGCATCCGTCCCGACGATGTCTGGAAGGAAATGGATCGCCGCGAGCGCCTCCTTGGCATCGCCGAGAAGGTGCCGAAGAAGCTCATCGACGACACTGCACGGCGCAAGATCGTCATCCTCGAAGGCCGCCGCGCGCGCAAGCGGCGCTGATCTCTCCAATCCGACACCTCAGTAATGATTGACCAGATCATTTCGGCGGTCGCGTCCTGGATCGTCGACGTGATCTCGGCCACTGGCTATCTCGGCGTCGTCATTCTCATGGCGATCGAGTCGGCGTGCATTCCACTGCCGTCCGAAGTGATCATGCCGTTCGCCGGTTATCTGGTGTCGACGGGCCAATTCAGCCTGATCGGTGCCGCGACCGCGGGCGCGCTCGGCTGCAATGTCGGCTCGACGATCGCATATTATGTCGCGGCCTATGGCGGCAGGCCGGTGCTGGAGCGCTGGGGCGAATACGTTCTGATCAGCCCTGCGGAGCTCAACCGCGCCGACGCGTTTTTCCGGCGCTACGGCTCGGCCACGGTGTTCTTCGGCCGGCTCCTGCCGGTGGTGCGGACTTTTATTGCCTTTCCCGCGGGCCTGGCGCGCATGCCGATGCTGAAATTCCAGGTCTACACGTTCCTCGGCTCCTGGCCGTGGTGCTTCGCGCTCGCTTACATCGGCTATGTGCTGGGCGCGCGCTGGAACTCGGACCCGACTTTCCGCAGGCTGTTTCACGACTTCGATGCGGTAATCGTCGCCGTGTTGGTGGCCGGCTTTGCCTGGTTTGTCTGGTCGCACTGGCGCGAGAGGCGTCGATCTTAGGCGGCCGGTCGGACCATGATCGGTATTGGCGGCGGGCCCGCGTTGCGCGTATTTTGACCTTATTTCGGGTCGAAATTCGGCGCCATGAGCGGGGCAGACATATCGCGGTTGTTTTGGGCGGCGGCCGTTGCCGTGCCGATCGCCCTGTCGGCGGCGACAATCGGCCCGGCCTGGGCCGATGACGGCCAGACTCCAGCTGGCGCCAGCGCGGTGCAGCAAGCACCCCCTGCGGGGACGCAGCCGGCGCCGGTCAACAGACCCGGCTTCCTGCATCAGCTCGAGGTCTGGTGGAACGACAGCTTTTCCGACTTCAACGCCAAGATGAAGAGCGCCAAAGACAAGCTCGACGACTACAACAAGCAGCAGGACAAGACGGCCAAGGAAACCTCCGCGGCGACCGAGCAGGCGCTCAAAGACGCGGCGCAAGCCACCAAGGACGCCGCGACCGCGGTGGTCAAGCTGCCGATCACGCGGGTGTTCGAGTTCCACGAGCGCTGCCAGGTGGCTGGCAACGGCGCACCCGACTGTCAGACGACGGCGACCAATGTCTGCCGCACCAAGGGTTTTGACAGCGGCCAGCCGCTCGACATCTCAACCTCGCAGGAATGTCCGGCCCGGGTCATGCTTTCGGGCCGGCCTCCGGTCGAAGGCGAGTGCAAGGACGTCACCTTCATCCTGCGCGCCGTGTGCCGGTGACGCGGTAGCGCCGCGGCGGCGGCGCATTGCCCCCATATTAAATGTGCTAGGTTCGGCGCCCTCGAGCATAATCCCGAAAAGTGGATTCCGGTTTTCGGAAAAGATCATGCTCCACTAAAGTGTTCAGGGGGGAGCCACGCATGCTGTCAGAAGCCGATCGCAAAAAGGCCGCCGATATTCTCATCGCCGCGGAGAGGGAACGCAAACAAGCCGTTCAGCTGTCAAAGACCTGGCCCGGTATCACCATGGAGGACGCCTACGCGATCTCCACCGAGGTCGCCAATCGCAAGATTGCCGGCGGCGCCAAGCTGATCGGCCACAAGGTCGGGCTCACGTCGAAAGCGATGCAGCGCTCCTCGCAGATCGACGAGCCGGATTACGGCTATCTGCTCGACCATATGATGATCGCCGACGGCGCCAGCGTGAAGCATGAGAATTTCTGCCTGCCCCGCGTCGAGGTCGAGCTCGCCTTCATCATGGGCAAGCCGCTCAAAGGTCCCGGCGTGGGCTTAACCGACGTGCTGCGCGCCACCGAATATGTCGTGCCGGCGCTCGAGATCGTCGATGCGCGGCTGCAGGATCCGCGCAAGATATTCGATACCGTGTCGGACAATGGCGCCGCCGCCGGCATCGTGGTCGGCGGCCGGCCGGTCGGGCCGATGGACATCGATCTGCGCTGGGTCGGCGGCATCATGTATCGCAACGCCGAGATCGAGGAGACAGGCGTCGCCGCCGGCGTGCTCGGCCATCCGGCGCTCGGCGTCGCCTGGCTCGCCAACAAGCTCGGCCAGCACGGCGTCGCGCTCGAGGCCGGCCACATCGTGCTCGCCGGCTCATTCACCCGCGTGGTCCATGCGCGCAAAGGCGATACGCTGCACGCCGATTTCGGCCAGCTCGGCGGCATCGCGCTGCAGTTCGTTTGATCTAAACCCTCCCCACAAGGGGGAGGGGAAAGAAAAAAGAGGGGGAGGGGACAATGAGCGCGAGCGACAGCGTTGCGCCCGGCAGCGGCTCGATCGACGACGTGGTCGCGCGGATCGAGCGGATGCCGATCTCGTGGTGGCATGTGCGCACGCGGATCATCATCGGCGTCGCCACGTTCTTCGATGCCTTCGATGCGCTCGCCATCGCTTTCGTGCTGCCGGTTCTGGTGCCGATGTGGAAGCTCAACGGCCCGCAGATCGGCTTCCTGATCGCCGCCGGCTATCTCGGGCAACTCGCCGGCGCGCTGTTCTTCGGCTGGATCGCCGAGCGTTACGGCCGCCTCACGGCGGTGGTCTGGTCGATCCTGATCTTTGCGGTCATGAGTCTGGCCTGCGCCTTCACCTGGGATTACCAGTCGCTGATCGTGGCGCGAACCATCCAGGGTTTCGGCCTGGGCGGCGAGGTGCCGGTCGCCGCGACCTATATCAGCGAGCTCGCCCGCGCCAAGGGCCGCGGCCGTTTCGTCCTGTTGTACGAATTGATTTTCCCGGTCGGGTTGGTCTCGACCGGCCTGGTCGGCGCTTACGTCGTGCCGCGGTTCGGCTGGCAATGGATGTTCGTGATCGGCGCGCTGCCGGCCTTCGTCGCCTTGTTCCTGCAGCGGCTGTTGCCGGAATCGCCGCGCTGGCTGGCGACGCACGGACGCCAGAAAGAGGCGCAAGCAGCGCTTAACTGGATCGAGCGCGAGACGGAGAAATCCACCGGCCAGCCGCTGCCGGCACCACGACCCATCGTTCACAGCGAAGGTAAGGCGGCGTCATGGTCGGATCTGTTCGGCCCGCTCTATCTGCGGCGTACTCTTGTCGTTTGGGTGATCTGGTTCGCCGCCTATTTCTTCAACTATGGCTTGGTGGTCTGGCTGCCGACCATCTATACGACGGTGTTCAAGCTGCCGCTGCAGCTATCGCTGCAATACGGCCTGATCACGCAAGCGGTCGGCTTCTGCGGCGCCTTGACCTGCGCGCTGACCATCGATCGCGTCGGCCGCCGGCCGTGGTTTGCCTTTGCATTCGCCATGAACGCCATCGCGCTCGGTGCGCTGTACGTGCTCGGCCCGGATTCGCCGCAGCGCGTACTCGCCTTCGTCAGCAGCGGCTACTTCTTCGTGTCGGTGCTGTCGATCGGCGTCTATGTCTACACGCCGGAGCTTTATCCGACCCGCGCCCGCGCCGTCGCGGTCGGCACCGCGACCGCCTGGCTGCGCTTTGCCTCGATCCTCGGGCCGAGCCTCGTCGGTTACGTCGTCGGTTCGGGGCTCGGCAAGGTGTTTCTGATGTTCGCCGCGGTGGCGGTCGTCGGCGCGGTGGTGACCGGGCTGTTCGCGGTTGAAACCAAGGGCCGCGTCCTTGAAGATGTCTCGCCTTAGAGGAATGATGGGTGGGGCGTGCCGGATGGCGAGTGGACCGTGTTTGCGCGCGACAATAGACGTCGGCACTTCAAGCCTTGGATTTTGGCCGCCGTGGTCATCGTGCTGTCGGCGGGCGTGCTTCATGCGGCGTTGCCGACCGATTCCGACACATCGGGCCGGACGTCGTTCGCCGGCCAGCTCCTCATTGCGGCGCCGGCATTGCAGGGCTCGCCGTTCGAACGTGCCGTCATCTTGATGGCGCAACATAGTCGCGAGGGCGCCTTGGGCATCGTCATCAACCGGCCGCTCGGCGAGCGGCCGATCATGGAATTGCTGCAAACCTTCGGGATCGATGCCACTGGAATAAAGGGCAGTGTGCACGTCTTTCTCGGCGGGCCGGTCGGTCCCGAGATCGGCTTTGTCGTCCACGGCGCCGACTATCACCTTACCAACACCATCGATATCGACGGCAAGGTCGCGCTCACCGCGGCGCCCGACGTGCTGCGCGACATCGGCCACGGCAAGGGGCCGGCCAAATACCTGGTCGCGTTCGGCTATGCCGGTTGGGGCTCGTCGCAGCTCGACGACGAGATCGCGCACGGCGATTGGTACAATGTGCCGGAGGACCCGGCGCTGGTGTTCGACGACGACCGCGCGAATGTGTGGGCGGACGCCATGGCGCGCCGCAAGGATCACTGATGCCTGAATTCTACGGCGTGTTTCCTTATCTTGTTTCGCCGATCGATACCGACGGCCGGGTTCGCAGCGCCGTGCTCGGCCGGCTGATCGACGATCTCATCGCGGCCGGCGTGCATGGCGTGACGCCGCTCGGCTCGACCGGCGAATTCGCCTATCTCAATAACGAGCAGCGCTCAGCGATCGTGCGCACATCGATCGAGGCCGCCGCCGGCCGCGTTCCGGTGGTCGCCGGCGTCGCCGCGACCGCGACCGCCGATGCGGTGGCGCAGGCGCGGCTCTATAACAAGCTCGGCGCCTCAGGCATCCTTGCCATCCTGGAATCCTATTTCCCGCTCAAGGATGCGCAGGTCGAGGATTATTTCCGCGCCATCGCCGACGCCGTCGACGTGCCGGTCGTGCTCTATACCAATCCGCAATTCCAGCGCACCGATCTGACTCTCGACGTGATCGCGCGGCTGGCGACGCATCCGCGCATCCGCTACATCAAAGACGCCTCGACCAATACCGGGCGACTGTTGTCGATCATGAACCGCTGCGACGGGCTCAAAGTGTTCTCGGCATCGGCGCATATTCCCGCCTGCGTCATGCTGATCGGCGGCGTCGGCTGGATGGCGGGTCCCGCCTGCATCGTCCCTCGGCAAAGCGTGCGGCTCTACGATTTATGCCGCGCCGGACATTGGGCGGAGGCGATGGATCTGCAGCGCGGGCTGTGGCGCATCAACGAAGTCTTTGCGCGCTTCAATCTCGCCGCCTGCATCAAGGCGGCGTTGCAGGTGCAAGGCTACGACGTCGGCGATCCGGTTCCGCCGCAGCCCGCGCTCGGCGCCGAAGAACGCCGTATCGTTGCGGCGGCTCTGGAAAAAATCGCGGAATTGACGCCGGCCTGAATAGCGGTTCGAGGTCGGAAGCAATTGTTAATTTCCCCCAACCGATTCTTAACGCATCGTTGCTAAAGATGCCGTTTCCTCAAGTTCCGCCGCCAGTCGCGGCGCAGAGGTCGTTGTGGCATCGATCGGTTCCGAGCAAGCGCCGCGTTTGCGTTGGGTGACCTTACGGCAAGCGGAGCTTAACGGCGCGATCGCCCGCGGGCGCGCGCTGTTTGCCGGCGGGGGCGATTCTTCGCTGATGCGGCGTCTCGCCGGTGCCGCCTTCATCATCCGCATCGTCTCGGCGTTCCTGGCTTTCGTGTCGCAGATCATGCTGGCGCGCTGGCTTGGCGGTTCTGAATTCGGCATTTACGTCTATGCCTGGACTTGGCTGCTTTTGATCGGCGGCGTCAGCGATCTCGGTCTGGGCTCGGCGGCGCAGCGCTTCATCCCGGAATATACCGAGCACAAAGAGCTCGCTTTGCTGCGCGGTTTTCTCGTCGGCGGCCGCGGGCTCGCGTTTGTCATTGCGGTGGCGATCGCCGCCGCGGCGATCGGCTTCGTCACGCTGTCGCCCCTTGTCGACAAAATGACCGTCCTGCCTCTCGGTCTCGCCTGCGCCACCGTGCCGGCTTTCGCCATCGCAACGGTGCAGAGCGGAATTTCGCGGTCGTACAATTGGATCAGTCTGGCGCTGCTGCCCACCTACGTGCTGCGCCAGTTCGTGCTGATCGTATTGATGGCCTTAGCTTACGTTGCCGGCCTGCCCATGGATGCGGTGACGACCATGCTGGCCTGCTTGGTCACGGTGTGGGGCTGCACGCTGGGGCAGACGCTGTTCCTCGATCGGCGGCTGACGACGGCGGTCGAGCCCGGACCGAGAGCCTATGCGCCGCGCGCCTGGCTCACCACCTCGACGCCGATCTCGCTGGTGGAAGGCTTCTACCTGCTGCTCACTTACTCCGACGTCATCATCCTCACCCAGTTCCGTCCGCCGCAGGAGGTCGCGATCTATTACGCCGCGGCCAAGATCATGGCGCTGGTCGCCTTCATCTATTTCGCCGTGTCGCAGACGGTCGCGCATAAATTCTCCGAATATCACGTCACCGGCAACCACAAGCGCCTCGCCGATTTCCTGGCGCAGACCATCCGCATGACGTTCTGGCCGTCGCTCGCCTTGATCGCGATCCTGTTGCTGCTCGGCGAGCCGCTGTTGCGCATGTTCGGCAAGGACTTCGTCGCCGGCTACCATTTGATGTTCATCATCGCCGTCGGCTTATTGGCGCGCGCCGCGGTCGGGCCGGCCGAGCGGCTCCTCAACATGCTCGGCGAACGGCGCAGCTGCGCCCACGCCTATGCCGGCGCCTTCCTGCTCAATGTCGCGCTGTGCTTCGCGCTGATCCCGCATTTTGGCGCCACCGGCGCGGCGATCGCCAGCGCCACCGCGCTGGTCTTCGAGTCGGTCTGGCTGTTCCTGATCGCGAAAATCAGCTTGCGCTTGCACTGCCTGATTTTCGGCCGGCCTAAAGGTCGCTGAGGCGCGGTGATGACGGCCAAGACCTCGACAGTCTCGGCGATCGCCAGCGCGCGCCGCGCCGCCGTCGCCGACCGCTATGCCGCCAACGCGCTCGCGGTCGAATGGCGCAGCCTGTCCGAGCTCGAACCGATCGCGGACGAATGGCGGGACTTGGCCGCCCGCGCGCTCGAGCCCAACGTGTTCTACGAGCCGGCCTTCGCGCAGCCGGCGGCAAAAATCTTCGGCCGCGATGCCGGCGCGCTCTTGGTGTGGTCGGGCACCAGTCCGCGCAAGCTGCTCGGCTTCTTCCCGGCGCGCATCGAGCCGCGGCGTTACGGGCTCAAACTGCCGGTGCTCGCCGGCTGGAGCCACGCTTACGCGCCGCTCGGCACGCCGCTCATCGAGCGCGACGCGGCGGAGCCGGTCATCGCCGCCTGGCTCGCGCACCTCGCCGACGATCCGGAGCTGCCGGGATTGGTGCTGTTGCCGTTTTTGCCCGTGGACGGACCGTTCGCGACCGCGCTCGATGCCATCGTCAGGCGCGCGCAGATGCCGGTTGCCGATTTTAATCTCCATCAGCGGGCGCAGCTGGTACCGGACGGCGATCGGCTGTTCTATGTCGAGCGCACCGTCGGCCAGCACAAGCATAAGGAGCTGCGTCGCTACGTGCGGCGCTTGGGTGACAACGGCGCGCTGTTGTTCACCACCGCGACCGAGCCGGAAACCGTCGCCGGGGCAATTGCGGATTTCTTCAAGCTCGAGACGCGCGGCTGGAAGGGCAAAGCCGGTACCGCTGCATCCTTGCACGACGATATCCGCAACTTCATCACCGCGGCGGTCAACGGCCTGGCCGCGGAAGGCAAGGTCGCAATCAATCGTATTTTCATCGATGGCAGCGCCATTGCGGTCACGATCATGCTGCGCAGCGCCGATACCGCGTGGTTCTGGAAGATCGTCTATGACGAGAAATTCGCCCACTATTCGCCCGGCGTCGTGCTCACCTTTGCGGTGACCGAAGACCTGGTCGAGGACACTACGCTGGTCCGCACCGATTCCTGCGCCGTCGCCGATCACCCGATGATCGACCACATTTGGCGCGAGCGCCTGACGCTGTGCGACCGCCTGATCGCGGTGCGGCCGTTAGCTTCGTTCTCAACCATCCGTCGCCTCGAAATGTTGCGCAACGCGGCGTTCGCCGCCGCCAAAGCCGTCCGCAACCAGATGCACCCCTGACAGCGGTTATTTGCGCGGGCTCTTCCCTTAACGGGCTTTTTCAGTCATGAGACCGGCGCCGCCGCGAACCTGGCAGCCGTCGACGGGAAACCAATTCATGACCGATCCGATCACCATCCGCATGGGCGGCTACGGACCGCCGACGACCGGCTTTTCGCGCGCGCTCAAGCTGATCGGCGACACGCTCGTGGCCGAGTTCGGCGACCGGATCGACGTGAAGTATGTCTGGAACATCATGGATTTCGGCTATCGCGCCGAGGACATCCTCTGGCTGGTCGAGGACGGCGTGCTCACGCTCGGCTACCAGTCGTCGAGCTATCTGACCGATCGCGTGCCGGAGCTCGGCTTCGTCGATCTGCCGTTCCTGTTCGAGAAGCGCGACCAGGCGCGCGCCGCCATGGACGGCGCGCTCGGCCGCTGTCTCGGCGGCAAGATCGAAGAGCGTGTGAATTATCGCATCCTCGGCTGGTTCGAGAACGGTTTTCGGCAGATTTCGAACCGGCTGAACCCGGTGCACACGCCGATGGACCTTAAGGGCATGCGCATCCGTGTGCTGCCGAGCGAGGTCCAGGCGCGCACCTTCGCGCTCCTTGGCTGCGTGCCGCTGCGCATGGATCTGACCGAGGCGATCGATCGGATCAAGGCCGGCACCATCGATGCCCAGGAGAACCCGTTCGCCAATACCGTGACCTACGGCGTGCACAAGTTTCACCGTTTCCACACCGTGACCAACCACTTCTACATTTCGCGGCCGATTTTTTTGCATCGCCCGGCCTTCGAGGGCTGGCCGCAAGACTTGCAGCGCGCCATGCGCGCGGCCATCAAGCGCGCCGTCGCTTTCCAGCGCGAGTTAGCAATCGAGGAAGACCGCACGGCGCGCGCCGCGATCCTCGCCGAAGGCTGCGAGATTACCGAGCTGAAGCCGGACGAACACGCCCAATTCCGTGCCGCCGTGACGCCGCTGCTAACCGAAGCGCGCGGCACTTACGGGCAAACGATGTTCGATATGATTTAGCCGCGCTTGTCGTCGGGCTTGGCCAGGATCAGCGACCAGAACACCTTATATTTCGACTTCGGCGCGTAGACCGCGGCGATGCCCATCTTGGTGACGTTGCTGTTGAGCATGTTGGCGCGGTGCGGCGGCGAATCGCGCCAGCCGGAAAACGCCTCCGCCATGGTGTGATAGCCGGCGGAAATGTTCTCCACCGCCACGGCCGCGTCGAAGCCGGATTTGCGGATGCGCTCCTGGAACGGCCGGCCGACGTCGTGGTCGAGCTTGTCGTGCGCCGCCATGACGCGCGCCTGCTCGCCGGCAAGCCGCATCAGCTCGGGATCGAGCGTGACCGCGTTAAGCCCGTTGTTGGAGCGATAGCCCGAGATCATCGATTGCGCCGCGTTGGCGTCGAGCGCGGCGTCCGTGGTCGCGAGATCGATATAAAAGCTCGGCTGCCCCGGCGGCGGGCCGCTGTCGGCGCAGCCGCCCAGCGCTGCAATGCCGATGAGCGCGCCGCAGACTAGCAGCGCCGTGGCTCCCCGTAGCATCCGAGAATTCCCCCGCATCCGCCGCGACATTGCCTTTAAAAAAGTGTCGGAACAATGAAAGCGCCCACGGCCCGCAGGCCCTGGTATCTCCAGCCGCGCTTAAATACGATCCCGCGCAATCGGCGGGAGGATACATGAACAGCGATCGAACGCTTCCGGCATACCCCATCGTCGTCGACAAGGACGTCGACGTCACCATGCGCGACGGCGCGCGGCTCAAGGCCGACGTGTTCCGCCCTTATGACGACGGCAAATTTCCTGCCATCATCAATCTCGGGCCGTACCAGAAGGACAAGCTCTGGATCGTGCCGGACAATCTGGCAGAGGCGCCGAACGAATGGATGAACTGGGAGACTGTCAATCCGCAATGGTGGGTGCCGCGCGGCTATGCCGCCGTGCGGGTCGACGGCCGCGGCACCGGCAAATCGCCGGGGCAGTACGATCCGTGGTCGCTTGCCGAAGCGGTCGATCTCTACGACGCTATCGAATGGGCGGCGGCGCAGCCGTGGTGCAACGGCAAGGTGGGGCTTCTCGGCATTTCATACTTCGCCATCAATCAGTGGTTTGCCGCCAATCTGCAGCCGCCGTCGCTCAAGGCAATCATTCCCTGGGAGGGTTTTGCCGACCTCTATCGCGACGCGCTCTACCACGGCGGCCTGCTGAGCCTGTTCATGACCAACTGGTACACCGCG